>ERZ1664511.3-NODE-3-length-101175-cov-9.394769_pt1 | contig 101175 bp, 85 predicted proteins | sample MGYA00575336_ERZ1664511 | MGnify/ENA primary metagenome ERZ1664511 (study PRJEB40874, sample SAMEA4040739) | Gallus gallus | biome: gut; material: content | place: India | collected 2016-01-01 | study: EMG produced TPA metagenomics assembly of PRJEB14491 data set...
CTGCTCGAACGGGTGCAGGAGCTGAAGATCATGTCGCGGGCGCGCCCGCTGGACAAGCAGCGCCTGGTGCGCCTGCTCCAGCAGCGGGGCGAGGTGGTGGCCGTAACGGGCGACGGCACGAACGACGCCCCGGCGCTGAACTTCGCCAACGTCGGCCTCTCGATGGGCTCGGGAACCTCCGTGGCGAAGGATGCCTCGGACATCACGCTGCTCGACGACTCGTTCGCCTCGATCGCCACGGCCGTGATGTGGGGCCGCTCGCTCTACCGCAATATCCAGCGTTTCGTGCTCTTCCAGCTGACGATCAACTTCGTGGCGATCCTCATCTGCTTCGTCGGTGCAATTTTCGGCACCGACATGCCGCTGACGGTCGTACAGATCCTCTGGGTCAATATCATCATGGATACCTTTGCGGCGATGGCCATGGCCTCGCTGCCGCCGAGTGCCGAGGTGATGGAGGACCGGCCGCGCCGGCGCGACGAGTTCATCATCTCACCGGCCATGGCCCGCACGATTTTCGCCTGCGGCATCGTCATGGTGGCCGTGCTGCTCGGGCTGCTCTTTGGCTGGACCTTCTCCGCGGAGGGCATGACCGTACACCGGCTGACGCTCTTCTTCTCGACGTTCGTCTTCTTCCAGTTCTGGAACATGTTCAACGCCAAAGGGTTCGAAACCCACCATTCGGTCTTCACCTGCCTGAAGGGATGCCGCGAGTTCTTCCTTATCCTGCTGGCCATCGCCGTGGGTCAGGTGCTCGTCGTCGAGTTCGGCGGCGAGGTCTTCCGCACGACGCCGCTGCCGTGGCAGGAGTGGACCGTGGTGATTCTGCTGACTTCGCTGCTGGCCTTCGGCGGCGAGGCCGTGCGTGCCTTTCGGCGGCGTAAAATACGTTAAGTCATGTGTCGGCTCATTGGAATCCTTCTTTCGGCAGCCTGCCTGCTCCCGCTTTTTGCCGGGGCGCAGGTGCGCGACTCGCTCGGCCGCGAGTACCTCGTGCCGCTCTCCGAGGAGGGCCGTTTTGCGCGGCATATCGACCTGCATACCTCCACGAGGGCTTATCGGATGACCTATGTCGCCGTGCCGCTGATCGTCGGCGGGGTCATCATGCAGTCCTATGATGCCGACTTCCGCCGGCTGCGCAACGGCTATGTCTCGTCGTTCCACCACGACTATAACGACTATTTGCAGTATGCCCCTGCGGCGGTGATGCTCGGCATGAAGGCCTTCGGCGTGCAGGGACGCAGCTCCTGGGGCCGCATGCTCACCTCGGATGCCTTCTCGGCCGGATTGATGGCCATTGCGGTCAATTCGCTCAAGTACTCCTGCCGCGTGATGCGTCCCGACGGATCGTCGCGCAACTCCTTCCCTTCGGGCCATACCGCCACGGCCTTCATGACCGCGACAATGCTCCACAAGGAGTACGGGCATCGCAGTCCGTGGTACAGTATCGGCGGCTATACGCTGGCGACCGTTACGGGTGTTACGCGCCAGCTGAACAACCGCCACTGGATGAGCGACGTGATGGTCGGAGCCGGTATCGGTATCCTCGCCACCGAGTTGGGCTACTACCTCGCGGATCTGATTTTCAAGGAGCGGGGGTTGCGCGTCGCCGAGGTGATGACGATCCACGACCGTTCCCGGCATCCGTCGTTCGTGGCCTTCAATATCGGCATGACCGTCGTTCCCGGGCGTTATACGCCGTGGGCGGATATGCGTACGGAGCTTTTCTCGGGCCCTTCGGTCGGGGCCGAAGGCGCCTGGTTCGCCTCGCCCTACTGGGGTGTCGGCGGCCGCGTGGCCGTAACGAACCTCCGGGTGGCCGTGAACGGGGTTTCACAGCGCGACAATCTGGAGGTCGGCTCGATTCTCGCGGGACCCCAGGCCTCTTATCCCGTGTCGTTGCGATGGCTCGTAGGCGGGCGTCTTTTGGCGGGTTATGAAGGGTACAAATCGTGCGAAACCGACCTGCGGCCTCTGGGCGACCGGGGCGGATTTTCATTCGGCGCGGGTTTCTCGACCACCTATTTTGCCACCCAGAATCTCGGTGTGCGCTTCGCCACCGACTACACCTGTGCGCCGCCTCTTGTACGCGTCTCGCGCGAGCGGCTGCATTGCCTGACCCTCGGCATCAGCGTCTGCGCCATGTTCTGACGGATTGTTGGCCATGCCGGCTCGAGTCAATCCTTCCCGAAATAGATACCTCCCCCCGTAATCGGGAAGGTTGCGTAAAATGATGAAATGACAGTAATAGGTTTTTTGCGCCGTGATTGATTGGCGCACATGTCTGTGATGATTGGCGTGGCAAAAAATATCCTCCTTACTGCCGGAAGATTTTTATTACCATTATATTTGCGGTTTGTCAGATTTTGCTCTATCTTTGTTATAGACAGAGAAGCAATCATAGCTATCGATACAGAGATGCATTGGGTTTCTTTCTTACTCGTGGAATAGGGATTTTTGAGGGATAAAGCAAGTTGGATGCTCGTGCTGTAAGTGTATATACAGCGTGAGCATTTGTTGTATTATTGGTGTCGTATATATTCCGCCTGTTAGATATAAAGCCTTATAGCATTCTTATTGTTTCGTGTGAACCCTAAATCTAATTTGTTATGAAGAAACTTTTACTTGTTTTGGCCGCTTTCTCAATGGTGGCTTGCGGAACCTCCTCGGATGCCGGGTGGAAAACGAATGATTTGGATTATATTCCGCTGGAGGACTCTGAAGAGGTATTCCGATTTGTCAATACCGAAAAAGGTGAAGAGGCCTTCCCCGGTAGCTTCGTTTACGCCACGATGTATTACGATGGTTATGCAATTGTTGATGCCTTTTCCGATGGATATCGTTTTTTGGATAAAAATGGCGAATTCAGGGATGAGACACCCTTCATGGATGTAACCATTTTTCACGATAACATAGCATGGGTAGTTGAGGTCGGCGGTCCATTGACCGCTGTCAACAAAAAAGGCGAGGTGCTTTTTGAGCTTAAACAGGCCGAGGAGGCGTGTGCTTTTCATGAGGGGTATGCTGCATTCTCCAATATTTCGGGAGAATGGGGCTTAGTGGACAAAACGGGCAGGATTGTTATTGAACCCAGATGGACGAATGTAATTCCGATGGTGGTCCGGGACCGTATTGTGGTCAAAGATGGTGATTCTGGTTGGTGCCTGATTGATACCGAAGGCAGAATCTTGTCGGATTACTATGCGCAAATGGGCACGAAGGACTATGATGAGGGCTTTCTCCAGAACTATGTGCAAGCTCTGCAGTTGGATCGTATCCCGGTTAAACTCGAGAACGGCAAGTGGGGGATTATAGACCGTAATGGAGCGAATATCGTCAATCCTCAGTTTGATGAAATCATGCTTGATGGTGATAATTATCTTTTCCGCAAGGGTTATCTTTACGGTTGGTGTGATAAAGATGGACAATATATTATCAATCCTCAGTTCAGTGAGGCCAGTCTTTTCGGCGATAATAAACTGGCAGCTGTTGAAACCAAGGACGGGGATTGGGGCTATATTGACCGCGAGGGAAAATGGGTTATTAACCCGCAATTCTGTCGTGCACAGCGATTCCTTCCCTGTGGTATCGCACCGGTGCAGGATGGCGGTAGCCGGGAATGGGGGGCTATTGATGAAACAGGTAAATGGGTGATTAATCCGCAGTTCCGATCGATGTATGATTATGGCCATGAGAGTCGTTTATTGGTTGTGGATCAGACCCGAAACTTTGGTATCATTGGTAAAGACGGTAAATACCTCGTATTGCCGACTTATCCCAATGCCTCTAAAGAAATGTTGTCTAATGTTTCGGGTGTCGGAGCAAAGTACAAGGCAAAGAGCGATTTCGTTGATGTCGAGGAATATGCGACGCTGATTGAGGAGCAGATTCTTGCACTTAAGGTCTCGACGACGGGAGAGCTTCTGTCGACATTCGGATTGAAGGAGTCGAAATTTCCCAAAGGCGGTGGAGAAGTGATCCTGTGCAAGAAGAAAGCGACGCCAGATATGACTTTCAGAATCTCAATATCGGGCATCAATGCTTGGAATAGGGCCTCTGATGGATGGTTTGGTTATAACTATACGTTCCTTCCTAATATTCAGGTAGACAGTTACATGTTTGGGGTGGAATTCGGTGATGATGGTCGTGCATGGCGTTTTGTTAATGAGATTTTCGATGCGCTGAAAAATAAATATCCCTACAATGAGGAGGATGGCGTGTTTACGATCTCGGGATATTCGCTTGTTTTCGGTATTCCTGTCCCTCGTGGCGGTATGGTTTTCCAGATCAAGCCGAGTAAATAAAGAGATTAACAGAAAATGAAAAGAGCAATTATTTTGTCGGTTCTCAGCATGTTGTGCTGGACCGGCGTGTGGGCTCAGGCTAACCTGGAAACAGGGATAAGATACTATAAATGGGAAGATTATGCGAGAGCGCTTCCCTATCTGCAAGCTGCGGCCAAGGAGGGATACGGAGAAGCTTGTTATTTGTTGGGTGGGATGTATTATTCCGGGAAAGGAGTTGCTGCGGATTCGGCAATTGCTTTGCGAATGTATGAACGTGGACTTGAATACGGTTATAATCGAGGGGAGATCGAATTGGGCGATATTTACTTTTATACGAAGAAAGACCGTAAGAAAGCATACGAGTTGTATTGTTTAGGATACAAGAACAAGCGCTCGGAGGCCGCAAGTCGAATAGCCATGTATTATTACTATTCAGATTTGGTGGCTGCCATTGACGGGTCCTTTAATCTGGACAAAGCGTTTGAACTGATTGGGAGCTCCTTTGACGAAGCTGCACGCAGCAGCGATCGCAATGTTCTCAAGTTGGCTTCCATGTATTGTCTTTCTATGAAAGACTCGGGTGCGAAAATAGACAGATATAAAGATCCGGGAGATGCTGCTTGTGAATTATTATATAAGGGCAATTGGCATTACGATGCCGTATGTCTGATGCGTAAACTGAACAAGGCTGTGGTCAAATGTTGGTATATGCCGTATAATAAGTTTTATGTTTACAGCGTGGTAACTGAGGCAGACCAATATTCTTATCCGGCATTGCAAAAAGGAGAAATGTTTTATATATATGCAATGTTTGCCCACGAATATAACGATATTGATTACAGAATGAATTGGGGGTATACGGCTGCTGAAGCCATGGAGAAAGCTGCAAATTATGGATATGCCCCGGCTCAAAAAATAATAGGAGATTGGTATGCGAATGGGACGCACATTGCAAAAAATATACTTAAGGCACGAGAATGGTATGCAAAGGCCAAGGCCAATGGAGAAGCGGTTCCTGAATTGTGATGTACTTTGATACATCGAAAAGGGCCCAGCTAATGGCTGGGCCCTTTTTCAATAAAGTCGGGTGAAACGTTCTGTTTCAGGTGCCGTGGTGGTCTACAGGATGCCCTGCTCGACCATCGACTTGGCCACCTTCATGAATCCGGCGATGTTGGCGCCCTTCATGTAGTTGATGTAGCCGTCCTTCTCGGTGCCGTACTCGAGGCAGGCGTGGTGGATCGACGACATGATCTGGTGCAGCTTGGCATCGACCTCCTCGGCCGTCCAGTTGAGCTTCTGGGCGTTCTGCGTCATCTCAAGACCCGACGTGGCGACGCCTCCGGCGTTCACGGCCTTGCCCGGGCCATAGGGAATCTTCGCCGCGATGAAGGCGTCGATGGCCTCCGGACGGCAGCCCATGTTCGAAACCTCGGCCACGATCTTCACGCCGTTGGCCAGCAGCTTCTTGGCATCCTCGCCGTCGAGCTCGTTCTGCGTGGCGCACGGCATGGCGATATCGACCTTGACCTCCCACGGCTTGCGGCCCGGGAAGAACTGCGATCCGGGGAACTTGTCGGCATAGGGAGCCACGACGTCGTTGTTCGAGGCACGCAGCTCGAGCATGTAGGCGATCTTCTCCTGATCCAGGCCGGCGGGATCGTAGATGTATCCGTCGGGTCCCGATATCGTTACGACCTTGGCGCCCAGCTCCGTGGCCTTCGTGGCGGCACCCCAGGCGACGTTGCCGAAGCCCGAAATGGCGATCGTCTGGCCCTTGATGTCCATGCCGGCCTTCTCGAGCATCTGGCGCAGGAAGTAAACGGCGCCGAATCCCGTGGCCTCGGGGCGGATGAGCGAACCGCCGTAGGTCATGCCCTTGCCCGTCAGCACGCCCGTGTTCTCGCGCGCCAGCTTGCGGTACATGCCGTAGAGGTAGCCGATCTCACGGCCGCCGACGCCGATGTCGCCCGCCGGAACGTCCGTCTCGGGACCGATGTGGCGCCACAGCTCGGTCATGAAGGCCTGGCAGAAGCGCATCACCTCACGATCCGACTTGCCCTTGGGGTTGAAGTCCGAGCCGCCCTTCGCGCCGCCCATCGGGAGCGTCGTCAGCGCGTTCTTGAAGATCTGCTCGAAGCCGAGGAACTTCAGGATCGAGGGGTTCACCGAGGGGTGGAAACGCAGACCGCCCTTGTAGGGGCCGATGGCGTTGTTGAACTGGAAGCGGTAGCCGGTATTGACCTGCACCTCGCCCTTGTCATCCACCCAGACCACCTTGAAGGTGAAGCTGCGGTCGGGCTCCACGATACGTTCCGCAATGCGGTTGGCCTCGAATTCGGGATGCTGGTTGTAGGTCTCCTCCACGGTCATGAGGACCTCGCGTACGGCTTGCAGGTATTCGCTTTCGCCGGGATGACGGCGCTCGAGCTCCGCCATGAGTTTGTTTACGTTCATAGAGTTTGAAGTTTTGAAGGTTGTTTTGTCTGTTACAAATATAACACTATTTCTTATAAATTGTAATCTGTCGCGCAAAATTTATTCGGATCCGGCAGTTTTTCCGGCCCTTCCCTTTCGGAAGCGGCTTCCCGGCGCCGGGGCGGATCACTTTTCGTCCTCCGCGGCCTCGCGGACCATGCCGCGGTTCGAGCGCCCGTCCACGCAGACCCACAGCGGGCGGTCGAAGCGCACCTGCCGCAGGTATTTGCCTTCGTAGTACGCCTCGCGGGCGTCGAGCAGCTCCTCGCGGAAAATGCCCTCGCCGCGATAGGGGTTGATCGTCAGATATCCCACGCCGAGCGAGGTAACGTTCTGGAAGAAGTGCGTGCCCTGCGAGGGCTCGACGTCGAAACGCTCGATGCCGCACTCGACGATCACCTTCGCCTCCGAAATGTGCGTCCACTTGACCGGCACGCCGAGGAAGGGGTCCGAAGAGCCCCAGCGTCCGGGGCCCACGAGGATGTAGGGGCGCCCTTCGTCGCGCATGCGGGTGTTGAGCAGGAGCAGCTCCTCGGCGATCTTCTCGGTCGAGAGCGAGTCGAAGGCCGCGGACTTCACATAGATGATGTCGGCGATGTCGGCCATGCGGCCGATGCCGAGGGCCTGCTCGGCGTAGATGAGCGCCTGCGAGGGGTCCTCACGGCTCCAGTCGATCGGGCGGTTGTCCTGGTTGTCGATGATCGGGCGGATCTGCAGCAGGTTGAAGATCCGCTGCTGCCCCGGGGCGACGTCCATGTTCACGGCGAACTCCACCTCGACCGGGCAGCGCATCTCCTCGGCCCCCATGCGGAGGATGTCGGCGACGATCTCGGCCAGCGGGAAGGTGTTGTACTTGAGGATATTGTTGAAGGTGATGACCTTGCGTCCCCGGTCGAAGGGGCTGTCGGAGATCCGCTCGTTCTCGCGGTCCCAGACCGAGCAGACAAAGCGGGCGTTGCGCAGGTCGGCAATCTCCTGGAGCGAGAGGCGCCGCAGGTTCACCGCGTCGTCGATCGAGGTGCGGAACTCCTCGGGGCGCAGGCTCAGGGCGAGCACCTCGCTCTGCGTGTCGCGCAGGGCCAGCTCGGGCGTCGAGGTCTGGAGCACCTTCTGCGGGTAGCGGGGCGAGAAGCGCAGCGTGCGGCCGCCGTCCACGACGAGCTTGCCGAGGCCCATCGCCACGTTGCAGATGCCGTCCTCGGGGCGCTCGTCGCCGATCGGGTAGTAGTTGATCGAGCGGGCGACGCCCGAACAGGTGGGCATGTAGAGCCCGTTCTGCTCCGTGCCGCACACCTCCTGGATGATGACTGCCATCTTCTCCTCCGAGATGAGGTTCTGCGAGGTCTGGATGTAGGCCCTCGATGCGGCGAAATAGACCGAGGCGTAGACGCTCTTGACGGCGCGCAGCACCAGGCGCAGCATCTGGTCCTCGTTGTCCGTGTAGGGGATCATGTAGGTCGAGTAGATGCCGGCGAAGGGCTGGTAGTGCGAATCCTCGAGCTTCGAGGAGGAGCGGATGGCCAGCGGCGTGCGGACGGTGCGGATGTAGGCCTTCAGCTCCTCCTGCAGCTGTGCGGGGATCGACGAGGCGACGAACTCCGAGAGGATCTCCTCGTCGGAGAACTCCTGCGAGATGATGTACTGCAGGCCGTTGATGCGGATGAACTCGTCGAAATACTCCGTGGCGATGACCACCGAGCGGGGGATCATGATACGCACCCCCTCGTGGATGTCGTACTGGCGGTGCTTGATGAGCATCGAGTTCATGAAGGCCAGGCCGCGGGCCTTGCCGCCGAGCGACCCCTCGCCGATGCGGGCGAAGGCCACGGCGTCGCTGTAGGTCTCGGGGTCGAAGCGCGCCACGACGCCCTGGCCCAGCAGGCGGCGGTAGTCGCTGATCAGATTGACCAGCACGCGGCGGTGCTCCTCGACCGTCGCGAAGTGGCTCTTGTTGTACTGGCGGATCGAGGCGGCCAGCGGGAAGAGTCCCCGCGAGTAGAGCCATTTCGAGAGGTGGTTCTGCGAGGTGTGGTATTCGAACGCCTCGTCGGGGATCGTGGCGATCATCTCCTGCATCTGCGCGAGATCCTTCGCGCGGCCGATCTCGGCGCCCGTCTCGGGATCCTCGAAGACGAAGTCCCCGAAGGCGAACTCGCGGCCGATGAATTCGGCAAGCTGCGTGAGCAGCGTCTTGGAGTTCTTGGCGATGAATCCCGCGCCGAGTGCCGCAGCCTGCGCCCCGAACTCCGTCTGCGAGGATTGCAGCAGCACGGGCATCAGGGGATTCTCCTCGCGGATGCGGCGGCAGAGGTCGATGCCCGCGTCGAGCTTCTCGCTCTGGGGCGGGTCGTTGCGGTGGAGGACGAAACCCACGTCGGAGATCACGCCCAGGAGGTTTTTCTTGTAACGGTCGTAGAGTTCCACGGCCTCCTCGTAGCAGCGGGCCAGGAGGATTTTGGGCCGGGCGCGTTTGCGGAGCACCTGCTGCTGCTCATTGAGGGCGTCCTTCAGGAATTCGGTATTCTGCAGCAGGATGAGCTTGTAGAGCTCGGGCAGGTAGGTCGAGTAGAAGCGGATCGAGTCCTCGACGAGCAGGATGGCCTGTACGCCCCCTTCGCCGATATCTTCCGCGGCGTTCATCTTGTCCTCGACGAGCTTGATGATGGCGATGATGAGTTCCGTGTTGCCGTGCCAGCAGAAGATGTAGTCGAGGCCCGAGCGGTCCTGCTCCTCGATGCGGCGGTAGATGTCCTTCGAGAAGGAGGTGAGCAGCGCCACGGGAATCTGCGGGTGGCGCTCCTTGACGATCTTCGCGAAGGCGAAGACGTCCGGCTCGCCGACGTTGTACATCGTGAGGATGAAGTCGTAGGAGTCGTCCTCGCGGAGCATCTCGAGCGCCTCGGCCGTCGAGCTGACGCGCGTGAACGAGGGGGGATTCGACATGTTCAGCTCGAGGTATTCGCGGTTGATCTGCGACTCGATGTGTCCGTCCTCCTCGAGGATGTAGCCGTCGTAGCTGCAGCAGACGAGCAGGATCTTGTGGATCCGGTATTTCATGAAACGGTAGGGTTCCCGGCCGCTGTCGGGCATATAGGCTTCGAGTCGTTGATTCATCGTGAGGCTAATTTTGATCCATGAACAAAAATAAGGAAAAAATTGTTACCTTTGAAATCGGAAAAGACAAAAACAACCGAAAGCGATGAGCAAGGAAAAATACAAGTTACAGGAGGTATCGACTCCGGCGCAGGTGCGCGAATGGCTCGACTTCCCCAAAAAGATATACAAGGGCAACCGCAACTGGGTCTGCCCGCTGGATCAGGACATCGAGGAGGTCTTCGACCCCCGGAAAAACGAGCTTTTCGCCGACGGCGAGGCGATCCGCTGGGTGGTGCGCGACGGCCGCGGCGAGGTCGTGGGACGTATCGCGGCCTTCTACAACCGCGAAAAGGCGGCCCTCGAGGAGCAGCCCACGGGCGGCTGCGGCTTCTTCGAGGCGGTCAATGACCAGCAGGTCGCCGACATGATGTTCGACGCCGCGCGCATGTGGCTCGCCAGCCGCGGCATGGAGGCGATGGACGGCCCGGTGAACTTCGGGCAGCGCCGCGACTGGTGGGGACTGCTCGTCGAGGGCTACGAGTTCCAGCCTCTCTACAAGAATCCCTACAACCCGCCCTACTACAAGGAGCTGTTCGAGAACTACGGCTTCAAAAATTATTTCAACCAGAACAGCTACATCTGGCGGGTGAACGCTTCGGAGACCAACCAGGCGATCTTCGCGCGTGCCGGACGCCTGGATGCGAGCTACCATGTCGAGAATATCGACATGAACAACCTGGAGGAGGCCGCCGAGAACTTCCGCGTGATCTACAACAAGGCCTGGGCCCTCTTCTCGGGCGTGAAGCCCATGACGCACGAGGAGGCGCTCGAGATGGTGCACGAGATGAAGCCGATCATCGACCCGCGGATCATCTTCTTCGCCTACTTCAACGACGAGCCGATCGGCTTCTTCATCACCGTCCCGGACCTGAACCGCCTGATCGGCAAGTTCAACGGCAAGTTCGGGCTGTGGCAGAAGCTGCGCCTGATGTGGGACCTGAAGGTGCGCCGTTCGTGCGACCGCATCTTCGGCATCATCTTCGGCATCGCGCCGGAGTTCCACGGCCGGGGCGTCGAGTCGGCCATCATGGTCAAGTACTACGAGTTCCTGGAGATGACCAAGAACGAATACAAGTCGATGGAGCTGGCCTGGATCGGCGATTTCAACCCGGTGATGAACCGCATGATCGAGACCTACGTCTGCGCCACGAAGCACAAGGTGCACACCACCTACCGCTACCTTTTCGACCGGGAGAAGGAGTTCAAGCGCTGCCCGCGCCTGGGTGTGAAGCGCCGCGAGTAACGAACGAAAACATACCACATACAACCGATGAAAACTACCGTATTTACCAAGTACCACATCGCCGCGGGGGCCAAAATGGCCGAATTCGCGGGTTACAACATGCCGATCGAGTTCTCGGGCATCAACGACGAGCACATGGCCGTGCGTCAGGGTGCCGGCGTCTTCGACGTGAGCCACATGGGCGAGATCTGGGTCAAGGGCCCGAAGGCCGAGGCGCTGCTGCAGCACATCACCACGAATGACGTCGCGAAGCTCTACGACGGCAAGGTGCAGTATTCGTGCATGCCGAACGGCCGCGGCGGTATCGTCGATGACATCCTCGTCTACCGCATTGACGCCGAGACCTACATGCTCTGCGTGAATGCCGCCAACATCGACAAGGACTGGGCGCATATCTGCGAGCAGGGGCGCGCCTTCGGCATGGAGGCCGGCAAGGGCAAGGAGCTCTACAACGCCTCGGACGAGATCTGCCAGCTGGCCGTGCAGGGTCCCCTGGCGATGAAGATCGTGCAGAAGATGTGTGCCGAACCCGTCGAGCAGATGGAGTATTACACCTTCAGGAAGATGCCCGTCGCCGGCTGCGACGCCATCCTTTCGATCACGGGCTACACCGGTGCGGGCGGCTGCGAGATCTATGTGGCCAACGAGGACGGCGACCGTCTGTGGAAGGCCCTCTGGGAGGCCGGCGCCGAGTACGGACTGAAAAGTATCGGTCTGGGCGCCCGCGATACGCTGCGGCTCGAAAAGGGCTTCTGCCTCTACGGCAACGACATCGACGACACGACCTCGCCCATCGAGGCCGGCCTGGGGTGGATCACCAAGTTCGCCGAGGGCAAGGAGTTCATCGACCGCCCGCTCATGGAGCGCCAGAAGGCCGAGGGCGTTGCGCGCAAGCTGGTGGGTCTTCGGATGGTCGAGCGCGGCATTCCGCGCCACGGCTATGCGCTCGCCTCGCCCGAGGGCGAAGAGATCGGGTATGTTACCTCGGGTACGATGTCGCCCTGCCTGAAGGTGGGCGTGGCCCTGGGTTATGTCCGTACGGAGTACGCCAAGCCGGGGACGCAGATCGCCGTCGTGATCCGCGAGAAACCCGTGAAGGCCGAGGTGGTGAAGATCCCGTTCGTTTAACCGATTAAGATAAATTGAGCAAGAAATGAAAGCGAAATACCTCGGACTCGAACTTTCGAGTCCCGTCATTGTCAGCAGCTCGCCCTATACCTCCACCGTGCAGCACGTCGAGCAGTGTGCGCGTCAGGGAGCGGGTGCCGTGGTGCTGAAGTCGATCTTCGAGGAACAGATTCTCCGCGAGGCGGCCTCGCTGGAGCGCATGCAGGGCTACGGCGATGCCGGCGAGTACCTCGAGCGCTACCTCGGCGACGCCTATAAGAACGAGTTCCTGCAGTTGGTGCAGGGTGCCGCGGCTATGGGCGTGCCCGTGATTGCGAGCATCAACTGCGTGGGTGCGGGCGACGCGTGGGTCGAGTATGCCCGTTCGATGCAGCAGGCCGGCGCCGCCGCCCTGGAGCTCAATATCTTCCTGCTGCCCACGGATCGTCATGCCTCGGCGCAGCAGCTCGAACAGGCCTATGCCGATATCGTGCGCAAGGTCGCCGCGGAGGTTGCGATCCCCGTGTCGGTCAAGCTGCCGATGCGTCTGACGAACGTCCTCGCGGTCGGCGATGCGCTGCTGGCGCGCGGCGCCCGCGGCGTGGTGCTCTACAACCGCTTCTTCGAGCCCGACATCGACATCGAGAAGATGTGCTTCGTGGCGGGCGATCCCTTCAGCGAGCCTTCGGAGCTGCGCAACGTGCTGCGCAGCACGGCGCTCTGCGCCCATGCGCTGCCGCAGCTCGATGTCGCCGTCTCGACGGGCGTGCATGACGGCCAGGCGGCCGTCAAGGCGCTGCTGTGCGGCGCCGCGACCGTGCAGATCTGCACGGCGATCCACCGCTACGGCTACGAGGCGATCGGCACGATCGCACGCTTTATCGACGACTGGGCCGCGCGCCACGGTTTCGATACGCTCGACGCCTTCCGCGGCCGCATGGACTACGGCTCGGCCGAGGGCGACATCTACCAGCGCGTGCAGTACATGAAGTACTTCCCGCACGGGGTTGAATAGGAGATACGGGGGCTGCGCGGGGCGTTTCCGCGCAGGCTTTTCGAATGACTGGAATCAGGGGAAACCTTCGGGTCTCCCCTGATTCGAAGTATAGGGGGATATGACTGAACAATACCGCAAGTTTGTGCGGATCGCGAGCCGCTTCATTCCTCGCGACCGCATCTATACCGATGCACTGCGCCGCCTGGCGTGGGGCACCGATGCCGGTTTTTACCGCCTCATCCCGCAGGTGGTCGTCCGCAGCGTCGATGAGCGGGAGGTGGCGCGGCTGCTGCGCCTGGCCGGGAGCCTGCACCTGCCCGTAACGTTCCGGGCCGCCGGCACCAGCCTCTCGGGGCAGACCGTCAGCGACTCGATCCTCATCGTCGCGGGCAAGCACTGGGAGCGTTACGAGGTACTCGACGGCGGTGAGGCCGTCCGTCTCGAGCCGGGGATCGTCGGGGCCCGGGTCAATGCGATCCTGAAACCCTACGGGCGACGTTTCTCGCCCGACCCGGCTTCGGTGGCCAGCGCCATGGTCGGCGGCATCGTGATGAACAACGCCTCGGGCATGAACTGCGGCACGCACGCCAACAGCGACCGCATGCTGCTCTCGGCGCGCATCGTGCTGGCCGACGGCACGCTGCTCGACACGGCTTCGGCGGAGAGCCGCAGGGCCTTTGCGGAAACACATGGAGACCTGCTGCGGGGCCTTGAGGCGCTGCGCGACCGCGTGCGCGGTAATGAAACCCTCGCGGAGCGTATCCGCTACAAATATTCGATCAAGAACGTTACGGGACTGAACCTGCTGCCGCTGCTGCGCTTCGACGATCCGTTCGAGATGATCGCCCACCTGATGGTGGGGTCGGAGGGCACGCTGGCCTTCCTCTCGCAGGTGGTCATGCGCACGGAGTGCGACTATCCGTGCAAGGCCAGCGCGATGGTCTACTTTAGCGACATGCGCGAGGCGTGCCGGGCCGTTGTGGCGATGAAGCGCCTTGAGGAGCGGGCCGGCGAGCGGATCGTCTTCAGCGCCGAGATGCTCGACCGCAAGTCGCTCGAGGCGGTGAACGATCCCACGGGCACGGGCCTCACGGCCGTGCTGACCGAGACGAAGGCCTCCACGCCCGAAGAGCTCGCGGCGCGTATCGCGCGCATCGAGGAGCTCTTGCGCGGCTTCGACACCTTCACGCCGGTGCACTTCACCGACCGGCCGGAGGAGTATGCGAAGTTCTGGGCGATCCGCGCGGGCATCTTCCCCTCGGTAGGCAGCATGCGCCGCCCGGGCACGACCTGCCTGATCGAGGATGTCGCCTTCCATATCGACGACCTGCCGGAGGCGACGGCCGACCTGCAGGCGCTCATCGCCCGCCACGGCTACGACGACGCCTGCATCTACGGGCATGCCCTCGAAGGAAACTACCACTTCATCATCAACCAGTCGTTCTCCTCGGAGGAGGAGACGCGCCGCTACGCCGCGCTCATGGAGGATGTCGCGGCGCTCGTGGTGGACAAGTACGACGGTTCGCTCAAGGCCGAGCACGGCACGGGCCGCAACATGGCCCCCTTCGTGCGGCGCGAGTGGGGCGACGAGGCCTTCGAGGCGATGCGCGAGCTCAAGCGGCTTTTCGATCCCGAGGGGCTGCTCAACCCCGGCGTGATCTTCAACGACGACCCGCAGTGCCATCTCTCGCACTTCAAGCCCCTGCCGCTGACCGATCCGCTTATCGACCGTTGCATCGAATGCGGCTTCTGCGAGGTGAACTGCCTCTCGTACGGGCTGACGCTCTCCTCGCGGCAGCGCATCGTGGCGCGGCGCGAGATCTCCCGCCTGGAGCGCAGCGGCGAGGACCCCGAACGGCTGCGGGCGCTGCGCCGTCAGTACCGCTATGCCGGGGAGGCCACCTGTGCCGGCGACGGGCTCTGCTCGCTCTCCTGCCCGTTGGGCATCAATACCGGGGAGCTGACGCACGCCGTGCGGACCGCATCGCTCCGCCCGGGAAGCGCGGGGCATGCCGCCGGGGAGTTTGCCGCCCGCCATTTCGAAGGGGTCAAGGCCTCGCTGCGGCCGGTGCTGACGTTGGCCGACACGGCGCGGCGCACGCTCGGCGTGCGGGCCATGTCGGGCCTTGCCCGCGGCCTGCACCGTGCGGGGCTTCCGCTCTGGCAGCCCGCCATGCCCCGGGCCTACCGGATTCCGGCGGCCTTGAGGAAGCCGGCTGCGGCCGAAACCCCGAAGCGGGAGCCCGACTGCGTGGTCTACTTCCCGAGCTGCATCAACCAGACGATGGGCCTCGCGCGCGAAACGCCGGTCCGTGAACCGCTGGCCGAGAAGATGGTCGCCCTGCTCCGCAAGGCGGGCTGGGAGGTGATCTTTCCCGAGGGAATGGAGCATCTCTGCTGCGGTACGATCTGGGAGAGCAAGGGCATGGCCGACATCGCCGACCGCAAGACGGCCGAACTGGAGGAGGCCCTGTGGAAGGCAAGCTGCGAGGGCCGCTATCCGGTGCTGTGCGACCAGAGCCCCTGCCTGCACCGCATGCGGGAGAAGATCCGCCGCATGAAGCTCTACGAACCCGCGGAGTTCATCTGGACCTTCCTGCGCGACCGGCTGGAGTTCCATCCGCAGGCGGAGCCCGTGGCCCTGCACATCACCTGCTCGATGCGGCGCATGGGGCTCTCCGACACGATTGTGGCGCTGGCGCGGCTCTGCGCCCGCGAGGTGGTGATCCCCGAGGAGGTGGGCTGCTGCGGATTCGCCGGCGACCGGGGCTTCACCCATCCCGAGGTGAATGCCTACGCGCTGCGCAAGCTGCGGCCCGCGATCGAACGCTCCGGGGCGCGGATCGGCTACTCGAACAGCCGGACCTGCGAGATCGGCCTCACGACCCATTCGGGAATCCCGTATGTCTCGATCGTCTATCTGGTCGATGCCTGTACGACGCCGCGCACCGACGCGGACAAGGCACCGAAGGAGTGATCCCGGCCCGAAGGAGAAGAAGCGCCCCGCACGGCAAGGTGTCGAAACCTGCCGTGCGGGGCTTTTTTACGGGGTGCGAGGCGTCAGTCTCGGCGCTGCTCCTCGTCGAAAAGGGTGTCGAAGAGCCGGCGCAGCCGCTCCGTGTCGCGGATCGCGGCCCGCAGCTCCTCGAGACGCCGCGCGTTGTCCGACTCCGGAATCCAGAGCTTCAGGTAGCCGCCCTCGCCGTACTTGCGCCGCAGATGGTCGAGGCAGCGGGCATAATGCTCTTCGCGCGAGAGTGCAGGGTAGTGGGCCACGCCGTACTGCACCGTACGGCGGATGATCGTCGCGGGATCGATGCAGCGGTCCGCCTCGGCGACGATGCGTCCGTAGATCGAGCGGGGTTCGTGGTCCGACGAGGCTCGGTGGTCCTCGACGGCTTCGCGCATCGTGGCGATCTGCTCCTCGGAGAACCAGCGGCGCAGGGCGGGGTCTGCGGCGAGGATCCGCCCGCCGGCAAGATGATGCTCCTCGCGGCCTTCGGCAAGGCCCGTATCATGGTAGGCGGCGATCGTGTAGACCATCGCCGGGTCGAGCCCGTAGGGTGCGGCGAGCGCGAGGCTCCGCTCGATGACCTGCAGGACGTGGTCCGTGGAGTGGGCGCGGTCGAAATTGCGGTAGCGGGGCAGAATCTGCGTCTCGATGTGGGCGACGAGCGCCGTGTCGATCTCTTTCATGCTGCGAATATATTATTTTTTTTCGTACTTTTGCCGCCAAATCAGCATCCCGTTATGAAGACGCAGGCCGAATTGAAGGCGATCGCACGCTTTGTCGCCGAATACGCCACCCGCCTCATGGGTTCGGGAGTCCACACCTCGCGCGTGGTGCGCAACACGAAGCGCCTGGGCGAGGCGCTCGGAGTGCGGGTGATCGTCTCGGCCTTCCAGAAGGTCGTAAATTTCTCGGTCTTCGACGACGAGAGCGGCGAAGTCTACAGCGAGGTGGTCGATATCCCGCCCCGCCCGATCAGCTTCGAGCTCAACGCCGAGTTGAGTGCCCTGAGCTGGGAGGCCTGCGACCGCCACCTGACTCTCGAAGAGATCGAAGCCCGCTACCGCGAGATCATCGCCCGTCCGCGCATCGACCCCATCTTTACGCTCATCGTCGTGGGTCTGGCCAACGCCTCCTTCTGCCGTCTGTTCGGCGGCGACTGGTTCGCCATGAGTATCGTCTTCACCGCGACGCTGCTCGGCTTCTTCCTCAAGCAGGGGATGCAGAACCGGGGTTTCAACCATTACGTCGTATTCATCGCCTCCTCCTTCGTCGCGTCGATGTACGCCTCCGTGGCGCTCACCTTCGATACGACCGCCGATATCGCCATTGCCACGAGCGTGCTCTTCCTCATCCCGGGCGTGCCGCTCATCAACGGCGTGATCGACATCGTCGAGGGGCATGTGCTCAACGGCATCGCCCGCCTCACATCGGCGCTGATGCTCATCGTCTGCATCGCCATCGGACTGTCGGCGACGCTGATGATCGTAAAATCCGGACTCCTATGATGTGGCTCGAGATCCTTTCCGACGGTTTCTTCGCCGCCGTGGCCGCAATCGGCTTCGGGGCGATCTCCGATCCCCCGATGCGGGCCTTCCCGAGCATCGCGCTGCTCGCGGCCATCGGTCATGCGCTGCGCTTCGTGCTGATGCACTGGGGCATGGATATCGCCTCGGCCTCGTTGTGCGCGTCGGTTACGATCGGCGTGGGCAGCCTGCTGCTCGGAGGCCGCATCCGCTGCCCGATGACCGTGCTCTTCATCCCGGCGCTGCTGCCGATGATCCCGGGCATGTACGCCTATAAGACGGTCTTCTCGATGATCATGTTCATGAAGACGCTCGACGATCCGGCGCTCGGCGCGGAGTACCTGCAGGCGATCGTCCGCAACGGATTCATCACCTTCAGCGTGATCTTCATGCTGGCGGCGGGGGCTGCGGCGCCGATCTTCCTCTTCAACAAACGGGCGCACTCGCTCACGCGCGATAAAAAATACCTTCGGAAATGACGAACACGGTCTTCTGGCAGACGATTGCCGACTACAACCGGATGACCTGGCCCGTGCAGGTGCTGCTGGTCCTTGCGGGGATCCTGCTGACCTGGCGGCTCTACCGCCGCCCCACGTCCGGCATAAAGCGCGTGATGAAGTACTACCTGGCGCTGCTCAACGGCTGGATCGCCGTGGGTTACTATCTCGTGGCATGCGACGCCCGCTCCTACAACGGGGTGATGGCCCTCTTCTGGGGCGTGATGGCCGCCGTGTGGGTCTATGACGACGTGGTGGGCTATACGACCTTCGAGCGGACGCGGCGGCACGACCTGTTTGCCGTCATCCTCTGCCTGATGCCTTTCGTCTATCCGCTCTTTTCGACACTCCGGGGCATGCACTTTCCGATGATGACCTCGCCCGTGATGCCCTGCTCGGTGGCGCTCTATACGATCGGGCTGTTGCTCGCCTTCTCGAAGCGGGTCAATCTTTTCGTCATCCTCTTCCTGTGCCACTGGTCGCTGATCGGCCTCTCGAAGGTCTATTTTTTCGGCATCCCCGAAGACCTGCTGCTGGCCGGGGCGCTGGTCCCTGCCCTTTATCTCTTCTTCAAGGAGTACATCGACCTGAATTTCCGCAGCGACACGAAACCCGACCGGCGCGTGATGCGGCTGCTGCTCGCGGTGATGTGCGCGGGGATCGGGATCTTCTTTCTGGCGACGATCTGGCGCCAGATTGCCTCCCTTGTCTGACAAAAACGGCCCGCACATCGGATGTGCAGGCCGTCGGATCGGTGGATTGCCGCGGTTGCCGTCAGAGCGTCCAGCCGCGGGTCCAGTCGTTGTCCGCGGGCACGGCTCCCCGATAGGGTGCTGCGGTGAAGAAGCTGTCGGAGAGCGTCTTGCCGCCGTCGATCGTGCCGATGTAGTTGCCCGTGAGCGTATTCGTGTAGTCGGTGCTGTTGTAGCTGCCGTCGAGGAACATGGCATTCGTGTAGATGCCCTCCTTCGAGTTGAGCTCCGAGCTCATTGAGACGTATTCGAGTTTGGAAACCCCCTCTTTCAGGGCCGTCTCGGTCTCCGAGGTCTCCACGGTGATGCATTTCGTCTTGCCCGTTACGATGGCATTCGAGATCTCGACCTGCGTGCCGGCGCGCAGACGTACGCCCTGCGAGTCGGAGCCATTGCCGACAAGCGTCAGGTTCGTCAGTACCGGATGGGCGACGGGCGTGGCGGCGAAGTTGTTGCCGTTGTTGTCGCACTCCATCAGGCAGTCGCAGTCATAACCCACGCCGGCATCCTGCCAGGCGACGAGGAACTGTCCGCGGCCGTTCCAGCCCTCGGTCCAGTCGAAGGAGTCGTCCGAGCAGCTCGTTGCGACCATGTAGCGGATATTGACCGAGCCGCCGAAGAACTCGAAACCGTCGTCCGAACCCTTGTAGGCCTGCAGGTACTCGACCGTCGTGCCGTTGCCCACGCCGTAGAACGAGATGCCGTTGGCCTCGTGCTCCTCGTCGAAGGCGTAACCCGTATATTCGAGACGGACGTAACGCAGCGTGCCCGAGTTGTCGGCGTCGTTGCTGCCGCCGTAGGGGGCGTTGCCGATCTCCGAGAGAACGCCCGTGCCGGCGTTGGTGTGGGCATAGCCGCAAATGTGCAGGCCGCCCCAGGCTCCGGCCGACTTCTTTTCGCTTGTCATGACGATCGGCGAGGAGGCCGTGCCCTGTGCGTCGATTCGGGCACCCTGCTCGATGAGGATGTAGTCCACCTTGTCGTCATCGACCGCTATGATGTTCACACCCGGTGCGATGTGGAGCGTGGCGCCGGCCTTGACGTGTACGCCGCCGCTCAACCCATAGGTTCCGTTCTGGAGCAGGTAGGCATCTTTCGTGATGTTGCCTTCGAGGGTCGCTCCCGAGGCGATCTCGCCTTCGAGGGAGGGTGCGCCTCCGTTTTCGTCGTCGTTGTTGCAGGCCGTGCAGAAGAGTGCGCCGGCGGCAGTCAGGACTGCCAGAAGTTTCCAATACGTTTTCATGTTGCGTGAAAATTGAGTGATTGAATGTGTGCGTGTGTCAGAATTTGAGGTTCATGCCGACCTCGAAACCGATGCCCGTGCGGTAGCGCTCGACCTCGACGGTGCGGTCTTTCTGCGGCACTTCCTGCTCGAAGACGATCGCGCGGTTCAGCAGGTCGGTGAACCGGGCCTTGATCTCGGCGCAGCGGCTGAAACGGTAGGAGGCCGTGAAGTTGAGCGTGTGTACGGGGAGCTGCTTCACGTCGCCCAGTCCCGAGATACCCACGGCATGGATGCGCGGACCCTGGAGGTTGTAGAGCAGCGCCAGGTTGAGCTGCCGCTCTCCGCCCAGGCGCGGCGACCAGGTGATGTCGGCATTGGCCAGGTAGGGCGAGGCGCCCTGCAGGGCCCGCTCCTTGTTGGTGTAGACGCCGCCGTCGGGCAGCTTGACGTTCGTGTACATGCAGGAGCCGTTCACCCCGAGGCGCAGCTCCTCGGTGAGCGCCTTGCGGAACTCGATCTCCACACCGGCGGCCATGCCGTTGTCAGCATTGCGGAAGGTGTGCACGGCGGCACCGCCCGAGAGCATCTGCACGCGCTCGATCGGCTCGTCGAGGAACTTGTAGTAGGCCGTTACGGAGAAGAGGTCGCCCCGGCGGTTGAGCCGCTCGTAGCGCAGGTCGAGGTTGTAGTTGTAGCTGTTGAGCAGCGCCTCGTTACCGCGCAGCTGCAGCGATCCGTAGGACTCCTGATAGAGGAACGGGGCCATCTCGATGAACGAGGGGCGCGTGATCGTGCGCGAGGCGGCCAGACGCAGCTGCTGCCCTTCGCGGAGCGTGTAGCGGATGTTCAGCGCCGGGAAGAGGTCGCCCTTGTCGATCGTGCGCCGCTCGCGGAGGCTCTGGTCGTTGGCATAGTCCACCCACTGCTCGGACTGCTCGTAGCGCAGGCCGGCATTGATGAGCAGCGCGTCGGTGGGGTGGAGGTCTATCGAGACGTATCCGGCGAGGATGCGGTTGCCGGCGTCGTAGCGGTCCTTGGGCTGGTTCTGGCGGTCGATGACGATCTGTGCTTGGGCGACATTAACGAAGTGGGGTTAGCCTCCCGTGTCGTAGATGTCGTCGATCTGCGGCGTGAGGGCCGTCAGGTGTTAGTAGACGCGCGTGCCGGCGTGGTCGCGGCTCTTGTCCTTCCAGGAGAGGCCCGCCGTGAGCAGGTTTTCACGTCCGAAGCGGAAGTCCGCGGCGGCGTGGGCGTTCCACTCGTGCTCGTCCAGCACACCGAAGTAACGCATCGTCTCCTGACGGTTGAGCTTGAACAGCGTGAGCGACCCGTCGTCCATCTTGCGGAACATCACCTGCCGGCGGTCGGGTTCGTCGGACGAGGTGCCCGAATAGGAGCCGCTCCAGCGCAGTTTCCACTGCGGGCCGAAGACGTGCGTGCCGTTGATCTGGTGGGTCATCAGCTTGTAGACATGCAGCACGTCGTTGCTGCCGATCAGGTGGTGGTCCTCCTGGTCGTAGCCCTCGCGGCGCATGTAGGTGTCGATGGCGTTGCGGGCATAGAAGAAAGTGTAACTGATGCGGTCGGCCTCGCGCAGGGTGATGCCCAGACTCGCCAGAGCCGCAATTTTCAGTTCACTTGCATAGCTGTCATAGGTGTAGTCGTCCGTTACGGTTCCCGTGGCCTCGAGCAGCCGGAATTCGGCGTCGCGCATCGTCTGTTGGTCGTTGCTCATGCCTCCCGAAGCCAGCAGGCTCAACGTCTGGTTGCCGACGCGCAGGTTGCGGCTCCAGGCCAGGTTGCCCCCGAGCGTCGGGAGCGCCGTCTGTTTGCGGACCGTGAAGTCCGTGTCGAAGATATCCTTCCGGACGACCTGCTGGCGGAACTCCGCGAGCGTGCCGTTCATGGCGCGCGCATCGACCGTCGGCTGCGTGAAGAGCGAGCGGTGGTCCATGCGGTAGAAGGCCTGCCCGAGGGTGTTGAGGCGCCCGCCGACGTGGAAGTCGGCCGTGAAGAACTCCTCACCGATGTTCTCCTTGGTGTCGATGTCGATGTGCGCCCCCGAATAGTCGGCATAGGAGCTGACCTCGTAGACCTTGCTCACGGTGATGTTGCGGACGACGGACGAGGGGAAGATGTCGAGCGGGATGAGCTTGTTGTCGGGGTTGGGCGAGGCAATGGGCTGTCCGTTGAGGGTCGTGATGCTGTAACGGTCGCCCAGACCGCGGACGATGAGCTGTCCGGCCGAGGCGATGGAGATGCCGGTGATCTTCCTGACGCCCTCCTGGACGTTCGAGATCCCTTTGAGCGACATTTCGCGGGCGCCCATGTTCTCGATCGCCACGTTCGAGGCGATGCGGTCGGTCTGGAGGCTGCGTTCCGATTCGAGGTTCCGGCGCCCCTTGACCGTAACCGACTGGAGGGTCTGCGTGTCGGGTGCAAGTTCGATCGTAAGCGGCTCGTCTGCGGCGGGAATCCGGACCTCGACCTGTTGCGTGAGGTAGGAGATGTAGGAGACGGTGAGCGTGTGCGTGCCCTCGGGAAGGTTCATTTCGAAGGCTCCCGCAGCGTCGGTCGTCGTGCCCTGTGTCGTCCCCGAGAGGAGGATCGTGGCGCCGACGAGCGGTTCGCGGGTCGATCGGTCGAGAATTCGGCCCTTGAGGTCTGCGGCGAAGGCGGCGCGGGCGCCGAAGAGCAGCATCAGAAGAAGCAGCGTGGCTTTTTGCATCGTAACAACACTTGATTTCACGCCGCAAAGGTGCCCCATTCCTGTTTCGTCCGTATGACGAAGCGGTTTCCCGCTGTTACAAAGCGTGCATGTTTCAGTTACAAAATGTCTCTCCGAGATTTGTTATATAATAGGTAAAGCCCCGTTCCTGCGTTGCAGGGACGGGGCTTTGTCATGCGGTTCCGGATCGCAGGCTACTTGGCGTAGGCCACGGCGCGGGTTTCGCGGATGACCGTGATCTTCACCTGGCCGGGATAGGTCATCTCGTCCTGGATCTTCTTGGCGATATCGTGCGAGAGGCTCTCCGACTCCTGATCCGAGAGTTTGTCGGCGCCGACGATCACGCGCAGCTCGCGGCCGGCCTGGATGGCGTAGGTCTTCACGACGCCGGGATACGAGAGGGCGATGTCCTCCATCTCCTTCAGACGCTTGATGTAGCTCTCGACCACCTCGCGGCGGGCACCCGGACGGGCTCCCGAGATGGCGTCGCAGACCTGGATGATCGGCGCGATGAGCGAGGTCATCTCCACCTCGTCGTGGTGGGCGCCGATGGCGTTGCAGACCTCGGCCTTCTCCTTGTATTTCTCGGCGAGCTTCATGCCGATGATAGCGTGCGGCAGTTCGGGCTCGTCGTCGGGCACCTTGCCGATATCGTGCAGCAGGCCGGCGCGGCGTGCCACCTTGGGATTCAGACCCAGCTCGGCGGCCATGATGCCTGCGAGGTTCGCCGTTTCACGGGCGTGCTGCAGCAGGTTCTGGCCGTAGGAGGAGCGGTATTTCATCTTGCCGATCAGGCGGATCATCTCGGGATGCAGGCCGTGGATACCCAGGTCGATGGCCGTGCGCTTGCCGACCTCGACGATCTCCTCCTCGATCTGCTTCTGGACCTTGGCGACGACCTCCTCGATGCGTGCCGGGTGGATACGTCCGTCGGTTACGAGCTGGTGCAGGGCCAGACGGGCGATTTCGCGGCGCACGGGATCGAACCCCGAGAGGATAATCGCCTCGGGGGTGTCATCGACGATGATCTCGATGCCCGTGGCGGCCTCCAGGGCGCGGATGTTGCGGCCTTCGCGGCCGATGATGCGGCCCTTGACCTCGTCGCTCTCGATGTTGAAGACCGTTACGGCATTCTCGATGGCCGTCTCGGTCGCTACGCGCTGGATCGAGGCCACGATGATCCGCTTGGCCTCCTTCGAGGCGGTCATCTTCGCCTCCTCGATCGTCTCGTTGATGTAGGCGGCGGCTTCGGTCTTCGCCTCGGCCTTCATGTTCTCGACCAGAATGTTCTTTGCCTCCTCGGAACTCATGCCCGAGATCTGTTCGAGGCGGAGGTTTTGCTCGCGCTGCATCTGATCGACCTCCTCCTTCTTGTGTTCGAGGATCTGCAGCTGGTTCTGCAGCTGATCCTTGAGCCGGTCGTTTTCGCGGATGCGGCCGTCCAGGTCGCGCTCCTTGTTCTGGAGGTTCTGCTCGATCTGCTTGGCGCGCTGCTCGCTCTGGGCGATCTTCTGGTTCCGCTCATTGACCTGACGGTCGTATTCGCTCTTGAGTTGTATGAACTTCTCCTTGGCCTGAAGGATGCGCTCCTTCTTGATCATCTCCCCTTCGGCCTCGGCCTCCTTGATGGCGGCTTCGCGGCGCTTGCGGATCGACGTCTTGGCTATGAGGTTCGTAACGACCGCATAGACCGCAACGGCGACCACCGCGGAGATGCAGGCAGTCAAAATGATGCTATTCATCGTTTGTCGTTTTTTTTGTTTTTATTATGGGGTTTTCAATGGTATCACAAAAAAACCGCATAGGATTCCTTACTCTCGTTTGACGAATCTGCAAGATTGTCAGGTGTGGGGGCTCCGACAATCGCAATCTTCCAACGGTGCGCCGGAGCGCACTCCCCCGAAGGGTAGTAAGGCCTGATTTTGAGGCGTCGTGAGTTGCCCCAATGTAATAAGTGTTCAGTTTCGCAAAGCTTTAAGGAATCTATGCGGGTAGATTTTTCCTTTATAATTATGTAAAAGAACCTTCTCTTTTGCGGGCGGCGCGCCGGTATTCCCGGCCGACGGTCCCTTTCCGCCGTCTGTGCTTCCGATCTTTGGCCGGAGTCAGCGGGTCGGATCGTTGAGGCAAGAGTCTATCTCCTCTCCGATCGCCTCGAGCCTGCGGAGGTCTTCGCTGTCGAGTTCGCGGCTCTGCCGCATGCCGACATTGGCGATGGCAAATTTCAGCGCGGTCATCGACAGGTAGTCCTGATCGGTCCAGTTGCGGATATTCTGTTGCTTGATCAAGGTGAGGTAACTGTTCACCTCGCGCTCGGCCAGACGGTACATCTCCTCTTTGCCGCTCTCGATCTGGAACGGGTAGCTCTTTCCTGCTATCTTGAGTGTGATCGCCTGCTTTGCCATGTTTTTTCGTTCGTTTATTCTGCCTTCCTCTTTTTCGTCTCTTGCGTCCTCTTGCGTCGGGCCCTCCGCATTCTTTTGTTTCCGGCCCGCACTTCCGCGGTTTGTCGCTTCGGCTTCCCTTGCCGGGGTTCCTCCCTTCTGCCGGGGTTTCTCTCTCCCTTGCCGGGCTTCTTCCCTTCTGCCGGGGGTCTTCTCTCCCTTGCTGGGGCTTCTCTCTCCTGTCAGGGTTTCTCTCTCCCTTGCCGGGTCCTCGTTTGTCGCCCCTTTCTTGGGCTCCGGCCTTATTGGGCCTTCGGCTTTTCCGGGGTCGGGTCAGTCTGCGACTGTCCCACGAGCGCGATGCACTTGTCCACCTCCCGCATAAGACGGTTTACGCGTGCCCGCGCCTTCTCTCGGTTCGTACCTCCTCCCGCAAGGCCTTCGGCCAGCTGCATGCGTCCTACCTGGGCATCCAGTTCGCGGACGCGCTCCTCAAGCGAGCGTTTCTCGGCCCGCAGCGAATCCCGCTCCCGGGTCAGCTCGGAGCAGAGTCCGGAGAGCCGCCGATGCTCTTCGATCAGTCGCCCTACACGGGCTTCGAGGTTCGTTATCACGCTTTTGTCGGCCATGCTCCTCGGGAGAAGTTCCTATTAACCACTCAAAGGTACGAAAAGGATCGGTAAAAAACAAAAAAATGAGGCAAAGAGTTGCTTATGCCCCATTTCTGCATGATGCCGTACGATGCGCCTACCGATGTGCCGTGCGGGGTTTTGCCACGACCGTTCCGTAAAGGTCGTAGTCGGCGGCCGAGGTGATCCGTACGTCGTAGAAGTGCCCGCGCAGCAGGCGCCGTTCGTCGGCCGGGATGAGGATTTCCTGATCGACTTCGGGCGAGTCGTACTGCGTGCGTCCGACGTAGAAGTCGCCCTGCCGCGAGTCGATCAGTACCCGTTCGGTGCGTCCCACGCGGCGGCGGTTGTTCTCGAGCGAGATGCCGTTCTGCAGGGTCATGATCCGCTCGACGCGCTCCTGCTTGAGGTCCTCGGGTATGTCGTCGTGCAGCTCGCAGGCCGAATAGGTCCCCTCCTCCTCGGAGTAGGCGAAGACCCCGAGACGGTCGAAACGCACCTCGCGGACAAAGTCGAGCAGTTCCGTAAAGTCGGCCTCCGTCTCTCCCGGATAACCCACGAGCAGAGTCGTGCGTAGCGCAAGGTCGGGAATCGCCCCGCGCAGGCGGCCGATGAGCTTCATCGCCTCGGCCTTCGTGTGGCGGCGGTGCATGGCCGTGAGCTGGGCGTCGGAGATGTGCTGGAAGGGTATGTCGAGGTATTTGCAGATCTTGGGCTCGGAGGCCATCACCTCGATCACGTCGTCGGGGAAGGCGGCCGGGTAGGCGTAGTGGAGGCGGATCCACGCGATCCCCTCGATGCGGCAGAGGCGTCGCAGCAGCTCGCCGAGCATGCGGCGCCCGTAGAGGTCGAGGCCGTAGTAGGTCGTGTCCTGGGCGATGACGATCAGTTCGCGGACGCCCTCGGCGGCGAGTTTCCGGGCTTCGGCCTCGAGCTCCTCCATCGGAACCGAGACGTGCGGCCCGCGGATCAGCGGGATGGCGCAGTAGCCGCACTTCCAGTTGCAGCCCTCGGAGATCTTCAGGTAGGCGTAGTGGCGCGGGGTGGTCAGCAGACGCTCGGTCTCCAGTGCGGGATCCTCCGAGGCCCCCAGGGCGCGGATGATGCCCTCCCAGGTGCGGGCGCCGAAGTAGTCGTCCACCTCGGGAATTTCGGTACGCAGCTCGTCGGCATAGCGCTCCGAGAGGCAGCCGATGACGAACAGATGCTCGATCTTTCCGGCGCGCTTGGCGGCCGCCGCACGCAGGATCATGTCGATGGACTCCTGCTTGGCGTCGCCGATGAAGCCGCAGGTGTTGATGACCACGGTCTTGGCGTCCGTGCGGTCGCTGTCGAAGACGACGCTGTAACCCGCGGCGGCCAGGCGGGCCATCAGGTGCTCCGAGTCCACGGTGTTCTTCGAACAGCCGAGGGTGATGACGTTAATTTTTCGCATCGCCGAAGAGTGCATGAACGAATTCGTGGCGGTCGAAGATGCGCAGTTGGTCGATCCCCTCGCCGATGCCTATGTAACGCACCGGAATATGGAACTGGTCGCTGATGCCGATCACCACGCCACCCTTGGCCGTGCCGTCGAGCTTGGTGATCGCCAGCGAGGTTACCTGCGTGGCCTGCGTAAACTGCCGGGCCTGCTCGAAGGCGTTCTGGCCCGTGGAGCCGTCCAGAACGAGCATCACCTCGTGCGGCGCTCCGGGGATCACCTTCGACATGACGTTGCGGATCTTCGTCAGTTCGTTCATCAGGTTCACCTTGTTGTGCAGGCGGCCGGCCGTGTCGATGAGCACCACGTCGGCGCCGTTGGCCTTGGCCGAGGTGAGCGTGTCGAAGGCTACCGACGCGGGGTCGGAGCCCATCTGCTGGCGGATCATCGTCGCTCCGGCGCGGTCGGCCCACACCTGGAGCTGGTCGATGGCTGCGGCGCGGAACGTATCGGCGGCGCCGATCCATACCTTGCGGCCCGCCTTCGTGAGCTGCGCCGCGAGCTTGCCGATCGTCGTGGTCTTGCCGGCGCCGTTCACGCCCACGACCATGACGACATAGGGTTCGTCTTCGGTGGCGTCGAGCCCGAAGTGCTCCGACGAGCCGTGTGCCTCCTCCATGAGGTCCGAGACCTCCTCACGGAGAATCGACTGGAGCTCCGAGGCGTTCATGTACTTGTCGCGGGCCACGCGCTCCTCGATGCGGCGGATGATCTTCACGGTTGTTTCCACCCCGACGTCCGAGGAGATGAGCACCTCCTCGAGGTCGTCGAGCACGTCGGCGTCGATGGTCGTGCGCCCGGCGACGGCACGGGCCAGTTTCGAGAAGAGCCCCGTCTTGGTCTTTTCGAGTCCGGCGTCGAGCTCCTCCTGGCGGTGCGGAGCCTGCTCCTTGTCGGCGGGCGTATCCTGCTTCTTCCTGAATAGATCGAAAAATCCCATTTTATCAGCTTTTATAGGGCAAAGATAGCAAGAAAGTTTCAAAAAAAACGTTACATTTGTCCTATTATAAATCGGCGTCCGCTTGTCCGGAACCGCGGGGACCGCATGCGGGATCCCGATTATTAAGATCTTGCGATGATGAGAAAAACGCTTTTCCTGCTCTTTGCCGCGTTGTGCGGCGTGATGACGGCTTCGGCTCAGGACCTGATCGTCAAGAGGGACTCCACGAAGATTGAGGCCAACGTACTCGAGATATCGACGGAGACGGTCCGTTACAAGAAATACTCCTATCCCGAGGGTCCGACCTACATCGTACCGGTCAAGGATCTCGCTTATATCCGTTACGCCAACGGGGATACGGAGCGTTACGAGGTGTCGGTGCCCGCAACGCCGCTGATGCCCGCCGCACCGCGGCAGGAGGCGGCTCCGGGCGTACGGCAGTATGAGATCGGTGATCTGTACGAGGCGGACGGCGTGCGCGGCATCGTCTGCCTGGTTTCGGAGGATGGCATGCACGGACTGGCCATCTCGCTCGACGAGATCTACCTTCCGTGGAGCGAGTTCCGCAAGCCCGACCTGCGGGTGATCGGAACGACGGACCGCAGCGACGGACGCGTGAACATGCGCATCGTCGAGGAGTACATCGCGGCGAACGGCCTTTCGTGGGACGACTTCCCCGCCTTCAAGTGGTGCCGTGAAAAGGGCGAGGGGTGGTACCTCCCCTCGATCGACGAACTGCTCAACATCGGCCACAACTACAACGGCGGCTCCCGGGCCTCGAACAACCGCAGGGCGCACAAGTTCTTCAACGACCGCCTCAAGGCGGCCGGCGGCAAACGCATGGACCGTCTGGTCAATTATTTCTCCTCGACCGAGGCCGACGAGCGGAATGCCTATACCTCGCACATGAACATCGAGCCGCCCTATGTGGTCGAGATCCAGAAGTACGGCAAGTTTCTCGTGCGGGCCGTACACGCCTTCTGACCGGCTTCGTTGATCCGAAAAACAGCGGCGCGGCATCCTTATATGGACGCCGCGCCTGTTTTTTCCGGGGTGCAGAGGGCTGCGGGGTGGTCAGATCGCCTCAATCAGGCGCCGCAATGCCGGGATGATAATCTCCCAGGCATAGTGTTTCCGGACGTAGGCCGGGCCCCGGGAGCCGAGCTCCGTGCGGAAGGGTTCGTCGGTCAGCAGCCGGTGGAGATGCCGGTGGAATTCCCGCTCGTTGTCGTACCAGAGTGCGGCGCCGCTTTGCCGGCAGTGGTCTTTCATCACGCGGCTGCGTCCGTTCACGAGGGCCGGGATGCGGTTGTCCATCGCTTCGAGCATCAGCAGCGAAAGGCTCTCCAGGTGCGAGGGGTTCACCAAGACCGCCGCATGGCGGATGATCGCCGCCTTCTCGGCGTCGCTGACAAACCCCGTGCGAAGGATCTCCGGGTGGGTCTCTTCGCCCATCTGCGGGTCGATGCCTCCCGTGAGCACCAGTTTCGTGTCGCTGCCGTAGCGGCGGCAGTAGTCGAGGAAACTGGGTATGAGGTCGTTGAGTTTCGAGTGAGTAACGCGTCCCAGATAGAGGACATAGCGTTCCGGAAGGTTGTAGCGGGCCTTGACTCGAGCCCAGTCGGCGGCCGGGGTCTGCTCGATGCCGCAGCCGACAAGGCTGTTCGGGGCCAGCGAGGCACCGAAGATCCGGCGCGTGGTGCGACGTTCGGCTTCGGTGTTGAAGGCGATGTGCCGCACGCGGGTGAACATCGGGGCGTTGAGTGCCCAGTAGAGGCATTTGTCGGGATGGACCAGCGGGATGAGGATCGTCTTCTGCGGGGCGATCACGCTGCCCAGCACCGTCTGGCTGAAGTAGAAATTCATGAAGAGCAGCGCGGCATACTCCTCCTGGTGCTGTTCGATGAACTGCAGCATCGCGGGGGTGTGGTCGGGTTGCGAGAGGAAGAAGCGCCTTTCGGCGGCGGTGCTCATCCGCCATTCGGGATGGATGGAGGAGAGGGCTCCCAGCAGATGGAGCCGGTCCAGCTGCCGGCGGACTCTTCGGGCCGTGCGGCACTGCCGTCCCAGTTGGCGGTGCTGCTCCCCGTCGATCGGATGGGGGCGGAAGCGGCGGACCGTTACGCCGTTCTCGACGCTTGTCCCTTCGGGAAAATCCGCCTCGGGAGTGTTGAAGATGCGCGTGGTGGTCGTCAGCACCTCGACGTCGTAGAAGGAGGTGAGCCGTTCGGCGAGCATGCGGCAGTGCGCTTCGGCGCCGCCGTTCACCTCGACGCCGTAGCGGATGATGATGAAGGCTATTTTCTTCATGAAGGATGCGGGTCGGATATTTTTCCGGCTAAAAATACGAAAAAAAACGGCAATACGGAACCCGTATGCGGCCAAATACAAAGGGCACTCCCGCGGGAATGCCCTTTGTATTTAAGAGAGGTCTCTTAAAATACTATTTCTTCTCCTCGAAGAAATCCTTTACCTGGTCGTTGGGAACGATGCTCTCCTTGAACATGTAGGCACCGGTTTTCTCCGACTTGACCATCTTGATGCACTTGGTAAACTGCTTACCCGTGCCGGTTTTCAGTGTTGCGACTACTTTCTTTGCCATAGTGCTTCTCTAACTATTTGATTTCACGGTGAACGGTAACCCGCTTGAGGAAGGGATTGTACTTCTTGCGCTCCAGACGCTCGGGCGTGTTCTTCTTGTTCTTGGTCGTGATGTAACGGGACATTCCCGCAACGCCGCTCTCTTTCTGTTCGGTGCACTCGAGGATGACCTGAACTCTGTTGCCTTTCTTTGCCATTTGTTACTTGTTTTTAGTACACGCTTTTGGGCGCGGCAGCTTCGCGCAGAGCGACTGCGAGACCCTTCTTGTTGATAGTTTTCATGCCGGAGGCCGATACCTTCAGGGTAATCCAGCGACCCTCCTGCTCAGACCAGAAACGCTTGGTTTTCAGATTGGGACTGAATTTGCGCTTGGTCTTGTGGTGCGAGTGCGAAACGTTGTTTCCCACGATTGCCACCTTGCCTGTGATTTCGCAAATTTTCATTTTTTCGTGTAATTGTTTTGTGTAAACCCTTTTAAGGGAGTGCAAATATACAACCTTTTCGGCAAATAGCAAAAGGAGCAGCCTTTTTTTTGAATGGAGCCCGTTCCGGCGGGCGGAACCTACTCCGGGTCTCGCTATTGTTCCGCAGCGGGTTCCAGCGCATCGCGGAGCATTGCGATGGCGAAGGCCGAGGCGCGGTCGATGACCTGCCCGCGATCCGTGCCGCACTGTTTGCAGACGGCCGCGGTGCCCTCGGGTGTCGCCACGGCGATCCATACCGTGCCGACGGGCTTTTCGTCCGAGCCTCCCGCGGGGCCCGCGATGCCGGTCGTGGCGATGGCGTAGTCGGCGTCGGCCACGCGCCGCACCCCTTCGGCCATCTGGCGGGCCACCTCCTCGCTGACGGCGCCCACGCGGGCGATCGTCGCGGGATCGACGCCGAGCAGGGCCGCTTTCGACTCGTTGCTGTACGACACCACGCCGCAGCGGAAGTAGGCCGAGGCCCCGGGCATGGCCGTGAAGCGTGCGGCGATCGCACCGCCCGTGCAGCTTTCGGCCGTGGCGAGGGTTTTGCCGCGTTCGGTGAGGATGCGGTGCACGAGCTCCTGCATCGTGGCCGTCTCGTATCCGATGACGTTGTGGGGGATCAGGCGGCGCAGCGCCTCGAACTGCCGCTCGATCTCGCGGGCAACGCTCTCGCCCTCGACCTCGTAGGCCGACAGACGCAGCCGCACGGCACCCGGGTTGGGCAGGTAGGCCAGCTTCAGGTAGGGCGGCAGGGCGTTTTCCCACGCCTCGATCCGTTTGGCGAGCATCGATTCGGGCAGTCCGGCCGTAATCAGCGTCCGGTGGACGATCTGCCGCAGGGCAAAACGGGCCTTCAGCCGCGGCATCACCTCGTCCTGCATCAGGTGCTCCATCTCGTAGGGAACGCCCGGCAGCGAGACGACGACGTGCCCGTCGCGCTCGAACCACATGCCGGGGGCCGTGCCGTGGGCGTTGAAGAGCACCGTGCAGGCGTCGGGAACGAGGGCCTGCGAGCGGTTCAGCTCGTTGTAGTCGATGCCGCGTGCCGTGAGCATCCGCTCGACATGTGCGGCGACGCATTCGTCGCAGTGCATGCCGCTGTGGAAGAGCTCCGCGAGGGTCTTCTTCGTGATGTCGTCCTTCGTGGGGCCGAGGCCTCCGGTGATGACGGTAACCTCCGTCTCGCGCAGGGCCCGCGCAACGGTGTCGAGGATCTGCATGCGGTCGTCGCCGATGGAGATCTTCTCGCGGACGACGATGCCCGCCGAGTTGAGGTGTTTGGCGATGGACACGGAGTTCGTGTCCACGATCTGACCGATCAGGATTTCATCTCCGATCGTAAGGATGGTTGCTTTCATGGCTGTCTCAGCATTTGGGGTTGCTCCCGGAATCCGTTTCGGGCGGTTATGCCGTTGTCGCGGGGGTGTCGGGGGCGGATTCCGCCGTCGGGGTATCCGGCTGCGGGCTTTCCGGCGATTCCGTCCCGGGGGATGCGGGGCTCCCGGAAGCCGCTTCGGCTGCGGGGCTTTCCTTGTCGATCCGGCAGGCCTTCCGCGTTTCGGCGGCAATCAGGGCGTCGCAGATCGTGCGTACGAATTCCGGGCCGTTGTAGACGTATCCCGTGTAGACCTGCACGAGGTCCGCTCCGGCCTCGAGCATCGCCAGCGCATCTTCGGGAGTCATCACGCCGCCCGAGCCGATGATGGGGTAGGTGCCGCCCGAGAGGGCGTGGATGCGGCGTACGATCTCCACGGCACGCTGCGTCAGGGGAGGACCGCTCAAACGGCCGCTGCCGATCTTGTCGAGACTTTCACGGCTGGTCTGGAGTCCCCGACGGCAGGCATGGCTTCCGTTCGTGGCGACGATGCCGTCGAGGGGCGACGAAGTCAGCACCTCCGTTACGGTGTCGATTTCGCAGTCGGTGAGGTCCGGCGATATCTTGAGCATGATGGGGCGGTAGTCGCTCTGCCCGCGGCGGAAATCGAACAGCGGGTTGAGGATCTCGAGCAGGTGCTCCTTCGTGTAGGTCCTGGCGTCGTGGCAGGCGTTGTCGCAGCTGATATTGACGGTGAAGTAGTCCGCATACTGGTAGAGGCTGCGGAAGAGCTTGAGGTAGTCGGCGGGAGCCTGTGCGGCGGGGGTGTCGGTATTCTTGCCGATGTTGCATCCCAGGATCACGCCTTCATGCCCGCGGCGCAGGTAGCGTACCGTGGCGTCGAGCCCCCGGTTGGCGATACCGATACGATTGACGATGGCATGGTCTTTCGGCAGGCGGAAGACCCGCGGCCGCGGATTGCCCTCCTGGGGGCGCGGCGTTACGGTGCCGATCTCCACGAATCCGAAACCCAGGGCTCCGAATTCCCGGACCGCCTCGCCGTTGCGGTCGAATCCTGCGGCAAGCCCTATGGGGTTGGGAAAGCGGATTCCGAAGACCTCCCTTTCGAGCACCGGGTGCGACACGCCATAACAGCGGTGCAGCAGCCAGCGGCCTCCGGGAATCAGCCCCATGACGCGCAACAGCAGCAGGACAATCCGATGGGCCCGTTCGATGGTGAGCGAGAAGAGCAGGGGTTCTATGAGTTTCCGGTACATGGCATCAGATACATCCGGACAAAAGTACGAAAAATCTGCGGATTTGTCCTAAAAATATTCCTTCCGATAGGCATAATGGTCGCGCAGCGCCTCGAAATCCCCGGGCCGGGACTTCAAAAGGCGGCTTTCGGCTTCGATGTCATAGGCTTCGCCGATCGTAGCGCAGAGCTCCTCCCACGATATGGGACGTGGCGTGCAGGGGGCGACCTGCGGCGGATACCACCCCTCGAGCGGCAGGTCGAAGAGGCGGCTCAACGTCGCCACCGTCATGGCCGTGGCGTTGGCCTTGCCCTGCTGGGAGTATCCGGCGATGTGGGGCGTTGCGAGCAGCGCCCGGTCGAGCAGGCGGGCGTCGATCTGCGGCTCGTGCTCCCAGACGTCGAGCACCCATTGCAGGCCGCTTGCCGCGAGGGCTTCGCCGTCCACGACCTCGCCGCGCGAGGAGTTGATGACTGTGGCACCGGGTTTCATCTCCCGGAAAAGGGCGGCATCGGCCATGTGGCGGGTCGAGGCGTCGAGCGGCGTGTGGAAGGTGAGCAGGTCGGCTTCGCGGGCCACCTCCCCGAGCGGCAGGAAGCCGCCGTGTTCGCGCTCCTCGCGCGGCGGGTCGCACGCCAGCACGCGGAAGCCCCACGCCTCGGCATATTGCCGCACGAGCGATCCGACATGGCCCACGCCTACGACGCCCAGCGTCCTGTCGGCCGGTTCCCAGCCCTGCGTGCGCGAGAGGTGGGCGAGCACGGCGCCGATCCACTGCAGCACACCGCGGGCGTTGCAGCCGGCGGCCGTGGCGACGCGGATGCCGCGGGCGGCGCACCAGGCGAGGTCGATATGGTCGAATCCGATGGTCGCCGTGGCGATGAGCCGCACGCGGGAGCCTTCGAGCAGCGTGGCGTCGCATCGCGTGCGGGTGCGGATGATCAGGGCGTCGGCGTCGCGGACGTCGGCCGCCGTAATCGACTTGCCGGGGAGGTACCGTACCTCGGCGAAGGGCTCCAGAACACCCTCCAGGAAGGGAATGGCGCTGTCGGCGATGATTTTCATACTGTTCTCGGACGTGTTAGGAGCGACAAATATAGTGAATGATGCGTGCCGCGGCAAATGAAAGCCCTCTTTTTCGGTGCGGTGGTGCGTTTTGCCGGGCGCATTCGATTATTCAAATAGGATCCAAATGTAGTGAAAATCGGAGAAAACGGAATCCTCCTTTTGCAGGATCGGTCGAAAAACTGCTCCGCCGATGTCGATGATCAGGTGCATGTTCCCGTTTGGGATGTGGCGACAGGGGATTTTTTTCGTGAGAAACGGATTTCTTTCGGCCGGTCTCCCTTTATTTATTCGGAAGAGGGTTTTGTATATTTTTTGTATCTTTGCTCCCGAATGTACGCTATGGAAAACAAAACCTTCGATCCCGACGGCGTCGGTGTGGCCAACGGCGCCTATTTCGGCATGCCGTTCGACCCCGAGACGGCCGAAGTGGTCCTCATCTCAGCACCGTGGGACGTTACGGTCTCCTACGGAGCCGGTGCGGCCTATGCCCCCGATGCGATCATCGAGGCTTCGACACAACTCGATTTTCACGATCCGCTGGCTCCGGGCCTCTGGCGCCGCGGTATCGCCACGGCCGACGTGGACTATACGCTCCAGGAGGAGTCGCAGCGCCTGCGGGCCGATGCCACGCGGGTGATCGACCACCTCGAGGGAGGCGGCTCGCCCGACGACGACTATGTCGTGCGCAAGCTCCGCCGTGTGAACGAGGGGTGTGCGGCGATGAATGCCAATATCGAGCAGCAGGCGGCCCGCTGGCTCGATGCCGGCAAGACGGTGGGCCTCGTGGGCGGCGACCATTCGACACCCTACGGGCTGATCCGGGCCCTCGGGGCGCGCCACGAGCGCTTCGGCATCCTGCATATCGACGCCCACTGCGACCTGCGCGAGGCTTACGAGGGGTTTGAGTTTTCGCACGCCTCGATCATGTACAACGTCCTGCGCGACGTGCCGCAGGTCGTGCGGATCGCCCAGGTCGGCGTGCGCGACTTCAGCGAGGGGGAGGCAGCGCTGGCTGCCGCATCGGAGCGTATCGCCTCGTTCGACGACTTTGCGCTTGCCGAGGCCCGGTTCCGCGGTGAGACGTGGGACGCCCTCTGCCGGAAGATCGTTGCGACGCTTCCCGGGGAGGTCTACGTCAGCTTCGACATCGACGGACTGACCTGTGAGAACTGTCCCCATACCGGTACGCCCGTTTCGGGCGGCCTGACCTTCAACGAGGCGGTGTGGCTGCTTGTCGTGCTGGCCCGTTCGGGACGGCGCATCATCGGCTTTGACCTGGTGGAGGTGGCTCCCGTTGCCGAGGAGCGGATCGACGCCATTGCCGGGGCGCGCATGCTGTGGAAACTCTGCGGACAGACGCTTGCATCATCAAAGAACAGAAATATCGTCTTGGAAGAAAAATAGAGATGCTTTCATTATCGAAATTCAGTTGGATCAGCCTGACACACAGGGCTGTGCTTCGGATCCGCGCATTTATGCGGGCCCCGTGGGCCGGGGGTGTGGTGTTATTGACGTGTGTGGTTGTGGCCATGCTTCTTGCCAATCTCCCCTTTACGAAGTTTTATTACCACCATCTGCTCGAAACCGAACTCTCGCTGCTGGTACACTCGCCCGGCGGCGGTATCAACTGGGCTTTTCCGAGCGGCATGACCGTCGAGAAGTTCATCAACGACGGGCTGATGGTCATCTTCTTCTTCTCCGTGGGCCTCGAAATCAAGCGCGAGGTCGTGCGCGGGCAACTCTCTACCTGGCGGAAGGCAATCCTTCCCGTCGTGGCCGCAGCAGGCGGTATGCTGGCCCCGGCCATTATCTATACCTGTTTCAACTACGGGACGCCGGCCGCTTCGGGCTGGGGAATCCCGACGGCTACGGATATCGCCTTTGCGGTCGGTATCCTGACGATGCTGGAGACCCGGATTCCGGTATCGCTGCGGGTCTTTCTGATGGCACTGGCCATCGCCGACGACCTGGGGGCCATTCTGGTGATCGCCCTCTTTTACGGCGGCGAGGTTCACGCGGGTTGTTTGTTGCTTGCGCTGTTGATTATGGTCGGCATCTATGTCATGAACCGGCTCGGTGAAAAACGCATGATCTTCTACCTGATCCCGGCTGTCGTGGTGTGGGGCCTGTTCTATTACTCGGGCGTCCATTCGACGATCTCCGGTGTGGCGATGGCCATGCTCATCCCGATGGAGCCGCGTTACAGCCGGGAGTATTTCGTGCAGAAGATGCGCGCCCTCAAGTCCGATTTCGACCGGATCGAAACGTCGGGAGAAGACTTTCCGGATGCCGAACAGCAGGCCTGTCTGCGCCGGGTGCGGGATCTTGCCACCGAATCGGTCGGTATGAGCGACCGTCAGGAACACGCCCTGGCTCCCTATGTAACATTCCTTGTCATGCCGATCTTCGCCCTGGCCAATGCCGGTGTCGGGATTGAATCGACCGAATATCTCAATATTTTCCACTATACGCCCGAAGTGGGAGCCATTGGCATGGGAGTCTTCTTCGGCCTGCTTGTCGGCAAGCCGCTGGGTATCTTCCTTGCCAGCTGGATCGCCGTACGGACCCGCTTTGCCGTGATGCCCGACGGAGCATCGTGGCGGATGCTGTTTGCCGTGGCCTGTCTGGGCGGTATCGGATTCACGATGGCGCTGTTCGTCGATTCGCTGGCCTTCACCGATGTGGCGATGATCGACCGCGGCAAAATTGCCATCCTGATGGGCTCGATGGCCGCCGCGATCTTCGGGTCGCTGCTTATCCTGGTCTTCGGTAAGAAAAAGAAAGCGACAAAATAACGATGAAAAAGTTTTTGATAATCCCGGTACTGGTGTTGCTGCTGTGTGGCGGTGCCTGTTCGAAAAATTCGGGAGGGAGCGTGAAACTTGCCCGCGACACAGACTCGGTGGCCTATGTCATCGGCATGAATATCGGCCGCAACCTTCAGCGTATGGACTCCACGATCCGTGTCGAGGCTGTCTGCGAAGGTATCCGCGACGTTTTTCGCGGCAAGACCCGTCTGACGGACGAGGAGGCGCGCACCTTCTTCCTGGCTTATGTCAATTACATGCTTCCGGAGAAGGCCCGCGCCTATGAGGAGCAGTTCCTGGCCGACATGGCCAAGTCGAACCGTTCGTATGCCCGCACCGGATCGGGCGTTACCTATACGGTAACCGAGGTCGGCGATCAGGAGCGCGTCCCGGTCTCCGAGCGGGACAGCGTGGCCCTGCGCTATGTGATCCGCTCCGTCGATGGCAGGCAGTTCTACTCCTCCTATGAGCAGGGGGATACGATCCGCGAGCTGCTGGGGCGGTTGCGCCGGGGCGTCCGCGAGAGTGTGAAACTGATCGGTGAAGGAGGCCGTATCGAAGCGTGGATTCCCGCCGATGCGGCCTACGGCGCCGAAGGCGACAGGAAGATGGGCATCGGCCCCAATGCGACGCTGCATTATGAAATCGAGCTGGTCGATCTGGCCAAATACGGCGAATGGTCGCGGCGCAACAAAATACGCCGATAATGAACATATTATTGCAAATATTTCATATCTTTGCGGAAATTTAGCGTTTTGGCGGATTTTGAACCCGAACACAAATTCAAATGCATAAATTCAAAACCATGAAAAAGATTACTTTTGCAGCGGTGCTTGCGGGCGCCGCAGCGCTTGTCTCCTGCAATGGCGGCAATCAGGAGGGCCTTCAGATGGGCAGCCTCTCGAAGTTCGACTCGCTGTCGTATGCCGTGGGTGCCAATATCGGTTACGGTCTTTCCATGCAGATGAGGGAAATCCCGCTCGATCCGAGCCGGATGCGCGAAGGCATGGAGGAGATGGCCTCGGGTAAGGCAACTCTGAATCACGACGATGCTAGTGAGATTCTGCGCGAATATTTCATGAACAAGCGCGGCGAGCGCATGCAGGCCATCATGAAGCAGCGTGCCGAGGCCGACAGCATCCGTCTGGCATCGGGCGATACGACCAAGGTGGAGTATCCCGTGGCTGATCCGGCCATGTTCCTCACCGAGGAGGAGCGCGACAGCGTATCCTACGCACTGGGTAACGACATCGGCTTTGCCATGACGAACGCCAACCTGCCGCTTCAGATCGTCTGGATCGGCGAGGGTCTCCAGAACGTCTTCGAGAACGATGCCCGCATGACGCAGCAGGAGGTGAACCGTTACCTGCAGAACTACTTCCTGGTAACGTTGCCCATGCAGAACGAGGAGGCTTCGACCAAGTGGCTGAGCAAGATCGAGAAGAAGTCGGGTGTGCAGAAAACCGAGTCGGGCCTGCTCTACAAGGTGATCGACGCCGGCGACATGACGGTGAAGGCTGCCGACAAGCGCGACGTGGTCAAGGTACACTATACGGGCCGCACCCGTACGGGCAAGGCCTTCGACTCTTCGCTCTTTGAGAATCGGCCGAAGAACCAGCAGGAGATGCTCAAGAAGCAGTTCCCCGATACCTACAACGAGAACAAGCCGGCCGAGTTCGCACTCAACCGTGTGATTCCCGGATGGACCGAGGGTCTGCAGCTTGTGGGCAAGGGCGGCAAGATCATGCTGTGGATCCCCGCCAGCCTGGCTTACGGCCCCACGGGCAGCGGTTCGGCCATCGGCCCCAACGAGGCACTCGAGTTCGAGGTTGAGCTGCTCGACGTAACGCCCTATGAGGAGCCGGCTCCCGCCGATTCGACGGCTACGGCCGAGGCACCCGCCGCAGAGCCCGCCACAAAGTAGGCGCTTGTCGCGAAAAGAAAAATCCGGATGTGCATACTGCGCATCCGGATTTTTTTTGCGGCCACATCCGCGTGGACCCGTATGAAAAATCCGGGCCGAAGATCGTTCGGTCCGGATATTCCGTTTCAGGCCCGTTGGCCCTGTGCGCTTTCAGAAGGGGAGGTCGTCCGCTTCGGCCGCAGGCGTTGCGGTGTAGGACGGCTCCTCGCCCAGGGGCGGCATATCGGGCATCGGTGCGGCGGCCGGAGCCTCCTGCTGCCTGGGCTGGATGCGCCACGCGCGGATATCGGTGTACCAGCGTCCGTTGTACTCGCGCGACTCGATGTTTACCGAGACCTGGTAGGTCGCCCCTTCGCGCAGCCGGGCCACGTCGTCGGGCTTGTTGAAGAACGTAACGCAGATCTTGCGCGTGAACGATCCGTCGTTCATTTCGAACACGACGTCCTGGCGCTGCCATTCGCCGCGCGCCGAGGTGCCCTTCGTAACGGGCATTATTCTGTAAACGGTTCCTTCGAATTCCATAGGGGATTGTATTTAATATATGTATGCAAAGATAATGTTTTTTGCGGAAAGCCCGGCCCCGGATGCGGGAAACTTTTTCCCGGGTGCCGATAAAAAAACGACGGCCGCCGGATGTGCGACCGTCGTCGGGGTGGACCCAGAGGGGCATGATCCCACGACCTTCGGATTATGAGTCCGCTGCTCTGACCAACTGAGCTATGGGTCCCCGTATCCGCCGGGGCACGGAGCCCTGCGGCGTGGCGCAAAGATACGAAAACTATTTCGATTTCGCAATCGGGGCCCGCTTTTTTGGATGCCTTGCGGGGGCCTGCGGCGTCTCCGGAAAGCGGCGCTTCGCGGTGCCGAACCGTCGAAAAATGAAAAAAACGGCGCGGAGACTTGTTTGTTGCGAATAAATTCGTACCTTTGTCCCGCTTAAGCAACCATTTAAAACAAAAACACGAACATGAAAAAGGGTATTCATCCGGAAAATTATCGTTTGGTAGCGTTCAAGGACATGTCCAACGACCATGTGTTTTTGTGTCGGTCCGCCGTTTCGACAAAAGAGACCATCGAGGTGAACGGCGAAACCTATCCCGTGTATAAGATGGAAATTTCCAACACGTCGCACCCGTTCTACACCGGTAAGATGAAGTTGGTTGACACCGCTGGTCGCGTCGATAAGTTTATGAGCCGATACGCAAAGCGCTACGACAAGAAGAACGCTGCGAAGTAAGAGGCTTCCGCGCGACAAGGCTGAACGGGCTGCACCGAGGGTGCGGCCCGTTTGCTTTTTTTTGACCGGCCGAACGGGCCTTGTGAGGCGGGTGGCGCGGCGTGGTGCATCCCGGTTGCGGGATGGAAGGCAAAAGCCGTGTTGCGAACCGTGATGCATGTATACGCAAAAGGGAGGCTGCCCCGCGGACAGCCTCCCTTCATCGTTTCCGGAAACACGCCGCGGGGGCGCGTTCCGTCTGTCGTCGGTGCCTACTTCCGGATCACGCGGCTTGCGCCCTGCTGCGGCAGCGCATTGGTGCGGGGTGCCGTCTGCTCCAGCTGGATGAAGCCCTCCGTCTTGCGGCTCTGCTGCACGGCCCGGGTTCCCGAAGCGCGGGTCAGCTTGTAGGGGCCGATGCTGTAGTCGCTCGTCAGATAGTCCGGCTTGAAGAGATCCAGACTCTCGTAGTAATTGCCGCTCGAGAAGAGGAAATAGTCCATACCGCTGACGGTATACTCCTTGCCGTTTGCGGGATTGGTGAACTTGCCGCAGTCGATCGTGATCGATCCGTCGGACTCGTAGCGGCCCGTTGCCAGGGCGCTCTCCGTAGACCAGAGCAGGTAGGTGTTCTCTTCGGGATCGAAGAAGCGGTACTTCAGATAGACGTAGTAGAGGCCGATCATGCCGTAATAATCCTGCGTCGAGATCGAAACTCCGCCGTCGGCGGCATAGTTCATCAGGAAGGGTGCCGTGTCGGCGTTGCCCATCGTGGTGATGCCCCAGCCCGAAACGCGGAAGCTCTCATTGACCCGGTAGGGCTCGACTTGGATGGTGAAGGTCTGCGGGGCCCCGCTCTTCTCCGCCGAGGCGGAGGTTACGGTCCAGGTGCCGATATAGCGGTCGTAGTTCGCATCTCCGGCGGGTACCGCAGCAGTTCTCTTCTCACAGGTCTCGATCGTCGTGCCGTGGGCGTTGCTGGCCAGGACAACGAGCGTGTAGTCGGTGTCGGCCTCCAGGTCGCCCGAGGAGACCTGATGTCCCGTCTCGGAGTTGATCTTCGAGACGACCGAACTGTTGAACGCGGTGCCGTAGCGGTTGCAGAGGCGTTCGTAGTCGCCGTCGAACTCCGCGAGCCGCTTTTGGACGATCTCCGTCGTTCCGAGGACAAATTTGCTCTGCTTGACCTCCGTGCCGCGGATCGTGATGTCGAAGCGGTAGTATTCGGCGCCTGCCTGGGGAGCTATGCTCAACGTGAGGGTCGGCTTGGCCTTCGTGCCGTCGCTGATGCCGCCCCAGGCCTGGGGAATATTCGCGTAGTCGGCCATCTGCGTGCAACCCTCGAAGCAGTCGGTATACTTCGTGATCGCCGAGAAGCCGTTTGCGGTGCTTCGTTCGTAGAGGTGGACCTTTTCACCCTCCACCATCGTGTAGGGCGACTCGCCCGTGAAGGCCGAGCAGCCGTTGAAGGCGCTCGTTGCGGTGGTGATCTTGCGCATGTTGTCGAACATCTCTACCGGAAGCGACTTGAGCGAGGTGCAGTTCTCGAACATCTGCGTGATGATCGTAACCTTCTCGAAATTGCTGAACAGACCTGCGGGAACCGTTTGCAGGGCCGAGCAGTTCTGGAACAGGTAGGCCAGCGTCGTGCCGTCCTTCACACTCTCGGGGAAGTAGTCGTCGGGAGCGCTGACGAGCGTCGAGCAATCCTTCCACAGGGCATTGACCGTCTTGAGCGCCGTGCAGTTCTTGAGCGACGGGAACTCGGTCATGCTCGTGCAGCCTTCATAGAGGTATCCGGCCTGCGTTACGGCGGTCATCTTTCCGAAGAGGTCCGCGGGCAGGCTCTTCAGCGAGGCGCAGCCGCTGAAGAGGTTGGCCATGTTGGTCGCCTTCGAGAAGCTGTCGAAGAACCCGGACGGTAACGTTGCGAGCGAGCTGCAGCCCTTGAAGAGCGACGAGATGTTGGTGACGTTCGTCTGCTTGGCGAAAAGTCCTTCCGGAAGTTCCTGCAGGGCCGAGCAGCCGAAGAAGCACGAGGAGACCGTGGTAACTTCGGTCTGGCGGTCGAAGAGCCCGGCGGGTACGGAGGTCAGCGCCGAACAGCCGTTGAAGAGCGAGGCCAGCGTGGTGATGGCCGGCTGGTTGTCGAAGAGCCCGGCAGGCACGGAGGTCAGTGCCGTACAGCTCTTGAACATGCTCGACACATCCTTCAGGGCGGTCATCGGGGCGAGGATTCCGGCGGGTACGGTCGTGAACTTCGTACACTCCGTAAAGAGGCCTGCGGCATCCGTAACCTTCGTATTCTTCTCGAAGAAGTTTTCGGGAATGCTCTCCAGCGAGGTACACCCTTCGAACATCGTGGTGATGTCGGTCAGTTCGGTGGCCTGTGCAAGCAGCGTTTCCGGAACCGATGTCAGTGCCGAGCAGTCCACGAACATGTCCTCGACGGTCGTTACCGCCGCGAAGACACCGTCGCCCGGTAGCGGTACGCTCGTCAGCGAGGTGTTGCCGTTGAAGGCCGACTGCAGGGAGGTGGGCTTCAGATCGCCCCACTGGATGAGCTGCGTGATGGCGGGCTGCACGGCCTTGGGGGTCAGACGGCCGCTGATCTGTGCCGAGGTTCCCTTGACGGTAACGTAATAGGTCCCTTCGGCCTCGTAGGTGTGCGAAACCATGTTAGCGGCCGTCGAAATGCTCTTCTCGACCGTATCGCTGCTGCCGTCGCCCCAGTTCACCGTAACGTTCACGGCCCCGAAGAGCGGCAGGTAGACCATGTTCGAGTATTTGGCGTTCGTGCCGGTGTAGGTCGAAGCCTGGACCTTGAGCACCATCGTGGCGGGGTCGTAGTCGCCCTCCTGGAAGATCAGGATCGTCTCGAGCGTGGCGCCGTTCGTCTGCAGCTCGACCAGGGCCTGCCGGGGTGCGGCCTCCGTGTTGGCTGCCACCTCGAAAGTCAGCGTCTCCTGGCGCAGTTCGCCGCGGGTCTCGGCTACGGAGATCCATCCCCGGGCCTCCTCGGGAATCACGACCTCATAATCCATGTCGGTTTCTATCTCGACCGATACCGGGCCGCCTCCCGCCGTCGCCTCGACCGACGAGGTCGAGATGTTGAGCACACCGGCCACGAAGGTCAGCGTACGCATGAGCGTGCGGTCGCCGCCGTCGTTTGCCAGAACGATCACCTTGCCCGTCGAACTGTCGGCCGGTGCGGTAATCTCGACCGTACCCGCGAGGTGGTCTTCGCCGAGGCGTACTTCGGCTTTCCAGTCGTTGTTGGCAATGGCCTCGACCTGCGTATTCTCATCGGCTCCGGTGAGCGTGAAGGGGATCGAGACGCTGCCTCCGACCTGAAGGGCGCCGTTTGTCGTTTCGAAGGCGATGCCGAACTGAACGTAGAGCTCGAAGGTCAGCACGGTGTCGTCCTGCAGCGTGATGTAGACCAGTTTGCCGTCCTCACTCGTGGTTACGGACTTGAACAGGCACGGCTCGTCATCGGCCGCAGCCTTGCCGCACTCCTCCCAGCTGGCGCCGTTGTCGTAGGAGACGTACCAGTAACCCTGCTCGATCTTGAACTGCGGCGTCGTGCCGTCCTCTCCCGCAACGGGGAGTTTCTCGTTGTTGCCGTCGAGGATGTACTCGCCGTCGAGGGTCCAGTAGTATTTCCCGTCGGAATCCTGCTTGATGCCGATCTTCGGGGAGTGGCCGTCCTCTCCGTTGGTGATGCGGATCGTCGAGATCACTCCCGTGGAGGTAACCAGCGTAAGCGTGTAGCTGCCGTCTTCATCGACCGTAACGTCGGAGATGAAGCGCTTTCCGTCGATCAGCTCCCGCAGGCTCGTGAGATCGGAGTTCAGGGCATCGACCCGCGCTGCGAGCTCCGCGAGCTTTTCGTCCAGATCGTCGATTCTTTTCTGCAAGTCGCTGTCGTCGTAGCTGCATCCCGTGAAGAGCAGCAACGAGGAGAGAAAGAGAAGAACTTTTTTCATGGGTTTAGTATGAGTTTGAAAAGTGAGTGAAACCGTTCATTCGCAAAAATAGCAAAAAATGTCGCAGATATATCCGAAAAGGAAGATTAATTTTAAAATATTTTAACTACGCGGCTCCCGGAAGCTTTCGGAGGCGTTGCAACGATGGGTGCTATTTGATAAAGTTTGATCGGCGACGACTGCGTATATTGAATAATGTGTCTTCACGCAGGGGTGAAATGAGGCATATTTTGTATATATGGGCTTTTTGTATATAATTTGTTTATAAATAAAACTCCGATAATCCATCCGATTATAAAAACGACTGCGGCCCGTGTGGAAACGGTTGTACTATTTCCGGATTTACGGTACACGCTATTGTTTTTATCCATATATTTGCGGCGTGAGAAAAAACATCTAAAAAGCTGTGTATATGAAGAGATCGCTTGTTCTGTTCTGTGTGGCCGTCGTTGTGTCCGTCCTCCTTTTACCCTCCTGCGGGAACGGGCGCACCCAGCTTGTCGTCGAGTCCGACCGGCAGCGTGATTCGTTGGAGCGGATCGTCGCGGCCAAGGATTCCCTGATCAATGCCGTGTTTGCGGATATCAACGCCATTACGGAGAATCTGGCGCGGATCAAGTCCCGGGAGAACCTGATTACCGTCTCCGGTGAGGAGGAGGGCGGCCGTCGTCCCGTGGAGGAGATCAACAACGATATTGCGGCCATCGACCGGCTGCTGGCCGAAAACCGTGAAAAGATCAATTCGCTGCGCCATACCGCGGCGCAGCTGCGCAAGGCGAATCTGCGGATCGAGGGGTTGGAGAAGATGATTTCCGATCTGAACGGTCAGCTTGCCGAGCGCCAGGGCGAGGTGGAGCGGCTGCGCGACGAGCTGTCGCTCAAGGATACCCAGGTTGCCGAACTGACGGAGACCGTGGCCGAACGGAGTGCCGAGGTCGAGCAGTTGAGCGGCCGGAATCTGGAACTGGAGAACCAACTGAATACGGTCTATTATATCGTCGGTTCGGAGAAGGAGCTGTGCGATGCGCAGATCATCAACAAGCAGGGCTTCATCGGCCGTACGCTGACCGTCGGCGAGTATGGTTCCGTGGCGAGCTTCACGCAGGGCGATTCGCGCCTGCTTTCCGAAATTCCCGTCGGGCACCGCAAGGTTACCGTCGTATCGTCTCACCCCGAAGGATCCTACGAAGTAGTCATTGGCGCTGACAAGACGGTTGAATCCCTGCGGATTACCGATCCCGAGCGTTTCTGGGAGTCCTCGAAGGTGCTGATCGTAAGTTACAAGTAGCGAAATACCGCTTGCGAAAGGGCTCCCCGGTCTGTCGGACCGGGGAGCCTTCGTTTCGGGATTCCGTCCGCAAGGCCCGAAACCCAAGCCGGCATGCAGCGGAATCCGGGATCTCGGGCCGTTATATATTATATGGTATGGATCCGGTTCGGCCTCTTCCGGGGGGCTCTTCTTGCCCCGAAGAGCCGCCATCCGGTTTTTCCGCGTGATATTTTTCATGCAATCCGTTGTGTTATTCAAAACTTTTCCTATCTTTGCACCCGGTTTCGCTTCTGTCCGCAGCGGATCGGAGCGAGGTTCTTTGAGAAGAGTGAAAAAGTGAAAAATTTATCGGGTTTTATTTGGCTGATAAATTTTTTATGCCTACTTTTGCAATCCAAAACGGTGGAATTTGCCGATGTAGCTCAGTTGGCCAGAGCAGCTGATTTGTAATCAGCTGGTCGTGGGTTCGAATCCCCCCATCGGCTCGGAACAGCCGGTGTGTGAGACGAAAACCTCGATTCGGAAATGCGGGGCCTTCTGTCGGCACGGCGAAACACGGAACTCCTCCGGTCGCAGGGATCGGGGAGTGCAAAATACGGGAAGTTACCAGAGTGGCCAAATGGGGCAGACTGTAAATCTGCTGGCGTACGCCTTCGGTGGTTCGAATCCATCACTTCCCACTCAATGACACCTGTCGGGGTTGCAGGATCCGGGTGCGCTGACAACGGCCACGCAACGGACAGGCGAACTCTGAAAGGTGATATTTTGCGGAAGTAGCTCAGTTGATAGAGCATTAGCCTTCCAAGCTAAGGGTCGCGAGTTTGAGCCTCGTCTTCCGCTCTAAACGCAGCAGCGTGTGATGCGAATGTCTCCGGGCCGCAAGGACGGGGCGTTTGTGTCGCCCGCTTGTTCTGCGGAATGGATTTTAAAACTTTAAAGCAATTTTTAACAATACTTTAAATACCTTAATACTATGGCAAAAGAAAAATTCGACCGTTCGAAACCGCATGTGAACATCGGTACCATCGGTCACGTTGACCACGGTAAGACGACCCTTACCGCCGCTATCACGACCGTTCTGGCAAAGAAGGGTCTGTCGGAGCTCCGTTCGTTCGACTCGATCGACAACGCACCCGAGGAGAAGGAGCGTGGTATCACGATCAACACGGCACACGTTGAGTACCAGACGGCCAACCGCCACTATGCTCATGTGGACTGCCCGGGACACGCCGACTATGTGAAGAACATGGTAACGGGTGCCGCTCAGATGGACGGTGCCATCCTGGTAGTAGCCGCAACCGACGGTCCGATGCCCCAGACCAACGAGCATGTGCTGCTCGCCCGTCAGGTGAACGTGCCGAAGATCGTCGTATTCCTGAACAAGTGCGACATGGTGGACGACCCCGAGATGCTCGACCTGGTCGAGATGGAGGTTCGCGACCTGCTTTCGAAGTACGACTACGACGGCGACAACGCTCCGATCATCCGCGGCTCGGCTCTGGGTGCCCTGAACGGCGAGCCGAAGTGGGAGGAGAAGGTTATGGAGCTGATGGACGCCGTAGACAGCTACATTCCGCTGCCGCAGCGTGAGAACGAGAAGCCGTTCCTGATGCCTATCGAGGACGTATTCTCGATCACCGGCCGTGGTACCGTGGTTACGGGCCGTATCGAGACCGGTATCATCCATGTCGGCGATCCCGTTGAGATCATAGGTCTGGAGGAGAAGACGCTGACTTCGACCTGCACGGGTGTCGAGATGTTCCGCAAGTTGCTCGACGAGGGCGAGGCCGGCGACAACGTAGGTCTGCTGCTCCGCGGTATCGACAAGAAGGAGGTTAAGCGTGGTATGGTCGTTGCCAAGCCCGGTTCGATCACCCCGCACACCGAGTTCGAGGCCGAGGTCTACATCCTGAAGAAGGAGGAGGGTGGCCGCCACACGCCGTTCCACAACAACTATCGTCCCCAGTTCTATCTGCGTACGATGGACGTAACGGGTGAGGTTCACCTGCCCGCAGGCGTGGACATGGTAATGCCCGGCGACCACGTTACGATTACCGTGAAGCTGATCTATCCGGTAGCCCTGAACGAGGGTCTGCGCTTCGCAATCCGCGAGGGTGGCCGTACGGTAGGTGCCGGTCAGATCCTGAAGGTCGTGAAGTAATTCGGACCGGAATAAAATCCCGAGGCGGTGTTCCGCACCGCCTCTTTTTAGGAGCATAGTTCAAGGGTAGAATAGCGGTCTCCAAAACCGTTGATGGGAGTTCGAATCTCTCTGCTCCTGCTCGAAATAAAGGACACGCAATATGTTCAACTACGTTAAAGAATCCTACAACGAGCTTGTAAACAAGGTGACGTGGCCCACGTTCCCGCAGCTCCAGAGTTCTACGATCGTCGTGATGGTGGCATCGGTCATCTTTGCGCTGATCGTTTTGGCTATGGACCTGACTTTCGAGAACATGATGGCCTTCATCTATAAGACTTTGGGTAATCTTGGCCGTTAATTCTTCGAGAAGCGATGAGCGAGATTAATAAACAATGGTATGTAGTCCGTGCGATCGGCGGCAAGGAGGCCAAGGTCAAGGAGTATATCGAGGCCGAGGTTCGTCATAACCATCTCGAAGACTACATATCCCAGGTCCTGATCCCCACCGAAAAGGTCTATACCATCCGCAACGGAAAGAAGGTCTCCAAAGAGAAGGTCTCCTATCCGGGTTATGTGCTGGTGGAGGCGGCTTTCGTAGGTCAGATTCCGATGATTATTCGTAACACTCCCAATGTGCTGGGTTTCCTGGGCGATACCAAGGAGGATAGCCGCAAGATGAATGCCACGCCGCTTCGTCCACAAGAGGTGGCGCGTATCCTGGGTCGCGTCGATGAAATGAATGCCATGGAGGAGGAGAACGAAATACCATTCTTCGTCGGCGAAACCGTCAAGGTTACCGATGGTCCTTTCTCAAGCTTCCAGGGTACCATTGAGGCCGTCGATAATGAGCGCAAGAAACTCACGGTATCGGTGAAGATATTCGGGCGCAAAACTCCTATGGAGTTGGGTTTCACACAAGTTGAAAAAGAATAATAAACCAAAGGAAAACTATGGCAAAAGAGGTTGCTGCATTTATTAAATTGCAGATCAAAGGTGGTGCCGCCAATCCTTCGCCCCCGGTTGGTCCCGCATTGGGTTCTAAGGGAGTCAATATCATGGACTTCTGCAAGCAGTTCAATGCACGTACGCAGGACAAGGCGGGAAAAGTTCTTCCGGTCATCATTACGGTTTACAGCGACAAGTCGTTTGACTTCGTTGTCAAACAGCCGCCCGTAGCCGTACAGCTCAAGGAAGCAGCTAAAATTCAGAAGGGTTCCGCCCAGCCCAACCGTGATAAGGTAGGGCAGGTAACGTGGGAGCAGGTCCGCGACATCGCCAAGGACAAAATGTCCGACATGAACTGCTTTACGCTGGAGTCCGCTATGCGCATGGTTGCCGGAACGGCCCGCAGTATGGGTATCAACGTTGTCGGTGAATTTCCTAACATGTAATCGCAGAGAAGATGAGTAAACTGACAAAAAATCAAAAAATCGCCTATGCGAAAGTGGAAGCCGGCAAGGCTTACAAGCTTTCGGAGGCCGCCGCTCTTCTGAAGGAGATTACGTTCACGAAATTCGACGCATCGGTTGATGTCGATGTCCGCCTGGGCGTCGATCCGCGCAAGGCGAACCAGATGGTCCGCGGCGTTGTAACGCTCCCGCACGGAACCGGCAAGACGGTGCGTGTTCTCGTACTCTGTACGCCCGAGAAGGAGGCCGAGGCGAAAGCCGCAGGCGCCGACTATGTAGGTCTCGACGAGTATGTCGAGAAGATCAAGGGCGGATGGACCGATGTGGATGTCATCATCTGCACCCCGAATGTGATGGGTAAGGTCGGTGCCTTGGGACGTATCCTGGGTCCGCGCGGCCTGATGCCGAACCCCAAGACGGGTACGGTAACGATGGAGGTCGGCAAGGCTGTCGGCGAGGTGAAGGCCGGAAAGATCGACTTCAAGGTCGATAAGTTCGGTATCATCCACACGACCGTCGGCAAGATCTCGTTCACCCCGGAGCAGATCGTGGACAACGCCAAAGAGGTTCTGAACATGATCATCAAGTTGAAACCGGCAGCTGCCAAAGGTTCTTATGTGAAGAGTATCTATCTCTCGACGACCATGAGTCCCGGAGTGCAGATCGATCCCAAATCAGTAGAAAACAAATAAGGAGGATAGAAAGAGATGACAAAGGAAGAAAAACTGGTTGTAATTAACAGCCTTGCCGAGCAGCTCCAGACTTATCCTCACTTCTATGTTGCCGACATCGAGGCACTGAACGCCGAGCAGACCGCTGCTCTGCGCCGCAAGTGCTTCGAGAGCGACGTGAAGCTGGTGGTCGTAAAGAACACCCTGCTTACGAAGGCCCTCGAGAAGGTGGAAAAGGCAGATGCTGATCTGGTAAAAGTATTGGAGGGTCCCACCTCGATTATGTTCGCCAACGTTGCGAAGGCTCCCGCTGTGCTGATCAAGGAGTTCCGCAAGACGTCGGACAAGCCCGTTCTGAAGGCAGCATTTGCCGAGGGCTGCGTCTACATCGGCGACGGTCAGCTGGACACTCTGTGCAACATCAAGTCGAAGGAGGAGCTCATCGGCGACATCATCGCCCTGCTGCAGTCTCCTGCGAAGAATGTTATTTCTGCATTGCAGGCTAATGCAGGCCAAAAGATTGCGGGCCTCGTGAAGACGCTCGAATCGAGAAACAACTAATCACAAACAAGAATTAAAAACAAATTAATAAGCTTACAACTATGGCAGACGTAAAGAAACTTGCTGAAGAACTGGTAAACCTGAAGGTGACCGAGGTAAACGAACTCGCACAGATCCTCAAGGAGGAGTATGGCATTGAGCCGGCCGCAGCCGCTGTAGCCGTAGCAGCTCCCGCTGCTGGCGCAGGTGAGGCCGCCGCTGCCGAGAAGACGTCGTTCGACGTAATCCTGAAGAGCGCAGGCCAGGCCAAGCTCCAGGTTATCAAGGTAGTCAAGGAGGTTGCAGGCCTTTCGCTGGGCGATGCCAAGGCACTCGTGGACGGTGCTCCGAAGGCAGTCAAGGAGGGCGTTTCCAAGGAGGAGGCCGAGCAGATCAAGGGCCAGCTCGAGGAGGCAGGTGCTGAAGTTGAGCTTAAGTAGCATTGCTGCTTAACGCTGCATCAGACGATCAGGTATAGGGCTTACCGGCGTGTAAGCTCTATGCCTTTTCTTGGTCTAAAGACTGGAAGTGCCGAACAGGAGCTGTGTCCACTCTTTGGAAGTCGAATGCTCCCGGGGCATGATATGCCCGCATACGGGGGCATTGGCGGGATAGGGACCCGCATCTTTTGGGGCGCGTAACCCACCCCAATTACACTTCAACTAATATCGGATTTTACGATGTCCACAGCAAAAACACAACAAAGAATCAGCTTTTCGACAGTCAAGAACCGGGTTCCGTATCCGGATCTGCTGGAGGTACAGCTTAAATCATTCCGGGACTTTTTCCAGATGGACACCACGGCCGAGAATCGTAAGAACGAAGGCCTTTACAAGGTGTTTCAGGAGAATTTCCCCATCACCGATACCCGGAACAACTTTGTTCTGGAGTTTATCGACTACTATATCGACCCGCCGCGCTATTCGATCGAGGAGTGCCTCGAGCGCGGACTGACGTACAGCGTTCCGCTGAAAGCCAAGCTGAAACTCTATTGCACGGACGACGAGCACGAGGATTTCGGTGTCGTCGTTCAGGACGTGTACTTCGGGACGATCCCCTACATGACCGAACGCGGTACGTTCGTCATCAACGGTGCGGAGCGTGTCATCGTATCCCAGCTGCACCGTTCGCCGGGTGTGTTCTTCGGACAGAGCATGCACACCAACGGCACCAAACTCTATTCGGCGCGTATCATCCCCTTCAAGGGTTCGTGGATAGAGTTCGCTACGGACATCAACAACGTGATGTATGCCTACATCGACCGTAAGAAGAAGCTGCCCGTTACCACGCTGTTGCGTGCCATCGGTTACGAGGCGGACCAGCAGATTCTCGAGATCTTCGACCTGGCGGACGAGGTGAAGGTTACGAAGGCCAACCTGAAGAAGGCCGTAGGCCGCAAGCTGGCGGCGCGCGTGCTTTCGACGTGGGTCGAGGACTTCGTGGACGAGGATACGGGCGAGGTGGTATCCATCGAGCGTAACAACGTGATCGTGGACCGCGAGACGGTCCTCGAGGAGGAACATATTGACCAGATCATCGAGAGCGGCGCCAAGACGATCCTGCTGCACAAGGAGAACCAGTCGGGCATCGACTTCTCGATCATTTACAATACCCTGCAGAAGGACCCCTGCAACTCCGAGAAGGAGGCCGTGGTCTACATTTACAGGCAGCTGCGCGCTTCGGAGCCGCCCGATGAGGCGACGGCGCGCGACGTCATCGAGAAGCTCTTCTTCTCGGACAAACGCTACGATTTGGGCGATGTCGGCCGTTTCCGCATCAACAAGAAGCTGGATCTGGACATCGATCCGGCCATCCGTACGCTGACGCGCGAGGACATCATCGCCATCATCAAATACCTGATCCAGCTGATCAACTCGAAGGCCGACGTGGACGATATCGACCACCTGTCGAACCGTCGCGTCCGCACCGTGGGCGAGCAGCTTTCGAACCAGTTCTCCGTGGGTTTCGTGCGCATGGCGCGTACGATCCGCGAGCGTATGAACGTGCGCGACAACGAGGTCTTCACGCCGGTGGACCTGATCAATGCCAAGACGCTTTCGTCGGTGATCAACTCCTTCTTCGGCACCTCGCAGCTCTCGCAGTTCATGGACCAGATCAACCCGCTGGCCGAGATCACGCACAAGCGCCGTCTGTCGGCCCTCGGCCCCGGCGGTCTGTCGCGCGACCGCGCCGGTTTCGAGGTCCGCGACGTACACTATACGCACTACGGACGTCTCTGCCCGATCGAGTCGCCGGAAGGCCCGAACATCGGTCTGATCTCGTCGCTGTGCGTTTATGCGAAGATTTCGCCCATGGGATTCATCGAGACGCCCTACCGTACGGTGGAGAACGGCGTCATCGACATGGACAACTCGCATATCCGCTACTATTCGGCCGAAGAGGAGGAGGGCAAGATCGTCGCCCAGTCGAACATGCCGATCGACGACGAGGGCCACTTCCTGCAGCCCGACCGCATCAAGGCGCGTCAGGGTGCCGACTTCCCCGTCGTTACGGCCGATGAGGTGAACCTCATGGACGTGGCTCCGAACCAGATCGCCTCGATCGCCGCGAGCCTCATCCCGTTCCTCGAGCACGACGACGCCAACCGTGCGCTGATGGGCTCGAACATGATGCGCCAGGCCGTGCCCCTGGTTACGACCGAAGCCCCGATCGTCGGCACGGGTATCGAGAAGGACATGATCTCGGACAGCCGGATCCAGATCGTCGCCGAGGGCGACGGCGAGGTTGTCTTCGCCGACGCCACGAAGATCCAGATCCGTTACGAGCGTACCGAGGACGAGATCCTCGCGTCGTTCGATCCGGAGATCACGACCTACATGCTGCCGCGCTACCGCCGCACGAACCAGAACACCTCGATCACGCTGCGTCCTACGGTCCTCACGGGCGACAAGGTCGTCAAGGGACAGATCCTCACGGAGGGTTACTCCACGCAGAACGGCGAGCTGGCCCTGGGCCGCAACCTGAAGGTGGCCTACATGCCCTGGAAGGGTTACAACTTCGAGGACGCCATCGTGATTTCGGAGCGTATCCAGCGCGAGGATATCTTCACGTCGGTACACGTCGATGAATATATCATGGAGGTGCGCGATACGAAGCGCGGTGTCGAGGAGCTCACGTCGGACATTCCGAACGTTTCGGAGGATGCCACGAAGGATCTCGATGCCAACGGTATCGTCCGCATCGGTGCCAACATCCATCCGGGAGACATCCTCATCGGTAAGATCACCCCGAAGGGCGAGAGCGATCCTTCGCCCGAGGAGAAGCTCCTGCGCGCGATCTTCGGCGACAAGGCCGGCGACGTGAAGGACGCTTCGCTCAAGGCGCAGCCGTCGCTGCACGGCGTGGTGATCGACACGAAGCTCTACAGCCGTGCGAACAAGGAGGGCAAGAAGGGCAAGAACGCCGAGAAGGTGCAGCTTGACAAGCTCGACGAGAAGTTCGCCGGGGAGATCGCCGAGCTGACCAAGCGCCTTGTCGAGAAGCTCTGGACGCTGCTGCAGGGCAAGACCACGACGGGCATCACCGACTACTTCGGCGTGGAACTCTATCCCGCGGGCACGAAGTTCTCGCAGAAACTGCTGGAGGAGATCGCCCGCAAGTCCACGGACGAGAAGACGGGCGTGGTGATGGGTTATCTGAACCTCGGTTCGTGCAACTGGACGGGCGATGCCCATACCGATGCGCTCATCGAGGCCACGATCAACAACTACACGATCGAGTGGAAGAAGGCCGACGCCGCCATCAAGCGTGAGAAGTACAATATCACCAACGGCGACGAGCTGCCGCAGACGGGTGTCATCCAGATGGCCAAGGTCTACATCGCCAAGAAGCGCAAGCTGAAAGTGGGCGACAAGATGGCCGGACGCCACGGTAACAAGGGTATCGTGGCCAAGGTGGTGCGCGACGAGGACATGCCGTTCCTCGAGGACGGAACGATCGTCGATATCTGCCTGAACCCGCTGGGTGTGCCTTCGCGAATGAACCTCGGACAGATCTACGAGGCCGTGCTCGGCTGGGCCGGCCGCGAGCTGGGCGTGAAGTTCGCGACGCCGATCTTCGACGGCGCCTCGCTCGACGAGATCAACGAATACACGGCCAAGGCGGGCCTTCCGCACAGCGGCCGCACCTACCTCTACGACGGCGGTACGGGCGAACGTTTCGACCAGCCGGCGACCGTGGGTGTTACCTACATGCTCAAGCTGGGCCACATGATTGACGACAAGATGCACGCGCGTTCGATCGGTCCCTACTCGCTCATCACGCAGCAGCCGCTCGGCGGTAAGGCGCAGTTCGGTGGTCAGCGCTTCGGAGAGATGGAGGTCTGGGCCCTCGAGGGCTTCGGCGCCGCCAACATCCTGCAGGAGATCCTGACGATCAAGTCCGACGACGTGATGGGCCGCGCCAAGGCCTACGAGGCGATCGTCAAGGGCGAGAACCTGCCCAAGCCGGGTATCCCGGAGGCCATGAACGTGCTGCTGCACGAGCTGCGCGGTCTGGCCCTCTCGGTCAAGCTCGAGTAAGAGGTGTGTGTATTTAACGTGGATAAGAAAAACGCAAGATAAATATGTCGATTACCAAGGACAATAAACCCAATAATGGTTACAGCCGCATCTCGATCGGCCTGGCCTCCCCCGAGGAGATCCTGGCGCAGTCGAGCGGCGAGGTGCTCAAGCCCGAAACCATTAACTACCGCACCTACAAGCCCGAGCGCGACGGCCTGTTCTGCGAGCGCATCTTCGGTCCCGTGAAGGACTACGAGTGCCACTGCGGCAAGTACAAGCGCATCCGCTACAAGGGTATCGTCTGCGACCGCTGCGGCGTGGAGGTTACCGAGAAGAAGGTGCGCCGCGAGCGCATGGGCCACATCTCGCTGGTCGTGCCTGTCGTGCACATCTGGTATTTCCGTTCGCTGCCTTCGAAGATCGGTTACCTGCTGGGTATTCCGTCGAAGAAGCTCGAGGCGATCATCTACTACGAGCGCTACGTCGTTATCAACCCGGGTGCCGCCTCGGAGCAGGGTATCGAGCGTCTGCAGACCCTCTCGGAGAAGGAGTACCTCGACGTGCTGAACGCCCTTCCGAAGGGCAACCAGTCGCTCGACGACGAGGATCCCAACAAGTTCGTCGCCCAGATGGGTGCCGAGGCGATCTATACGCTGCTCAAGCAGGTGGACCTCGACTCGATGTCCTATGCACTGCGCCACAAGGCCTCGACCGAGACCTCGCAGCAGCGTAAGTCCGAGGCACTGAAGTGCCTGAACGTCATCGAGTCGTTCCGTGCCTCCGAGGGCAAGAACAAGCCCGAATGGATGGTGTTGAGCGTCATTCCGGTGATTCCTCCCGAGCTGCGCCCGCTGGTGCCGCTCGACGGAGGCCGCTTCGCCACGTCGGACCTCAATGACCTCTACCGCCGCGTCATCATCCGCAACAACCGTCTGAAGCGTCTGATCGAGATCAAGGCCCCGGAGGTGATTCTCCGCAACGAGAAGCGCATGCTGCAGGAGGCCGTCGATTCGCTGTTCGACAATTCGCGCAAGTCGAATGCCGTGAAGAACGAGTCGAACCGCCCGCTCAAGTCGCTCTCCGACTCGCTCAAGGGAAAGCAGGGACGTTTCCGTCAGAACCTGCTCGGTAAGCGTGTCGATTACTCGGCCCGTTCGGTCATCGTCGTGGGTCCCGAGCTGAAGATGCACGAGATGGGTATTCCGAAGGACATGGCCGCGGAGCTTTACAAGCCGTTCGTGATCCGCAAGCTCATCGAGCGCGGCATCGTGAAGACCGTGAAGTCCGCGAAGAAGATCATCGACCGCAAGGATCCCGTGATCTGGGGCATCCTGGAGAACGTCATCAAGGGCCATCCGGTGCTGATGAACCGCGCCCCGACGCTGCACCGTCTGGGTATCCAGGCCTTCCAGCCCAAGCTGATCGAGGGCAAGGCCATGCAGCTGCACCCGCTGGCCTGTACGGCCTTCAACGCCGACTTTGACGGCGACCAGATGGCCGTGCACCTGCCGCTGGGCAACGCCGCCATCCTGGAGGCCCAGCTGCTGATGCTCGGATCGCACAACGTCCTCAACCCGGCCAACGGCGCGCCGATTACGGTGCCGTCGCAGGACATGGTCCTCGGTCTGTACTATATCACCAAGCCCCGCAAGGGCGTGAAGGGCGAGGGTCATACGTTCTATGGTCCCGAAGAGGCGATCATCGCCTACAACGAGAAGCGTGCCGACCTGCACGCCATCGTGAAGTGCCTGGTGGACGACCTCGACGAGCAAGGCAACTCGGTTCAGGTCCTCAAGGAGACGACCATCGGTCGCATCCTCTTCAACCAGGTCGTACCGAAGGAGGTGGGCTATATCAACGAGGTGCTCACGAAGCGTTCGCTGCGTGATATCATCGCCGTGGTGATGAAGAAGGCCGGTGCCGACAAGGTGGCCAACTTCCTCGACGATATCAAGAACATGGGTTACCGCATGGCCTTCCAGGGCGGTCTGTCGTTCAACCTCGATGCCGTGATCATTCCCGAAGAGAAGGAGAAACTCGTCCAGGAGGGTTACGAACGCGCCGATGCGATCATGGAGGACTACAACATGGGTCTTATCACCAACAACGAGCGTTACAACCAGATCATCGACGTCTGGACGAACATCAACACGAAGCTGACGAAGGCCGTGATCGATACGCTCGTCAAGGACGACGACGGTTTCAACCCCGTATACATGATGCTCGACTCGGGAGCCCGTGGTTCGAAGGAGCAGATCCGTCAGTTGAGCGGTATGCGTGGACTGATGGCCAAGCCGCAGAAGTCGGGTGTCGAAGGTGGTCAGCAGGTCATCGAAAACCCGATTCTCTCGAACTTCAAGGAGGGACTTTCGGTGCTCGAGTACTTCATCTCGACGCACGGTGCCCGTAAGGGTCTTGCCGATACCGCCCTGAAGACGGCCGACGCCGGTTATCTGACGCGTCGTCTGGTCGATGTGGCGCAGGATGTCATCATCAACGAGGAGGATTGCGGCACGCTGCGCGGTCTGACGGCTACGGCCATCAAGCGCAACGACGATGTCGTGCAGACGCTCTACGACCGCATTCTGGGTCGTGTGGCGCTGAACGACGTGATCCACCCGCTGACGGGCGAGGTGCTCTGCAAGGCCGGTGAGGAGATCACCGAGTCGATTGCCGAGGCCATCGAGAAGTCGCCGCTGGAGTCCGTGGAGATCCGTTCGGTGCTGACCTGCGAGTCGCGCCACGGTGTCTGCGCCAAGTGCTACGGCCGCAACCTGGCCACGGCCCGCATGGTCCAGAAGGGCGAGGTGGTCGGCGTCATCGCCGCCCAGTCGATCGGCGAACCGGGTACGCAGCTTACGCTCCGTACGTTCCACGTCGGCGGTGTGGCCGGCGGTACGGCTGTCGAGACGAACGTCATCTCGAAATACGAGGGCCGTCTGGAGATCGACGAACTGCGTACGGTCAAGGGCAAGAACGCCGCCGGCGAGGCGATCAACATCGTCATTTCGCGTCAGTCGGAGTTCCGTATCGTCGATCCGAAGACCGAGATCGTACTCTATACGCACAACCTGCCCTACGGCGCCACGCTCTACATGGAGGACGGCGTCATGGTCAAGAAGGGCGATCTGATCTGCGAGTGGGATCCCTACAACGCCGTGATCATCTCGGAGTACGAGGGCCGCGTCGCCTACGAGAACATCATCGAGGGCGTAACCTACCGCGATGAGCGCGACGAGCAGACGGGCCTTTCGGAGAAGGTGGTCATCGAGTCGAAGGACAAGACCAAGAACCCCGTCATCAAGATCCAGAACAAGGAGGGCGAGGAGGTCAAGCAGTACAACCTGCCTGTTTCGGCCCACATCGTCGTCAAGGACAACGCCCGCATCAAGGCCGGCGATATCCTGATCAAGATCCCGCGTGCCGTCGGCAAGTCGGGCGGCGATATCACGGGAGGTCTGCCGCGTGTTACGGAACTCTTCGAGGCCCGCAACCCGTCGAATCCGGCCATCGTTTCGGAGATCGACGGCGAGGTAACCTTCGGCAAGATCAAGCGCGGTAACCGCGAGATCATCATCACCTCGAAGCAAGGCGATGTGAAGCGCTACCTCGTGCCGCTGTCGCGTCAGATCATCGTACAGGAGAACGACTACGTCAAGGCGGGCAGCCCGCTGTCGGACGGCGCGATTACGCCGAGCGACATCCTCAATATCCTCGGTCCCACGAAGGTGCAGGAGTACATCGTGAACGAGGTGCAGGAGGTCTACCGCATGCAGGGTGTGAAGATCAACGACAAGCACTTCGAGGTCATCGTACGTCAGATGATGTCGAAGGTCAAGATCGAGGATCCGGGAGATACCCGCTTCTTCGAGGATCAGATCGTGGACAAGTGGGAGTTCATGGATGTGAACGACGAACTCTACGACAAGGTGGTCGTTACGGATGCCGGCGATTCGACGGCGCTGCAGCCCGGACAGATCGTCTCGCTGCGCAAGCTGCGCGATGAGAATTCGAGCCTCAAGCGTCGTGATCTGCGCCCCGTGCAGGTTCGCGACATCGTTCCGGCGACCTCGACGCAGGTGCTGCAGGGTATCACCCGCGCCGCCCTGCAGACCTCGAGCTTCATCTCGGCGGCCTCGTTCCAGGAGACCACCAAGGTGCTCAACGAGGCAGCCATCCAGGCCAAGGTCGATCCGCTGGAGAATCTGAAGGAGAACGTCATCTGCGGACACCTGATCCCGGGCGGTACGGGTCTTCGCGAATACGAGGATCTGGTCGTTACGGCCAAGTCCGAGTTGGAGTCGCTCCAGCAGGCCCAATAGCGACGGGTTCCCGTCCGAATGAAAAAGCACCCCGAACCGATCGGTTCGGGGTGCTTTTTTTGTCCGGCGGGGCCGCAGTCGGCGGGGAAACCCGCTGCTCGGGAATCGGGCTCCGGCGTTATTTCCGGTCGTAGCGTTTGGCAAGGCCGCCTTCGGAGGTCTCGCGGTAGAGGCTCGGGAGGTTGTGGCCCGTCTCGTTCATCACCTCGACGACCTTGTCGTAGGATACCAGGTGCGAGCCGTCCGAGAGCGTGGCGTAGATGTTGGCATCAAGGGCCCGTGCTGCGGCTACGGCATTCCGCTCGATGCAGGGAACCTGTACGAGTCCGCAAACGGGGTCGCACGTCAGACCCAGATGGTGTTCGAGACCCATCTCGGCGGCGTATTCGATCTGCGAGGGGGTGCCGCCGAAGAGTTGGCAGGCGGCTGCGGCGGCCATGGCGCAGGCCACGCCGACCTCACCCTGACAGCCGACCTCGGCACCCGAGATCGAGGAGTTCGTCTTGGCGATGTTGCCGAAGAGACCCGCCGTGGCGAGGGCCCGGAGGATACGGATGCGCAGGAAATCGCGCGAGGTCGCCAGGTGGTAGAGTACCGCGGGGACGACGCCGCACGAACCGCAGGTGGGGGCCGTAACCACGACACCGCCCGCGGCATTCTCCTCGGAGGTCGCCAGCGCATAGGCGTAGATCTTGGCACGCGACTTCAGGGAATCGGTATAGCTCTTCGACTTGACCCAGTAGGTGCTCGCCTTGCGGGCGACCTTCAGACCGCCGGGCAGCACGCCGTCGTTGTTCAGGCCGTTCTGGATCGTTTCGCACATCTGGGTCCAGATTTTATCGAGGTAATCCCAGATTTCGGGACCTTCGCAGTCGTTCACATATTCCCAGTAGGTCTTGCCTTCGTCGTAGCACCACTGCTTGATCTGGGCGATGGTCGTCAGCGGATAGATGCTGCGCGGGAGGTCCAGCCGCGAAGTCTCGTTGGCCAGAGCCCCGCCGCCGATGCTGTAAATCGTCCACGAATCGATGACCGCGCCGCCTTTCAGTCCTTCGAACAGCATGCCGTTGGGGTGGAAGGGGAGGACGATATCGGGTTTCCAGACGATTTCGGTCGGTGCGAGGGGTTGCAGTACCGAGAGGATCGCTACGTCCGTCAGGTGGCCTTTGCCCGTGGCGGCCAGCGATCCGTAGAGCGTTACGCGGTAGGTGCCCACCTCGCGGCAGCGCTCGGCAAAGCGTTCCGCAGCCCGTTTGGGCCCCATCGTATGGCTGCTTGACGGGCCGTTTCCGATCTTGTATAGTTCCTTGAGTGATTCCATCGTGCAGAGATGTGTATAAGATCCGAACTGGTAGCCCCACCGCGACTCGAACGCGGATTTAGGGTTTAGGAAACCCTCGTTCTATCCCTTGAACTATAGGGCCGAAAAAATTGCGGCACGCCTTTCGGAAAGGCGCACCGCAAAGATAGTGAAAAATTCCTTTATCAGAAATTGAAACGCATGCCGAACGAGAGAACGTGTGCGTGGAGCTTGTAGTTGCGCGTGAAGACCGAGGCCAGTTCGCCCGATGCATAGTCGTAGATGGGGTAGGAGCCCGTACGTTCGGGGTCGGCCGAGGAGACGTAGCAGTAGGCGATGTCGAGCGCCGCACAGCGTGCCAGCCGGAACGAGGCGCCGAGCGTATAGGTGATTTTGGTCATCGACGGTGTTTCGGGGTTGAGGAAGTTGCTGTCCACGGGGCTCTCGTCGTAGTAGATACCTGCGCGGGCCGTGAGCCAGTCGAGTGCCCGGTATTCGGCGCCGAAGCGGGCCGAAAGCGTATTCGAGTAGTTTTTCACCGAATAGATGTCCTTGATGCCGAGCTCCTTCTCGTTGAACGAGACATTCAGGTCCTTGTAGGCCGACCAGCCGATCCACTGCAGATCGACGCCCATCTGCCAGCGGTCGTTCGGACGGTAGGAGACGCCCCACGTTACGGTCGTCGGCAAGGCCAGCTGCGTGTGGAACGTGCCCTGGTCGAGAGCCGGGATGGCCGAAGCCTGCCCGGCCGTCTGGAGGATCGTGTTGAGGAACGAGAGCAGCTGCCGGGCCTCCTGCGAGGCGTAGATCAGCTGTGCCGTGCCCTTATCGACCTTCATGTTCATGCGCGAGCGGTAACTCATCGCCACGGACCACTGGTCGGTAACGTCCCAGAGGATACCGGCGTTCACGCCGATGGCAACGTTGGCCGAACCCTCAAGGCGGGCCGAGACGATCGACCGGTCCTGGAGGTTCTGCGTGAAATAGGCTGCGCCCTGCTGGGCCGTAGCCTGATACTGGGCAATCTCCTCGGCCGTGAGCCCTGCGGCGGGGCCCAGCGCCGGAAGCAGGGCATTGACGGTGTTGAATCCCGAAACGAGCGTCTGGTTCCCGGCTCCGATGGGCAGCATGGCGCGCGACAGGTCGAAGTTACCCCAGGTAATCATCAGGCCGGCGCCGATCGAGAGACGGTCGCAGATCTTGAACGAGACGGTCGGCTGGAAGGTGTAGGCCGCCAGATTGATCTCCTGGACGAGGTGCGACCCTGACCAGTTGTCGCCCCAGTTCATCGACGATCCGTTCGGCGTGTAGAAGCCCAGACCGACGGCCCAGCGCTCCGAGGGCTTGTAGTTGATGTACATGTGCAGCGGCGTGGACATCTTGTTATCCGAATCCTCGGTGAGCGTGCTCTTGTAGCCGTTCTCCATCGAGGGGAGCGTCGAGGCCGAAACCGACGAGAGGATGCCCGTGGCGCCGAGCGAGATGTTGAACTTCGACTCCTGGAATACCGTGGCGGCCGGGTTGAAATAGATCGACTCCGCGCCGAGTTTCATAGCCGTACCGACGTTGGCCATACCGGCCTGGCGGGCTGAGAAATTGTTTACCTGATAGCCTTCGGCGAAGGCTCCGGAGGCGAGGCCTGCGGATGCGAGCAGGAGAAGGAATTTTTTCATGACTTGTTGGTTTGGTTTCTACATGGCGTGCCCGCGGACACGCAAAATCGGGGGCAAAAGTATAAAAACTATCCCCTCGGCCCAAACTTTTTGGCCGTAAAGTCGTTAAAATTGGAATAAACGGTATAGTATTGGCCGCTAAGTCCGGTCTTGTTTCCGCCCGGCTGCATTGCGGCTGCAGATCACCGTTGGCGGCTGTTGTAGGCCTCGAGCGCCTTGGCCAGAATGACCAGCGCGCGTTCGAGATCCTCCTTGCGGAGGACGTAGGCGATGCGGACCTCGTTGCGGCCCCGCGCCGGGTCGGAGTAGAATCCCGAAGCCGGGGCGAGCATCACGGTCTCACTCTCGTATTCGAATTCCGAGAGGCACCAGGCGCAGAAGTCGTCGCTGTCCTCGACCGGGAGCCGCGCCACGGTGTAGAAGGCGCCCATCGGGATGGGTGAATAGACGCCCGGAATGCGGTTCAGCCCGTCGATCAGGCATTTGCGCCGCTCGATGTACTCCTCGTAGACTTCGGTGCTGTACGAGCGCGGAGCGTCGATCGACGCCTCGGCGACGATCTGTCCCAGCAGCGGGGGCGAGAGGCGCGCCTGGCAGAACTTCATCACGGCGTTGCGCAGCGTGCGGTTCTTGGTGATGAGCGCGCCGATGCGGATGCCGCATTCGGAGTAGCGTTTCGACACGGAGTCGATCAGTACGACATTTTGCTCGATCCCCTCGAGGTGGCAGGCCGAGATGTAGGGCGACCCCGTGTAGATAAATTCGCGGTAGACCTCGTCCGAGAAGAGGAAAAGGTCGTATTTGCGGACCAGGTCGCGGATGCGGTTCATCTCGCGGCGCGTATAGAGGTATCCCGTGGGGTTGTTGGGGTTGCAGATCAGGATGCCGCGCGTGCGTTCGTTGATGAGCTCCTCGAAACGGGCGACGTCGGGCAGCGCGAAGCCCTGCTCGATGGTGGAGACCACCGGGCGGATGACGGCGCCGGCCGAGATGGCGAAGGCCATGTAGTTGGCATAGGCCGGTTCGGGCACGATGATTTCGTCGCCGGGGTTGAGGCACGACATGAAGGCGAAGAGCACCGCCTCGGAACCTCCCGTGGTAACGATGATATCGTCGGGCGAGAGTCGGATCTGGTACTGTTCATAGTAGGAGACGAGCTTTTCGCGCAGCGAGCGGTTCCCGTCGCTGGGGCTGTATTCGAGGACCGTACGGTCGATGTGTTTCAGGGCATCGAGCCCGACCTGCGGGGTCGGGAGGTCGGGCTGTCCGATGTTCAGGTGGTATATCCTGGTGCCCCGGGCGCGTGCGGCCTCGGCCAGAGGAACGAGTTTGCGGATCGGCGAAGCCGGCATCAGCTCGGCGCGTTGCGAAATGGCGGGCATGAAAATAGGGTTTATTCGAGTTCTGCCGAAGGTCGGAACTTGATGGTGTTACGGGCCGGGATCTTCACGGCGGCACCCGTGCGGGGATTCCTTCCGATACGGGCGGCCTTGTGCTGCACGCAGAATGTGCCGAGCCCCGTGAGCGTTACGCGTTCTCCTTCGCGGAGCGCCTGTGCCGTAGCCCGAATGAGCGCATCGACTGCCTTGCGGGCATCTATTTTCGTGATGTTCGCGTCGAGAGCAATAGCTTCGACCAGCTGCGTCTTGTTCATAACGACAATATGAATGATACCACTTGACCTAATCTGCGGTGTGTAGAAACAAAGGTAACACTTTTTCAGGAAAAACGGAAAAATCAGCGACCGAAGTGGTGATTTTGCATGGGACGGACGCGGTCTCCGCGACCGTAAAAATACCCCCGCCAATGACGGCGGGGGTGCTTTTGTCCGAATGGATTTCGGGACTACTTGAAGGCGATGGCGCACTGCATCTTCTTGGGCGTGCCTGCAGCGGCCAGCAGGTTGGTTACCGTCTTCTGCTTGTTGATGTGCAGGTCGGGCGAGTCGTAGGCCTCGAACTGGATGGCATTCACGCAGCCGAAGTCCTTCATGATCTGTGCCACCTGGGGAACCGTCGTACCGATGTAGTCTCCCGACTCGTCGCCGCAGTATACGAAGAGCTTGCCATACTTCGTTACGCCGATTGCGGCGCGGGCGTAGAGGTCGTTGTTCGTGTAGAAGAGGGCCAGTCCTTCGTTGGTCGTAACCTGTGCGGAGGTCAGTACGTTTCCGTCGTAGAGAATCATGTGCAGACCCTCGACAGCGGTCTTGGGCTCCCAAACCTCACCCTTGGCGGCGGTCGGCGTCTCAAAGGCACCCGAAGCACGGTACGGGAAGGTGTAGATCTTGCCCTCGATCACATGCGCATAGGAGATCTGGTAGCTGCCGTCCTCGTTCTGACCCAGCGTACCGCTGATGCGGGTATCGGCCTGTACGATCTTGCCGCCGCTGACCATGATCTGCGTGATCGAGGAATCGACACCTACGAGATATACCTTGTAGTCGCCGATGTTCTCGAGGTCATCCAGCGTCTTTTTGTTCGTAACGCCGTCGCCGACGCAACCCATCTCGGCCTGGCTGCCGAGCATCACTACATAGGCTGCGGCATTGGCGATACCGCCGGCCTTCTCCGTCTTGTAAACCTTGATATAGTCGGGCAGCGTACCGAAGTTGGCCGTTACGTCAGCCCAGCCCATGTCGAGCAGCGGATCCTTGTAGTCGGTGGCGCGGACCGTGTAGACGATCTCCTCGTCGTAGTAGTTTACCACCAGCGTGCCGTCCCCGAACTCCAGGTCGAAGGTGCAGTCCTCGGGCGATACGACCGTGGCTCCTTCGGCGAGCTCGAGGTCGAAGACCATGTGGTTGATCTCCATGCCCTCTTCCCACTTGATCGTGATGCTCTTGTCATCGGCTACCGTGGCAGCTACGCCATTGACCTTGGCGCCGAGTACCGGATCGGGCAGCTCGGGAACTTCGGCCGTCATCGTATAGGTCTCCTCCGTCTTGCCGTTCAGCAGGACGGTTACATAGACGGGCGACATCAGATTGACATTCGACGTGAGATTTGCGGGGGTCTTGAGGATATGGCCCTTGTTCATCTTGAAGGTAACCTCGACGGAGGTCAGATTGGTCATGTTCTGGAACTCGCCGAACTTGATGGTCTTCTCCGTGTCATCGACGGTTGCGGTCAGGGTGCTGCCGCCGTCCTTGGCCGTAACGGATGCAAACGGGGACTTGCCGGTCGTCGAGCCGCCGCCGTTGTCATCGTCGTCGTCGGACGAGCAGGAGGTCATCAGCAGGGCACCTCCGGCCAGAAAAAGCGTCATTAAACTGAAAAAGCGTTTCATGATAAAAATTTTAAGAATTGTGAATAGATTTGTGTTTAGGTTTTTTTGTCTTATTTTGCTTCACAACCGGCTCTTTTCACCCCTGTTCCGAACTCCGTCCCGGATTCTGAAGCGTCTTTTGTTTAAAAAAAATCGTAAAAAAAATTAATCAAACAAGACACCATCGTAAAATGTAATAGTATTGTAATAACCCGACGGATCTCCTTTTCCGAATTGCATCGGGATTCTCCGGATTTGTCCGTCATGTTGTCCCGGGGGATGATTCCGTGGCTGCCATGTCGCGCGGCGCCTTTCGAACGGGGCGTGCCGGTACAAAAAGCCGGGAAGATTTGGCCAAATGGAAAATCCATGTTACTTTTGTCCTCCGAAAGGAAGGATGGCGGAGTGGTCGATCGCGGCGGTCTTGAAAACCGTTGAGCTGCAAGGCTCCGGGGGTTCGAATCCCTCTCCTTCCGCATGAAAAAGGGGCACCCGAATTTTCGGGTGCCCCTTTTTCATGGATTGATGTTCTGCCGATCCGCAGATCCATAAAATACCCCTCTCCCGACGGAAGAGGGGTATTCGTTTTTGTTGGGAGAACGGCTTTCGAGCGCTTAGTCTCGATCCGTCCGTCCCGGATTACGGTTTACCGGAATGCGATGGCAACCTGTACGGGCTTCAGATTGGGAAGCTTCGAGTTTACGACGGTCTCCATCTTGTTGATGTGCATGTTGGGCGTACCCGAAGCCTCGAACTGGATAGCCTCCTCGCAGCCGAAGTCCTTCATGATCTGAGCCAGCTGGGGAATCGAAACACCCTTGCTGTCATTAACCTGCTGACCGCAGAAAGCGAAGATCTTGTCGTACTTCGTGATCCCGACAGCCGAACGGGCGTAGTAGTCGGCATCTCCGTAATAGATGGCTGCACCCTCGTTGGTCATGGTATTTGCCGACGTCAGGATGTTTCCTTCGTAAAGGATCATGTGCAGACCGGCTACAGCGGTCTTGGGAGCCCAAGCCTTACCCTTGTCGGCGGTCGGATTCGCATAGGTGCCCGATGCAACGTACGGGAAGGTATAGATCTTGTTGTCGATCGTGTAGGCGTAGGAGATCTGGTAGCTGCCGTCCTCGTTCTGGCCCAGCGTACCGGTTACGCGGGTGTTGGCCTGAACGAGCTTGCCGCCGCTGACCATGAGCTGAACCGTCGAGGAGTCGATACCTACGAGATATACGTTGTAGGCGCCGTCAGCCTCAAGATCCGTAATACTCTTCTTGGAGCCTACACCTTCGCCGACGCAACCCATCTCGGCCTTGCTACCGATCATGGCCACATAAGCTATGTTGCCATCCACGCCGGCTGCCTTCTCCGTCTTGTAGACCTTGATGTAGGCGGGCAGCGTACCGAAGTTGGCCGTTACATCAGCCCAACCCATGTCGAGCAGCGGATCCTTGTAGTCGGTAACCTTAACCATATAGGTAATATCCTCATCGAGGTAGTTTACGACGAGCTTGCCCTCCTCGAACTCCAGGTCGAAGGTGCAGTCCTCGGGCGATACGACCTTGGCACCCTCGGCGAGCTCGAGGTCGAAGACCATGTGGTTGATCTCCATGCCCTCTTCCCACTTGATCGTGATGCTGTTGTCCTCGCCGACCGTGGCGTCCACGCCATTGACCTTGGCGCCGAGTACGGCTTCAGGAACTTCGGGAACCACGGCGGTCATCGTGTAGGTCTCCTACGTCTTGCCGTTCAGAAGGACAACCACCTTGTAGGGAACCGTCAGATTGACATTCGACGTGAGGTTTGCGGGGGTCTTGAGGATATGTCCCTTGTTCATCTTGAAGGTAACCTCGACGGCCGACATGTCCTTGGTGTTCTGGAACTCGCCGAACTTGATGGTCTTCTCCGTGTCATCGACGGTTGCGGTCATCGTGCTGGCACCGTCCTTGGCCGTTACGGATGCGAAGGGAGCCTTGCTGGTCGTCGAGCCGCCGTTGTCGTCATCGTCGTCGGACGAACAGGAGGTCATCAGCAGAGCGCCTCCCGCAAGAAAAAGCGTCATTAAACTGAAAAAGCGTTTCATAATAAAAATTTTAAGATTTGATAATTGATTGTGTTTAGGTTTTTCGTCTGTTTCTATTTGTCTGATTAACAAATATTTGATTTGTGTATGTTTTTTCTGTGGTTTCTGTTCGAAGCAATACATGTAATAAAAACGTAATATTTTTATAACACAAATGTAACAATAATATTTATTCGATCAACTTTTTTTCTTTAAAAATATTTCCAAATGCCTTCCCGATGGCTGTAATTTACCGATAATGACCCGTATGAAGAGCCGGCCGGGATGATGATTTTGTCCCGTCCGAATTGCCGGGACGGGAAATTTGCCCTATTTTTGCACGCTGAAACGATGGATGATTCCCGAACAGACATGACTCCGACACCTGTGCGCCGCGGAGGTTTCCTGGCGCTCACACCCCTGCTGGTATTTCTTTTCAGTTACCTCGCCGTATCGCTGCTGGCCGGCGATTTCTACCGCATGCCGATCTCCGTGGCCTTCATTGCCGCATCGGTCTATGCCGTGGCCACGATGCGCCGCATGCCCTTTGCCGAACGCATCGGGCACTTCTCGGCCGGGGCTTCGGATCCGAATGTCCTGCTGATGATCTGGATCTTCGTGCTGGCCGGGGCCTTCGCCGAGTCGGCGAAGCGCATGGGAGCCGTTGATGCCACCGTGGCGCTGACGCTCCACCTGCTGCCGGGGAGCCTGCTTCCCGCGGGGCTTTTTCTGGCGGCCTGCTTCGTCTCCTTCTCGGTCGGGACCTCCGTCGGGACAGTCGTGGCGCTCGTCCCCGTAGCTGCGGGACTGGCCGCGGAGACCGGCATGAACGAGGCCTGGCTGACGGCCATCGTCGTAGGAGGCGCCTTCTTCGGCGACAACCTGTCGTTTATCTCCGATACGACCATCGCCGCGACGCGTACCCAGGAGTGCGACCTGCGCGACAAGTTCCGGGTCAATGTCCGGATCGTGGCTCCGGCGGCGCTCATCACGCTGGCGATCTACCTCGTAACGGGCAGTGTCGCGGAGGTGCAGACCGCGGCCGAGCCGGTTGCCGGAATCCGCGTCGTGCCCTATCTGCTGGTCCTCGTAACGGCCGTGGCCGGAATGAACGTCATGAAGGTGCTGCTGCTCGGCATTGCCGCCTCGGGGGCGATCGGCCTGGCCACGGGAAGCTTTTCGCTGATGGAGTGGTGCGGCGGCATGGGCCAGGGTATCACGGGCATGGGCGAGTTGATCATCATCACGCTGCTGGCCGGCGGGCTGCTGGAGATGATCCGCATCAACGGCGGTATCGACTACATCATCGAGCGGATGACGCGCCGCATCTCGGGGCGCCGCGGCGCCGAGGGCACCATTGCGGGGCTGGTCTGTCTGGCCAACCTCTGCACGGCCAACAACACGATCGCCATCCTCACGGTGGGCCCCATCGCCCGGCGGATCGCCGACCGTTTCGGCGTGGACCGGCGGCGCAGCGCCAGCCTGCTCGATACCTTTTCCTGCTTTACGCAGGGTCTGCTGCCCTACGGCGCGCAGCTGCTCATGGCGGCCGGGCTGACGGGTCTTTCGCCGCTGGGCATCATCCGTTATCTCTACTATCCGGTCGTGCTGGGCGCCGTGGCGCTGCTGGCCATCCTGCTGCGCTGGCCCCGGAAGATCTGACGGGCGACACCGGATCCCGGGCGGCCGAATGTGTTCCCGGCGTGTGGATGAGGTAGACGGATTCCGGTTTTTGCCACCCCGATTCCGGATTCCGCCTGCGGGCGTACGGAAATCCCCCGGAAAAATCCTATCTTTGTGGAAAACGAATCGCTCCATGGAACAGAAGGTCCGCCATATCGAAACCATCGCCGAGTATCAGGCGATGCTGGGCGTCGAGACGCTGCATCCGCTTGTCGGCGTCATCGACTTCTCCGAAGTGCAACCCATTTACCACCTGCGTCAGACGTTCGGCTTCTATGCGGTCTTCCTCAAGGAGGTCCGTTGCGGCGACATGATCTACGGGCGCCACTACTACGACTATCAGGAGGGGACGCTCGTCTGCCTGGCCCCCGGGCAGGTGATCGGTTTCGAGGATACGGGCGAGAAGTTCCAGCCGAAGGGGTGGGCGCTGGTCTTCCATCCCGACCTGGTCCGCGGCACCTCGCTGGGACGCAACATGAAGGAGTACGGTTTCTTCTCCTACGAGGTGAACGAGGCGCTGCACCTCTCGGAGCGGGAGCGCGGGCTGGTCGTGGACTGCCTGCAGCGGATCCGCGACGAGCTGGACCGTGCCATCGACCGCCACAGCCGGCGTCTGGTGGCCATCCAGATCGAGATGCTGCTCGACTACTGCCTGCGCTTCTACGAGCGGCAGTTCATCACGCGCGCGACGGTGAACCACGACATACTGACGCGCTTCGAGCGGCTGCTGGACGACTACTTCGCCGACGGCCGGGCCCGTCGCGAGGGGCTACCCACGGTACGTTACTGTGCCGGCGAACTGTGTCTGTCGCCCAACTATTTCGGGGATCTGGTGAAGCGCGAAACGGGCCGCACGGCCCAGGAATACATCCAGCTGAAACTGCTCGACGTGGCCAAGGAGCTCATGCTCGACCCGTCGCGGACGATCGGCGAGGTGGCCTACGAGCTGGGTTTCCAGTATCCGCAGCACTTCACCCGCATGTTCAAGAAGCTGACGGGCCAGACCCCCAATGCCTTTCGGGCGGTGAACTGACCCGGTTCCGCGACGTCGCCGTGCGGCGTTTCCGTCGGAAAAAATCCCAATTTTTAGGTATGGTGCGGGAACTCCGGAACGTGTACCTTTGCGCCCGAAAATGATTCTGAAACACCTTATACCCATGAAAAAAGTTTTCCTCTGCGCCCTGTGTCTCGTTGTGGCATGCGGCGCCTGCCTGCTGACCGGCTGTCGCGGCAATCATCAGAAAAGTACGGCGTCGGCCGCTGCTGCGGCCTCCGAAGTGCTGGAGATCGACGATCTGCTTCTTGGGGCCGATTCGCTGGTCGGTCGGACGGTAACGATCGAAGGGATCTGTACCCACACCTGCAAGCATGGCGCCCGCAAGATCTTTCTGATGGGCAGCGACGATACGCAGACGATCCGTGTCGAGAGCGGCGAGTTGGGAAGTTTCGACCCGCAGTGCGTGAACCGTATCGTGCGCGTAACGGGTCGCGTGGACGAGGAGCGCATCGACGAGGCCTACCTGGCCAACTGGGAGGCGCAGGTGAAGGCCCAGACGGCCGAGAAACACGGCACGACCGAGGCCGGCTGCAGCACCGAGAAGGCCGCCCGCCAGGAAACGGGCAACACGGTCGGGGAGCGTATAGCCGACTTCCGCGCCCGCATTGCCGCCCGCAAGGCCGCCGAGGGCAAGGAGTACCTCTCGTTCTACTATGTAACGGCCAGCTCGTATGAAATTCAGCAGTAGCGCGTTGCGGCGCTGGAGCCGCACGCTGCACCGCGACCTGTCGTACTTCTTCGCCGGCATGGTGCTCATCTATGCCCTTTCGGGCATCGTGATGAACCACCGCGACACGTTCAATCCCAACTACTCGGTCTCGCGCACGGAGTTGGTGCTTGCGGCGCCGCTGCCCGTGAAGGGGGCCTTTTCGCGGGCCGATGCCGCGGCGCTGCTCGAACGCGAGGGGGTTGAGGAGGCCTATGTCAAGCACTACTTTCCCGACGAACAGACGCTGAAGATCTTTCTCAAGGGCGGTTCGTCCTTTGTCGCGGACCTGCGCAGCGGCGAGGCCGTCGTCGAGCACCTCACGCGACGTCCCGTGTGGAGCGCCCTGACGCGCCTGCACTACAACCCGGGGTCGTGGTGGACCGTCTTTGCCGACATTTTCGGCGGGGGGCTGATCCTCATCACGCTGACGGGGCTCGTGCTGGTAAAGGGGCCCAAGGGGCTCTGGGGCCGCGGGGGCGTGGAGCTGGCCGCCGGCATCCTCATTCCGCTGTTGTTCCTCCTTATCTGACCGGGACATGGAATCCGTGATCGAATGCCGCCATCTGACGCACTGCTACGGGCGGCGCAAAATCTATGAAGACCTCTCGTTCGACGTACCCCGGGGCCGGATTCTCGGCCTGCTGGGCAAGAACGGAACGGGAAAGACCACGACGATCAATATCCTGAGCGGGTACCTCGAGCCCCGCAGCGGGGAGTGCCGCATCTTCGGCGAGAACATCCGGCGGATGCAGCCCCTGACGCGGCGGCGCATCGGCCTGCTCATCGAAGGGCATGTGCAGTATCAGTTCATGACCATCGAGCAGATCGAACGCTTCTATGCGGCCTTCTATCCCGCCTGGCGGCGCGATGCCTACTACGAGCTGATGCGCAAACTGCAGGTCGCCCCCCGGCAGCGCATCTCGCGCATGTCGTGCGGGCAGCGCTCGCAGGTCGCCCTGGGGCTTATCCTGGCCCAGGACCCCGAGCTGCTCGTGCTGGACGACTTTTCGCTGGGCCTCGACCCCGGCTACCGGCGGCTCTTCGTCGATTACCTGCGCGAATACGCCAAGGCCGAGGGCAAGACCGTCTTCCTCACCTCGCACATCATCCAGGACATGGAGCGCCTCATCGACGACTGCATCATCATGGACTACGGCCGCATCCTGCTGCAGCGTCCCGTGGCGCAGATCCTCGAACAGCTGCGGCGCTTCACCTGCCGGGTCCCGGAGGGGGCTCCGCTTCCCGCGGACAGAGACCTTTATCATCCCTCTGTGGTGCGTTCGACGCTCGATCTGTGCTCCTTCCTGCCCCGCGAAGAGGTGGCACAACGCCTTGCCGCGGCGGGAATCCCGGCCGACAGACTGTGCGAGGAGCGCATCTCGCTCGAGGATGCCTTTATCGGACTGACCGGAAAATATTGAAAGAGATGTGTAAATCCCTGCTATATAAAGAGTGGATCAAAACCCGCTGGTACCTTGCCGCGGCGTTTGTCGTCCTGATCGCTTTCTCGGCCTACGCCATGGTGCGCCTCTACCGGGCTTTGGCGATGATGGGCGCCGGACATATCTGGGAGGTGATGGTTACGCGCCACGCCGTCTTCGTCGAACAGATGGAGTACCTGCCCCTGCTGGCCGGCCTGCTGCTCGCCGTCGTGCAGTTCGCCCCCGAGATGCACCGCAAGTGCCTCAAGCTGACCTTGCACCTGCCCCTGTCGGCCCTCCGGACCACGGGCGCGATGCTTTCGTTCGGCGTGGCGATCCTTGCGCTGCTCTTCGGCGTAAGCCTCGCGGTGATCGTGGCCTCGGCGTCGCCTGTCCTTGCCCGGGAGCTGGTCGCTCAGATCGTGGGAATGCTCCTGCCGTGGTATGCCGCCGGATGGGCCGCCTACCTTTTTGCGGCCTGGGTGATTCTCGAACCGACATGGCGCCGCCGCCTGGTGAATATCCTGATGTCGGTATTGCTGTTGCGTATCTTCTTCCTGGCACCCGTACCCCGGGCCTATACCGGGTTTCTGCCCTTCCTGATCGGGGCGACGCTGCTCGCGGCCTCGCTCGTCTGGCTCTCGGTCGTGCGTTTCACGGCCGGCAAACAAGATTGAACCCACGCGTAAATCCAAACTGTTCATGACCCGTTTCAGCAAACTGTTTTTCGGGCTCCTTGTCGTTGTCCTTCTTCTGTGGCAGGTGCCCAGGGCGGTCAATTACCTTACGGCAGAGCGCGAAACAACTCCCTTTACCCTGTACAGCGAGGTGTTGAACGACTTCGCCCTGATCCGTCGCGGCAACGGTGAGATCGAATATGCCGACCGCCGCGGCAACCGCTACGAACAGCGCCAGTTCGACTCGCTGCTGCCGCTCTTCTATGCCCGGCAGCTGGTGGCCGACGGCCGTTTCCCCGATTCGATCGGCGGGCGGGCCGTCTCGCCCCGCGAGGCGCAGGAGGCGACCTTCGTCTTCCGTTCCACGCCGCAGGGCGTCAATACTCCCACTCCGGGAATCCGGTTCCTCCTGGAGTCGATGTCCGGGCGCGTCGATCTCGAAATGCCTGCGGATGCCTTCCGCCTCACGGACGACGGCATCGAGTTCATCGACATGGCCGCCAACCGCGTTGAGCAGCAGAAGAGCGCCCGCTTCACGGAGGTGATGCGCCGCAAGGGGGTGCGCTTCCCCGTAACGGAGCTCTCGGGCAACCCGACGACCCGCAAGGAGTACGACGAGGGGTATGTGCTGCTCGATGCCGACCGGCGCATGTTCCACCTCAAGATGGTGCAGGGTCGTCCCTATGTGCGTGCCATAGCGCTTCCCGAAGGGATGCGGCCCGAGCACCTCTTCATCACGGAGTTCCACAACCGCCGCACGCTGGCGCTGCTGACCGACGACCGGGCCCGGCTCTACGCCGTCTGCATGCCCGGTTACGAAGTGCGCCGCGTCGGGGAGGTCTTTTACGATCCCCTGCGGGAGTCGATCTCGATCATCGGCACCCTGCTTCACTGGACGGTCTGCGTCGAGGGGGCCTCCGCCGAGCGCTGTTACGCCGTGGCGGCCGACGGCCTTGCGCAGCTCGACACGATAAGCTATCTGCTTTCCGCACGGCACCTCCCGGAGCTTGCGTTCACCTCTCCGAAAGACAATTATGTGCGGCCGCGGCTGCAATGAGCCGTTCTGTCGGACGGTTTTTCCGCGAAGTTGCCGAAACTTCGCGGATTTTTTTGTACCTTCGTAATATCAAAGGCGCCGGCCGTATTCCGGAATTACGGTCCGGAAGCCGGCATCCCAGCATCGGAGATCATGAAACGGAAAACAGGATGGATTCTTGCGGCATGCCTCGTGGCTGTGGCATGCGTCGTATGGGCCGTTCGGACCGGCGAGTCCCGGTCCGCGGCGGAGCAGCGTGGCGCGAAACGTACGCTGCGTCTGATGACCTACAATGTCGGAGTCTTCAACAAATACCTCGAGGATGACTTTCAGCTGGTGGCCGACGTGCTGCTGCACGAGCGGCCCGATGCGGTCTCGCTCAATGAGCTGGACAGCTGTACGCACCGTACGGGCGGTATCTTCCAGCTGGAGCGCCTCGCCTCGCTGATGGAGGGATGGGCGTTCCGCTTCGGGGCGGCGATGCCCTTCGATGGCGGGGCGTACGGCGACGGGGTGATGACGCGCGACGACATCCTCCGCAGCGAACGGTTCGTGCTGCCGCAGGCAGGCGGTGCGGAGCCGCGGGCCCTTGTGATCGTCGAAACCGAAGATTACGTCTTTGCCGCTACGCATCTGGACCATGTCTCCGCTGCGGCGCAGCACGAGCAGGTGCGTGCGATCGACAGCCTCGTGGCGCGCTTTGTCGCCGGGGTGCGGAAACCTGTCTTCCTGGCGGGCGACATGAACGCCACGCCCGATTCCGAGACGCTGCGGTTGTTCCGGCAGCGGTGGCGTCTGCTGACTCCCACCGACGGCGGCACCTATCCGTCGGATCCGCCCCGGGAGTGCATCGACTACATCTTCGCATGGCGCGACGGCGTACCGTGCGAGGTAATTGAAGCCCGGGTGCTGAACCGCTCCGGGGCGGGCGACCTGCGCCGGGCCTCGGATCATCTGCCCGTGCTGCTCGAAGTGGCGTGGCAGCCCGCCGGGCTTTGATGCGCGCATGTGCTTCGGGATTGAGCCGAAGCGGTGCATGGTTTTTGTAGATTCGTAATTCGGTTGTCCCATGAAAAGATTGCTCTTCGGTCTGTGCGGCGCGCTCTGCCTTTTCTCGATCCCGGTCGGGGCGCAGGAGGCCTATCCGGTTGCGGGACGGGTGATCGACCGTCTGACGCGTCAGGCGGTGCCCTATGTCTCGGTCGTGGTGCAGGGCGAGGAGCAGCGCGGCGCCTCGACGGATTCCACCGGGCGCTTTGTCATCGAACGGGTGCGTCCCGGCATCCACCGTTTCGTCGCCTCTTCGATCGGTTACAAGGGCTATGTCAGCCCCGAGTATGTCGTTTCGGCCGCTACGCCCTTCGTAGAGATCGAACTCGAGGAGGATGCCACGCAGGTCGAGGCTGTAACGGTGCGTCCTTCGCCCTTCCGGGCGACGGTCGAAAGCCCCGTGGGACTGAATGTCATCGGCGTCCGCGAGATCGAGAAGAACCCCGGCTCGAACCGCGACATTTCGCGCATCGTGCGCTCCTATCCGGGCGTGGCCTTTTCGCCCGTGGGATACCGCAACGACCTGATCGTGCGGGGCGGCGGCCCTTCGGAGAACAAGTTCTTCATGGACGGCATCGAGATTCCCAACATCAACCACTTCGCCACGCAGGGCGCCACGGGCGGTCCCGTGAGCATCGTCAATGCCGACCTGATCCGCGAGATCGACTTCTATACCGGGGCCTTCCCGGCCGACCGGGCCGGGGCGTTGAGCTCGGTGCTCGACTTCAAGCTCCGCGACGGCAATGCCGAACGGCAGACCTTCAAGGCGACGCTCGGCGCCTCGGATGCGGGCATCAGCGGCAGCGGCCACATCGGCGGAAAGACGACCTACCTCTTCTCGCTCAGGCAATCCTACCTGCAGCTGCTCTTCAAGATGCTGGGGCTTCCCTTCCTGCCGAACTACATCGACGGGCAGGTGAAGGTCAAAACGCGCTTTTCGGAACGCGACGAGCTGACCTTCCTGGCGCTGGCCGGTATCGACAACATGAAGCTCAACGTCGATGAGGAGGGCGAGAATGCCGAGTACCTGTTGAGCTACCTGCCGCGCATCCAGCAGGAGACCTTTACGGTCGGGGCTTCGTGGCAGCACTATGCCGGGCAGCATGTGCAGAGCGTAACGTTGAGCCACAACTACCTGAACAATCGCAATCTCAAGTACCGCGGCAACGATGACTCCTCGGAGGAGAACCTCACGCTGCGGCTGCGTTCCGTGGAGCAGAAGAGCACCCTGCGGGCCGAGAACCGCAGCTATCTGGGGCAATGGACCCTGCGCGAAGGTGCCGAGCTGAACTATTCGAACTATACGAACCGCACCTTCCAGCGCATCTACACCGATGAGATCCGCACGGCGGACTACCGCACCGACCTGGGCATCCTCGGCTGGGGGCTCTTCGTCGGGGCCGACTATACGTCGGTAAACAAGCGTTTCACCGCCTCGGCCGGTGTGCGGGCCGACGGATGCGACTACTCCTCCTATATGGCCCGTCCGTGGCATCAGCTCTCGCCGCGCGCCTCGCTGTCGTATGTGCTGGGCGGAGGGTGGAAGGTGAGCGGCAGTGCCGGGCTCTACTACCAGCTGCCGCCCTATACGGCCCTCGGATACCTCGATGCCGGGGCGTTTGTGAACCGCGATCTGCGCTATTTGCGTGTCGGTGCGGTGAGCGCCGGGGTGAACTGGCACCTGCGCGACCGGCTGGTCCTCTCATTTGAGGGTTTCTACAAGGGCTATGACGACGTGCCGCTGTCGCTTGCGGACGGCATTCCCCTCTCGTGCAAGGGCAACGACTACGGCGTGGTGGGCAACGAGGCTTTGGTATCCTCGGCCGAGGGCCGCGCCTACGGCGTGGAGGCGATGGCCCGCTGGCAGATTCCGGGACGGGTGAATGTCGTGGGGTCGGTAACGCTCTACCGCAGCGAGTACCGCGGCGACGCCTCGTCGGCGTGGGTCGCCTCGGCCTGGGACAACCGTTTCGTCATCAACGTGAGCGGAACATACGACCTGCCCCGCAACTGGAGTGTCGGCGCCAAGTTGAGCGCCGTGGGCGGGGCTCCCTATACGCCCTATGACCTGGACAAATCGTCGCTCGTCGAGGCGTGGGACGCGCAGGGACGTCCCTATTACGACTATACGCGCTACAATGCCGAGCGGCTCGACGCCTTCGCGCAGCTCGACCTGCGCATCGACAAGATCTTCTACTTCAAGGGGTGTATGCTGGGATTCTATATTGACTTGCAGAACGTTACGGTCAGCAAGCTCCGACAGCCCGACGTGCCTATGTCCACGGGTGTTGTCGAAAATCCCGGCGCTCCTCTTTCCGAACAGCGCTACCGGATGAAGTTCATTTCGCAGGTGAGCGGCACGCTGCTGCCGTCGATTGGCATCACGGTGGAGTTCTGATGCAGGGCCGTTGCGGAGGGGGGGGGTGTGGCGGAAGCGGCAGGGTTATCCAGGCTCCCCGGACTCTTGTGGGCCCGGTTTGCATCTCCTTCCCCGGTTTCCGCTCTTTTGTGGGCCCGGCTCCCGTGCCGGCCGACAATAAAAAACAGCAGGGAATCTCGCGATTGCCTGCTGCCCCCGGAGGTTGCCCTCCTAAACTACTAACCCAAACTTAAATAAATGAAGAAACCTCACTGCGGGTTGCTGCGCCGCAGCTGACTCTTCAAGGGGCAAAAGGGATGCCAAACAAAAGGTCCGCGATCGGAAAATCGCGGACCCCGGCATTTCGGTCTATCATTGCGGCTGCGGAGAACACCCCGCGCCGGTATACCGGCCTATTGGCGGAAGACGCCCGTGTAGGTCGAGGGCGAGAGGGCGCGCAGCTCCTCTTTGACGCTTTCGGCGACATCGAGCGTCTCGATGAAGGCGGCGATCGCCTCGTGCGTGATGTGGGTGTTCGTGCGCGTGAGTGCCTTCAGCGCCTCGTAGGGCTTCGGGTAGCCCTCGCGGCGCAGGATCGTCTGAATTCCTTCGGCCACGACGGCCCAGTTCTGTTCCAGATCGCGCTCCAGCGCCTCGCGGTTGAGGATCACCTTGCCCAGACCCTTCATGAGCGACTGGAAGGCGATCAGGGCATGGGCCATCGGCACGCCGACATTGCGCAGGACGGTCGAGTCGGTCAGGTCGCGCTGCAGGCGCGAGACGGGGAGCTTCGAGGCAAGGTGCTCGAAGACGGCATTGGCGATGCCCAGGTTGCCCTCGGCATTCTCGAAGTCGATCGGATTGACCTTGTGGGGCATGGCGCTCGATCCGACCTCGCCGGCCTTGATCTGCTGCTTGAAATACTCCTCGGAGATATACATCCACATGTCGCGCGAGAAGTCGATCAGGATGGTGTCGATGCGCTTCATGGCGTCGAACAGCGCTGCCAGATTGTCGTAGTGCTCGATCTGCGTGGTGTACTGCGAGCGGCAGAGCCCCAGCTTCTCGCCGACGAAACGGTTGGCGAAGGCCACCCAGTCGATGGCGGGGTAGGCCGCATGGTGGGCGTTGAAGTTGCCCGTGGCGCCGCCGAACTTGGCCGGCACGGCGATGGCGCGGAGCTGGACAAGCTGCTTGTCGAGGCGCTCGACGAAGACCATGAACTCCTTGCCGAGGACCGTGGGCGAGGCGGGCTGTCCGTGCGTGCGGGCAAGCATCGCCACGCCGCCCCATTCGCGGGCGAAGCCCTCCAGCTTGTCGCGGACCTGTTCGACGGCCGGGTAGTATACCTCGTCGAGGGCCTCCCTGATCGAAAGGGGGATGGCCGTGTTGTTGATATCCTGCGAGGTGAGTCCGAAGTGGATGAACTCCTTGCAGTCGCCCAGCCCGAGCGCATCCATCTTCTCCTTGATGATGTACTCGACGGCCTTCACGTCGTGGTTCGTAACCGACTCGATCTGCTTGACGCGTTCGGCGTCGGCCGGGGAGAAATCGGTGTAGAGCGTCCGTAGCGCCGCAAACTTCGCGGGATCGACACCCCGCAGCTGCGGCAGCGGCAACTCGCACAGGGCGATGAAATATTCGACTTCGACGCGGATACGGTAGCGGATAAGCGCCTGTTCCGAAAAATAATCGGCCAGTTTTTCCGTTTTGTTACGGTAACGCCCGTCGATGGGCGAAATGGCGGTCAGGGGGGTCAGCATATCGGTTATGGGATTTGTTCGGGCTCCAAATTTACGACATTTATTGAAATCCGCATAATTTTCGCTACCTTTGTGAGGGCGTAAACCTGAAAAACGAAAATGAGATTTTTAACCGAAATCGTCGATGCCCTCGTGGGGTTCGTGCAGCGCAATCCGCTGACGGTGCTCGTGATCCTCATCCTGGCGCTGGGCGCTCCGGCGCTGCTGAAGGGCATCGCGTTGTTCATACTATATTTCTTTATGGGACTGATATTACTAGCCCTTGCGGCCATGCTCTTCTTCCGCTGGCGGATCGCCCGCATGCGCCGCGAGATGGAGGAGCAGTTCGGCCGGGGATTCGACGGCGCCTCGCAGGACGGTTTCCGCGGCGGCTTCGGATCGCGGCAGCGCGACACGGCGCGCCGCGAAGGCGAGGTGCATGTGCACCGGACTTCGGAGACCCCCGCAAAACGCGTCTCGGAGGATGTGGGCGATTATGTCGAGTTCGAGGAGACCAAAGATTAGAACGATAACAGATGCTGCGCGTATTCGGACTCATAGGCCGCTATTTCATGCTGATGGGAAAGGTCTTTTCCCGTCCCGAGAAGGCCGTCATCTACCGCCGGCGGATCATCTACGAGATGGAGGCGCTGGGCGTCAATTCGATCGGCCTGACGGCGATCATCTCGATCTTCATCGGCGCGGTGATCACCCTGCAGATGTCGATCAACCTCGATTCACCCTTCATCCCCAAGTCGCTGATCGGCTACGCCACGCGTGAGACGATGATCCTCGAGTTCTCGTCGGCCGTCGTGGCGCTGATCCTCGCCGGCAAGGTCGGCTCGAGCATCGCCTCCGAGATCGGCACGATGCGCATCACCGAGCAGATCGACGCCCTGGAGATCATGGGTGTCAATTCCGCGTCGTACCTCATCCTTCCGAAGATCGTCGCCGCGATGGTCTTCTTCCCCTTCCTGACGGTGCTCTCGATCCTGATCGGCGTCATCGGCGGCTGGCTCATCGCCGCCGCCACGGGCATCATGATCCCGGCGGACTATGTGGACGGCCTGCTGATGGACTTCAAGACCTACTCGATCACCTATACGCTCATCAAGACCGTCTTCTTCGCCTACATCATCACCTCGATCTCGGCCTTCTTCGGCTACTACGCCAAGGGCAACTCGCTCGAGGTGGGCGCCGCCTCGACGCGCGCCGTGGTGGCCTGTTCGGTGGTGATTCTGCTTTTCGACCTGATTCTGACCCAAGTGCTGCTCATATGATACGGACCGAACATATCGTCAAATCGTTCGACGGACGCCGCGTGCTCGACGACATCAGCATCGAGTTCGAGACCGGCAAGACGAACCTGATCATCGGCCGCAGCGGCTCGGGAAAGACCGTGCTGCTGAAGACCCTCGTGGGTCTGCACGAACCCGACGCGGGCAGCGTCTGGTACGACGACGTGAACTTCACGGCGCTGGGGTTCCGCGAACGCAAGTCGATCCGCCGCGACATCGGCATGATCTTCCAGGGCGGGGCGCTGCTCGACTCTTCGACCGTCGAGGAAAATGTCAAGCTGCCGCTGGATCTCTTTACCGAACAGAGCGAGCGGGAGAAGATGGAGCGCGTCGATTTCTGCCTGCAGCGCGTGCGGCTCGAGAATGCCAACCACCTCTATCCGGCCGAGCTGTCGGGCGGCATGATCAAGCGTGTGGCCATTGCCCGGGCCATCGTGATGAATCCGCGCTACCTGTTTTGCGATGAGCCCAACTCGGGCCTCGACCCGCAGACCTCGATCGTCATCGACAACCTGATCCACGAGATCACCCGGGAGTACGGCATCACGACGATCGTCAATACGCACGACATGAACTCGGTGATGGAGATCGGCGAGAAGATCGTCTACATCCACGAGGGCCGCAAGTGGTGGGAGGGCACCAAGGAGGAGATCCTCCATGCCGACAACCCCGAACTCAACGACTTCGTCTTCGCCTCGGCGATGGCCAAGCGGGCCAAGGCCGTTTCGCGGTAGGACGGCGTAATGCCCCGATATACCGCTTGTTGCGTCTGCGGAGGCCCGGTCATGCGGCGCGGCGGCGGGCTTTCTGCCCTGCGGTTGCGGGATGCGGGCCCTCCGGGCCGTGATGCGGCTTTCGGGGACTGAAAATATTTGAATTTTTATTTGCGTAAAATATAGAAAGTGTGTACTTTTGCGCTGGAAAAAACGAAGAGAGTTTTTTTATTAACAAATAAATCAAAACATTATGGCAACTATTAAGATTGGTATCAACGGCTTTGGCCGTATCGGCCGTATGGTTTTCCGTGCTGCCTGCACGCAGACCGACAAGTACGAGATCGTGGGCATCAACGACCTTTGCCCGGTGGATTATCTGGCATACATGCTCAAGTACGATACGATGCACGGCCAGTTCAAGGGCGAGATCAACTACGACGTTGAGAAGAGCCAGCTGATCGTAAACGGCCACGCCATCCGCGTAACCGCCGAGAAGGATCCCGCAAACCTGAAGTGGAACGAGGTAGGTGCCGAGTATGTTGTTGAATCGACGGGTCTGTTCCTGACCGAGGAGAAGGCTCAGGCTCACTTGGCAGCCGGTGCCAAGTATGTCGTTATGTCGGCTCCCTCGAAGGACGCTACGCCGATGTTCGTATGCGGTGTGAACACCGATACCTATGCAGGTCAGAAGATCGTTTCGAACGCTTCGTGCACCACGAACTGCCTCGCCCCGATCGCCAAGGTGCTGAATGACAAGTTCGGTATCACGGACGGTCTGATGACGACGGTTCACTCGACCACCGCCACGCAGAAGACCGTGGACGGTCCCTCGATGAAGGACTGGCGCGGCGGCCGTGCCGCTTCGGGCAACATCATCCCCTCCTCGACCGGCGCTGCCAAGGCCGTAGGTAAGGTGATCCCCTCGCTGAACGGCAAGCTGACGGGTATGTCGATGCGTGTTCCGACCCTCGACGTTTCGGTTGTCGATCTGACCGTAAACCTCGCAAAGCCCGCGAAGTACGATGAGATCTGCGCTGCCATGAAGGAGGCTTCGGAAGGCGAGCTGAAGGGTGTGCTGGGTTACACCGAGGAGGCTGTCGTTTCGTCGGACTTCCTGGGCGATCCCCGTACGTCGATCTTCGACAAGGCTGCCGGTATCGCTCTGACCGACACCTTCGTAAAGGTCGTTGCCTGGTACGACAACGAGTGGGGTTACTCGAACAAGGTGCTCGACCTCATCTCGGTGATGAAGGCTTACAACAAGTAATCGTCCATCACGCGATAACGAAGAAAGGATCCTGCGAAGGATCCTTTCTTTTTTGTTTTTGAAGACGATACGGCTGCCGTGTCGTGCGGCCGGAGATCCGGTCCGCTATTCGCCGTGCGCCACGCGCATCTCGATCGAGGCCCCGGACCACTGGTTGATCCGGCGCTTTTCCGTGAGGATGCGCCGTCCGTCGCAGGCGATGCGGATCTCGATCTCGAAAGGGGCCGTGGCGTCGATGTCGTTGCCTCGGGGCAGCGTGTGGGGAATGACGTAGATGTAAAGCACGAGGTGGTCGCACGGTTCGGTGGTGAGCTTCACGGTGCGGGCCGGGGAGATATCCGCGGGCCGCTCCGTAAGGTTCGCACCTACGTCGGCAACCTCCGAGGCGGCCGAGGCGAAGCCGGTGCGTTGCTCCGCGGCATCGAAACACCCGCACATCAACTCGACGTTGTAGCGCCACCACTCTCCGTAGCGGCTCGAAACTTCGATCGTGTATCCTTTGTTCGCTGTCATATCATACAAAGATAATACAACCTGCCGTCAATGCCAAATCCGGAAACCCGGGGATGCGCCGCAGGTGCTAAAACTCGTCGTTTTCTTTGCAGTTATTCTATTTTTTAGTAACTTTGCGCACTAAATGCGTATAAATGGAGGTGGCTCAACGATATTCCATTGCCTTCAGAGGGCTTAAAAACGGGCATCACGAATTCCGTTTCGAGGTCGGGAAACCGCTTTTCGAAGCCTTCGAAAGCACGGAGATCAAGGACGGCGCCTGTGAGGTCGCGGTCGATATGGAACGTTCCGAGACGATGCTGATGCTCGGCATCCGGATTACGGGTCATGTCGTCGTGGCTTGCGACCGCTGTCTGGAGGATTGCCGCATCCCGATCGACTTCGAGGGTACGCTGCCGGTCCGTTTCTCCGAACAGGAGCACGAATACGACGGCGAAGAGCTCTGGCTCGTTCCCGGCGAGGAGGAGGTGGACCTCACGCAGTACATCTACGAGAGTATCGTCCTGTCGCTTCCCTACCAGCGGGTGCATCCCGAAGGCGAGTGCAACCCCGACATGCTCAAGCGCTTCCGGATCGTTTCGGACGAGGAGTTCTCTTCGATCGAAGCTGAAGCCGAGGCGGGCGGAACGGAACTGCGCGAAGGCGAGCGGGCCAAACTGGCCGCCCTGCGGGATCGCATGGCCGGGGAGGAGGCTGCCGGCGGGAAGCCTGCGGAGACGGAAACAACGAAAGATTGAACGCGAAAATACGTTAAACTTATAATTACATTGTAAAATGGCACATCCTAAACACAAAGTCTCATCGACGCGACGCGACAAGCGCAGAACCCACTACAAGGCTGTCGTTCCGACGGTCGTAACCTGTTCGAACTGCGGTGCAGCCGTGCTGTATCACCGCGTATGCCCCGAGTGCGGATTCTACCGCGGCAAGCTCGCCATCGAGAAGAAGGCTGCCGAATAATCCGGCATCCGCGAAGGGTGCATTCCCGGCCGGAGTGCCTCTTCCCCGTTTTCAAAAGGACCGTATGACAGGCGGTACCGGGACCCGGATTCCGGTATGCGTGCGGTATGCGGACCTGTTTACAAACCAAATCGCACGACTATGTTAAAAATAGGTGTAGATGCCATGGGTGGCGATTTCGCTCCCGAAGCGGCCGTCAAGGGTGCCGTCATGGCGCTTGACGCCATCGGGGCGGAGAGCCGTATCGTGCTGTTCGGCGACGAGCAGCAGATCCGTGCCGTCCTGGCATCCGAAGGGTGCCCTGCTGAGCGGTTCGATATCGTGGCGACGACCGAGGTCATCGAGATGGGCGACCATCCGGCCAAGGCATTCCAGGCCAAGAGCGATTCGAGCATCACGGTAGGCTTCGGCTATCTGGCCAGGGGAGGCATCGACGGATTCGCAAGCGCCGGTTCTACCGGAGCGATGATGGTTGGCTCGATGTATGCCGTCAAACCGATCGACGGGGTGATCCGTCCTACGATCTCCTCGATCGTGCCTACGGCTTCGGGCCGTCCGGCGCTGTTGCTCGACGTTGGTCTCAACGTAGACTGCAAGCCCGAGGTGCTGGCACAGTACGGTGTGATCGGTTCGATCTATGCCGAATCGGTGCTGGGCATCGAGAACCCCCGTGTGGCCGTACTCAACATCGGCGAGGAGGAGACCAAGGGCAACGCCCAGTCGAAGGCCACCTACGAACTGCTGAAGGCCGAGCCGCGGATCCATTTTGTCGGTAATGTCGAGGGATCGCACATCTTCTCGGGAAAGGTCGCCGACGTGATCGTCTGCGACGGATTCGTGGGCAATACGGTGCTGAAGATGGCCGAAGGGCTCTATCGCATCAACAAGGCGCTGGGAGGCGGAAACGCCTTCTGGGATGCCATGAATTACGAGAACGTGGGCGGCACCCCCGTACTGGGAGTCAATGCGCCCGTCGTCATCGGTCATGGATGCTCGTCGCCCAAGGCGATCCGGAGCATGATCCTTTCGACCGAACAGGTTGTCAAGGCAGGCCTTACGGCCAAACTGCGGCAAGCGTTCCAAAATTAGTGAGAAATCAGGTAAACAAGAAGTCAATGAGCAAGAAGATAACAGCAGCGATCACGGGTGTGGGGGAGTACCTTCCCGACTACATCCTGACCAACGAAGAATTGAGCCGCATGGTCGATACGAGCGACGAGTGGATCATGTCGCATATCGGCGTGAAGACGCGCCATATCCTCAAGGGCGAGGGTGTGGGAACCTCCTATATGGGAGCCCGCGCGGTGATCAACCTGCTTGACAAGACGGGTGTCGATCCGATGGATATCGACGTGGTGATCTGCGCGACGGTAACCCCCGACATGTTCTTCCCTTCGACGGGCAACCTCATCGCCGACCAGGCCGGCTGCAAGAACGCCTTTGCATACGACGTTTCGGCCGCCTGCAGCGGCTTCCTCTTCGCGCTGACGACCGGTGCCAAGTTCATCGAGGCCGGTACGAGCAAGAAGGTCATCGTCGTCGGTGCCGACAAGATGTCGTCGATCGTCGATTATACGGACCGTTCGACCTGCCCGATCTTCGGCGACGGTGCGGCCGCCGTGCTGCTCGAGCCCAATACGGAGGGATACGGAGTTATCGATTCGATCCTTCGTTCGGACGGCTCGGGCGAGCTGCAGCTCTACATGAAGGCGGGCGGATCGCGTTATCCGGCATCGCTCGAAACCGTACAGAACAACTGGCATACGATTACCTGGGACGGACATGCGGTCTTCAAGGCTGCCGTGTCGAAGATGGCCGACGTCTCGGTCGAGATGATGGAGCGCCACAAGCTCTCGTCGGAGGATATCCGCTATCTGGTTCCGCACCAGGCGAACCTGCGCATCATCGACGCTACGGCACGCCGTATGGGCATCACGGCCGACAAGTGCATGATCAACATCGACCGCAACGGCAACACGACGGCCGCCACGATCCCCTCGTGCCTCTATGATTACGAGAAGGAGCTCCGCAAGGGCGACAACCTGATCCTGTCGGCTTTCGGCGGCGGGTACACTTGGGGCGCCATCTACGTCAAGTGGGCCTACGACGGCGAGAAAGCCTGATCGAATTGCCTGCAAGATCCGGACGGGAACCGCACATGAGCGTGGTTCCCGTCTTTTTTTGAGGCATTCCTCGGAGCCGTTCGCATTTGTCTGCAGAAAATTTCTACCTTTGCCGCATGACCGCAGATGACTGCCATGAACGAACTGAACCGCATCCTGCACAACAAACCCGTCAAGTTCTTCTATTTCGTCCGGAACTTCGCGCGCTATGCCGTGCCGCATGCGCTGTTGCAGCGGCGTCTCGATGAGGTGCTTTCCGAGATCGACCGGCGCGACGACCGGGAGGAGATTCTCCGGCGCGCGGCGTATTACAACCGTCTGCCGGAGGGGTCGGTGCTGCCGCCCTCCGGGGCGCACCGGCTCGGCGACCATCGTTTCGGCCGGGGCGTGCGGACGGCCTATTTCTTCGACAGCTACGAATTTACGCGCTGGTTCGACGACGACCTGCTGTGGAACATGATTCCGGGTGATGTAACGCACATCCCGCCGGTCCCCTCCATTGTCAAGAGCCGTCCGATTGCCGGCGACAATGCCAATTCGGTGCTGCTCAATCTGGACAAGTTCCGCCACTTCGTCTTCCTGAAAGACGGGATTCCGTTTCGCGACAAGGAGCCGCGGGCCATTTTCCGCAGTGCGATCAACTGCCACCATCCGAACCACCTTCTGCGGCGCCGTTTCATGGAGCGCTACTATGGCTCGGCGTGCTGCGATGCGGGGATTCTGAACCGCCACCCTTCGCTGCCGCCCGAGTGGACGGTGCCCCATATTTCGATGTACGATCACCTGCGCTACCGCTATATCCTTGCGATCGAGGGCAACGACGTGGCTACGAATCTCAAATGGGTGATGTCCACCAATTCGCTGGCCGTCATGCCCCGGCCGACCTATGAGACCTGGTTCATGGAGGGGACGCTCCGCCCGGATTACCACTATGTCGAGATCCGGCCGGACTATGCCGATCTGGAGGAGCGCATGCACTATTACGACACCCATCCCGAGGAGGCCGAGGCGATCATCGCCCATGCCCATGCCTATATCGACCGCTTCCGCGACGCACGACGCGAAAAGCTGCTTTCGCTGCTGGTCTTGCGGCGTTATTTCGAACGCACGGGGCAGTTGTAAGGTACGGATTTCGGTTTCCTTTCGGATTTGGCCCCTATTTTTGTCCGAAAAACGGATGTTATGAAGATTCTGATCGTCGAAGATGAACCCTCCCTGCGGGAGATCATGGCGCAGACGCTGCGCCGGGAGCAGTATGTCGTCGAGCTGGCCGCGGACTACGCCTCGGGGCTCGACAAGATCGCCGCGTACGATTACGACTGCATCCTGCTGGATATCATGCTGCCCGACGGCAGCGGCCTGCGGCTTCTGGAAGAACTCAAGCGGCGCTCATCGCCGGCCGGCGTCATCATCATCTCCGCCCGCGATTCGCTCGACGACAAGATCGGCGGGCTGGAGCTCGGAGCCGACGACTACCTGGCCAAGCCGTTCCATCTGGCGGAGTTGAGCGCCCGCATCCGCAGTGTCATGCGGCGCCACCGGCAGCAGGGACGCCGGTACCTCGAAGCGGGGAATGTCCGTCTGTGGCCCGAGAGCCGCCGGGTCGAGATCGCGGGCCGCGACGTGGAGCTGCTGCGCAAGGAGTACGACATCCTGCACTACTTCATGGCACGGCCGAACCATACGATCGACAAGGCTGCGTTGGCCGAGGGGGTCTGGGGCGACCATATCGACCAGGCCGACAATTTCGACTTCGTCTACGCGCAGATGAAGAACCTGCGGCGCAAGCTGGAGCAGGCCGGTGCCGACATCGAAATCCGGGCCGTCTACGGTTTCGGCTACAAACTCGTCCGGCCATGAAGCTCGTCAGCCGCATTCTGCTGCATCTCGTGTGGACGCTCTCGCTGCTGCTGGCAGCGTGGGCGGTTCTGTTCTATCTGGCCATGAACGACCGGATCAACGCCGAGATGGACGATTCGCTTGCCCTGCGGGCCGAGACGATTCTGACGCGTTATCTTGCCGGGCAGCCGCTCCCCGAAGCGGAAAGCGGTGCAAACGGATACCTGTTGCGCGATATCCCCGAGAGCTATGCGGCCGTGCGGCCCAAGGAACTCTTCAGCGACGAGAAGATCCACATATCCGAACGCGATGCGCGGGAACCGGCCCGTGTGCTCCGGACCCTTTTCCGCGACGGTGCGGGGGCCTGGCATGAACTGACGATGATGACGCCGTCGGTCGGCCGGCGGACGCTTACGCAGGCCCTTCTGCGCTGGGTCGTGGCGCTCTATGCGATTCTGCTGCTGCTGATCCTCGTCGTTACGGTCTGGGTGCTCCGGCGTACGATGCGTCCGCTCTATGCCCTGCTGCGATGGCTCGACGACTATACGGTGGGGGCGCAGAATCCGCCGCTGGCCGCCGATACGACCGTCGAGGAGTTCCGCCGTCTGAATGAGGCCGCGCAACGTTATGCCGCCCGGGCCGAGTCGCTGTTCGAGCGGCAGAAGCAGTTTATCGGCAACGCTTCGCACGAGATGCAGACGCCGCTGGCCGTCTGCCGCAACCGGCTGGAGCTGTTGGTGGACGATCCGTCGCTTACGGAGCGGCAGCTCGGGGAGATTGCCAAGGTGCAGCAGACGTTGGGATACCTCGTGCGGCTGAACCGCTCGCTGCTGCTGCTCACAAAGATCGAAAACGGCCAGTTTCCCGAGACGGAGCCGGTCCGGATGAACGACCTGGTCCGCACGACGTTCGGGGAGCTCGGCGAGATCCACGCCCACCGCGGCATGACGTGCACATTCCGCGACGAGGGAGCGCTCGTCGTACGGATGAACGCCTCGCTGGCCGGAAGTCTGGTCGCCAACCTGCTGAAGAACGCCTTCGTGCACGGTCGGGCGGGGGGCCGGATCGTCGTCCGCGTCGCTCCGGGGATTCTGGAGGTGGCGAATGATGCGGCAGGCGGGGCCCTCGATGCTTCACGAATCTTCGACCGTTTCTACCACGATGCGCGCCGGGAAGGCTCCACAGGGCTCGGTCTGGCGATTGTCGATGCCGTATGCCGGCTCTATGGCCTGCAGGCGGCGTATCTTTTCGAGGAGGGGATGCATTGTTTTCGGATCCGTTTCCCGGAACCGGCGGCGGAGGCGCCCTCACGATGACCGCCCGTTTCAGATTCCTTTCAAATTCACGGCATATCTTTGTTCCGAACAACAACCGGGTTAAATAATGAACACGATGAATACGATGAAGAAAATCCTGTTTTTGATGCTCGCCGGCCTGCTGCTCTCGGGGCTCGGGGCCTGCGAGCGGCGCAAGACGCTGACCGAGACCGAACTTCCCGAAGTGTCGCGGCAGTTCATTGCGGAGTACTTCCCCGATACGGAGGTCTCGTTTGCCAAGGTGGAGACGGAGTTTCTCGACAGGGAGTACAAGGTGGTGCTCGTCAATGGCGCGAAACTCGAATTCGGCCGGAGGGGCACCTGGGAGAAGGTCGAATGCAAATACGGCGCTGTCCCCGAAGCGTTGGTCCCGGAAGCCGTCCGCGACTATGTGGCCCGGCAGTTCGCCGGACACCGCATCATCTGCATCGAACGCGACCGCCGCGACTGCGAGGTGGAACTGGACAACGGCTTCGAACTGAAGTTCGACCTCGAAGGACGGCTGATCGACTTCGACGACTGATCCGGCGGGGCTGCGGACTGTGTGAGAAAGATTGTGCGCGGTTTATGCGGATATGTCGGAAAAGGCGTTATCTTTGTAAGGAAGATACGGATTTCAAACCAAATAGATTATGTTGAGCAAAAAACTGCATGAGGCGCTCAATGCGCAGATCAATGCCGAGATGTGGTCGGCCTATCTCTACCTGTCGATGTCGATGGATGCCGAAGCCAAGGGGCTCAAGGGCGTGGCCAACTGGTTCTACGTTCAGTTCCGCGAGGAGCAGGACCACGCGCGGATCTTCATGAATTACCTGCTGTCGCGCGATGCCGCGGTAACGCTGCTGCCGATCGAGGCCGTACGCACGTCGTGGGCTTCGCCGCTGGAGATGTTCCGCGATACGCTCGGGCACGAGCAGAAGGTTACGGCGATGATCGCGAATCTGGCCTCAATCGCCGCCGAGGACAAGGACTACGCCTCGTCGAACATGCTCGTATGGTTCATCGACGAGCAGGTCGAGGAGGAGGCTTCGGCCCGCGATATGATCTCGGCCTGCGAAGCGGTCGAGGGCAACAAGTTCGGGCTTTACATGCTCGACAAGGAGCTGGCAGCCCGCACCTATACGCAGGCGGCTCCGCTGGGTACGGCAGCCGAATAGCCGTAAGGCGACACCGGAAATGAAAGAACCGGTCTTCCGAGAGGAGGACCGGTTCCTTGTTGTTGTTGGAGGGCGTATTTCAGAAGATCGAGAGGGCTCCCTGGAACGTGGCCAGGATAACGGCGTAGCGGAGCGTCTTGCCGGCGAGCATCGACAGTGCCGTGATCCAGGGGTTGCTGCGCATCAGCCCCAGAACAATGGCCAGCGCCTCGCCGATGGTCGGCAGGAAGGCGAAGAACCCCATCATGGCCCCGCGCCCTGCGAGGAACTTGCGGGCCCGGGCCAGCTGGCGCGAGGTGATGCCCAGACGGGTGATCCACTCCGAGCGTCCGAGCGTTCCGATCCAGTAGCAGGTCATGCCGCCGAGGGTGTTGCCCGCCGAGGCGGCCACGAGGCACCATACGGGGTCAAGCCCCATGCCCACCAGAACGACCATGACCGCTTCGGAACTGAACGGCAGGATGCTCCCGGCGACCAGCGCCGAGATGAAAAGGCCCCAGTAGCCCCAGTCGATGAAAAATTGCGTTACGGCTTCCATGCCGGCAAAGATACCAAATATCTCTGGAATAATCTCGAAAAATGGGAGAAATGACGCTAAACAACTTAATGTCAGTGTTGTTACGGTGTCAAACGATGCCAAACCGAAAATGCTGAAAAAGCAAAGAAAAGCAGAACTAAGCAGGAGAACGGTTTGCAAATCATTACCCGATGAGAAGTAAGATTTAACACATGGTGGACGCTATTTCCGCGTTTGTCACCGATTTGCGTATCAAGGTCTAACTCGTTGATAGATAACTTTGCAAACAAAAAAACGAGTATGGCAAGAAGCACATTCAAAGTGCTGTTCTACGTGAACGGCAGCAAGGAGAAAAACGGTATTGTCCCCATCATGGGACGAGTGACAATCAACGGAACTGTGGCGCAGTTCAGTTGCAAACGGAGCATCCCGAAAACGCTTTGGGATGCGAAAGGCAACCGAGCCAAAGGCAAGAGCGTAGAGGCACGGGACATCAACCACGCTTTGGACAACATCAAGGCGCAAATCATCAAACACTACCAGCGCATTTCAGACCGCGAGGCATACGTTACGGCTGAAATGGTGCGCAACGCCTATCAAGGTATCGGCAGCGAGTATGAGACACTGATTAAGGCGTTTGACAAGGATTGCGCCAACTTCATGAAACGTGTCGGCAAAGACCGCAGCATCGGCACATACAAAGTAATGGTAAGGGCAAGGAACTATGTCGCAGCCTTTATCAAGTCATTCTACAAGCGTAATGATATGTCGATGCTGGAACTTACACCCGACTTCATCAAGGAGTTTGCCGCCTACCTCACGGCAGAACGTGGATTGAAGAATGCTACCATTTGGCTGAATTGTATGTGGCTGAAAGGTGTCGTTATGAGGGCGCATTACAACGGACTGATACCGAGAAACCCGTTTGCACAATTCCACATCAGCCCGAATGTGAAGGAGCGTGAGTATCTGACGGAGGATGAAATCAAAAGAATCATGGCACATGAGTTTGACAATCAGACCCTCGCATTGGTGCGTGATCTGTTTATCTTTGCCTGTTTCACCGCATTGTCTTTCGTGGATATGAAAGAGCTTACAACGGATGAAATTGTGGAAGTGAACGGTGAGAAGTGGATAATCGCCAAACGGCACAAGACCAATGTTCCGTTCCAAGTGAAACTGCTTGACATTCCCTTGCAGATAATCGAGCGGTACAAACATCTGTCGGAAGATAAGTTGGTATTCGGTAAAATCAACTATTGGACGATGTGTAAACAGCTTAAAAAAGTGATAGCCGAATGTGGAATAGAGAAGCAAATTTCCTACCATTGTGCGAGGCATACATTTGGAACTCTGGCTCTTAGCAAGGGTATGCCTATTGAAAGCGTAAGCCGTGTTTTGGGGCATACGAATATTGTCACCACGCAAATCTACGCAAAGATTACCACGCAGAAACTTGATAACGACCTTACGATGTTCGGAAACAAACTAAACGCATCATTCGGAAGTGTAACCACATAACGAGACAAAACCATGAAACGAAGTATCATCACGATGGACGGACAGGGCAACATCGCCCTACCGACCGATACAGGCGCAATCGCCATGACTGAGTGGGAACTCTGCGAGTTGTTCGGGGTTATCGCCCCGATAATCCGAGCAGGGATAAAGGCTCTTTGCAAAAGCGGAGTTTTGAGGGAACATGAGATAAGGCGTACTATCCGCCTGTCGGACAACCGCAGCATGGAGGTTTACAACCTTGAAGCCATCATAGCCCTTGCTTTCCGTATCGACACATTCGGAGCGGAGCAGGTTCGCAGAGCCATTCTTGAAAGATTGTACTTGCGAAAAGAAAAAACAAACATCTTCTTTTCGCTGAACATTACCGATACGGCAAGCCCGAAATACTTTGCATAGGCGTATTGCCATTCACACATACTCACGCACCCGAAGAAGCATCTGTTTTCAGCCCTGCTTCTTCGGGTTTTTCTGTTTTCACAGCCCCGAACCGCTCACTTTCTTGTAACGATGTGTTTTATTCAATATTCTGCTATATTTTGCGTAACAATTTATCCGATAAATGATTATACTTTTGTGGCTGACATTTTTTCAAACTTAAATCATTGGAATATGGAAGCAAACAAAGTAAATGACAGCCACCGACCGCCCACAGATGGCGGCATGGCAAAGGAAGAGTTTATCCGTGTCGGCACAACGCTCTACAAGATTGTGGAGCAGCCTGTTTTGAACGGAGGTTATGTAAGGAAGCGCATCGCATGGAACAACGAGACCCTGCGCCAAGACTATGGCAAGGACTACATCGGCAGCGTACCCAAGTATGACGGTTTCTGCACCGTACCCGAACACGTCAATTATCAGCCTGTAATCGGCAAGTTCCTCAATCTCTACGAGCCGATAGACCACCAACCGAAAGAGGGTGATTTCCCCTCTATCCGCTCATTGGTGGAACACATCTTCGGGGAGCAATACGAGTTGGGGATGGACTATCTTCAACTGCTCTACCTGCAACCCATACAGAAGCTGCCTATCCTGCTGTTGGTATCGGAGGAACGCAACACGGGTAAAAGCACCTTTCTGAACTTCTTGAAAGCCCTGTTCCAGAACAACGTGACATTCAACACCAACGAGGATTTCCGCAGCCAGTTCAATTCCGACTGGGCAGGGAAACTCCTTATTGTGGTGGATGAGGTATTACTGAGCCGCAGGGAGGACAGCGAGCGGTTGAAGAACCTGAGCACGGCACTATCCTACAAGGTGGAAGCCAAAGGCAAAGACCGTAACGAGATAGCATTCTTCGCCAAGTTTGTGCTGTGTTCCAACAACGAGTATCTGCCTGTCATCATTGATGCAGGTGAAACTCGTTATTGGGTGCGCAGGATAGACCGCTTGCAGTCGGATGATACCGACTTCCTGCAAAAACTGAAAGCCGAGATACCTGCTTTCCTCTACCATTTGCAACACAGGCAGCTATCCACCGAAAAGAAGAGCCGTATGTGGTTCGCCCCCTCGCTGCTGCATACCGAAGCCTTGCAGCGAATCATCCGCAGCAACCGCAACAGATTGGAGATAGAGATGCATGAGCTTATTCTTGACATTATGGAGAGTGTAGGCACGGACACTTTCTCTTTTGACTGCAACGATATTTTTCTTCTGTTGCGGTATTCACAGGCAAAAGTGGAGAAACACCAAGTCCGCAAGGTATTGAAAGAGTGCTGGAAACTTAATCCTGCCCCCAATACGCTTACCTATACCACCTACCAAGTGGACTATACCCGTGACTGCCACTATTCGCCCATGCGGAAGACAGGACGGTTCTACACCGTGACAAAAGCGTTTTTGGAAACACTATGATTATTTTGATGAAATGATGAATAAGTATATAAATATATTGAAATATAGATATTTACATTCTCATCAAACATTCAGCAAAAGTATCTTACTGATGAAAAGAGAAAACAGGACGGACAGACCATGCCCGACACCGTAAACGATGAATTTCTCTTTTCGTGAGTAGTTTGATGAATAATTGATGAGATGTTATATAGATGTAAATCAATGTATTAAACCACCCCTTCATCAAATCATCGCTTTATCAACCATCATCAAATCCGTAGGAATATACATTATGACAATACAGGAAGCAAAGCAAATCAGAATAGCAGACTATCTGCAAAGTTTAGGTTACACACCCGTCAAACGACAGGGCAACAGCCTTTGGTACAAATCACCGCTGAGAGAGGAAGCCGAAGCCTCGTTCAAGGTAAACACCGAACTCAACCAATGGTATGACTTCGGCATCGGCAAAGGCGGCAACATCATCGCATTGGCGCAGGAATTATATTTTTACGACCATGTGCCTTATCTGCTCCGTAAGATAGCGGAACAGGCTCCATACATCCGTCCTGTTTCTTTCTCTTTTCGCCAACAGGCATCTGAACCATCTTTCCAACAGTTGGAAGTCAGGGAACTCAAGCATCCGGCATTGCTCCGCTATTTGCAGGAGCGTGGGATAGACACAGCATTGGCAAAGTCGGAATGTAAGGAACTGCACTTCGTCCATAACGGCAAACCCTATTTCGCCATCGGCTTCCCGAATGTGGCAGGAGGGTACGAGGTGCGCAACCAATTTTTCAAGGGTTGTATCGCACCGAAAGACATCAGCCATATCCGGCAAAAGGGAGAACCAAGGGAGAAATGTCTGGTATTCGAGGGCATGACGGATTATCTTTCATTCCTCACGTTGAGGATGAGAAACTGCCCGACCCTGCCCAACCTTGACGGGCAGGATTATGTCATTCTCAACTCCACCGCCAACGTGCCGAAAGCCATTGACGTGCTGCACGGATACGGGCGCATCCACTGCCTGCTTGACAATGACGAGGCAGGGAGAAAGGCGTACCAAAAGCTGGCAGTCGAGTTTGACGGACGCATCCGGGACTTCTCCCACAACTATCACGGACATAAAGACCTGAACGATTATTTGTGCAGGAAACCTTTGTCCCAATCGGTAGAACCGACGAAGCAGGAGAAGCAAGTCCAATCCGCAAGACGGATGATGCAGCCACCGAAAAAACGAGGGCTGAAGATGTAGTGAATGAGAGAATGCTTGCAGGCACACGGATATTTGCCAACGGGAAATACCATAGCTTATTAGGGAATTTTCCGAGCCGCATTGCAAGCAACGCTGAAAATTCCCCAATAAGCCAAAGAGGTTGCACCTCTCTGGACTCTCCCAAGCCAACGGCAAAAGCCGTGCAGGAGAATAACCGACCATTGTTTCATAAGCTAAAAAAGAAAGGAAAATCATATATGGGATTTGTAGTATTGCACATGGAAAAGGCGCACGGTTCCGACAGCGGAACCACCGCCCACATCGAGCGTTTCATCATTCCAAAGAACGCCGACCCGACACGGACACATCTTAACAGAAAACTCATCGACTACCCCGATGGAGTGAAAGACCGTTCGGCAGCAATCCAACGGAGATTGGAGGAAGCAGGACTGACACGCAAAATCGGCAGCAACCAAGTGAGGGCTATCCGCATCAACGTGTCGGGAACACACGAGGATATGGAGCGCATCGAAAAAGAGGGAAGATTGGACGAATGGTGTGCCGACAATCTGAACTACTTTGCCTTCATGTTCGGTAAGGAGAATATCGTGGCTGCTCATCTTCATCGGGACGAGGAAACGCCACATATACACATCACCCTTGTTCCCATCGTCAAGGGTGAGCGCAAGCGCAGGAAACGGGAAGAACAGGCGAAGAAACGCTACCGCAAGAAGCCGACCGACACCGTAAGGCTGTGTGCCGATGACATTATGACACGGCTGAAATTGAAGTCTTACCAAGACACCTACGCCATTGCGATGGCGAAATACGGATTGCAGCGTGGCATAGACGGCTCAACGGCACGGCACAAGTCCACGCAGCAGTATTATAACGAGACGAAGAAACTCGCAGACAGCCTCAAAGCGGAAGTGGTGGAATTGCAGGAGCGGAAAGAAGTAGCACAGCAGGAACTTCGCCAAGCCAAGAAAGAGGTGCAGACCGAGAAACTTAAAGGCGCAGCCACTACCGCAGCGACCAACATTGCCGAAAGTGTCGGTTCTCTTTTCGGCAATAACAAGGTCAAGACGCTGGAGAGGGAGAATAGGAATCTGTATGAGCGTGTATCAGAACTTGAAGAGGAAGCCCGACAAAGGGAGCGGCAATACACAAAGCACATAGAGGAGATAACGGATGCCTACGAAAAGCGACACCGAAAGATGGCAGAGTTCACTGATTTTGTCAAACGCTACTTTCCGTATGTGGTTAAGCTGATGCCGATGATAAACTTCTTGCGTGAACGCTTGGGCTTCAACGATGGTATTATCCAACGGTTATGCGCATTCAAGGATGTCCCCATAACAGGCAAACTCTACTCTTCGGAGTTCAACCAAAGCTTTGAAGCCAAGCGTTCTGTCTGCTCCATCAAGGAAGACGAAAACGGAAAGTTCGATTTCACGATTGATGGTGTATCGCACATTAGTTGGTTCAGACGCAAGAGGGATGAGTTTAGAAAAGCTATCGGAATACCGAAGCCGAGGCAAAATCGTGGCATAAAATACTAATTAGAAAGACGGATGGTTATACTGTCCGTCTTGTTTTTGATTAAGATGCAGAGAGTTTTTTGCATCTAAATGTTTAATTGTGTATGCATTATCAAAATATTGGGCAACAATCATTTCCAATCGAATTAAAATGAGTACCTTTGTACCTTGGATGTGTTGTACGTTATCCCAAAGTCAGAAATAGCCAATGGACCATTTGACAAAGGAACAACGCCATAAAAATATGGCTGCAAACAAAGGCAAAGGAACCAAACTTGAAATAATGTTTGGGAAATTCCTGTGGAACGCCGGAATAAGGTATCGCAAAAATGATAAGTCGGTATTCGGTAAACCCGATTTTGTCATTAGAGGGCCTAAAATTGCGATATTTTGTGACGGTGAGTTTTGGCATGGTAAGAATTGGGATATTAGAAAGAATGACCATAAAAGCAATTGTGAGTTTTGGCACTCTAAAATCGAGCGAAATATAGAACGCGATAAAGAAGTCAATGAAGAATTGCACAAACAAGGTTGGAAAGTCTTTCGATTTTGGGAGACAGAAATAACAGCGAATCCCGATGTATGTTTAAATGAGGTTTTGAATTATATGAATAGAAAATCAATAACTGACGATAAAATAGCCATTACAAGAATGTGTGGCGGAGGAAAAGTTTCGATGCAAATGTACGGACCTCACTCGCTAAATGAGGATGGGAGTATAATTGCATTTGAAGAACAAATGGCGATTGTGTCTCACTACCTGCACAATCAAGGTTACAAATACGCTAAGCCATATGAGGTAAAAGCTGAAGGTCTGATAGAGGATATATATAACATTCATCAAAAGAAGTCTGACGCACAATGTGTGTCAGATATCAGTGTGCAGTATTCATTGTTCTCTGATTTGTTTGCCGTCCCGTTCTTACCGATAGAAAAGCCCCAATTTACATTCATTGATTTATTTGCAGGTATCGGTGGATTTAGAATGGCAATGCAAAACCTTGGTGGCAAGTGTGTGTTTTCTTCCGAATGGGATGCGCAGGCGCAAAAAACCTATCTGTTGAATTATGGTGAAGTTCCGTTTGGGGATATTACCAAAGAATCCACGAAGTCATTTATACCCGATGATTTTGATATTCTGTGTGCAGGATTTCCCTGTCAGGCGTTTTCATTAGCCGGAAAACGTCTTGGATTTGAGGAAACCAGAGGAACATTGTTTTTTGATGTGGCAGAAATCATACGTCGCAAACGCCCTAAAGCATTCTTTTTGGAGAATGTCAAAGGGTTGCTCATCCATGATAAAGGGAAAACAATTCAAACCATTTTAAAAGTATTAAGAGAAGACTTGGATTATTATGTCCCTGAACCGCAAATTGTCAATGCAATGAATTTTGGAGTACCTCAGCATCGTGAAAGAGTGTATATTGTAGGATTCAGAAAAGACCAAAATATATCCGATTTTACATATCCGGAACCAACAGATAAAACTAAAACTTTTGCGGATATAAAGGAAGAAAATACAGTTTCTGCAAAGTACTATTTATCTACTCAATATGTGAAGACGCTTATTGCTCATAAAGAAAGACACGCTGCAAAAGGTAATGGTTTCGGATATGAAATAATACCAGATGATGGTGTTGCAAATGCTATTGTTGTAGGTGGTATGGGACGAGAACGCAATCTTGTAATCGATAATCGTCTTGAAGATTTTACACCTGTTACCAACATTAAGGGAGAGATAAATCGTGATGGCTTGCGCAGGATGACTCCACGAGAATGGGCCCGCTTGCAGGGTTTCCCGGATAATTTCATAATCGGAGTAGCAGATGCGTCTGCTTACAAGCAATTTGGAAATTCTGTTGCAGTGCCTGCGATTCAAGCAACTGCACAAGAAATAATTAAAAGAATCAACCTTTCACAATCCAAGAAATATGGCACTAACAGGAAATAAAGGAGAATGGAGTGAAATATACACCTTGCTCAAATTGTTAGGAGAAGGGAAGGTTTATGCTGGAGACCAGAACCTGAATAAGATTCAAGATTTGTTTTATCCTATCGTAATGATTCTTCGTCAAGAAAAAGACGGAAACTTCAACTATAAACTACATGATAAAGATGTTGTTATTCAAACTCCTGAAGGAGATGAGTTATTGAGAATCCCAGCATCTGTGTTCTTAGTGGAAGCCGAAAATTTATTGAAAGCCATCAATGAACGAGATGGGGCATTTCCCGTTCCACAAATTGAATCTTTCATGAATCGAATTTATTGCCATTCTTTGAAGGCAAAATCATCGGATAAAACAGATATACGGATTATTTTGCACGACCGTAGAACCAAGATAAACTCCGAAATGGGATTCAGTATAAAATCCCAACTCGGAGGTGATTCAACATTGTTGAATGCAAGTAAAGCTACAAATTTTAATTTTAAGATTCATGGTACTGTCCTCTCTGATGAAGATATTGCCTATGTTAATTCACTGAATCCCAAGCGAAACAAAGTTATAGATAGGGTTAATGCAATTAAAAAGAAAGGTGGCAAATTGGTATTTGATAAAGTTGACAATCAGACATTTCGCAATAATCTTGTTATGCTTGATGGAGACCTCCCATTCATAATTGCCAATTTACTTTTAGAACAATTGAATAGTGGCATATCCACATTGAAAGAATTGGTAGAAAAGATTACAGAAACCAATCCTTTAGGGTACGATACAAAACAAACCTCGCCTTTTTATGCTTATAAAATCAAACATCTTTTGACTTCAGCTGCATTAGGTATGATGCCGGCAACTGCATGGAGCGGAGAGTTTGATGCCAACGGGGGATATTTAGTGGTAAAGAGAGATGGCGAAATTCTTTGTTATCATTTCTATGACCGTAACAGATTTGAAGACTATTTATTTTCCAATGCGTATTTGGAGCGTTCAAGTACTTCTCGCCATGAATATGCATCAATCATCAAAGAGAATGATGGCACTCTTTCTTTCAAACTCAATTTTCAAGTAAGATTAAAATAATGATTATGAGTACATGTCAAACACATACACCAAATATTGAAGTCGTAGATTTATTTTGTGGTATTGGAGGTCTTAGTTTTGGAATGAAAAGTAAGGGCTTCAAAATAAAAGCAGGTTATGACCTTGACAGCTCATGTAAATACGCATATGAAATTAACAATTCTGCCACATTTCATTATCAAGATATAAAGTCTGTAAGTGCAAAAGATATTAATGCTAATTATAGTGATAATTGTATAAAAATTTTAGCTGGCTGTGCGCCTTGCCAGCCATTTTCATCATATTCATTTAAAAACAAACAAAAAGCCCCGACTAAGCCTGATTTGCTATATGAATTTG
>ERZ1664511.4-NODE-4-length-69792-cov-8.429170_pt1 | contig 69792 bp, 54 predicted proteins | sample MGYA00575336_ERZ1664511 | MGnify/ENA primary metagenome ERZ1664511 (study PRJEB40874, sample SAMEA4040739) | Gallus gallus | biome: gut; material: content | place: India | collected 2016-01-01 | study: EMG produced TPA metagenomics assembly of PRJEB14491 data set...
AAATAAACTAATTTCGCATAAAAAAGAGGCTGCCTAAAACTTGTTAGACAACCCCGTCTCGATCCCCGAAATCGTTCCGGGGCCTTTGTCCTTAAGGCGGGGATTTCAGAAATCCCTCCGCCCGAGGGTCCTATCGGGAAGCGATACGGCAATAGGCATCGTATCGTTCCAGGACATCCTCGACATAGGCAAGAGTCTGGCGGCTTCCCGTGAAGCGGCCGCAGCGCACAACCTCGTTCTCATAATATTCGGGTTGTGCCTTGAGGGTTAGGTAACGGGCCACGACCTCCCACGAATTGGGGTTCTCCCCGTGGGCACGGGCCAGACGCCGCGCATCGGCGACGTGTCCGATACCTCCGTTGTAGCAGGCCAGGACGATACTCATCCGGTCCGTTTCGGAGACTCCCTGCGGAATTCCGAGCGATGCCTCGATCTTCGAGAGCAGCTTGTTCGCCAGACGTACGTTGGTCGCCGGATCGGAGACCATCTCCACCGGGACGTCGAACTGGCGGGCTACCGAAGGCATGATCTGCATCAGACCCTTCGCGCCGCTGCGCGAGGTGATGTCGGGCGTAAAGCGCGATTCATGGTAGGCAATCGCCGAGAGCAGGCGCCAGTCGTTACCCTCCTCCTCGCTGATCGTGCGGATCAGCGGATCGTAATTCGAGATAACGCAGGCAGGTGTCTCCTTGAGCAGGAGATCCAACGGAGTGATCTCCTCCAGGGCTTCGTCGTTCAGGCCGTCATCCGTCGCGGGGGTACTGAATCGGACATTGAAGCCGTAAAATGTCGTGAAAATAGTTAAGAACGCTAAAGTTAAAACAGTCTTCTTTAACATGAAAGGTTGTTTTGCGGGCAGCTCACACCGCGCAGAACAGTACGCTAATCATAGAATCCCCACGAAATGCCGATCTTGAACATACCCGGATTGAGCGGATAGCCGGCGGCCGAGAAGTACTCCCCGTTGCCGAACAGCCCCTTGTTCACATGCTGGTATTTCAAGAAGATACGCATCCGTTTCCACTTTCCCATGACGAAAGCGTCCAGGTAGGGATAGTTCCCCACCTCGGTCTCCCGCTGGTTGTAATACACCGACAAAGCCGGATTGTACCCCGGCGCATAATACCGCGTATTGTAACGACCGTCGAGGCCGATCTGCACGCGCAATACGTCGCGCACGACCCAGAACTCGTAATAATACGACAGAAAAGCGCTCAGGAGCGGAACGGGGATGACTTCCTGATCCGTACTCCACTGCAACAATACCCTGTTGTCCAGATGAAGTCCGCCTAAACGGAAATCCTTGCGAGCATACGCACTCGTCAGGCCGACGCTTCCGCCGTGCTGCGCGACACGGGCATCGGGACCGTAGTAGATCTTGTCCGTGATGACGCCCTGCCACGCCCCGACCTCAAAAGCATAGTCGGGGATCGAAAACTTCGCCTCGAAACGAGTCTCATTCTCCTTGTTCAAAGGAGTGGACCATCTGTAATGGTTCGAGAAGTAATTCTCCTGCCAGTAGTTCGGCGAGCGGCGGTCCATCGAGAAGCCGCCTTCGAGAATCAGGGGGTGTCCGCGGAGATAACCCGTCAGCGCGAGGTGCGCGCCGATCTGGAGGTCTCCGCCTCGATATCCGGAGGGATAGAACTTCAGGTTCGCATCCCATCCGATGTATTTCTTGATCTTGCCGCTTACGGCACCGTAAGCGAAATAGCTCGTCTTCTTCACCTTCGAGTAGGAGCCCGTGAGGTAGTCCGCAAGCCCGAACTGCGAGTAGGTGTGCAGGTCGAGCCCGATGCCGGCGTCGATCGTACCCACTACGCCGTTGCGGTCCCAGGGCTGGGCCTGCACGAACAACCGATTCGAGATGACCCGTTCGCAAAGCGAGTCGCGCGACTCCTGCGGGTTGATGAACCAGTTGTCGTAGTAGTTGTGTTCGGCCGAAACGAAGGCGCCGTTCTCGTCGCGGTGGTCGCGTTCGTTGGTGTAGGGAACGTTCTGGTCGGTATAGACCTTGCTCCACGAACTGTACTCGAACGAATGCCCGATATAGACCGTCGAGAGATTCGCCACCGAAAAATCGCTCTCCGTAACACGCTGCAGCGGTATGGCATAGGCCTGTGTGATGAAGAAGGCGTTGTTGCGGTATACGTTGCGCGCCTGGGCGTCGGCCAGCTTCATCGGGATACCCGAAGGCATCTCGAAGACCGTATCGCGCAGGGCCCAGGTGCCGACCACGCCGCCGTTCTCCTGCTGGTCGATGAAGTTGTTGTAGTAGGCCGCATGCACCGAATAGCGCTTGCCCGTATGGTTGAACGCCACGGCCAGGTTGTGGTTCTTCGTGCGCGACCAGATGTATTGTCCGCGCGTACCCCGCGCCTTGTAGTCGATATTGAAGCCCGTCGTCGGGGAGATGTTCTGCGCATGCATGATGTTGAAGTTCTCCTCACGGAAACGCTTCTGTCCCGACTCCTCGTAGCTCATGCGGATCAGCGGCTTCTTCGTGTTGTAGAAGTCCACGTTCTCCATGTTGTAGGTGTAGGCGTAATAGGGGGCCGCAAAACTGAAATCGAAGGGCTGCGGGCGCCGGAAATAGTTGAGCGGCAGGGAGGACTGGCCCAGAGCACCCTGTGCGATGTCGCCCACGTCCTCGCGGTAGAACGGATAGTCGATCCGATAGTCGGTCAGCGTCGTATCGAGCGGCATGACCTGCACGCGGTTGAAGCCGCGCTCGACATGCCAGCGGAAGTTGTTGAGCGAACGCGTCGAGTCGTCGAAAAAGTAGGATTCGAGCGGCTTGCGGATCTTGCGCTCCTTCTTGGTCGTATCCTGCTGCTCGCCGTCCCCCTCTTCGTCGGGCTGCTCGAAGGGGTTGTTGCCGTAGAGGTTGCTGCCGTTGCCGTTTTGCTGGGCGCGCATCAGCGTGCTGGCATCGAACGCCTGACCGCACACCACGGAGGGCATGGCCAGGAGGAATCCCAGCAACAACATCCAGCCTATGCGATACGACATTCGGATCATGCGTCAAGGAGCGGAAAACCGCGACAAAGGTAATTAAAAAAATTTAATTATGCAAATCGTCCTATCAATCAGTTGTTTATGCCATCCCCGTTATTCTTCAACCCCCACCGGACCGCCGAAACGAGGATATAGAGTAGTATGATTGTCGGGATGGAATAGAGTTGCAGGATGGCGATCAGCGCTACGCACAGCGCCAGAAAGAGGTAGCGGATTTCATTCCCGCGCCAGCCGAATCCCTTGAATTTGAGCGAAAACATCCGCACGGGGGAGATCAGCAGCCAGGCCATGACCGGCATGATGCAGATCAGCCACTCGCCGCCGAAATCGAATCCCGTACGGGCGGAAATCAGCCCCAGCGACGTGAAGAACAAGGCGTTGGCCGGCGTCGGAAGGCCGCAGAACTCCTCGTGCTGCGAATCGTCGATGTTGAACTTCGCGAGGCGCAGGGCGGAGAAGGCCGCCAGCAGGAAGCTCGCAACGGCATAGGCGTAACGCAGCAGCGTCTGCTCCTCGCCCATCGTGCGGGTGGTCATCGCGTAGAGCACCGCCGCGGGGACAAAGCCGAAGGAGATCATGTCGGCCAGCGAGTCGAGCTGCACGCCGATAGGCGAACTCTGCCGGAGCAGCCGCGCCGCAAAGCCGTCGAAGAAGTCGAACACGGCGGCCAGAATCACGAACCAGAAGGCCCATTCGAGGTTGTCGTAGACCAATGCGGCGAGCGCCGCGAAGGTGCCGCACATCAGGTTCGAGAGCGTCAGCAGGTTGGGAATGGTGAAGAATCGGACTTTCATGGGCCGTATGAAATTTAACTTCCAATAGGCGGCAAAGTTACGAAAATATTTTTATCTTTGTCGAACTTAACGCATATATAACTTATGGCAAGCAACAAATATTGTGTCATCATGGCGGGAGGCGTCGGCACACGGTTCTGGCCCATGAGCCGCCAGTCGCGGCCCAAGCAGTTCCTCGACATCCTCGGCACCGGGAAATCCTTCATCCGCCAGACATACGAACGCTTTGCAAAAATGGTTCCCGCGGAGAACTTCCTCGTAGTAACCAACGACCGATACAAGCAACTGGTGCTGGAGCACCTCCCCGAACTCGACGCCTCGCAGATCCTGTGCGAGCCCGTGGGCCGCAACACCGCCCCCTGCATCGCCTATGCGGCCTATACGCTCATGAAGCGCAATCCGGATGCCGAGATGATCGTAACGCCCTCGGACCATCTGATCCTCAACGAAGACGACTTCCGCATCATCATCTCCGAATGCCTCGATTTCGCCGCGGCGCACAACGCCCTGATGACCGTCGGACTCAAACCCACACGCCCCGACACGGGTTACGGATACATTCAGGTCTCGGACAACAGCCCCATCAGCAAGGTCAAGTGCTTCACCGAAAAACCCGACCTCGAACTGGCCCAAGTATTCCTCCAGTCCGGAGAGTTTTTCTGGAATTCGGGCATCTTCATCTGGAAGGTCCGCAACATCATCGAAGCCTTCGAGCGCTACCTTCCCGAGCACCACGCACTTTTCTGCGGCGTCATGCGTGCCGCGGGGACCGATGCCGAGCGCAATGTCGTGGAAATCGCCTTCTCGGAATGCCGCGCCATCTCGATCGACTACGGCATCATGGAGAAGGCCGACAACGTCTACGTCCGCTGCGGGGAGTTCGGCTGGAGCGACGTCGGGACCTGGGGCTCGGTCTATCAGCATGCCCGCAAGGACCGCTACGCCAATGCCGCGCCCGCCGAAGGGTGCTACCTCTACGACACGCGCTCGTCGATCGTCTCGCTGCCGCGGGAGAAGATCGCCGTCATCAGCGGGTTGAAGGAGTACATCGTCGTCGATACGGACGACGTGCTGATGATCTGTCCGCGTTCCGAGGAGCAGAACATCAAGAAATACATCGACGAAGTGAAGTTCCACAATGGAGACAAGCATATCTGATCTCTACGATCTCTACCGCGCCCATCCGCGCATCTCGACCGACACCCGGCACATCGAGCCGGGTTCGATCTTTTTCGCCCTTCGGGGTGCCACCTTCGACGGCAACCGCTTTGCCGCCGAAGCCCTCGAAAAAGGGGCCGCGGCCGCTGTGGCGGACGACCCGGCAGCCGCAGCCGCCGACAGCCGCATCCTGCTGGTCGGCGACACGCTCCGGGCGCTCCAGGAGCTGGCCCGCACCCCCCGCCGGGCGCTGGGCATTCCGATCCTCGCCATCTCGGGCAGCAACGGCAAGACCACGACCAAGGAACTCGTCAGCCGCGTGCTCGCCCGCCGCTTCCGGGTCTATGCGACCCGGGGCAACCTCAACAACCACATCGGCGTGCCGCTGACCCTGCTGGCCATGGGCGAGGACACGCAGTTCGGCGTCGTGGAGATGGGCGCCAGCGCCTGCGGAGAAATTGCACGGCTGGCCTCGATCGCCGAGCCCGACTACGGCATCCTCACCAACATCGGACGCGCCCACCTCGAAGGATTCGGCGGCCCCGAGGGGGTGCGCCGGGGCAAGGGCGAGCTGTTCGACTACCTCGCCGCGCACGGCGGCGAGGCCTTCATTCCCGAAGAGGACCCGATCCTCATGGCGATGGCCGCCGAGCGTCCCGCCCTGCGCGTCGCCAGCTATTCACGGCGCGGCGCCGAAACGTTCGAAAACCGGCTCGAAGGGGAGTACAACCGCTTCAACATCGCGGCAGCCGTGGCCGTCGGGCACCATTTCGGCATTCCCGAGGCAGCGATCCGCGAGGCCATTGCCACCTACATTCCCGACAACAACCGCTCGCAGCGCACCGAGACGACCCGCAATACGCTCGTCGTCGATTGCTACAACGCCAATCCGTCGAGCATGCGCGCCTCCATCACGCACTTCCTGGCCGAACCGCTCGGCCGCCGCACACGCCGCGTCCTCATCCTGGGCGACATGCTCGAACTGGGCAGCTGGTCCGGGGCCGAGCACCGGGAGATCCTGCAGCTGGCCGCAGCGGATTCCGAAGCGCAGTTGCTGGTCGTCGGCAGGGAGTTTTCGCGCGTAGCGGCCAACTGTACCGCAGCGGGACGCATCGAATGTTTCCCCACGCGCGAGGAGTTGCTCGACCGCCTGCGGCTGAAACCCGTAACGGAGGCGCTTGTCCTCCTCAAGGGATCACGCGGCATCGGACTCGAAAAGGCGCTCGAAGCACTCTGACACACCCTTCGGACCAAAACAGGGGCGGGGCATCCGGATTTCGGAAGCCCCGTCTTATCATTTCGTGCCGGCCGTCAGAAACGGCACATCAACTCGACAACCACCTTGTCCTGTTCCGAAAGGGCGGGCTGTGCACCCCGGTCGTAAAAGTAAGCCTCGTAGTTGAGCCGGATGTCGGCCGTAAAGGGAAGACCGAGGCTGAAGGTCAGGCCGCCCGTCAGGCGGTGGCGCTTCGGATCGCTGACCACGAGCACCCCGTCCGCATCGGGAAGTCCGTCGCTGTGGTCGCTCATGTAGTCGTAGCGCGCCAGCAGGGAGATCTTGCGGAAGAGGCGCCGCAGCGGAATGTCGCGGCAGACGAACGCATCGACGGCATCGACCCCGGGAAAGACCCTGCCGGCATACTCCTTGCGCAGATATTCGCCCTCGACATGCCACCCGCCACAGTCGTAATAGACCCCGGCATCGTACATCATGATATCCACCGTACCGGGACGGATCTTCTGCACACTGGCCGAGAGCAGCACCCGGCGGGCAAACTGCGCCTGCGCCTTGACCGAATAGTTGAACCGGTCGGTCCAGAAATCTTTCTGCCCGGTCAGTCCCGAGCCGTTGAAAACCCCGGCCTCGAGCGTTACGGGAACCGCCCGGCCGAAGGTCCAGCCGAGTGTTGCCCCGACGTCGCGGACGTTGCCCACCTGCTTGGCGATGAACGAACGGTTGGCAAAATATTGTTCATGAGGCGAACGATGCGCGTCGATCGTAAAGGGTACGCGCATCTGTCCGATGGTGAAATCCAGCCGGCGGCGCAGCATCTCCAGCCGGACATAGGCGTCGAGCATTTTGATCGAACCTTCGTCCGAGAGGTCGATTTCGGCCTTGTAGGCGACCACCGGGAGCAGGTTGCCCGAGAGGCTGAAGCGGGCGTTCCGCACCTCGAAACGTCCCTTGTCGATATCGGGCTGGTACTCGAACTTGCCGCGCACGGTACCGTGCACCTGTACCGAGAAGCCCTGGCCGGAATTTTGTCCGGAATTTTGTCCGGAAAGCGTATCGGCCGTCTCCACTCCGGAGGCTGCCGCCCGAACAGGCAAAATACATACAATCAACAGGATAACGACGATACACCTTCGCAACGACATATACGGACAATTTTATGGCAAAAGAAGCATCCGCACGTTACAATTCGATGGCAGCGGCATGACAATTCCGTAAAAAGTACCCTGCGGCAGATATTCTGCACCGAAAATTACGCCCCGGCACGGCCCCGCTGCTCCATTATTCATATTTTTTCGTATTTTTGTTCGTCAGTAAAGAACCGAAACAAATACCCATAGCACATGACACTGAACGAATACCAGCAGCACGCGCTCGAAACGGCCATCTATCCCGACGAGAGCCGCATCGTCTACCCCACGCTCGGCCTGACGGGCGAAGCGGGCGAGGTGGCCGACAAGGTCAAGAAAGTCATCCGCGACACCCACGGAGAGTTCACCCCCGAAAAGAAACAGGAAATCATGAAGGAGATCGGCGACGTGCTGTGGTACTGCGCGACGCTTTCGCACGACCTGGGCTACGATCTGGAGGAGGTTGCCCGCACGAACGTCGAGAAGCTCCGCTCGCGCATGGAGCGCCACCGCATCACGGGCAGCGGCGACAACCGCTGATCCACCCCACCCTACAAAAAAAAGAATAAACCGGGCATGGGCCGCCTCTTCCCGGGCAGGCGCCGTGCCGAACCCGAAAAACAACGCACATGGAACCAAACAAACCGCAGACCTCGCTGCCCGAAAACGCCTATCGGGAGCTCAAGCCCGGCGAGGAGTACACCCCGCTGATGCCCGCCTCGACGACACCCGTAGAGGTTACCCCCTACTCGGTTACGATGGGCGTCGTGATGGCCGTCATCTTCTCGGCCGCCGCAGCCTTCCTCGGCCTGCGCGTCGGACAGGTCTTCGAGGCCGCCATACCGATCGCAATCATCGCCGTAGGCATGGGCACCCTGCTGGGCAAGAAGAACATGCTCGGGCAGAACGTCATCATCCAGTCGATCGGCGCCTCGTCGGGCGTGATCGTCGCCGGAGCGATCTTCACCCTCCCGGCTCTCTACATCCTGGGGCTCGACGCCGCCTTCTGGCAGGTCTTCCTCTCGTCGCTGTTCGGCGGTCTGCTGGGCATCGTGCTGCTGATCCCCTTCCGCAAGTACTTCGTCAAGGAGATGCACGGCAAATACCCCTTCCCGGAAGCCACGGCAACCACCGAGGTGCTCGTCTCGGGCGAGAAGGGCGGCAACCAGGCCAAGCTGCTCGCCGTGGCGGGCCTCGTCGGCGGTCTCTACGACTTCGTGGTCGGCACCTTCGGCCTCTGGACCGAATCCGTCTCGACGCGCATCTGCGCGTGGGGACAGATCGCCGCCGACAAGTTCAAGGTGGTCTTCGGGCTGAACACCACGGCCGCCGTGCTGGGTCTGGGCTACATCATCGGACTGAAATACGCGCTGATCATCACCGCCGGATCGTGTCTCGTGTGGTTCGTCATCGTGCCGGTGGTCGGCTCGCTGGCCGGAGCAATGGATCCCGCGGCACTGGCCCCGCTGCTGGGCATCACGAGCGAGAAGATCCTCGCCGACCCCTCGAGCCTCTTCACGGCCGAGAACCTCTTTACCTACATCGGCAAGCCGATCGGCATCGGCGGCATTGCCATGGCCGGCATCATCGGCATCGTCCGCCAGTCGAAGATCATCCGCCAGGCCGTAGGCCTCGCCGTCTCGGAATTCGGCGGCGGCAAAAAGGCCGGCGAAACATCGGAGCGCACGCAGCGCGACCTGTCGATGAAGCGCATCCTCACGATCCTCGTCGCCACGCTGCTCACGCTCTTCATCTTCTTCCACTTCGGGCTGCTTGACGGATGGGTGCAGTCGATCACGGCGTTGCTGATCGTCTTCGTCATCTCGTTCCTCTTCACCACGGTGGCAGCCAACGCCATCGCCATCGTCGGCACGAACCCCGTATCGGGCATGACGCTCATGACGCTCATCCTCTCGTCGCTCATCCTGGTGAGCGTCGGCCTGAACGGTTCGACGGGCATGACCGCCGCACTGATCATCGGCGGCGTGGTCTGCACGGCTCTCTCGATGGCCGGAGGCTTCATCACCGACCTGAAGATCGGCTACTGGCTCGGCACGACGCCCCGCAAGCAGGAGACCTGGAAATTCCTCGGCACGTTCGTCTCGGCCGCCACGGTCGCCGGCGTCATGATTATCCTCAACAAGTCCTACGGATTCGTCGGCGAAGGGGCGCTGGTCGCTCCGCAGGCCAACGCCATGGCCGCCGTGCTGCAGCCGCTGATGACCGGCGGACAGACGCCCTGGATGCTCTACTTCTGCGGCGCCGCCCTGGCCCTCGTACTCACGGCCATCGGCGTTCCGGCCCTCGCCTTCGCGCTGGGTATGTTCATCCCCATGGAGCTCAACGCGCCGCTCGTCGTCGGCGGTCTGGTCGCCTGGTTCGTCTCGAACCGCTCGAAGGATGCCACGCTGAACAAGGCGCGCTTCGACCGCGGTACGCTCATCGCCTCGGGATTCATTGCCGGCGGTGCCCTGATGGGTGTCGTGAGCGCCATCCTGAAGTTCTACGAGGTAGACTGGTTCCTCTCGGAGTGGGCTTCGTCGAACGCCGCCGAATGGGTCGGCCTTGTCATGTACCTCGTCCTGATCGGCTACTTCATCGTACATACGCTCCGTGCCAAAAAAGAGGAGTAATGCTATAAAAAATTGATAGATTATGGATCTGAAAGAACGTTTTCTGAAATATGTCTCCTACGACACGCAGTCGTCGGAGGAGAGCACGACTTTTCCCTCGACCGACAAGCAGAAGGTGCTGCTCGAAGCCCTGCGCGACGAGATGAAGGATCTCGGCATGACCGAGGTTGCGATGGACCGCTACGGCTATGTGATGGGCACGATCCCCGCGACGCCCGGGTGTGAAAACGCCCCGGTCATCGGCTTCATCGCCCATGTGGACACCTCGCCTGACATGAGCGGCAAGGATGTCCATCCCCGCGTCATCGAGGAGTACGACGGAGGCGACATCGTCCTCAACGGACAGCTCACGATGAAGGTCTCGGAGTTCCCCGAGTTGAGTTTCTTCAAGGGGCACACGCTCATCCACACCGACGGCACGACGCTGCTCGGCGCCGACGACAAGGCCGGCGTGGCGGAGATCATGACCGCCGCGGAGTACCTGCTCACGCATCCCGAGCTGCGCCACGGCAAGATCCGCATCGGCTTCACGCCCGACGAGGAGGTGGGCCGCGGCGTCGATTATTTCAATGTCGAGGCCTTCGGTGCCGACTTCGCCTACACGGTGGACGGCGGCATGGAGGGCGAGCTGGAGTATGAAAACTTCAACGCCGCAAGCGCCAGGATCGAGATCCAGGGCCGCAACGTCCACCCGGGCTATGCCAAGGCGAAGATGATCAACGCTTTGGACGTAGCCTGCGAGCTGCAGACGCTGCTCCCGGCCGAGCAGCGGCCCCAGTACACCGAGGGTTACGAAGGTTTCTACCACTGCGTGGCCGTGAACGGCACGGTAGAGCAGGCCTCGGTAAGCTACATCATCCGCGACCACGACGCCGAGAAGTTCGAGCAGAAGAAGGTCTTCCTCTGGGCGTGCGTCGATCTGCTGAAGAAGAAGTACGGCGACAACGTGCTGAAGCTGACGATCAAGGACCAGTATTTCAACATGCGCAAGATGGTCGAACCCCATCCGCAGCTTATCGACAAGGCCCTGCGGGCCATGGAGGAGGCCGGCGTCAAGCCCCTCGTGCGGCCCATCCGCGGCGGCACGGACGGCGCACGACTCTCGTTCATGGGGCTGCCGTGTCCGAACCTCTTCACCGGCGGCATGAACTTCCACGGCAAGTTCGAATACTGCTCGCTGACGACCATGCGCAAGGCGCAGCAGGTGATCCTGAACCTCGCCCGCCTCTGGGCCGAATAATCCGCCGACCGCACCATGGACCGTTTCGGATTTCTGAAGGTTGCCGCGGCCATTCCGCACCTGCGGGTCGGCGACTGCGACTACAACGCCGGGCGCATGACGGCGCTCGCGGAGGAGGCCGCACAGCGGGGCGCCGAGATCGTCGTCTTCCCCGAGTTGAGCCTCACGGGCTACACCTGCGGGGACCTGCTGCTGCAGCCGGCGCTGCTCGACGCCGCGGAAGAGACGCTCGAAGGGCTCGTCCGCGCCACGCGCAAACTGCCCCTGGCACTCATAGCCGGCGCGCCCCTGCGCCACGGCGAGACGCTCTACAACTGCGCCGTGGTCTTCACGCAGGGCCGCATCCTGGGCGCCGTACCCAAGAGCTACATCCCCGGCTATGCCGAATTCTACGAGCCCCGCTGGTTCGCATCGGGCGCCGGAATCTCCGGCGAGCAGATCGCCGTTGCAGGGCAGGAGGCCGACTTCGGCGCGGACCTTACGTTCGCGGTGAACGACGCCGAGTTCGGCATCGAGCTCTGCGAGGACCTCTGGGCCGCCGTACCGCCTTCGTCGCGGCTGGCGCAGAACGGCGCAAAGGTCATTTTCAACCTCTCGGCATCACCCGAAGGGGTCGGCAAGCACGACTATCTGCGGCAGCTTGTCATCGGGCAGTCGGCACGGACCCTCTCGGCCTACGTCTACTGCTCGGCCGGCTTCGGGGAGTCCTCGACCGACCTGGTCTTCGCCGGGAACGCCCTGATCGCCGAAAACGGACAGTTGCTGCGCGAAGGCCGCCGCTTCTCGACCGACGAACAGATCGTCGTCGCCGACGTGGACCTCGAACGGCTGGCCTTCGAACGCCGCCGCAACACCTCCTTCCGGATGTGTGAGACGGATTCGGAGAACACCGTCATCGAGATGGAGCACCCCGAAGGGTTGCGCACGGAGCACCTTGACCGCGAGATCGACCCCACGCCGTTCGTCCCCCGCGACGAATCGCGGCGTGCGGAGCGTTGCGAGGAGGTCTTCCGGATCCAGTCCCACGGACTGGCCCGAAGGATGGCCCACACCCATGCGGAGAAGGCCGTCATCGGCATCTCGGGAGGCCTCGACTCGACGCTGGCCCTGCTGGTTGCCGTGCGCACGTTCGACCTGCTGAAACTCGACCGCAAGGGAATCCTCGGCATCACGATGCCCGGATTCGGCACGACGGACCGCACCTACCGCAATGCCCTGCAGCTGATGCAGGGGCTGGGCATCACCGTGCGCGAGATACCGATCCGCGAAGCCTGCCTGCAGCACTTCCGCGACATCGGCCTCGATCCGGCGGACCGTTCGGCGGCCTACGAGAATGCACAGGCCCGCGAGCGGACGCAGATCCTGATGGATATCGCCAACATGGAGGGCGGGCTGGTCGTCGGCACGGGCGACCTCTCGGAACTGGCCCTCGGATGGGCCACCTACAACGGCGACCAGATGTCGATGTACGGCGTGAACGCCTCGGTGCCCAAGACCCTCGTGCGCCATCTGGTGCGCTGGGTCGCCGACACCGAAAGCGACGGGGCAACACGCCGCACGCTGCTCGACATTCTCGACACGCCGGTGAGCCCCGAGCTGCTGCCCGCCGAGGCCGACGGGTCGATCGCCCAGAAGACCGAGGACCTCGTGGGCCCCTACGAACTGCACGACTTTTTCCTCTACCACCTGCTGCGCACGGGCTCCGGACCGGCCAAGACCCTCTTCCTGGCCGGCGAGGCATTCGGCGGGAACTACGATGAGGCAACGATCCGCAAATGGCTCGGGGTCTTCATCCGCCGTTTCTTCGCGCAGCAGTTCAAACGTTCGGCCATGCCCGACGGCCCGAAGGTCGGCAGCGTGGCCCTCTCGCCGCGCGGCGACTGGCGCATGCCCTCGGACGCCTCGGCAGCGGCCTGGCTTCGGGAACTTGAAGAAAGCAAAACCAACGAACGATGAAAAAAATCCTTCTTCTTGCCGCCCTTCTCTGCATGACGGGCGGTGCGCTCCGGGCCCAGGACTGGCAGGAGCTGCTCAAACAGACCGCCACGTCGCTCGGCGACCGCGCCACGGAGGGCAAGCTGACCCAGTATGCCCTGCCCGGAAGCTGGAGCTACACGGCTCCGGGTGTCCGCTTCGAGGGTGAAAGCGCCGCCTCGGATCCCGGCGCGGCCCTGATCGCCTCGGTGGTCAAGGAGCAGTTGGCCAAAGTCTACGAAAAGGCCGGCATTCAGGCCGGCAGCTGCACCGTAACCTTCGACAGCAAGGGAGGTTTCACGGTCGCCGTCGGGGAGCAGAAAGCCTCGGGAACCTACGAATACGACGCTGCAACGCATACGATCTCGGTGCGTCCCACAGACGAAAAACTCGCAAAGGTCGAGGCCGTCGCCGGTCGCGCCTACCTCTCCGGGTCGGAGCTGCAGGTGCTCTTCCCCATCACCCGGCTTCTGGAGCTGGCACAAAGCGTCAGCAGCCAGGCTTCATCGCTGGAGGCGGTATCGACGCTGCTCTCGAGCTACAAGGACCTCTATATCGGCTTCGCCTTCGAGAGAAAAGAGTAAAAATTTTCGAAAAATTTTTCAATGACGGATTCATGGCGAATCCGTCATTTTTCATTACGATCACCCGGTACGCGAGGTCGGGAACCGGGCATACCGTAAGAAAATGGAGCCGAGGAGTTCTTCAAAACCTTTACGAAATTTTTAAAGAAGTTGCAGAATTGCTCCCGGTGTCGTAATTTTAGGGTCGCAATCCGATCAAACTCCCAACATTCCATATAATGTCTATGAACGAACAAGCCAAACAGTACGTCGAAGAGTTCATGAACCGGCTCATCGCCCGCAACCCGGGCGAACCGGAGTTCCACCAGGCGGTCCGCGAAGTCGCCGAATCGCTGGCGCCGCATATCGTGGCAAGCCCTATTCTTCAGAAAATGAAGATTCTCGAACGCATTGCCGAACCCGAACGCGTGATTATCTTCCGCGTGCCGTGGCTCAACGACAAGGGCGAGATCGAGATCAACCGCGGCTACCGCGTGCAGATGAACAGTGCCATCGGCCCCTACAAGGGCGGCATCCGCTTCCACCCCTCGGTCAATCTCTCGATCCTGAAATTCCTGGCCTTCGAGCAGACCTTCAAGAACAGCCTCACGACCCTCCCGATGGGCGGCGGCAAGGGAGGTTCGGACTTCGATCCCAAAGGCAAGTCGGACAACGAGGTGATGAAATTCTGCCAGTCGTTCATGACCGAGCTGCAGCGCCACATCGGGCAGGACACAGACGTCCCGGCCGGCGACATCGGTGTCGGAGGCCGTGAGATCGGCTTCCTCTTCGGGCAGTACAAGCGTCTGCGCGACGAATTCACCGGAACTCTCACGGGCAAGGGCCGCGACTGGGGCGGCAGCCCGCTGCGTCCCGAAGCCACGGGATACGGCGTCTGCTACTTCGCCGAGGAGATGCTCGCCACGCGCGGCGACTCGTTCGAGGGCAAGACCGTGGCGATCTCCGGCTCGGGCAACGTCGCCCAGTATGCCTGCCAAAAGGCCACAGCACTGGGCGCCAAAGTCGTAACGCTCTCCGACTCGTCGGGTTACATCTACGATCCCGAGGGCATCTCGCCCGAGAAGCTCGACTATGTCATGGAGCTCAAGAACATCTTCCGCGGCCGTATCCGCGAATATGCCGACCGCTATCCGTCGGCGACCTACTATCCCGGCGAGCGTCCGTGGGGCGTGAAGTGCGACATCGCCATGCCGTGCGCCACGCAGAACGAGCTCGACGGCGAGGATGCCCGCAAGCTCGTGGCCAACGGTTGCCGCTGCGTCGCCGAAGGTGCCAACATGCCCTCGACGCCCGAGGCGATCCGCACCTTCCAGCAGCACCGTCTGCTCTACGCCCCGGGCAAGGCGGCCAACGCCGGAGGCGTCGCTACCTCGGGCCTCGAGATGTGCCAGAACTCCATGCGCCTGGCCTGGACGCCCGAGGAGGTGGACGCCCGCCTGCATGCCATCATGCGCAACATCCACTCGGTCTGCGTACAGTACGGCACCGAGCCCGACGGATATATCAACTATGTCGTCGGAGCCAATATCGGCGGCTTCATGAAGGTGGCGAATGCCATGCTCGCCCAGGGCTGCGTCTGACACCCCGCCCCTGCCGAGAAAAGCCCCGGTCCGTGCTGTGCGGACCGGGGCTTTTTTATCATTTCGGGAATTGCCGCCTACAGGAAGAGCAGGGCCAGCGTCGCGACAAGGAAGCCGCCGCCGAAACCGGCCAGCACCTGCATCCCGTTGTGGCAGCCGAGGTAGAGGCGCGCCGAGGCCAGCGCCCCGGCACCCAGGATGGCGACCGACAGCGGGACGAGCATATGCCCCACGCCGACGATGTTCATCACGACAAGCAGGGCTACGGTAGCCCCCATGCCCGTCAGGTGAAGGCTGATTTTCCAGCGCAGCGAAACGACCAGACACAGCACCTCGCAACAGGCCGCCGCCACCATGAACTTGCGCAGGAAGACCACCGAAGGGATCTTTGCAAGGGTGATGGCACAGAGCAGGTAGCAGACCGCACCGACCAGCAGCGGCAGGAGCCGCTCGCGCCGGTCATCGACCCGATAGCTCGACATGCGGCCCAGCGAGCGCAGCACGCCGAGTGCCAGCAGGGGAATAAGCACGGCATAGAGCAGCACCACCCACAGCAGATAGAACTTCATGTTCGCGGGGAAGAGGGCAAAGGTGGTCGCCGTGAGCAGCAGCACGATCATGTAGACGGGCAGCAGGAAGGGGTGCAGCACCCAGGAGATGCCGTGTGCCAGGCGGGTATAGTCGATCTTGTGAGGCATTCTGTCGGAGCGGAATAAGAAGGTCTAAATCTGTTTGCGGAGACGCGCCACGGGGATTCCGAGCATCTCGCGGTATTTGGCCACCGTACGCCGGGCGATGCGGTAGCCCTTCGAATTGAGGATATCCATGAGCGTCTCGTCGGTCAGCGGCCGGCGCTTGTCCTCCTCGTCGATGCACTCCTTGAGGATCGTCTTGATCTCGTAGCTCGACACCTCCTCGCCCGAATCGGTCTGCATCGCCTCCGAGAAGAGCGACTTGAGCAGGATGATCCCGAACTGCGTCTGCACATACTTGCTGTTCACCACGCGCGAGATCGTCGAGACGTCGAGCCCCGTGCGGTCGGCGATATCCTTGAGGATCATCGGCCGCAATTTGGCCCGGTCGCCGTCCTTGAAATACTCCTGCTGGTAATCCAGAATCGTCTGCATCGTTCGCATCAGCGTGTCGTGCCGCTGCTTGATGGCCGAGATGAACCACTTGGCCGAGTCGATCTTGCTCTTGACGAACTGCACCGCCTCGCGGTCCTTCTCCTTGACCCGGCCGTCCGAACCCACCATATCGCGGATCATCTCCACATAGCGGCGGTTGATGCGCACCTCGGGGACATTGTAGGAGTTGAGCGACAGCTGGAAATGGCCGTCCTGATAGTCGAGGATAAAGTCCGGGACGATATAGGGCGTCGTATCGGTACCCCCCTCGGCGTAGAGGTTGCCGGGTTTGGGCGAGAGGCGCCGGATCTCGGCAATCGCCTCGCGGAAATCCTCCTCGGAGATCTGCAGCCGCGACATGAGCTTTTCGTAATGTTTCTTGACGAACTCGTCGAAATAGTTGGTCAGAATCTTGCGCGCGAGACGCTTCGGCCGCGTATCGAGCGGCTGCTGCTCCAGCTGCAGGAGCAGGCATTCCCGTAGATCGCGGGCCCCGATACCGGCCGGTTCCAGCTCGTGAATCACCCCGAGCAGCCGTTCGAGCTCCTCGGCCGAAGTCTCGATACCCACCGTAAAGGCGATGTCGTCGGCGATCGACTCCAGGTCGCGCCGCAGGTAGCCGTCCTCGTCGATGCTGCCCACGAGATAGGTCGCCAGCCGCATGTCCCGCTCCGAAAGGTTGCGGTAACCGAGCTGTTCGACCAGGTATTCCGACAGCGAACGCCCCTCGGTAAGGTAAACCGGGCGCTGTTTGTCGTCTTTCGAAAAGTTGTTGATGCGGCTTTTGTACGAGGGCGTATCATCCTCGCGCAGGTACTCGTCCACGGAGATCTGCTGGGGCTGCTCCTCCTCTTCGGAGACGGGCTCCTCCTCAAGGACGATATTCTCCTCGATCTCCTGCTTGATGCGTTGCTCGAGCTGCACGGTGGGCAGCTCCAGCAGCTTGATCATCTGGATCTGCTGCGGAGAGAGCTTCTGTTGAAGCGACAGTACCTGTTTCTGATTTATGGCCATAACGAATCCAATTTAAGAATCCTCGTTCTCAAGTTGGTTCCTTCATTTTCGGGTTGTTCTATTCGCACAGGTTCGGGTCAGCACCCCCGAAAGCCAGAATCCGGACGGAGCGTGCGGCTCCGTCCGCAGGCAGGTTTCCCGACGGTTAAAAGTCGGCGTGCATCGGCGTACGCGGGAAGGGCTGTACGTCGCGGATGTTCGTAAGGCCCGTTACGAAGAGCAGCAGGCGGTCGAAGCCCAGGCCGAAGCCCGAGTGGGGCGCGGAACCCCAGCGGCGCGTGTCGAGATACCACCACAGTTCGCGTTCGTTCATGCCGAGCTCCTTGACGCGGGCATTGAGCTTGTTGTAGTCGGCCTCACGCTCCGAACCGCCGATGATCTCGCCGATGCCGGGGAAGAGCACGTCCATGGCGCGCACCGTCTTGCCGTCGTCGTTCTGCTTCATGTAGAAGGCCTTGATGTCCTTCGGATAGTTGATCAGGATCACCGGACGCTTGAAGTGCTCCTCGACGAGGTAACGCTCGTGCTCGGACTGCAGGTCGCAACCCCAGTCGCAGGGGAACTCGAACTTGCGGCCCGAAGCCTTCAGGATCTCGATACCCTCGGTATAGTCGAGGCGCTTGAAATCGTTGTGCAGCACGAAGCGCAGCCGCTCCAGCAGCCCCGGATCCCACATCTTGTTCATGAACTCGAGGTCCTCCATGCAGTGGTCCAGCGCATACTGGATCAGGTACTTGAGGAAGTCCTCGGCCAGTTCCATGTTGTCCTCCAGGTCGTAGAAGGCGGCCTCGGGCTCGATCATCCAGAACTCCGAAGCGTGGCGCGGCGTGTTGGAGTTCTCGGCACGGAAGGTCGGGCCGAAGGTGTAGATGCGGCCCAGCGAGAGGGCGCCCAACTCGCCTTCGAGCTGTCCCGAGACGGTCAGGTTGCACGACTTGCCGAAGAAGTCCTGCGTATAATCGACCTTGCCCTCCTCGTCCTTCGGGAGGTTGTTCAGATCGAGCGTCGTAACCTGGAACATCGCGCCGGCGCCTTCGCAGTCCGAAGCGGTGATGATCGGCGTATGAAAATAGTAGAATCCGTTCTTGTTGAAATACTCGTGGATGGCATAGGCCATGGCGTGGCGGATACGCAGCACGGCGCCGAACGTATTGGTACGCGGACGCAGGTAGGCGATATCGCGCAGGAACTCCAGCGAGTGGCCCTTCTTCTGCAGGGGGTAGGTATCGGGGTCGGCCGCGCCGTAGATCTCGATCCGTTCGGCCTGCACCTCAACGCCCTGGCCCGAGCCGGGCGATGCGACCAGACGTCCGTCCACACGGATGCAGGCGCCCGTCGTGATGGGCTTGAGCGTCTCTTCGGCGATCTTCTGCAGATCGACCACCACCTGTATGTTCGCAACGCACGACCCGTCGTTCAGGGCGATGAAGGCCACGTTCTTGTTGCCGCGCTTGGTGCGCACCCAGCCTTTGACCACCACGTCGGTGTCCACGGCCCCGGACTTCAGGATTTCCACGATTCTCTGCGTTTTCATATCTTCTTTATTTCAGTCGTTTTCCGAATTGACAAAGTTAGCGATAATTTGCGATTTGGCAAAAAAAAAGTACCTTTGCGCATACCATTAATCCGAAACCGCATACGATGAAACGAATCCTGATAGCCGCGCTGCTGACGCTCTGCACCCTTTCGGTCCGGGCGCAGGACGAGGAGACCGAAGCGCCGCGCCTCACGGAGGCGGGGCGCATCTTCCGCACCGAAGTCATCCCCTACGACACGCGACGCGACGCCGACGCCCGCAACCGCGAGGCGGGCGGATACTATCGGGCCTTCACCCCGAAACTGATCGCCGGCGGGGAGGGCATGTCGATCGTCGGCCTCACGCACGAGATCCCCTATGCCTGGAGCGACGGCAACGTCTACCTCCATCTGGAAAATGTCGGCTCGGCCTACTCGCTCTGGATCAATGACCGCGTAGTGGCCGAGGTCGAGGATCCGGCAACCCCTGCGGAGTTTGCCATCGGCCCCTACGTCCGGCAGGGCGAGAACGACTTCCGGCTGATCCTCCGCCCGAGTGCGACAGAGGCGATCAACGTGGAGCCGGCCCGCCGCCCGGCCTTCGAGAACAGCTACCTCTATTATCAGAACAAGCGCTCGATCCGCGACTTCGAGATCGCCCTCGTGCCCGACTCCACGCGCAAGTTCGGCATCCTGGAGGTCGCACTCGTCGCCCAGAACTCGTTCAACTACGACGAGACGGTAACCGTCGGCTACGACATCTATTCCCCGCAGGGCAAGCTGCTCGACTTCAACATGCGCGACGTGGTGATTCCGGGCCGCTCGACCGACACGGTGCGTTTCCACCCCTTCATCTACGACGCCTACAAGAACCGCTGGGAGGCCGGCGCCAAGACGCCGCCCCTCTACCGCGTGATGCTCTTCACGCGCCGCGACGGCGTCTACAAGGAGTACATGCCCCTGAAGGTGGGCTTCGGCAAGACGGAACTCGTAGACGGGCGTCTGATGCATCTGGACCGCGAGCTGAAGCTCGTCCGCACGCCCTACAATGCCGCCGCGGACCGCAAGACGACCCTTGCGGAGCTCAAGGCACTCAAGGCGCAGGGCAAGAACACCGTATGCCCCAACTCCCCGCAGCCGGCGTGGTTCTACGAATGCTGCGACGAGGCGGGCCTCTACGTCATCGACTGCGCGGGGATCAACGCCCCGGAGCATCGCGACGACCGCCGCGTGGGTGGCACCCCGTCGAACGACCCGTCGCTGGCGGACGAGTACCTCGAGCGCGTGAAGGCGATGTACTACCGCTCGCGGAACTTCACCTGCGTCATTGCCTACGCACTGGGCAACCCCTCGGGCAACGGATACAACATGTACAAGGCCTACGAATGGCTCAAGTCGGTGGAGACCGCACGGCCGGTGATCTATGCCGATGCCGACGGCGAGTGGAATACCGATCTGTAGACACGCCCCGCAACGCGAGATGACGCTGGAGTTGATCGTCATAGGCAAGACCGACTCGAAGGAGGTCGCCGCGCTGGTCGAGATGTACGCCCGGCGGGTGAACTTCTACTGCCGCTTCGTCATCACGACGCTCCCCGACGTGCGCAACACGCGCAAGCTCACCCCCCGGCAGCAGTCCGCGGCCGAGGGCGAGGCGATCCTCCGCCAGCTCACCGAAGGCGACTATGTCGTGCTGCTCGACGAGCGCGGCGAGGAGTACCGCTCGGTGGAGTTCGCCTGGTGGCTCCAGAAACGCCTCAACAGCGGCATGAAACGCCTCGTTCTCGTCATCGGAGGTCCCTACGGATTCTCCGACGAGGTCTACGCCCGTGCCGATGCGCGGATCTCACTCTCGCGCATGACCTTCTCGCACCAGATCGTGCGGGCGATCTTCGCCGAGCAGATCTACCGGGCCTTCACGATCCTGCACAACGAACCCTACCACCACGAATGACCGGGCATCCCGCCATTGCCGTCATCGCCTCCAACACCCTGGCAGGCATCGGGCTGCGGTCGATCCTCGAGAAGGCCGCCCCGACGGCCGACATCGAACTGTTCGCCTCCTTCCGGGAGTTCGAAGCCGCCGATCCGGAACGTTTCTACCACTATTTCGTCTCGGCGCAGCTCTTCGTGGCCCACGCCCCCTTCTTCCGGGCGCACCGCCACAAAACCATTGTCCTCACCTCCGCAGACCCGCGTCTGGCCGGTTCGGAAATACACTGCCTCGACGTACGCGGCAACGAGGAGCAGATCGTCGCCGCCCTGCTGCGCCTGCAGCACAGCGCCCGCCGGCCCGAACATGCCCGCCCGGCAGCCACTCCCGCACCCCAGCTACTCTCCGAGCGGGAAATCGAGGTGCTGACACTCATTGCCGAGGGACTGATAAACAAACAGATCGCCCAACGGCTCGACATCGGCCTCACGACGGTCATCTCCCACCGCCGCAACCTCATGGAAAAGCTCGGCATCCGCTCCGTCGCCGGACTTGTGGTCTATGCCCTGGCGGCCGGTTACGCCTCGATGGATGCGCTGTAAGGGGCGCCTCCTCATAAATTAGGATTGCAGTATCCAAAATAAAAGCGTTACTTTGTACCCTCGACAGCCCCATATACGGACCATGCGATACAAACTGCTGACGATAGCCCTTCCGATGCTGCTGCGGATCTTTCCCGCGGCGGCCGCTCCGCATGACGACGGAGCCCGGGGGCCGCATGCCGGGAGCGAGGCGGCCGACACGACCATCACGGTGGACAAGGTGCAGATCACGGCCATCAAGCAGGGCCTCGTGCTGCGCTCCGAACCCGTCGCCTCGACGATTGTCGGCAGCCGCGACATCTCCCGCCGCCATGTCGATGCCCTCGCGGAGCTCTCGCAGCAGGTGCCCAACCTCCACATCCCCGACTACGGGTCGCGCATGACCTCGTCGATCTATGTCCGCGGCCTCGGGGCCCGCATCGACCAGCCGGTCATCGGCCTCAACATCGACAACGTCCCGGTGCTGAACAAGGACAACTTCGACACGGAGCTGGCCGAAGTCGAGCGCATCGAGGTGCTTCGGGGACCGCAATCGACCCTTTACGGCCGCAATACGATGGGCGGAGTGATCAACATCTACACCCTCTCGCCGCTTGCTTGGCAGGGCGTGCGTCTGATGGCCGAATACGGCAACGGCGCGAGCGCCCGCATCCGCGCCTCGCTCTACGAAAAGCTCACGCCCGAAGTGGGCATGTCGGTCTCGGGATACTACACCCGCAGCAACGGATTCTTCACGAACGATTATACGGGCGAGCGCTGCGACCGCGAGCAGCTCGGCGGCGGACGCTGGCGCACGCTGTGGGACAACGGCCGGGGACTACGCCTGGACAACACCTTTTCGTTCTCGGTGCTCGACCAGGGGGGCTACCCTTACGCGTACGCGGGCGAAGAGCCGCTCGTCCTTGACGGCCGGGAGGTGATCCGCCCCGGGCAGATCGCCTGCAACGACCCCTGCTCCTACCGGCGCACGCTCCTGAACGACGGGTTCACGGTCCGCTACGACGCTGACGCCTTCACCGTCTCGTCAATCACGAGTTACCAGTATTCGGACGACGCAATGACGCTCGACCAGGACTTTCTGCCGCTCTCCTACTTCACCCTCACGCAGGCCCGCACGGAGCACAGCCTGACCGAGGATCTCGTCTTCCGCTCGCGCGACGACCACGCCTACCGCTGGCTCTTCGGCGCCTTCGGATTCTACCGCCACACCCGGATGGAGGCCCCGGTACACTTCAAGCGCACGGGTATCGAGGAGCTCATCCTCCGCAACGCCAACACGAATCCCGACCTGCTCTACGGGATCGAGGCCGAAGAGCTGCCGCTCGAATCCTACTTCCGCATGCCCGTCTACGGAGCGGCCCTCTACCACGAGTCGCGCTATGCCCTCGGACGATGGCTCTTCACGGCCGGTATCCGCGCCGACTTCGAGCACACGCGCCTGCGTTACCGCAGCCGCGCCGAACTGGACTACACGTTGAGCGTTACGGGCGGAACACCTGCAGCGGCCCGTGTCGAGATCGACGAGCGGAACACGATCGCCCACTCCTACCTCGAGGTGCTGCCCAAGTTCTCGGTACTCTACGCCTTCGACGACACGCGCAACCTCTATCTCTCCATTTCCAGAGGATACAAGGCCGGAGGCTTCAACACGCAGATGTTTTCGGACATCCTGCAGGAGAAGATCAAGTGGGCCATGGCCTCGGGTCTCGACTACAACGAGCCCGACATCATGTCCTACAAACCCGAATACAGCTGGAACTACGAGATCGGCGGACACTTCTCCTGCATGGAGGGGGCCGTGCGCGGCGACTTCGCGCTCTTCTGGATCGACTGCCGCGACCAGCAGCTCACTGTCTTCCCCGAAGGGCAGACCACCGGGCGCATGATGGCCAACGCCGGACGCACACGCAGCCGCGGCGGAGAGCTCTCGCTGCAGGCCACGCCGTGGCGCAACCTCGAGCTGAACGCCTCCTACGGTTTTACGGATGCCCGCTTCGTACGCTACGACAACGGGCAGGCCGACTACGCCGGGAACCGCATCCCCTATGCCCCGCGGCACACGCTTGCGGCACGCGCCGCATGGACCGTTCCGACCGGAGCCGAATGGCTGGGTGACCTGATCCTGCAGGCCGGCATCCGCAGCACGGGAAGCATCGAGTGGAACGAGGCCAACACGCGCCGCCAGCCCTTCCATACGCTGGCCGACGCCTCGCTGCGCCTCGAGCACGAACGCTACTCGATCGACCTGTGGAGCCGCAACATCGCGGATGCGAAGTACGAGGTCTTCTACTTCAAATCCATCGAACGGGAGTTCGTCCAGTACGGACTGCCCCGCACCTTCGGCGTTACGTTGAACATCTATATACAAAAAAATACCAGACCATGAAAAAACACCTCTTCCTGCTGCTCGGTCTCTGCACCTTCTGCGCACTCGGCACCTCCTGCGAGGATGACGAAACCCCGAAGATCCACTACGCCTCGAGCAACGGTTCGATCGTCGATGGCTATTTCACCAGCGACAACATGCACTTCTACGGAACGGCGACCGTAACCGACGAAAACGGCAACAGTTTCTCCGACGAGGAGGCCTGGTTCGAATTTGCCGGCGACCGCGAGACCCTGACGATCTACATGCACGCCACCCGTTTTGCCGCAGCCATGCCGGCCCTCGACATGCGCATCCACCGCATGCCCTATACGCCGGGACAGGGTGCGGCGCTCTCCTTCTCCGCGCCCAGCACCGTTCCGCAGGTCCGGCTCCCGAATGCCGAGGGCGGCGGTTACAGCTACCAGGACATGCCCTCCTACACGCTTACGAAGGTCGAGGGCTCGGTCGCCGACGTCGTATGCCGCATGGGATTCACCTGCGCCATTCCCAACATGGGCACCTTCCGCATGGAATACGAAGGACGCCTGATTACCAAGGACTGATTCAAAAAACACATACGCTATGAAACCCGAATACAAGCCTTTTGTCGATGAGCTCATCGAGCTCTGCATCAAGGAGGATATCGGCGACGGCGACCACACGTCGCTGGCCTGCATCCCCGCCGACGAACACGGACGCATGCGCCTGCTCTGCAAGCAGGAGGGCGTCATCGCCGGCATCGAAATCGCCCAACTCGTCCTCAAACGCCTCGACCCCGAGATGCACTTCGAGCAGGTGCTTCACGACGGCGACCGCGTACGCCCGGGCGACGTGGCCTTCTACGTTTCGGGACGGCTCCGCTCGCTGCTGCAGGCCGAACGTATCCTGCTCAACATCATGCAGCGCATGAGCGGCGTGGCGACCCAGACGGCCGTCTATGTCCAACGTCTCGAAGGGCTGCACACCAGGGTGCTCGACACGCGCAAGACCACGCCGGGCATGCGCGTGCTGGACAAGATGGCCGTGAAGATCGGCGGTGGCGAGAACCACCGCATGGGTCTTTTCGACATGATCCTGCTGAAGGACAACCACATCGACTTCGCCGGCGGCATTCAGAAGGCCATCCGCGGCGTGAGGGAATACCTCAAGGCCCGCGGCAAGGAGCTGCCCATTGAATGCGAGGTCCGCTCGTTGGAGGATATCGACGAGGTCTTCGCCGCCGGAGGCGTGGACCGCATCATGTTCGACAACTTCACGCCCGAGATGACGCGCAAGGCCGTCGAGAAGGTCGCAGGACGCTGCGAGACGGAGTCGAGCGGCGGCATCACCCTCGAGACGATGCGCGACTATGCCGAGTGCGGGGTCGATTTCATCTCGGTGGGCGCGCTGACGCACCAGATCCGCTCGCTCGACATGTCGCTCAAGGCCTGCGAGTAGCCTGCCGTCAGCAAGGGCGCCGGGTGCCGACGGCAACGACGGCACCCGGCTGCCATCCGACAAACCGAAAACCACAAAACCGCAACCATCGGCCATGTTCCCGCTTATCAAACGCCTGTTCCGCACGCCCGCAGGTCTGCTCGTACGACGCATCGTCCTGCTTTACGTCGTACTGGCCCTCTGCCGCGTGGCCTTCGGCGTGTACAACGCCCCGACCTTCGGCGGCATCACCTGGAGCGAGCTGCGCCAGCTGCTGGCAGGGTCCCTGCTCTTCGACACCGCCTCGGTCGTCTATGCCGACGGGCTGTTCGTCCTGCTTTCGCTCCTGCCGCTGCATCTGCGCGAAAGGGGCTGGTACCGGAATATCACCTTCGGGTACTATGTGGCGGTCAATTCGCTGGTCGTCGCGCTGAACCTCGCCGATGCAGTCTACTTCCGCTATACGCAGAAGCGCTTCACGGCCGACGAGATCTTCTTCGCCGACAACGACAACACGCTGCAGCTCATCGGGACCTTCATGGCCGAGAACTGGTATCTCGTGCTGCTGTGGGTGCTGCTCACGGCGCTGCTCGTCCGGGGTTACGGACGCCGTATCCGCGAAGAGAGTCTGCTGCGGGGCGGATGGCCCTACTATGTGGGCGGCACGATAGCGCTGCTGCTGGCGGCCGGGCTCTGCCTCGGCGGCGCCCGCGGCGGCTTCACCCGCATGACGCGCCCGATCACCCTCTCGAACGCCACGCTCTACACCTCGGACAACGCCCGGGCGAACCTCATTTTGAGCAACCCCTTCTGCATCCTGCGGACCATAGGCAGCGGCGGCGGGCTCTCCTACCGCAAATACTTCTCCGCAGAGGAGCTCGACGCCCGGTTTACGCCCGTGCATCAGCCCGCGGACTCCGCGGCCGTCGATCTGCAGGGCCGCAACGTGGTGCTCTTCATCATGGAGAGCATGTCAGCCGAGCACTCGGCCCTGCTGCGCCCGGATCTCTACGCCGACCGTCCGCAGAAGGGATTTACCCCCTTCCTCGACTCGCTGATGCAAAACGGGCTCTGCTTCAAACGCATGTATGCCAACGGCACCCGCTCGATCCAGGCCATGCCTTCGGTGCTGGGCAGCATCCCGTCGTTCCGCACCCCCTTCGTGCTGATGCCCCAGTCGCTCGGCGCGAGCCGCCAGCTGCCGGCTCTGCTTGCCGACCGCGGCTATGCCACGGCCTTCTTCTGCGGCTCGGAACGCGGCTCGATGGGCTTCGGAGCCTATGCCCGCTCGGCGGGCATCGAGCGGCTCGTCAGCCGCGAGGATTACGAGGAGCGGCACGGCCGCGGGGATTTCGACGGTTACTGGGGCATCTGGGACGAGGAGTTCCTGCAATTCCTGGGCGAAGAGCTCGACACAATGCCCGAACCCTTCTTCGCCTCGATGTTCACCCTCTCGTCGCACCACCCCTTCGTGGTGCCCGAGCGCTACGCCACGACGCTGCCCGAGGGCTACACCCGCATCCACAAGGGCGTGGCTTACGACGATGCGGCCTTCCGCCGCTTCTACCACCGCTTCTCCGACAGGGAGTGGTTCCGCCGCACGATCTTCGTCTTCGTGGCCGACCATGTCTCCTCGGAGAAGTTCGCCCCCGAGACGCGCGAGTACCCCGGAAACATGCACATCATCGGCTTCCTCCACACGCCGGACGGAGCCCTGCAGGGTTCGATCGACGAGGTGGCACAACAATTGGACATCATGCCCACGCTGCTCGGACTGCTCGGCAACCGCGAGCCCTACTTCGCCTTCGGGCGCGACGTGCTCAACGAGCCGCAGCGGCCCCGCTGGTCGGTCTCCTACGACGGCAAGTTCCGCGCGCTGACCGACGGCGAGGGGATTCTGACGATCGACGACTCGGGAGTGCCGGAGCCGACTGCCACGCCGGCAGCGGATTCGCTCATGCAGCGTTTCGAAGGACTCGTCCAGCAGTACTACACGCGCATCGAGGCAAAAAATTATACGGTTCATGATTGAATTCCGCCCCATACGCCTTGAGGACCGTGCGGCGATCGAACACTACACAATGCCCTCGGGGATCTGCAACTGCGACCTCGCCTTCGCCAACATGTTCTGCTGGCTGGAGGTCTACCACAGCGCCTGGGCCGTGATCGACGGGTTTCTGGTCATCCGCTTCCGCATCGACGGCGGCGAGCGCATCGGCTACATGCAGCCCGTAGGTCCGGGCGACTTCACAGCGGTTATTCCGCAGCTTCGCGACGACGCCCATGCCCACGGGCAGCGGCTGCGGATCATCGGCCTCACGGACGAGGGGTGCGAGGTGATCCGCCGGGCGCATCCCGGAGCCTTCGCCTTCGAATCGGACCGCAACCTCGAGGACTACGTCTACAACGCCGCGGACCTGCGCAACCTCACCGGCCAGCACTACCAGCCCAAGCGCAACCACATCAACCGCTTTACGGGCGAATACCCCGACTACCGCTACGAGGAGCTGACTCCCGAGCGATTCGACGAGTGCATGGCCCTCGAGCGCGAATGGCGCAAGGTCCATGAGGGGCACACCACGGAGCTCTGCGCCGAGCAGCGCGCCATGCACCGGGCCTTCGCGCACTTCGAGGCGCTGGGGCTGCAGGGCGGCTGCATCTATGTCGGCGACCGGCTGGTCGCCTTCACCTACGGATCGGCCGTGAACGACCATACGTTCGACACGCATGTCGAAAAGGCCGACACGCACTACGACGGGGCCTTCACGATCATCAACAAGCTCTTTGCCCAGCACCTTCCCGAGCGCTTCACGCTTATCAACCGCGAGGAGGACCTCGGCATCGAGGGGCTGCGCCGCGCCAAACTCTCCTACCGCCCGGCCTTTCTCCAGCACAAGTTCACGGCCATCCGCCTGCATCCCGACGAGCTCTTCTGCCGGCAACTGTGGGCCGAGGCCTTCGGCGACGAGGAGGCCTTCATCGACTCCTTCCTGATGCGTTACTACAGCCGGCGGCGGATGCTGACGGCTTCGTGCGACGGCAAACCCGCGGCGATGCTCCACCTGCTGCCCTTCGAGACGGCCTTCGGGCCCGCCGCCTACATCTACGGTGTCGCCACCGCGGCTGCATACCGCCACCGCGGCCTGGCAACCGGGCTGCTGCAGGAGGCGATCCGCCGCGCCGAAGCGGAAGGCTGCCGCGCCCTCTTCCTGATCCCCACGCCCGGAGACAACCATCTGCGGGCCTTCTACGAGCGTCTCGGATTCTCGGGAGCCATCCCCACAACATTCCACGCGCCCGACGGGTTCGACTTCGGTACGGGAACGGCCGAAAACGACCTGGCAATGCTCCGCCCATGCGGAGAGCCGCTGTCCCTGCCCGAGCGGATCGAGGCGACGCTCGCCCTGTAAGCCGCCCGAGAAGACAAAAAAAGTCCGGCGATCGGTTCTGCAACCGGTCGCCGGATCTTTATACACGGCTCTCGCTACGCCGTCAGAAGCGGCGCTTGAAACACTCGATCGTATTCTCCATCAGGCAGCAGATCGTCATCGGGCCGACACCTCCCGGCACCGGCGTAATGACCGAGGCCTTGGGTTCGATGGCGGCAAAATCGACATCGCCGCACAGTTTGCCCGTCTCGGGATCGCGGTTCACGCCCACGTCGATCACCACCGCGCCCTCCGAAACCATGTCGGCCGTGATGAACTTCGGGCGGCCGATCGCCACCACCAGAATCTCCGCTCCGCGCGTCACCTCGGCGAGGTTGCGCGTACGGCTGTGGGCCATCGTTACCGTGGCATTCTCGTCGAGCAGCAGCTTCGATACGGGAAGTCCCACAATGTTGCTGCGGCCGATCACCACGGCGCGCTTGCCGGCGATCTCCACCCCGGCGGCCTTCAGCATCTTGATGATGCCCTTCGGCGTACAGGGCAGCGTGCAGGGCTGCTTCTGCCACAGCGCGGCGACATTGAGCGGATGGAAGCCGTCCACATCCTTCGACTTGTCGATGGCGGCAATCACCTTGTCCTCGTCGATGTGTTTCGGAAGGGGCAGCTGCACCAGAATGCCGTCCACCTCCGCATCGGCGTTCAGCGAGGCGATCAGCTCCAGCAATTCGGCCTCCGGGATGCTTTCCGGGCGGCGGATCGTCGTGTTGCGGATCCCCACCTCGGCCGAAGCCTTGGCCTTACCCGTAACGTAACTCACGCTCGCCGGATTGTCGCCGACGAGTACCACCACCAGATGCGGCACACGGCCGCACTTTGCGGGGAAACCCTTCACCTCCTCCGCCATTTCGGCCTTGAGTCGGGCCGACAGCTCTTTTCCACTGATTATCATATTTTTCCGTTTTGCGTTATACTCTTTCTCCTATTTGTCCAGCGCCCAATGTCCGATATCGCTGCGATGGAACAGGTTGTCGCACTCGATGCGCGCCACATCGCGCAGGGCGGCCTCGCGCGCCTCGGCGAGCGTTGCGCCGCGTCCCACGACGAACAGCACGCGGCCTCCGGTCGTCAGGATCCGGTCGCCGTCGGCCTTCGTGCCCATGTGGTAGACCGTACCTTCGACACGGTCCAGTCCACGGATCTCGAAGCCCTTTTCATAGCTTCCGGGATAGCCCTTCGAGGCGAGCACGATGCCCAATGCCGGGCGGTCGTCCCACTCGAGCCGCGCATCGCGGCCGTCGGCCACGGCGCAGAAGATATCGACGATGTCGCTCTTCAGGCGCGGCAGCACGACCTCCGTCTCGGGATCGCCGAAACGGGCGTTGAACTCGATCACCTTGATGCCGTCCGCGGTCTTCATCAGCCCGCCGTAGAGCACTCCCTCGAAGGAACACCCCTCGGCGACCATCGCCTCGGCCATCGGACACATGATCCGCTCCACGGCATAGCGCTCGTCCTCTTCGGTGATGAACGGCAGCGGCGAATAGGCGCCCATGCCGCCCGTATTGGGACCCTTGTCGCCGTCGTAGGCCCGCTTGTGGTCCTGCGAGAGCACCATGGGCCAGACGCGACGTCCCGAGACGAAGCAGAGCAGCGAGAACTCCGGCCCCTCGAGGTAATCCTCCACGACAACACGCCCCTCGCCGAACTTGTCGTCAAGCAGCATCTCCTTCAGGGCCGCATCGGCCTCCTCCATCGTCTGGGCGATCACCACGCCCTTGCCGGCGGCCAGACCGTCGTACTTGAGCACGGCGGGGAACGGGCGGCCGCTCACATAATCGCGGGCCTCCGCATAGTCGGAGAAGGCGCGGTAGGCAGCCGTCGGAATGCCGTAGCGGGCCATCAGATCCTTGGCGAACTCCTTCGACGACTCGACGCGTGCCGCAGCCTTCGTCGGACCGAAGATCCGCAGTCCGGCCGCCCTGAAGCAGTCCACGACCCCTGCGGCCAGGGCCGCCTCGGGTCCCACGACCGTCAGCGCGATGTCATGCTGCGCGGCAAAGTCGCGCAGACGCTCCACCTCCGTATCGCGGATCGGCAGGCACTCGGCCTGACGGGCGATTCCCGCATTTCCGGGAGCACAATATATTTTCTCGACTTGCGGCGAGCGGCTCAAAGCATCCACGATGGCATGCTCCCTGCCGCCGGAACCGATAACCAAAACCTTCATAGCGTATCCGTTAAATGGTGAATCGTATCATGGGCATGCTCCGGGAGGCACACTCCCTCGGCATACGATACCGGGCGGCGTCAGCGCCGCCCGGACCCTTGTCAGTGTTTGAAATGGCGTTCGCCCGTGAAGAGCATGGCGATGCCCTTCTCGTCGGCCTTGCGGATCGAATCTTCGTCGCGGACCGAGCCTCCGGGCTGCACGATGGCCGTAACGCCGTACTCGGCCGCCAGGGCCACACAGTCGTCGAAGGGGAAGAAGCCGTCCGACGCCATGACGAGCCCCTCCGTAAAGCCGGCGGCATGCGCCTGCTTGAGGGCGATCTCGGCCGAGCCGATGCGGTTCATCTGTCCGGCGCCCACGCCCAGCGTGCGGCCGTCGCGCACCACGACGATGGCATTCGACTTCACATGCTTGACGATATGCCAGCCGAAGTTGAGATCCTCCATCTGCGAAGCGGCCGGCATGGCCTCCGTAACGCACATCTCCTCTACGACCTGCTTGGTCGCCACGTCGAGATCCTGCACCAGCAGGCCGCCGTTCACGCTCACATACTGCTTCGGATCGACGGCGCCGCGCGACATGTCTACCTCCAGCAGCCGCAGGTTCTTCTTCGTGCAAAGCACCTCGAGCGCCCCCTCCGAGAACTTCGGGGCCATGATGATCTCCAGGAAGATCGGTTTCATCAGCTCGGCCGCCTCGCGCGTAACCTCGCGGTTCGTAGCCACGATGCCGCCGAAGATCGAGACCTTGTCGGCCTCGTAGGCCTTCGTCCAGGCCTCCACCACGTCGCGGCCCGTAGCGGCGCCGCAGGGATTCATGTGCTTCAGACCCACGCAGAACGGCTCGTCGAACTCGCGAACGATGCACAGCGCGGCATTCGCGTCCTGGATGTTGTTGTACGACAGCTCCTTGCCGTTCAGCTGGCGGGCGAAGGCCAGCGAATAGGGCACCGCATGCTCCTCGCGGTAGAACTTCGCGCTCTGGTGGGGATTCTCGCCGTAGCGCAGCGGCTGCACGAGGTCGAACTCGAGGAAGAGTTTCTCGTTAAGGCCCGCCTGGGAGCGCATGTAGGTGGCGATCATCGCATCGTACTCGGCCGTATGGGTATAGGCCTTTGCGGAGAGTTTCAGACGCGTCGCCTTCTCCGTATTGCCGCCGGCACGGATCTCCGCAAGGATCTGTTCGTAATCCGCCGGATCGCACACGACCGTAACGTCGGCCCAGTTCTTGGCCGCCGAACGCAGCATCGAGGGTCCGCCGATGTCGATATTCTCAATGGCATCCTCCATCTTCACGTCGGGTTTGGCGATCGTCTGACGGAAGGGATAGAGGTTCACGCACACCAGGTCGATGAACTCGATGCCGTTCTCGCGGAGCGCCTTCAGGTGCTCGGGATCGTCGCGGCGTGCCAGCAGTCCGCCGTGCACCTTCGGATGCAGGGTCTTCACGCGACCGTCGCAAATCTCGGGAAATCCCGTAACGTCGCTGATGTTGATTACCTCGACACCGCTCTCGCGCAGCAGCTTCATCGTGCCGCCCGTGGCGATCACCTCCCAGCCCAGAGCCCGCAGTCCTTTTGCGAACTCCACGACGCCGGTTTTGTCGCTTACACTTACCAATGCTCTCATTTTCGGTCTATTTTATCTTTTCAACAATTTACTTTTCACTCTTTGCAGCCGCCGGTCGCTCTTCGAGCAGTCGGCGGATCGTCTCGACATAGAGCGGATGCTCCACGGCATGGATCTTCGCCTCCAGCTCCGCCAGATCGTCGCCCTCGTATTCGAAGGCCCGCTGGGCGATGATACGCCCTCCGTCGAGCGTGGCATCGACGTAGTGGATCGTAACGCCGAAGACCCTGACGCCGTAAGCCAGCGCCTGCTCGATGGCATGCGCCCCGCGGAAGGCGGGCAGCAGCGACGGATGGATGTTGATGATCCGTCCGCCATAGGCCCCGAGCAGCGTCTCGCCCACGATACGCATGTATCCCGCCAGGCAGACCAGCTCCACGCCCGCGGCATCGAGCCGGCGGACGATCTCCGCCTCGTAGTCCGCCTTCGAGGCGTACTCCTTCGGTGCGAAGGCCAGCGTCTCGACGCCGTGCGCCGCCGCACGCTCCACGACCCGGGCTCCGGGACGGTCGCATACGAGCAGCACGACCTGCGCAGGCAGGTCGCCCCGCTCCGCGGCCGACACGATGGCCTCGAAGTTCGTACCGTTGCCGCTGGCGAATACCGCAAGGCGTTTCATGGCGTTATCGGATCACAACCCCTTCCCGGTCGGTAACGCGGCCGATCACCGCGGCACGTTCGCCCTGTGCGGTCAGGATGTCAATGGCCTGCTGCGCCTGCGAGGCGTCGAGGGCGATGACCATGCCGATACCCATGTTGAAGATGTTGAACATCTCGCGGTGAGGCACCTTGCCGTACTTCTCCAGGAAACGGAAGACGGGGAGAATCTCCCACGATCCCTCCTCGATCTCGAGTCCCTGCCCCTCATGGAGGATGCGGGGAATGTTCTCGTCGAAGCCGCCGCCCGTGATGTGGCTGATACCGTGCACGTCGCAGCGACGGATCACCTCAAGCACCTGCTTGACGTAAATCTTCGTCGGCGTGAGCAGCACCTCGCCCAGCAGTTTGTTCGACAGCTCGGGATACGACCGGTGTAGATCCAGGCAGTTGTCCGCAAGGATCTTGCGCACGAGGCTGAAGCCGTTCGAATGCACGCCGGTCGAGGCGATGCCCACGAGCACATCGCCCACGGCGACCTTCGAGCCGTCGATGAGCTTCGACTTCTCGACGACGCCCACCGTGAATCCGGCGATGTCGTACTCCCCGTCGGCATACATGCCCGGCATCTCGGCCGTCTCGCCGCCCACCAGGGCGCATCCGGCCTGGCGGCAGCCCTCGGCGACACCCGCCACGATCGCCTCGATCTTCTGGGGTTCGTTGTGGCCCACGGCGACATAATCGAGGAAGACGAGCGGCTCGGCTCCCTGTGCCAGCACGTCATTGACGCACATGGCCACAGCGTCGATACCGATCGTATCGTGCTTGTCCATCTCGAAGGCCAGCTTGAGTTTCGTGCCCACGCCGTCCGTACCGCTTACGAGCACCGGCTCCTGCACCTTGAGCGCCGAAAGATCGAACATGCCTCCGAAGGCGCCGATATTGCCCATCACGCCCAGACGCGAGGTCGAGGCCACATGCTTCTTGATGCGTCGCACCACTTCATATCCGGCCTCGAGGTTTACGCCGGCCTTTTCATAACTTTGTGCCATACTCTTCGCTTTGTTTTATCGTCCGTCGGGGCAGCCCGGCCGCCACAAACGAACTCCATTCATATTTTATCAAACTTACTTGCCCTGCTTGTTTGCCTTGTCGAGCGGCTCGTAGAGCGCCGTGGGATAGTGGCCCGTGAAGCAGGCCATGCAGAGTTCCTGACGCTTTCCCGCCCGCAACAGCGACTCGGACGACAGGAAACTGAGCGAGTCGGCTCCGATCTCCTCGCGAACCCCCTCGACATCCTTGCGGGCCGAGATCAGCTCGTCGTAGGTCGAGGTATCGACGCCGTAGAAACAGGGATTCGTCATCGGGGGCGACGCGATGCGGACATGCACCTCCGTAGCCCCGGCCTCCTTGAGCATCGTAACGATGCGCCGCGACGTCGTGCCGCGCACGATCGAGTCGTCCACCAGCACCACCCGCTTGCCGCGCACGATCGAGCGCACAGCCGACAGCTTCATCCGCACGCCCTTCTCGCGCAGCTCCTGCGTGGGCTGGATAAACGTGCGGCCGATATACTTGTTCTTGATCAGGCCCATCTCATAGGGCAGGCCGCTCGCCTCGGCATAACCCATCGCGGCGCTCAGGCTCGAGTCGGGCACGCCGACGACGATATCCGCCTCGGCCGGCGACTCCTCGTAAAGCAGCCGCCCCGACGCCTTGCGGTAGGCGTGCACGTTGCACCCCTCGATATCGCTGTCCGGACGGGCGAAATAGATATACTCCATCGCACACATCTGGCGGCGCTTGTACATCGAATAGTCGCTGCTTCGCAACCCCTTGCGGTCGATCGTTACGATCTCGCCGGGCTCGACGTCGCGGACAAATTCGGCTCCCAGCACGTCGAAGGCGCACGTCTCACTCGAAACGACCCATCCGTCGCCCAGGCGGCCTATCGACAGCGGACGCAGTCCGTATTTGTCGCGGCAGGCGTAGATACGGTTGGCCGTCATGATCAGGAAGGCAAAGGCCCCCTCGATCATGTTCAGTGCATCGATGATCGAGTAGATGCGCGGGCGGTCGTGGGAGCGCGTCTCCTTCTTGATCAGGTGTGCGAGGATCTCGCTGTCGGAGGTCGATTGGAAAAGGCTGCCCCGATTCTCAAGATATTCGCGCAGAAGCGCCGAATTGACGATATTGCCGTTGTGCGCCATGGCGAAATCGCCCGAATTGTGGCGGAAGAGGAACGGCTGGATATTCTCCGAACCGCCGCCGCCGGCCGTCGTATAGCGTACATGGCCGATGGCCATGTCGCCGCGCAGCGTGGCGAGCTTCTCCTCGTTGAATACCTCCGTTACCAGGCCGTTGCCCTTGATCCGGCGAAAATCGCCGTTGTCCACCGACACGATGCCGGCTCCCTCCTGACCGCGGTGTTGCAGGGCGTGCAGGCCGTAGTAGGCCAGCGACGCGGCATTGGGGACTCCGAAAAGCCCGAACACGCCGCACTCCTCGTGCAACTCACGGTCGCGAACTGTCTCCATCATATCTTATTCCGTAATTTTTTTCAAACGCATCAGAATCTCCTCGTAAGCCTCGCGGACCCGGCCCATGTCGCGGCGGAAACGGTCCTTGTCGAGCCGCTCGCCCGTCGTGGCATCCCACAGACGGCAGGAGTCGGGCGACACCTCGTCGGCCAGGACGATCTCGCCCTCGGGCGTCTTGCCGAATTCGATCTTGAAATCCACGAGCCGGACGTTGATCCGGTCGAAAAGCCCCTTGAGCACCTCGTTGATCCGGGCCGTCAGCCGGTAGATCTCGGCCAGTTCCTCATAGGTCGCCAGCCCCAGCGCCACGGCGTGATGGTCGTTGATGAGCGGATCGCCCAGCTCGTCCTTCTTGTAGCAGATATCGTAGATGACGTTCGACGGCTGCATGCCCTCCTCGATACCGAGGCGCCGGGCCATCGAGCCGGCGATCGTATTGCGCACGATCACCTCGAGGGGAATGATCCGCACCCGGCGGCACAGCTGGTCGCGGTCGTTGAGCGTCTCGATATAGTGGGTCGGGATACCCGCCTTCCGCAGCTCCCGGAAGAGGATCGTCGAAATGGCGTTGTTCAGCACGCCCTTCCGCTCGATCGTCGCCTTCTTGACGTTGTTGAACGCCGTGGCCGCATCCGTATAGTGGATGATGACCCTGTCGGGATCGTCCGTCGCAAAGAGCTGTTTTGCCTTACCGTCGTAAAGCATTTCGCGTTGTTCCATGTCTTTTTTGCCTGCGTTTGTTGGTATTTGAATTTTTTACTTCTTGCGGAAATAGTTTACGGCATTGCGGAAGAGCGACTGCTCCTTGTTGCCGGCAATGTTCTTGAACAGGTTCCGTTCGTAACGCTCCGTATGCCCCATCTTGCCGAGGATCCGACCGTCGGGCGAGATGATGCCCTCGATGGCGTACGACGACCCGTTGGGGTTATAGGGTGCCTCGGCCGTCGGGTTGCCCTCCGCATCGACATACTGGAAGGCCACCTGCCCGTTGGCGAACAGCTCGCGGGCGAGCTCCTCGCTCACGACGAACTTGCCCTCGCCGTGGCTCACGGCGATCGAATGGATCTCGCCCGGCCGGAAGCCCGCGAGCCACGGCGACGAGGTCGTGGCCACGCGCGTCGAGACGATCTGCGAGATGTGGCGGTTGATGTCGTTGCGGAAGAGCGTCGGCGAATCCTTGGTTACCATGCCCAAACGTCCGTAGGGAAGCAGTCCCGACTTGACCAGCGCCTGGAAACCGTTGCAGATGCCGAGGATGAGGCCCCCGCGGTCGAGCAGGGCGTGAATCTCCTCGCGGATATCGGCGTTGTTCAGGACATTGACGATGAACTTGGCGCTGCCGTCGGGTTCGTCGCCGGCGGAGAAACCTCCGCTCAGCACGAAGATGTGCGCCCGGCGGATATGCTGCTTCATCTCGGCGATCGAACGCAGGATGTCGTCGCCGGCGATGTTGCACAGCACGCTCATCTCGACCTCGGCACCCGCCGTACGGAAGGCCTTGGCCGTATCGTAGTCGCAGTTCGTGCCGGGGAAGACGGGGATGTAGACCAGCGGGTGCTCCACAGCCTCGCCGGGGTAGGCCACCACGCCCGTGGCGGGCGCCGAGGTCATCACCGTCGCCGTATTGACCCCCTTGTCGGGATAGACCGTCGCGAAGCGCTCCGTATTGGCGCGGTAGAGCTCCTCCAGCGGCATGCGCACGCCGTTGATCGTCAGGGCGGCATCCGCCACCGTGGCACCGATCTGCTCGGCATACGGGTATTCGAGCGTACCTTCGCACTCGACCAGAATCGAACCGTAGGCGTATTCGAAGAGCTTCTCTTCGTCGATCGTCGCCTCGACGCCGATGCCGTTTCCGAAGGCCATCTTCGCCAGACCCTCGGCCACGCCGCCGAAGCCGACGGACCACGCCGCGAGGACCTTGCCCGAGGCGATGGCATCGCTCACGAAGGTAAAGTTGCGCTTGAGCTGCTCCGTATCGGGCATGCAGCTCTCGAGCGGCGTATGGCGCACGAGGTAGATCCTATGTCCGGCACCCTTCAGGTCGGTCGAGATGACCGTGCGGGCATCGACCGTCGTGATGCCGAAGGCCATGAGCATCGGCGGCACGTTGATCTGCTGGAAGGTACCCGACATGGAGTCCTTGCCGCCGATCGAGGGGAGTCCCAGCTCGACCTGCATCTTCAGGGCGCCGAGCAGGGCGCCGAGGGGTTTGCCCCAGCTGCGGGCGTCGTGCGTCATGCGCTCGAAATATTCCTGGTAGGAGTAGCGCATGTGTTCGTAGCGCGCACCGGCCGCCACGACCTTCGCCGCCGCCTCGATGACGGCATAGGCGGCGCCGTGGTAGGGGCTCCAGGTGGCGATATAGGGGTTGTAGCCGAAGGCCATGATGCTGGCCGTGTCGGTATATCCGTCCGTCGGGAGCTTCTGCACCGAGACCTGCGTCTCGCTGCGCTGCGTGCGGCCTCCGAAGGGCATGAGCACCGTCGAACGGCCGATCGTCGAGTCGAACATCTCGATCAGACCCCGCTGCGAGAGGACGTTGTCGTCGCGCAGGTTGTTGGCGAAGCGCTCGGCAAACGTTGCGCCTTCGATCTTCCGGGCGAAGGGATCCCGGTGCTCCACCTCGCCGATACGGGCCTCGGCATAGTGCTTCGCGCCGGCGCTGTCGATGAACTCGCGGCTCAGATCGACCACCTTGCGCTCGCCCTTGAACATGCGCATGCGGCCCGTGGAGGTTACGTCGGCGACATGCACCGCCTCGATGTTCTCCTCGCGGCAGTAACCCATGAACTCCTCCATGTCGCGCGCCTCGATGACCACGGCCATACGCTCCTGCGACTCGCTGATGGCCAGCTCCGTGGAGTTCAGTCCGCTGTATTTCGTCTTCACGCGGTCGAGGTAGATGTCCAGGCCATCGGCCAGCTCGCCGATGGCGACGCTCACGCCGCCGGCACCGAAGTCATTCGACTTCTTGATCAGGCGCGTAACCTCCGGGCGGCGGAACAGCCGCTCGAGCTTGCGCTCCTCGGGGGCGTTGCCCTTCTGCACCTCGCTGCCGCACGTCTCGAGCGACTTGGCGTTGTGCTCCTTCGAGGAGCCCGTGGCGCCGCCGATGCCGTCGCGGCCCGTGCGGCCGCCCAGCATGATGATCCGGTCCCCGGCTTCGGGACGCTCGCGGCGTACGTTCCCGGCCTTCACGGCTCCCACCACGGCACCCACCTCGAGGCGCTTGGCCACATAGTCCGGGTGGTAGATCTCCCGGACATGGGTCGTGGCCAGACCGATCTGGTTGCCGTAGCTCGAATAGCCCGCGGCGGCCTTCTTCGAGATGACGCTCTGCGGGAGCTTGCCCGGGAGCGTGTCGCTCACCTTCTGGTAGATATTTCCGGCACCCGTAACGCGCATGGCCTGGTAGACGTAGCTGCGGCCCGACAGCGGGTCGCGGATCGCGCCGCCCAGGCAGGTCGAGGCCCCTCCGAAGGGCTCGATCTCAGTCGGGTGGTTGTGTGTCTCGTTCTTGAACTGCAGGAGCCACTTCTCGGTCTGCCCGTCCACATCGACATCGACGTAGACCGAGCAGGCGTTGTTCTCCTCGGAAACCTCCAGATCGTCCAGCAGCCCCTTCTTGCGGAGGTAGCGCGCGCCGATCGTCGCGATGTCCATCAGGCAGATGCTCTTGTGCTCGCGGCCCAGCTCGCGGCGGATCCGCAGGTAGAGGGCCAGCGAATCCTCGATCTCCTGCTTGACGAAGGACTCCTCGACGGTGATGCCCTCCAGTTCGGTCGTGAAGGTCGTATGGCGGCAGTGGTCGCTCCAGTAGGTGTCGAGGATGCGCAGCTCGGTCTCATAGGGATCGCGCCCTTCGGCCCGGAAGTAGCGCACCACCTCGCGCAGGTCGTCGGCATTCATCGCCAGCCCCTGCGCGGCGCAGTAGCCCTCCAGCGCATCATCCTCCATCCCGCGGAAGCCTTCGAGCACCGAGACGGGCTTCACCTCGGCCTGCTCCATGTCGCTCAACACCGAGAGATCCTTCTCGCGCGATTCGACGGCGTTGATGTAGTAGTGGCGGATCTTTGCCAGCTCCTCGTCGGTTACCCGGTCGTCGAAGAGCAGCAGCTTCGACGAGCGGATACGCACGTCGGCCGTCGGGTCGATCAGCCGCACGCAGTCCACGGCCGAGGCGGCCCGCTGGTCGAACTGTCCGGGCAGATACTCCACGGCGATGTACTTGCGGCCCTCGAGGTCGCACGCATCGGTTACCGAGTCGGTTACCACCTCGCCGAAAACCGTGTAACGGCTCTTCTCGAGCAACTCCTCCGTGAAGTCGAACAGGTCGTAGACGTTCAGCAGGCGCAGGTCGCCCAGCGAAAGGTTCAGATTCGTGTTGAGCTCCCGGCGCAGGCTCTCGGCCTCGACCCGGAAGCGGGGCAATTTCTCAACGAAAATGCGGTAGTTGGTCGTATTCATCGATAGCGATATGTATTTTTCTTCTTGTTTCGTCATACGAAGCGGTCGGCCCACGCGCGGGCATACTCCGCGGCGGTCATGCCGACGAAGGTGATGTGGCCCATCTTGCGTTTGGGGCGGCTCTCGCTCTTCCCATAGATATGGACGAAGACCCCTTCGTGCGGCTCGCGGGCGATCCGTTCGGCCGTTTCGAGATCCTGTCCCAGGATGTTCTTCATCACCGTGGGTGCCACCAGCCGGGGTTCCTCGAGCGGCTGCCCCACCAGATAACGCACCAGCTCGCGGAACTGGTTGGTCGTCGCGCCCTCGATCGTATAGTGGCCCGAGTTGTGGGGACGCGGAGCCATCTCGTTGAAGTAGATCTCACCCTGACGCACGAAATACTCGATGGCCAGGATTCCTTCGTAGCCGCACGAACGCATGAAACGCTCGCTCTGCTCCTTCATGCGCCGCAACACCTCCGCATCGACCTCGGCAGGTACGAAGCAGAGGTCCAGGATGCCGTCGCGGTGGACGTTGCGGCCGATCGGGAAGCTGACGATCCGCTCGCGGTCGGCGACCATCACGATGCTCGCCTCGAAGTCGAACGGAATGAACTCCTCCAGAATGCAGGGCACCGCGAGCAGCGACAGCGCCCGTTCGATGTCGGCCTCCGTGCGCAGCACCAACTGCCCGTGGCCGTCGTACCCGAGCGTGCGGGTCTTCAACACGGCCGGAAGGCCCATATCGGCCACGGCGGCGCGCAGCGACGCCTCGTCGTCCACGGCGGCGAAGCGGGGCGTCTGCAATCCGTGGTCCCGGGCGTTGCTCTTCTCGCGCAGGCGGTCCTGCGAATCGTAGAGAGGCCGGTAGCCCTGGGGGATATGGTATTTTTCGCACAGCGGGATGAGGATCTCTCCCGGTACGTTTTCGAACTCGTAGGTTACCACGTCGCTGCGGCGGCACAGCTCCTCGACGGCCTCGGGGTCGTCGAAACGCCCGACGATACGATCGTCGCACACGGCACCCGCCGGGGCATCGGCCGCCGGATCGAGGCACACGGTGCGCACCCCGAGCAGACGGGCCTGCTCGGCGATCATCAGTCCCAGCTGCCCTCCTCCGATAATTCCGATCGTCTTCATCGCTACTTGAGCTCGGCTTTCAGGACATCGGCGGTCTGCTTGGCGCGGAAGGCCTCGAGCCGTCCGGCAAGCTCTGCATCCTGCAGCGCCAGGATCGACACGGCGATCAGCGCGGCATTCTTCGCACCGTTGATCGCCGTGGTGGCCACCGGCACGCCGGCGGGCATCTGCACGATCGAGAGCAGCGAATCCAGTCCGTTCAGGGCCCGCGACTTCACGGGAACACCCACCACGGGCAGCGTCGTCATCGAGGCCACCATGCCGGGCAGGTGAGCGGCGCCGCCCGCCCCCGCGATGATCACGCCGAGGCCGCGCTCGCGCGCCGTCTTGGCGTATTCGCACAGCAGATCGGGCGTACGATGGGCGCTGACCACCCGTTTTTCGTAATCGACACCGAATTGTTCGAGCATGGCGACGGCATCGGCCATCACCTCATAGTCGCTCACCGAGCCCATAATCACTCCGACCTTCATAGACTATCGTTTTATCAAGTTGTCCGACAAAAAAAGACGGACCGCCACGACATACCATGTCGCGGCGGTTCCTTATCTAACCGAGTACACTGCGGACGCCGATCGTCCGCCCCGGTACTTCACGCACTGCTTCCGCACACTACGGGACACCGAATGGAAAGCGGCGGCAAAACATTGCTCTCGCTTGCGCTCCCTCTGGTCCCCATATTCGGTCCGCTGGTCCTTATGTTCGGCAGAAGTCATCGTGCAACCCGGAAAATTTCCCTCTCGGAATAACATGACAAAAGTAACGCTTTCCGACAGATTTTCAAAATTCCCGGGCACATTCTATCGACATTTTATCGACATTGGCTGCGGCTCGCCGAATAGGGCAAATCCTCCTCCTGCGTGCCGCGTTCGCGGTTGGGTTCGGCCTGCATCGTAAAGCGCAGGTCGGCGCCGTCGGCCAGCTCCGACCACGGCAGGAAGTTGTGCGTCCACGGCTTGCCGTCGAGCGTCAGGGAGCCCACATAGCGTTTGTCCGGAGCGTTCCCGGGCGCCGAAATGGTGATCTCGGCACCGGTATCACGATGGATCACGGCCTTCGCGAAGAGCGGCGATCCGAGGGCATACTCGTCCGAAGCGGGACATACGGGGTAGAAGCCCAGCGCCGAGAAGACATACCACGCCGAGGTCTGTCCGTTGTCCTCGTCGCCGCAGTAGCCGTCGGGCCGTGCGCGGTAGAGGCGGTCCATCACCTCGCGGGCCCACCACTGCGCCTTCCACGGCTGACCGGCATAGTCGTAGAGGTAGATCATGTGCTGTGCGGGCTGGTTGCCGTGGGCGTAGTTGCCCATGTCGGCCACCTGCATCTCCGTAATCTCATGGATGCGGAATCCGTAGTAGCTGTCGTCGTAGACCGGCGGCACGACGAATACCGAATCGAGCATCTGCGCAAAGGCCTCGCGGCCGCCCATGAGCGTAGCCAGCCCCTCGGGGTCGTGGAAGACCGACCAGGTGTAGTGCCACGAGTTGCCCTCGGTAAAGGCATCGCCCCACTTGTAGGGGCTGAAGGGCGTCTGGAACGACCCGTCGGCGTTGCGGCCGCGCATGAGCCGCGTCTCCGCATCGAAGAGGTTGCGGTAGTTCATCGCAGCCTGCTCCAGCTTCGCGGCATCCTCCGCACGGCCCAGCTTGCGGGCCACGCGCGCAATGCACCAGTCATCATAGGCATATTCGAGCGAACGGGCGACGTTCTCGTTGATTCCCACGTTATAGGGGACATATCCCAGCGTATTGTAGTATTCGTGGCCGAGGCGTCCCGTGGAGCTTACCTCGGGATGCACCTTGCCGCGGCCGCTTATCATCGCTTCGTAGAGCGTCTCGATATCCTCCTCGGGCGTAATGCCCTTCAGGATAGCGTCCGACACGACCGAGGCGGAGTTGTTGCCCACCATGCAGCCGCGGTGTCCGGGCGACGCCCACTCGGGCAGGAAGCCGCTCTCGCGCCAGGCATTGGCCAAACCGGCCTGGATCTCGGCATTGACCGAAGGATAGACCAGATTCAGCAGCGGGAAGAGCGCCCGGAAGGTATCCCAGAAGCCCGTATCGGTGTACATGTACCCGGGCAGCACCTCGCCGTTGTAGGGGCTGTAATGGACGATCTCGCCCGACGCGGTGATCTCGTAGAACTTGCGCGGGAAGAGCACCGAACGGTAGAGGCACGAATAGAAGGTGCGGTACTCGTCGAGCGAGCCGCCCGAGACCTCGATGGCCCCGAGCACCTCGTTCCAACGCGCCTCGGCGCGGTCGCGGATCTCCTCGAACGAGGCCTCGCCCACCTCCTTGAGGTTCTGGAGCGCCTGCTCCGCGGAGATGAACGACGAGGCGACGCGCGCGATGACCTGCTCGCCGCGCACGGTGGCGAAGTGCACCTTCGCCACGGCATGGTCGCCCTCGACGGCCTTGCCGCCCTCGGGATAGAGCGGCCGGCTGCCGGCCTTGTAACGCGTCGGGTTGTCGGTCAGCTCGACGGCCGAGAAGGGCTTGTCGAAGCGGACGACGAACCAGTTGCGGAAGTTCTCGGGCACGCCCCCGCTGTTGCGGGTCGTATAGCCCACGATCGTGCGGTCATCGACCGTCTCGATGCGCGACCCCCGGTCGAAGGCGTCGATCACCACCCCGCTCTCGGCCGACTCGGGGAAGGTAAAGCGCATGACGGCAGCCCGATCCGTCGGCGTAATCTCGGCACGGATGTCGTGGTCGGCCAGATAGACCGAATAGTAGTAGGGTTTGGCCGTCTCGGCCTGGTGCGAGAACCAGCTCTGGCGCGATTCTTCGTCGAGTTTGTCCTCTCCGCGCACGGGCATCAGGGCAAACTGCCCGTAGTCGTTGATCCACGGCGAGGGCTGGTGCGTCTGCTTGAAGCCGCGGATCGTGTGGGCGCCGTAGGTATAGGTCCAGCCGTCGCCCATCTTGCCCGTCTGGGGCGTCCAGAAGTTCATGCCCCACGGCAGGGCGATCGCCGGGTAGGTGTTGCCCGTCGAGAAGGCGTAGTCGGACTGCGTGCCCATCAGCGTCGTAACGTACTCCACCGGGGGCAGCAACTTTTCCTGGGGTTGCGATGCCGCGCCGCAGGCCGTAAACAGCAGGGCCAGGGCGGCCGAAAATGCATATCGTTTCATAACGGTCGTTATTCGGAAATTTCCGCAGCGGCGAGATCGTACCAGAGCGCCGGCTCGGGTCCCATCTCGAACTCGAGCACGCCGCCCTGCATCACCGCCTCATGCGAAATGTAGGGTTTGTCGTAGGGTTGTCCGTTGAGCCGCACGCCCTGCACATAGCGGTTTTCGGGCGCGAAGTTCTTCGCCTCGACGGTGAACGTACCGCCCGGCACGGCAATCTGCACCCGCTCGAAGTAGGGCGCGCCGAACCAGTAGCGGCCGCCGGCGGGCTCCACCTCGTAGAAGCCCATCGACGAGAGGACGTACCAGGCCGACATCTGGCCCACATCCTCGTTGCCCGAAAGACCGTCGGGCTGGTCGTGGTAGAGCGTCGAGAGCACCTCGCGCACGCGGTCGGCCGTCTTCCACGGCTCGCCGAGCATCGTGTAGAGGTAAAGTACATGGTGGCTCGGCTCATTGCCGTGGGCATACTGGCCGATCAGGCCCGAGATGTCGGGCGAGGTCTCGGCCCCCTCGACCACCGAGCTGACCGTGAAGAGCGAGTCGAGCTTCGCGATCATCGCCTCGCGCGAGCCAAAGCAGGCCTGCAGGCCGGCCACATCGTGCGGCACAAGCCAGGTGTACTGCCAGGCATTGCCCTCGCAGTAGTCGTCGGCGCGGTGCGTCGAGGCAAAGGGGTTGAAGGGCGTGCGCCAGCCGCCCTTCGCGTCGCGGCCGCGCATGAAGCCCGTCGAGGGGTCGAAGTAGTGGCGGTAGGAATGGCTGCGCTCGGTGAAGTAGGCGGCATCCTCCGTCCTGCCCAGCGCCTCGGCGGCCCGTGCGGCGGCACCGTCGGCCAGGGCATACTCCATGTCGTAGGCCACCGCCTCGTTGAAGAGGTCGCACGGAATGTAGCCGTGTTTCATGCGCAGGCCGTTGCCGCGATCGGGGTTCATTGCCGTTTTGCGGATCGCCTCGAAGGCCTGCCCGCGGTCGAAGCCGCCGATCCCCTTCACGATGGCGTCGGCCACCACGGGAATGCCCGGATTGCCCACCATGCAGTCCGTCTCGTTGCCCCAGAGGTGCCATACGGGAAGGCGCCCCTGCTCGTCGGCGATCGCCAGCATCGTGCGGATGATGTCGGGCATCCGGTCGGGATGGAGGATCGTCATCAGCGGCATCGCCGCGCGGTAGGTATCCCACAGCGAGAAGGTCGTATAGGTCTTGTGGCCGGGATTCGTGCGTACCTGTCCGTCGGCACCGCGGTAGTCGCCGTTCACGTCGCAGAACTCCGACGGGGCGACCATCGTATGGTAGAGCGCCGTATAGAAGATGCGCTTGGCCGCCTCGTCCTGCGTCTCGATCCGCACCTTGCCGAGCTCCGCCTCCCAGGCCGCCGTGGCTGCGGCGGCCGTGGCGTCGAAGTCCCAGCCGGGGAGCTCCGCCTCAAGGTTGGCGGCGGCACCTTCGGCACTCACGGGCGAGAGAGCCACCTTCACGAGCAGCGGCTCGCTTTCGGTCGTATCGAAATCAACCCTTGCGTAACGGGCCGCCGTGCCCGCCCCGGTCGTCTCACCCGGCTGCAGGAAGGTGATCCCCTTCACGGGCTTCGAGAATTCGGCCACGAACCAGACCTTCTGGTCCTTGGCCCAGCCCGACGAGTAGCGCCAGCCGCTCAGGCGCGTGCTGTCGTCCGAAAGACAGAATCCCGTATCGGTAGCCTTGTCCCAGCAGCCGCCGTTCTCCAGGTCGAAGACCAGCGCCGCCTCGTCCGACGTCGGGAAGGCATAGCGGTGGAATCCCACGCGGGGCGTGGCCGTCATCTCGGCCGTAACGCCGTAGCGGGTCAGCGGCACCGAATAGTACCCCGGGCGCACGACCTCCTTCGTACGGTCGGCATAGGACCAGAGGCCCGACTGCGGATCCTCCTCGACGCCGCGGGCGTAGGTTACCTCCCCCACGACGGGCATCACCGTAACGTCGAACAGGTCGCCGATGCCCGTACCGCTCAAATGCGTGTGCGAGAATCCGATGACCGTCGAATCCGACTGGTGGTAGCCCGAGCACCAGTCCCACTCCTGCGGGATGCTCGTGGGGCCGAGCTGCACCATGCCGAAGGGAACGTTCGCCCCGACGAAGACATGTCCGTGGCCGCCCGTGCCGATTTTGGGATCGACCCAGCGGGTCAGCGACTCCTCTCCGGAGGTTGCCGGAGTGCCGCAGGCGCCGGCGAGCATGAGGGCCGCAACCGGCAGAAGGCTGTATAACCGTTTCATAATCATCCTATTTTCTGTTTTCAAGTTCAAAGGTCAGACGGCCGCCCGCAAGCAGCTCGTCGTGCGAGATGCGGTATTTGCCGAGCCGCTTGCCGCCGAGCGTCATGCGGCGGATGTATCCGGCATCGGGCGCCGTGCGGTCGGCCTCGATGACCAGCTCGCCGCGCGGCGTGTCGATCTCCACGCGGTCGAAGGTCGGGGCCGTGAGCGTATAATAGGGCTCGCCCGGACAGTCGGGATAGAGTCCCATCATCGAGAAGACGGCCCAGGCCGACATCGTTCCCGTATCGTCGTTGCCGGGGATGCCGTCGGGCTGCGTGGTGAAGTACTTCCCGAGCAGACGCGCCACCTCGCGCTGCGTGCGCCACTCCTCGCCCGGGAAACGGCTGAAGAGGTAGGCATAGGCGATGTCGGGTTCGTTGGCCGGGTCGTAGAGCCCCTTGTCGAAGACCGTCTGGAGCTTCTCGACGAACTTGCGGCGGCCGCCCATCAGGCGGGCCAGCCCCTCGACGTCGTGCGGGACATAGAACGTATAGTTCCAGGCCGAGCCCTCGTGGAAGCCGGGTGCGGCCGTAAAGTTCTCGCCGGCCTTCGGGTCGAACGGCGTGAGGAACGTTCCGTCCATGTTGATCGGACGCAGCGTGCCGAACTCCCTGTCGTAATAGTGGCGGTAGCCCAGCGAGCGCTCGCGGAAGAGCTGCGCGTCGTCGTCATGTCCGAGTGCCGCGGCCAGCAGCGAGAGCGCATGATCGGCGATGTAGTACTCCAGGGCATGCGACACGGAGGTGTCGCCCGCCAGATCCTTGGCATAGAAGCCCAGCGGCACATAGCCCCGCTCGATGTAGGGGTCGATGTCGGGCCGCAGGGGATTCTGCGCTCCGGGGGTCGTCGCCGACTTGATGAAGGCCTCGTAGGCCGTCTCGATATCGAAGTCGCGGAGCCCCTTGAGCCAGGTATCCGTAATGACCGGGATGGCCGGGTCGCCCTCCATGGTGAAGGTCTCGCGGCCGTAAAGCTCCCACTTGGGCATCCACCCCCACTCGCGGTACATGCCGATCATCGAGCGCACCATGTCCGTCTGCCGTTCGGGATAGACCAGCGTCAGGAGCTGGTGGACGTTGCGGTAGGTGTCCCACAGCGAGAAGACCGTATAGCGGTCGCCCTCCTCCGAGAGGCCCACGCCTCCGGGCGTCTCCATGAGCGGATATTCGCCGTTCACGTCGCTTAGGAGGTTGGGATGGATCAGCGCATGGTAGAGCCCCGTGTAGAAGACCCGCTTCTGGGCGTCGGTGCCGCCCTCGACGCGGATGCGGCCCAGGTCGTCGTTCCACCGCCGGCGGGCCGCCGCACGGAGCGCATCGAACGAGCTGCCTGCGGGCTGCTCGGCCTCGAGGTTCCGCCGGGCGTTCTCCATCGAGACGAACGAGATGCCCATGCGCACCTCAATCTGCTCGCCGGGCGTCAGGTCATCGTAGGTGAACCAGTAGCCGATATCGTCGCCCGCCAGTTCGCGGCCGTAGCGCGTGTAGAGCTTGTACTTGCCGTTGTCGGGGGTCCACTCGGCCTCAACGCCCGTCATCGGACGCTGCTTCTTCCAGTAGCCCGACGCCGTGGGCGCCTTCGAGACGCGCAGGACGAAGTAGATCGGGAAGACCGCCTGCGGGTTGTAGCAGAAGGTGCCCAGCAGGCGCATGCCCTCGATCTCGCGGTCGTTCACGCGGCGCACCATCGCACCGGTCTCGTTCGTGAGGCCCTCGCCCAGGTTCAACAGGATATGCCCCGTCCCTTCGGGGAAGGTGTAGCGCTCGGCCGAGCTGCGCGGCGTGGCCGTCGCCTCGATGCGGATGCCGTATTTGGCCAGCGTCGCGGCGTAGTAGCCCGGCGTGGCCACCTCGTCGCCGTACTCCGAGCCGTAGTTACGGTAGTCCACATCCAACTCGCCGCACGTCGGCATCGTCAGCAGGGCCCCCATCTCGGGGCATCCCACGCCGCTCAACGCCCCGTGGGCCATTCCCGTGAAGAACTTGTTGTGGTACTCGTAGGGCGTGGACCACCAGCGGGCGTCCTTGTCGTAGAGGTTCTTGTCGGAGCCCATGACGTTGAACGGCACGACCGACATCATGCCGTTCGGGCAGAGGGCTCCGGGATTCGTCGTGCCGAAGTTGGTCGTCCCGATGAAGGGATCGACCCAGTCGGCGGGTTCCTGCGCCCGCACCGGAGCGCAGAAAAGAGCTGCGGCGAGCGCCACAGCAGGAAGCGTTCGTCGCAGACTCATCACAGGATGCTGTTTTTCTTCGTGAATTCGACGATTTCGGGAATGTATCCGAAGGCGAGGCCCGTTACCGTGTCGGCACATCCGTAGTAGACGGCCACGCGGCCCGTTTCGGGATCGTGCAGCGCCGCGCAGGGGAACGTTACGTTGGGCACGTCGCCCATGCACTCGTACGTCTCGCGCGGGGAGATCAGATACGGACCGCTGCGGGCCAGCACCTTCCACGGCTCCTCCAGGTCGAGCAGCGCCGAGCCGAAGGCATAGACATAGCCGTTGCACGAACGCAGCACGCCGTGGTAGAAGAGCAGCCACCCCTCGCTCGTCTCGATGGGCACGGGGCCCGCGCCGATCTTCATGCACTGCCAGGCGCTCTGCTCGAAGGCCGCGGGCGACATGACATGGCGGTGGCGGCCCCAGTAGACCATGTCGGGCGACTCCGAATAGAAGATGTCGCCGAAGGGGGTATGCCCCGTGTCGCTCGGACGCGAGAGCATCGCGAACTTGCCGCCGATCTTGCGCGGGAACATCACGCCGTTGCGGTTGTAGGGCAGGAAGGCGTTCTCCAGCTGGTGGAAGGTCTCGAAATCGGTCGTCCAGGCGATGCCGATCGTCGGGCCGTGGTAGCCGTTGCACCACGTTACATAGTACTTGTCGTCGATCTTCGCCACGCGGGGATCATAGCCGTAGACCCATTCGGCTACCTCCGGGTCGGCACCCTCGAGGTGGAAATCCGCCTCCTGGATCTCCCAGTCGATGCCGTTCACCGAGAAGCCGACATGGATGCGCATGCGGCGGTTCGTGTCGTCGCAGCGGAAGACGCCGGCGTAATTGTACTTGCCCTTCTTGAAGGGTACGACAGCCGAGTTGAAGATCGAATTCGACGTCGAAAGCGCATAACGGCCGATAATCGGGTTGGCCGAATAACGCCACATGACCTCTTTGGAGCCTGCGGGACGCTCCTCCCACGGCATCCCGGGCAGCGCCGGGCCCGTTATTTTCAGATTTGCCATAACTTCGATGGTTTTGTTATAAGTATGTTTTCAATCAGTTCACAACAATCTCGTCAATGAAGATCCAGCCGCCGGCATTGCCGTGGAAGGCCGCATGACAGCGGACATAACGCGCCTGCGCGCTGCCCTCCCAGCCGAAGGCCCGGCACTGGAGCTTCGGATCGTCGAACGGGAGGTCGTTGAGCTCCTCGCCCAGCACGGTGAAGTGCTCACCGTCCTCCGACACGGAGATCTCGACGCTCCTGGGCAGTCCGATCAGCGCGGAGTGCCACTGCAGGAAGTCGGCCTTCACCTCGCGGATCGCCTTCACGGCGCCGAGGTCGATCGTCGCCTCGAAATCCCTGTTCAGGAAGCCCTGCCAGCGGTAGCCGTAGTTCCACGGCCCGAACCAGCCGTCGGTAAGCGATCCCTCGCCGTCGGCCGGGTAGCTCTCGTACCACTCCGCGCCGTAGCTCACGGGGCATCCCAGCGCCAGATGCTTCACCTGCTTGAGGGCCTCGGGACGCTCCGCACGCTCCGATGCGGCCTGATCGAAGGTATTGTACCCCTCCGCGCGCGCCGTCTCAATGCGGAGCAGCGCCCGGCGGTGGAAATCGTCGTAATCCTTCCGTTCGGGTGCGGTCCACGCCACCTCGGCCAGGGCGAACATGCGCGGGTAGAGCATGTACTCGGCATGTTCGCCCGTCGGGACATACTCGGTCCACAGGTTGGCCTGCACGCCCAGCACATTCTCGCGGCCCACCATATCCTCGGGAGCCGGCTCGCACATGTAGACCTTCGGCAGCGGCAGCGAACCCTCGAGCGCCTTGGGCTCGGTCGAGGGGTTGCCCTGGTACTTGTCCAGATAGCAGTAGCTGCCCGGCGTCATCACCACGGGATGACCCGAAGCGGCCGCCTCGCGGCCGCCCGACATGCCGCGCCACGACATCACCGCGGCGTTGGGAGCCAGACCGCCCTGCAGGATCTCGTCCCAGCCCAGGAGCTTGCGTCCGTGGGCATTGAGGAAAGCCTCAACGCGGTGCACGGCGTAGCTCTGAAGCTCGTCGAGGTCCTTCAACCCCTCGCACTGCATCCGCGCGCGGCACTTCGGGCAGGTGGCCCAACCCTTTTTCGTGGCCTCGTCGCCGCCGATGTGGATATACTCCGAGGGGAAGAGCTCCATGACCTCCGCGAGAACATTCTCCAGGAACTCGAAGGTCTTGTCGTTGCCGATGCACAGATCGTCATAGACGTAAGGCTTCCCGGCGCACGACAACTCGGGATAGACCGCCAGGACCTCCTCCGAATGGCCGGGCATCTCGATCTCGGGGATCACCGTGATGTGCAGCGAATCGGCGTAGGCCACCACCTCGCGGATCTCCTCCTTGGTATAGAAGCCGCCGTAGGCATTCGGATCCTCCTTGCGGCCATAGGGACGGCGTCCGGCATCGAGCCACTCCTGCCACGGCTCGACCGCACGCCAGGCGGCAATCTCCGTCAGCTCGGGATAGCGGTCGATCTCGATGCGCCAGCCGCCGCCGTCGGTCAGATGCCAGTGCAGGCGGTTGAGTTTGAGCGAGGCCATCATCCGCAGCTGTTTTTTCACAAACTCCTTGCCGAAGAAGTGGCGCGACTCGTCGAGATGCATACCGCGGTAGCCGAAGCGCGGCGCATCGACGATGCGCTGGGCCGGGATTTTATCCCCATAGTGGCTGCGAAGCTGCAGCAGGGTCTGCAACCCATAGAAGAGACCCGCCTCACCGCGTGCCCTGACTACCGCACCCTCGGGAAGGACCGAAAGTTCATACCCCTCCTCCGAGGCGGGCACGCCCTCCTCCGACGAAAGGACAAAACGCAGGGCGGCATCCTCCGCCATCTCCGCCGCCGGCAGCGGCGTCGTCCGCAGAGAGGCGGCCAATGCGTCGGCAACCGCCTCCGGGGTGTCGAACGCCACGGTAAGCGGCGTCGGGATCCGGAAGGTTCCGGGACATTTCTCGATCGTGGCGGGCCGGGGTATGACAACCTCGGCATACTCGGGAGATCCGCCGCAGGAGACGGCCGAGAGCGACAATACGGCGCCGGCAAGACCGGCAATCAGGAGAGCGAAGCGTGTTTTCTTCATGTTTTGCCTGGGTAAACGGATTTTATCGGTTTTTATTTCTTTTCGTCGGGGTAGGTGAAGGGGATCAGACGCGTCATGACAAAGGCGGGGATCGTAGTCAGCATCACCACCAGGAAGAAGACCTTGTATCCGAGCCAGTCGCTCAGATAGCCCGAGACGGCGCCGGTGAGCATCACCGAGAGGTTCATGATGCCCGAAGCGAAGGCGTAGTGGGCCATCTGATGCTTGCCGGGGGCCACCTGCTGCATCATGAAGAGCGTGAGACCCACGAAGCCGAATCCGTAGCCGAAGTACTCCAGCACGATGCCGCCGGCGATGAACCACATCGACGAGGGCTGGAAGAAGGCCAGCAGGGCGTAGACCACGAACGGGACGTTGAAGATGCAACAGAGCGTGAAGAGCGTACGGCGCAGGCCGCGTGCGGCGATGTAGTAGCCCGCAAGCAGCGATCCGAGCAGGAAGGCCCCGGCGCCGAACGTGCCGTAGTAGAGGCCGATCTGCTGGTTCGAGAGACCGAGGCCCCCGACCGCCGTATCGGCCTTGAGGAAGAGCGGCACGATCTTCATGACGAAACCCTCGCCCAGACGGTAGAGGATGATGAAGGCGATGTAGTACCAGATGTGCTTCTTGGCAAAGAAGGCGACGATCACTTCGCGCAGCCCCCGCAGGCCCTCACGCAGCGAATGCTTCTCGGCGGCGGCACCGCCCGACGGAAGCATCTTCGCATGGTAGAGTCCGATCAGCACAAGCAAACCGCAGAGGATGGCCAGCACGACGGTCCACGCATGTACATATGCGTCGAACGAAGCGGCTCCCGCCGCGGAGCTCCGCTCATAGAGCCACCCGGCGAACCAAACCAGACCGCCCGTGGCCACCAGTTTGGCCAGGTTGTAGAAGGCGCCCTGCCAGCCGATATACTTGGCCTGGTCGCGCGTCGAGAGCTCCGACATGTAGACGCCGTCGGCGGCAATGTCATGCGTCGCGCCGCTGAAGGCCACGACGGCAAAGACGGCGATCGTTACGGCGAAGAACGACGGCAGATGCAGGGACAACGCCGCCACGCCGAACATCACGCCGCTCAACAGCTGCGTGGCGACGACAAAAAACTTTTTCGTGCGGAAAAGCTCCAGGAAGGGGCTCCAGAGGAATTTGATCGTCCACGGCCACATGATCAGCGAGGTCCAGAAGGCGATCTGCGCATCCTGAATCCCGAGATCCTTGAACATCACGGCCGACACCATATTCAACACCACGAAGGGCAGTCCCATGGCAAAATAGAGGCTCGGGACCCAGGCCAACGGGGAAACGATACGTCTGGTCTTGTTCATCGAAGAAGGTTCATTACAAGGTTTTGGTGAACAAAGATACGCATTTTCCCGGGACTTTCCGAGGCTTTCCGGCGTAAAATCGCACACCGCGACAGCGGGTTATGAAAAAGTGCGTCCGAAGCCCCTTTCAAGGGGTTTCGGACGCACTGCGGCTTCGTGCCGGCCGGCGATCAGCGCGCCTTGGCCTCGCAATAGGCGCAGCGGCACACGCCGTCGGCCGTGCGACGGAAGAGCTGATCGACATCCTCGGTCGCCGAGATGCAGCGGGCGTTCGGGCAGGTCAGCTCATTGACGATATACTCCTCGTTGAAGACCGGCGTATGCTCGAACGGACGGTTTTCGTCGGCCCAGCGCAGCAGCGTATAGATCAGCGCCATGCGCACGAACTTGCCGTTCTCGACCTGGCGGAAGTAGGCCGCGCGCGGATCGTTGTCCACCGCCCGCGTGATCTCGTTCACACGCGGCAGCGGGTGCAGGATAATCATGTCCTTGCGCGCCGTACGGAGCTTCTCCGTATCGAGCACGAAGCTGTTCTTCACGCGGTCGAACTCCTCCTCGTCGAGGAAGCGCTCCTTCTGCACGCGCGTCATGTAGAGGATGTCCAGCTCGGGCATCACCTCCTCCATCGTGCGCACCTCGTGGAACTCGACCTTCGAGGCGGCACGCATCTCCTGCAGCATGTAGTCCGGCAGGCGCAGTTCCTCGGGCGAGATGAGGTAGACACGGATCCCCTCGTAGCGCGACAGCGCCTTGATGAGCGAGTGGACCGTACGGCCGAACTTCAGGTCGCCGCAGAAGCCGATCGTCAGGTGGTCGAAACGCCCCTTCTCGCGCTTGATCGTCAGCAGGTCCGTCAGCGTCTGCGTCGGATGGGCATGGCTGCCGTCGCCGGCGTTGATGACCGGGATGCCGGCATACTGCGAAGCGACGAGCGGCGCACCCTCCTTGAAGTGGCGCATGGCGATGATGTCGGCGAAGCAGCGGATCACACGCACCGTGTCGGCGACCGTCTCGCCCTTCGAGACGGACGAGGAGTTGGCGTCCGAGAAGCCGATCACCTGTCCGCCCAGTTCGAGCATCGCCGAGGTGAAGCTCAACCGCGTGCGGGTCGAGGGCTCGTAGAAGAGCGTGGCGAGTTTCTTGCCCTTGCAGGCCTCGCTGTATTTGGCGCGGTTGGCGATGATGTCCTCCGCGAGTGCCACGATCTGCTCGGTCTCCTCGACCGTCAGATCCGTAGGATCAATCAAATGTCGCATAGTTCTTCAATTTCTAAAGTTCAGATATCGCACGGTGATTACGCTCCCGGGAGGGGATCAGCGCATCCAGCTCTCGTCCGACGGATTGTCGCGGAACCGCAGCAGGCGCGCCTTGTCCCCGGCCTTGATATAGCCCTCCTCGGCGGCCACCTCGACCAGTGCGTCGAGGTTCGAGAGGCTGTAGTTCACCACCTGCGCCTCGCGCAGCCGATCCAGCCCCTTCTGCATGCCGTAGGTGAAAATCGAGGCCACGCCGAGCACCTCGGCACCCGCCTCTCGCAGCGCCTCGACCACCTCGATGCACGAGCCGCCCGTGGAGATCAGATCCTCGATGACCACCACCTTCTGGCCCTTCTCCAGACGGCCCTCGATGCGGTTGCCGCGGCCGTGGTCCTTGGCACCCGACCGTACATAGCCCATCGGCAGGTCGAGGATCGTCGCCGTGATGGCGGCGTGGGCGATGCCGGCCGTCGAGGTGCCCATGAGCACCTCCGCCTCGGGATATTTCGTGCGGACGATCTCGGCCAGCCCGGCCTCGACGTGCTTGCGCACCTCGGGGGCCGTCAGCGTCAGCCGGTTGTCGCAATAGATCGGGCTCTTGATACCGCTCGCCCAGGTGAAGGGCTGCCCGGGGCGCAGGAAGACCGCGCCGATCGAGAGCAGATCCCGTGCAATGGATTTTTCCAGATTCGTTTCCATATTCTCGTTATTTTGTCCTGTTGTCCTGTTTCGTTGGGGCAGCGTCCGCTGCATCGGCCTCCAGCGCCCGGCGCAGCACACGCTCCACCTCCTCGGGGTAGATGCCTCCCTCGTGGACCTTCTCCCCGCCGACATAGAAGGTCGGCACATAGTAATAGTCGTAGCGGTCGGCCACGTCGGGCTGCTCCGACTCCTCGATCATCTCGATCCCGACAGCCGCCAGCTCGGGATGGGCCGCACGGGCCTCCTCGATGTAGCGCAGCGCCTTCTTGCAGAAGGGGCAGTTTTTCAGATAGAACAGTTTTACGGGTTTCATGGCTGCATGTGTTTTGATTCGCCCGGAGAACCTCAAAAAACGGACCGTCTATCCGACGAACTCCGCAACGCAGCGGCGGTAGGCTGCCACGGGATCCGCGGCCGCCGTGATCGGACGTCCCACGACGATGAAGTCCGAGCCGATCTCACGGGCCCGGGCCGGCGTCGTAACGCGCACCTGGTCGGCCACGTCGCCGTCGGCAAAACGCACACCGGGCGTTACGGTCAGGAAGTCCGCGCCGCACGCCTCATGCACCATACCGGCCTCGAGCGGCGAGCAGACGACGCCGTCCAACCCCGCCTCGCGCGTGTTGCGGGCATACTGTACGATCGTCTCGTTGATCGAGGCGCCGATGAGCAGTTCGCGCTGCATGCGCTCCTCGCTCGTCGAGGTGAGCTGCGTTACGGCGATCAGCAGCGGCCGCGTGCCGTCCTCGCGTGTGAGGCCCTCGCGGGCCGCGCGCATCATCTCGATCGTGCCGGCGGCGTGGACGTTGCACATGTCCACATCGAGGCGCGAGAGTACGGCCATCGCCTTGCGCACCGTATTGGGAATGTCGTGGAGCTTCAGGTCGAGGAAGATCTTGTGGCCCCGGCGCTTGATCTCGCGCACGATGGCGGGTCCCTCGGCGTAGAAGAGCTCCATGCCGATCTTCAGAAAGGGTTTGCGCGCCTCGTCCCGGAAGAGGTCGAGGAAGCGGAAGGTATCTTCTGCGGACTTGAAGTCGCAGGCAATGATGACGTCGCGTTCCATATGCGGATTCGTTAGCTGTAAGTTGTTTTCGTATACGTTTTCGGGACTACTCCACGCAGCCGATAATGTCGCGCAGGCGCGTGATGCCCAGGCGCCGCATCTCGGCGGGCAGCGCCTCGATGATCTCCTTCGAGGCATAGGGATTCACCAGATTGGCCGCACCGACCTGCACGGCCGTGGCCCCGGCCATCATCATCTCGATCACGTCGCGGGCCGTACTCACGCCGCCGCACCCCATGACGGGAATCCGGCAGGCACGGGACACCTGGTAGACCATGCGCACGGCCACAGGGAAGATCGCCGGGCCCGAAAAACCGCCCATCGTGTTGGCGATCACGGCCCGCCGCCGCACGGTGTCGATACGCATGCCCAGCATCGTGTTGATCAGACAGATGCCGTCGGCACCGGCCTCCTCGCACGCCCGGGCGATCGAGACGATGTCCGTAACGTTGGGCGAGAGCTTGATGAAGACGGGCTTCGTCGTAACGGCCTTGACGGCGCGCGTTACCTCGGCCGCCGCCTCCGCCGACGTGCCGAACGACATGCCGCCGTGCCGCACGTTGGGGCACGAGACATTCACCTCGATGATCGCCACCTGCTCCTCGCGGTCGATCCGCCCGCAGCAGTAGGCATACTCCTCGACCGAGAAGCCCGAGATGTTGGCGATCACCGGCTTGCGGAAGAAACTCCGCAGGCGCGGCAGCTCCTCGGCGATCACACGGTCAATGCCGGGGTTCTGCAGCCCCACGGCATTGATCATGCCCGCCCCGCACTCGGCGATGCGCGGCGTGGGGTTGCCGAAGCGCGCCTCGCGCGTCGTCCCCTTGAAGGAGAACGATCCGAGGATGTTGATATCGTAGAACTCCCGGAACTCGTTGCCGTAGCCGAACGTGCCGCTGGCCGGCACGACCGGATTGTCCAGCCGTACGCCGCACAGCTCGACCGAAAGGTCAAGACCGTCCATCGTTGTCGTTTTCGGATCCGTTACCATATGATCTCTCCTTTCTCGAGCACCGGGCCCTCCTTGCAGATGCGCTTGTTGCCGTATTTGGTCTTACACGAGCAGCCCATGCAGGCGCCGAAGCCGCAGCCCATGCGCTCCTCGAAGGAGAGCTGCCCGTCCTGCTCGACCGCCTCGGCCAGGGCCCGCAGCATCGGCAGCGGCCCGCAGGCGTAGAAGTAGTCGAAATCGGGCCGCCGCTCGGCGAGGGCCGTCGTAACGAAGCCCCGGACGCCGTGCGAACCGTCGGCCGTGGCGACCGTAACCGTGCAGCCCAATGCCCGGAACTCCTCCTCGTAGAAGCACTCCGCGGCGGTATTGAAGCCGAGGATCACCTCGACCGGACGCCCCGCGGCCAGCAGCCGTTTGGCCAGGTGGTAGAGCGGCGGCACGCCGACGCCCCCGCCGACAAGCAGCGGGCGCCGCACCTCCTCACGGATCGAAAAGCCGTTTCCCAGGCCGGTCAGCAGGTCCAGCTCCGTGCCCGCCGCCATGCGGCTCATCTGCGCCGTACCGTCGCCCACGACCTTGTAGATCAGCGTAATCGTCCGCTCATCGTAGTCGCACACCGAGATCGGGCGCCGCAGATAGCGCCCTTCGAGGGCAATATTGACGAACTGCCCGGGAGCGGTGATCCACTGCGTGTCGCCTTCGAGCACCATCCGCCAGACGCTCTGCGTCAGCGGCTCGTTCGCAAGGATCCGGTATATGCCTTTTTTATACATGTTCCGTCGATCGGGATCGTTCCGTTATTTCGCGTCGATCGTCGAGACGCGCAGCGTAATCTCCTCCAGCACGTCGAGCAGCACCTTCACCGTCTCGAGGGCCGTGAAGACCGTTACGTTGTTCTCGACGGCCGTGCGGCGGATCTCATATCCGTCCAGCCGCGTGTTGTGCTGGTTGATGTCGATCGTATTCATCACATAGCTGATATGTCCCTGGCGCAGGGCGTCGATGATCTCCGTGCTGCCCTCGCTCAGCTTGCGGCGCGTACGCGTGCGGATGCCGTGCTCGCGCAGGAACTCGGCCGTACCGGTCGTCGCCTCGACGTTGAAGCCCAGGTCGTAGAAGCGCTTGACCAGCGGCAGGGCCTGCTGCTTGTCCTGGTCGGCGATCGTAACGAAGATCGTTCCGTAGTTCGAGACATGCATGCCCGTAGCCTGCAGCGCCTTGTAGAGCGCGCGCGTGAGCTTGTCGTCATAGCCGATCGCCTCGCCCGTCGATTTCATCTCGGGCGAGAGGTAGGAGTCCACGCCGCGGATCTTGGCGAACGAGAAGGCCGGAGCCTTGACATACCAGCGCGTCTTCTCCCGGCCGTAGACCTCCGTGATGCCCTGCTCGCGCAGCGACTTGCCCAGGATGACCTGCGTGGCGATGTGGGCCATCTGCACGCCCGTGGACTTCGAGAGGAACGGCACCGTACGCGACGAGCGCGGATTGACCTCGATGACGTAGACGTCGTCGTCGGCGGCGACGATGAACTGAATGTTGTAGAGACCCACGATACCGATGCGCAGACCCAGCTTCACCGTATAGTCGATGATCTTGTCCTTGGCCTTCTGGCTCACGCTGAAGGTCGGATAGACGCTGATCGAGTCGCCCGAGTGGATACCCGTATGCTCGACATGCTCCATGATGCCCGGAATGAAGACATCCTTGCCGTCGCAGATGGCATCGACCTCGAGCTCCTTGCCCATGATGTAGCGGTCCACCAGCACCGGCGAATCCTCATTGACCTCGACGGCCGTCTGCAGGTAGTGGCGCAACCGCTCCTCGTTCGAGACGATCTGCATGGCGCGGCCGCCCAGCACATAACTCGGGCGCACCAGCACCGGATAGCCGATGCGGGCCGCGGCGCGCACGCCCTCCTCGATATCGGTTACGGCCTCGGCCTCCGGCTGCGGGATGCCCAGCTCCTCCATGATCTTCTCGAAGCAGCCGCGGTCTTCGGCGTTGCGGATCGCCTCGCAGTCCGTGCCGATGATGGGCACGCCCAGTTCGGCGAGCGGCTCGGCAAGGTTGATGGCCGTCTGTCCGCCGAGCGAGACAACGATGCCCTTGGGTTTCTCGAGGTGGATGACGTTCATCACGTCCTCGACCGTCAGCGGCTCGAAGTAGAGTTTGTCGCTGGTCGTATAGTCCGTCGAGACGGTCTCGGGGTTGTTGTTGATGATGATCGCCTCGTAACCCGCCTCGCGGATCGACCAGATGGCGTGCACGGTCGAATAGTCGAACTCGACACCCTGGCCGATGCGGATCGGGCCCGAACCCAGTACGACGATCTTCTCCTTGTCGCTCACCTTCGACTCGTTCTCCTGCTCGTAGGTCGAGTAAAAATAGGGCACATAGGAGGCGAACTCGCTGGCGCAGGTGTCGATCATCTTGTAGACGGGGAAGATGTCGTGCTTCTCGCGCAGGCGGTAGATGTCATGCTGCGAGAGGCCCCACAGCTGACCGATAAACTTGTCGCTGAAGCCCATGCGCTTGGCGTCGCGCAGCGTCTCGGGGTCTCCGGGATGGGCGCGCACGACATTTTCGAACTCGACGATGTTCTTGAACTTCTCGAGGAAGAACATGTCGATCTTCGTATTGTTGTAGATCAGCGCCAGATCGACGCCGCCGCGGATAAGCTGGGCGATGGCATACAGACGGTCGTCCGTACCCTCCTTGATGTAGGCCAGCAGGTCGTCGTTCGACCACGAGTCGAACTTCTTGTGGTAGATGTGGCAAACGCCCGTCTCGAGCGAACGCACGGCCTTGAGCAGCGACTCCTCCATCGTACGGCCGATCGACATCACCTCGCCCGTGGCCTTCATCTGCGTGCCGAGCTTGTTCGAGGCGTCGGCAAACTTGTCGAACGGGAAGCGCGCCACCTTCGTTACGACATAGTCGAGCGTCGGCTCGAACGAGGCCGGCGTGTTGGCGATGCGGATCTCGTCGAGCGTAAGACCTACGGCAATCTTGGCGCTGACACGCGCGATGGGATATCCCGAGGCCTTCGAAGCCAGGGCCGAGGAGCGCGACACGCGCGGATTGACCTCGATCAGGTAGTATTTGAACGACAGCGGGTCCAATGCGAACTGCACGTTGCAGCCGCCTTCGATCTTCAGCGCGCGGATGATCTTCAGCGCCGAGTCGCGCAGCATCTGGAACTCCTTGTTGGTGAGCGTCTGGCTCGGGGCCACGACGATCGAGTCGCCCGTATGGATGCCGACCGGGTCGATGTTCTCCATGCAGCAGATGCTGATGGCCGTATCGTTGCGGTCGCGCATCACCTCGTACTCGATCTCCTTGTAGCCCTTGATGCTCTTTTCGACAAGCACCTGGTGCACCGGCGAGAGCGACAGGGCGTGGCGCATCAGCTCGCGCAGCTCCTGCTCGTCGTCGGCAAAGCCGCCGCCCGTGCCGCCCAGCGTGAAGGCCGGACGCAGCACCACCGGATAGCCGATCTTCGCAGCCACCTCGACGGCCTCCTCGACCGACGTGGCGATCTCCGACGGGAGCACCGGCTCTCCGAGCGACTCGCACAGCTCCTTGAAGAGCTCGCGGTCCTCGGCCTGCTCGATCGACTCGAACGACGTGCCGAGGATCTCGACCTGGCATTCGCGCAAAATACCCTTCTTGGCCAGCTGCACGGCCAGATTCAGGCCCGTCTGGCCGCCCAGGCCCGGAACGATGGCGTCGGGACGCTCATAGCGGATGATCTTGGCAACGTATTCGAGCGTCAGCGGCTCCATGTAGACCTTGTCGGCAATATGCGTGTCGGTCATGATGGTGGCGGGATTCGAATTGGCGAGAATCACCTCATATCCCTCCTCCTTGAGTGCCAGGCACGCCTGCGTACCCGCATAGTCGAACTCGGCGGCCTGACCGATCACGATCGGGCCCGACCCGATGACCATCACCTTCTTGATATCCTTTCTTTTAGGCATGTCTGTACTCCTCCATGATTTTAGTGAACTTTCCGAACAAATAGGCGCTGTCCTGCGGTCCCGAAGCGCTCTCGGGGTGATACTGCATCGAGAAGACGCCCTCCGCGGCGCACTCCACGCCCTCGGCCGTGCCGTCGAGCAGATTGACGTGCGTCAGCGTGAGCCCCGTACCCTCGAGCGAGTCGATATCCACGGCATAGCTGTGGTTCTGGCTCGTGATCTCGAGCTTTCCGGTCTGCAGGTTCTTCACCGGATGGTTGGCACCGCGGTGTCCGAACTTCATCTTGAAGGTCCGGGCGCCGTAGGCCAGCGAAATGAGCTGATGGCCCATGCAGATGCCGAAGATCGGCAGACGGCCCCGCAGCTGCTTCACCAGCTCGATCACCGGCTTCACGTCCTCCGGATTGCCCGGGCCGTTCGACAGCACGAGACCGTCCGGATGGAAGGCCATCACCTCCTCGGCCGTGGAGTTGTAGGGCATGACGATCACGTTGCAGCCCACGCGGTTGAGCAGCCGCACGATGTTGTACTTGATGCCGCAGTCGATGGCCACGACATCCCACTTGTGGTTGGGCACGCGGGACATCCACCGCTTGCGGCAGCTCACGCGCGAAACCATGTCGTGGGGCATCTCGTAGGCCCGCAGCCGCTCCAGCGCCTCCTCACGGGGCGTCGCGGCGTCGGTTACGATCACCTTCTGGCTGCCCTCGTCGCGGATGATCCGCGTCAGCGCACGGGTATCGACACCCGAGATGGCCGGGATGTCGTGCTCCTCGAGCACCTCGTGCAGGGTCTTCGTGTAGCGGAAGTTCGAAGGCATGTCGTTGTACTCGCGCACGATCATGCCGCCGATCGTCGGCGTCTTGGTCTCGTAATCCTCGTCGGTCATACCGTAGTTGCCGATCAGCGGATAGGTCATCACGACCATCTGGTCCGTGTACGACGGATCGGACATGATCTCCTGATACCCCACCATCGAGGTGTTGAAGACGATCTCGTTGATCGCCTCGCGGTCGGCTCCGAAACCGTAGCCGTAGAACTCGCGGCCGTCCTCCAGGACAATTTTTTTGGTAAATGGCTTCATCCTTATCTGTTTGAATTTGCTATTGTCGTATCCTCGCATACATATGCTTCGCGGCCGCCGACCACCGTCCGCACGGCACGGCCCCGGACGGGCCAGGCGGCGAAGGGCGTGGCGCGCCCCTTCGAGCGGAACGTCGCCGGATCGAGGCGGTATTCCGCCGCAAGGTCCAGCACCGTGAAGTCGGCCTCGTCGCCCGGCTCCGTGCCGCCTTCGAGACCGAAGATCCGCCGCGGATTGACGGCCATCAGCTCCACGAGCCGCTCCAGCGAGAGCGTTCCCGGAAGCACCAGGTAACGGTACAGCAGCGGGAAGGCGCACTCGAGACCCACGATGCCCATGGCGCTGCGGGCCAGTCCGCGGAGCTTCTCCCCGGCGGCATGCGGCGCATGGTCCGTGGCGATCACCTCGATCGTCCCGTCGAGGATCCCTTCGATGAGGGCCTCGCGGTCCTCGCGGCTGCGCAGCGGCGGATTCATCTTGAAACGCCCCTCTTCGCGCAATTCCTCGTCCGTGAGCAGCAGGTAGTGCGGAGCCGTCTCGCAGCTCACGCGCAGCCCCCGGGCCCGGGCCCGGCGAACCAGCTCGACGCTCTCCTTCGTGGAGACGTGGCAGACATGGTACTGACAACCCGTGGCGGCGGCCAGCTCGATGTCGCGCTCCACCTGCCGCCACTCGCTCTCGGAGCAGATGCCCCTGTGTCCGTGCTCGCGGCAATAGGCGCCGTCGTGGATATATCCCCCGCGCAGCAGCTCGTCCACCTCGCAGTGAGCGACGATCGGCCGTCCGACAGCCGCCGCACGGCGCATCGCCTCCTCCATGAGTTCGGCCGACTGCACGCCGCGTCCGTCATCGGAGAATCCCACGACCTCGGGCGCCAGCGCCGCGAAATCCACTATCTCCCCGCAGCCGCGCTGCCCCACGGTAATCGACCCATAGGGTTTCACGCGCACGAGGGCGTCGCGGCGGATAATCTCCGTCTGCCGGGCCAGGTGCTCCAAAGAGTCGGGCGCCGGATCGAGGTTGGGCATCGAGCAGACGGTCGTATAGCCGCCGCGGGCCGCCGCGGCCGTTCCCGTAGCGATGGTCTCCTTGTAGGCAAAGCCCGGCTCGCGCAGGTGCACATGCACGTCCACGAGTCCGGGGATGACGGTCAGTCCCCGCAGATCGACGACACGGTCGCCGGCGCAGGGCGTCGCATCCGCGACGATGCGCCCCTCATCGACGGCCAGCGCCCCTTCGGCGAAGCGGCCGCCGCGGAATACCCGGGCGTTGGCATAGACGGTCTTCATGGTTTCAGGCACACATAAAAAAATAGGGCAACCGAAAAACAGTTACCCTAATAAAACGACAAAGCCCGAATCCACCGGAGAATGGAAACCCGACCAATAATCCTGCTGCCGGAAAACCCGTGCGGAAGTTATGTCGCGTTGGCCGTTCATGGGGAATTCGAACCTGATTCTAATTGGATGCAAAGTTAGCGCTTTTTCGCCGAGCTTGCAAACCTTTCCCCGGATTTTTTTTCGGCCGGTCCCTTCCGGAGCTATTTCTCCTGCGGCGCGGCGTCGTAGCCGTCGGCCCGCGCGCCCCACATCATCAGAAAGACCAGCATGCCCACGAGCGCCATGGCCAGAATGCCCACATAGGCCCAGCTCCAGCCATAGTGCTGGGCGACATAGCCCAGTCCCACGCCCGAGATGAGCGTCGAGGCGTAGCCGAACAGACCCGTCAGGCCGTTGGCCGTCGCGGCGGCCCGCTTGGTCGCCTGGTTGGCGGCGGCGATGCCGATCAGCGCCTGCGGGCCGTAGATGCAGAAGCCGGCGGCGCACAGCGTCGCGAAGAGCAGCCAGATCGGGGCATCCGAAGGAAGCTGCCAGAAGGCGAAGACGAAGAGGGCGGCGCCCGCCATGCAGAAGACGCAGGTGCGGTGGGCGCGTCCCTTGAGCCAGCGGTCCGTGGCCCAGCCCGAAAAGAGCATGCCCAGGATGCCGGCGATCTCGAACATCGCCACGAGCCATCCGGCGTGCTCCATGCTGACGCCCTTCGACTGGCTCAACAGCGAGGGTCCCCAGTCGAGCACCGAGAAGCGGACGACATAGACGAAGAAGTTGGCGAAGCCCAGGATCCAGATCAGCGGGTTGCGGAAGACGTGCTTCATGAGGAAGGCGCGGTGCTCGGCCCGATCCGAAGCGTCGGGCTTTTCGCGGCGGCTCTCCGTACCTTCGAGTTCGGGCAGTCCCACCGAGGTCGGCGTATCGCGCAGGAAGACGACCAGGCCGATCGCCCCGGCAAAGGCGATGGCCGAAGGGATCCAGAAGCACCACTTCCAGGCCCCGACATGGTCCGGGCCGCTGCCCATCGAGCCCATGATGTACCCGCAGAGGATCACCACCAGTCCGGCGCCGATCGAGTGCGAGGTGTTCCACACGGACATCTTCGTGGCCAGCTGCGTGGGCGGGATCCAGTGGGTCAGCAGGCGCGCGCAGGGCGGGAATCCCGTACCCTGGAGCAGGCCGTTGAAGACCCACATGATGCCCATGAAGAGGATCATCGTATTGGTGAAGCGGTCGCCCGTATGCTCGCCCGTGATCCAGTAGGAGATATCCTCGCCGAAGCCGAAGGCGAAGTTCGACAGGGCGCAGAGCGCCAGTCCGATGGCCATGTACCAGCGGGCGTTCATGCGGTCGGCCAGAATGCCGTTTGCAAAGCGCGAAAAGCCGTAAATCAGGCCGTTGAGCGTTAGGAAGATGCCGAGACTGGTCTTCGAGATGCCGAGATCGGCCTCCAGACCGGGCATGGCCAGCGAAAAGTTCTTGCGGACGAAATAGAAGAGGGCATAACCGACCATCGTCGCGAGGATCGTACGGGTCTGCCAGTACTTGAAACGTTTGTTCTGCTCCGGAGTCATTTCGGAATGAAAGTTTGCGGTTGCGCGAACAAAGATACAACGTTCGGGACGATATTCGTCATTTTCTTCATGAAAAAACCGTTTCAACCGCCCCGAACAGGGTCCGGAACCGCAGGATCTGCAAATTATTTATTAACTTCGCACGACCAAAACGATCATCGCATGGGCGAATTTCACGAATACCGCTCCGTCTGGGAGCACGACGAACTGATGCGCCGCCTCGGCCGGATCCGCCATGTGGCACTCGACATGGACGGCACGATCTACATGGGCGGATCGCTCTTCCCCTGGACCAAAGGATTCCTTGCCGGGCTCCGCGAGCTGGGCATCGGCTACTCGTTCCTGACGAACAACCCCTCGAAGTCGATCGCCGACTACCTGGGGCGGCTCGCCTCGATGGGCATCGAGGCCACGCGCGAGGAGATGTATACGACGGGACTCGCCACGATCGACTACCTGCGCGAGCACCATCCGCAGGCCCGCCGGCTCTTCCTGCTGGGGACGCCCTCGATGATTTCGGAGTTCGAGGCTGCGGGATACGTCTCCACGGCCGACTCGGCCGAGGACCGGCCCGACGCCGTGGTGGTGGCCTTCGACATGACGCTCGTCTACGGCCGGCTATGCCGCGCCGCCTGGTGGGTTCAACAGGGCCTCCCCTACATCGCCACGAACCCCGACCGCGTCTGTCCGACGGACCTTCCGACCGTGCTCGTCGATTGCGGCTCGATCTGCGCGGCCATCGAACACGCCACGGGACGCCGGCCCGACATCACGCTCGGCAAGCCCGACCCGAACATGCTCACGGGCATCCTCACGCGCCACGGACTCCGTCCCGACGAGATCGCCATGGTCGGCGACCGCATCTACACCGACATCGAGATGGCGCACAATGCCGGGGCGACGGGCGTACTGGTGCTCTCGGGAGAGACGACGCTCTCCACGGCGGAGACCGCCGCACGGCAGCCCCACCTGATCGCCGAACACATCGGCGTGCTGGGACGGCTGATCCGCGAAGCTCACGGAGCGTAAGACGCCCATAACCGCTGCCTATACGGCCATAAGAAATACCGAATTGCGGGGAGCGTTTTATTCCGGGAGATGCACTATCTTTGCCCCGAAGCGAACAAAACACCGCAAGCATGGATACGAATCTGCTCATACCGCTGCTGCTGACGCTCGGTGCCGGTCTGGCCACGGGCATCGGCAGCGCGATCGCCTTTTTCGCCCGCCGCACCAACAAACGCCTGCTCTCCTTCTCGCTCGGCCTCTCGGGCGGCGTGATGGTCTACGTCTCGTTCGTCGAGCTGTTCCACGAGGCGAACGTTGCGCTGACGGGCGCATGGGGCCCCCGGGCCGGCGCGGCCGTTACCGTCCTGAGTTTCTTTGCCGGAATCCTCTTCATCGGCATCATCGACCGGCTCGTCCCCTCGGTCGAAAACCCGCATGAAGCCCACCGCATCGAGGAGATGGAGCAACAGCCCCGCAATCCGAAACTCATGCGCATGGGCCTGCTGACGGCACTGGCCATCGCCATCCACAACTTCCCCGAAGGCATCGCCACCTTTACCTCGGCAGTGGACAACCCCACGCTCGGTATCGCCATCGCCGCGGCCATCGCCATCCACAATATCCCCGAGGGCATCGCCGTATCGGTGCCGGTCTACTACGCCACGGGCGACCGCCGGAAGGCCTTCCGCCTCTCGCTGCTCTCGGGACTTGCCGAACCGGTCGGCGCCCTCATGGCCTGGCTCGTTCTGATGCCCTTCATGTCGGCGACGCTCATGGGATGCATCCTGGCCGGCGTGGCCGGCATCATGGTCTTCATCTCGATCGACGAGCTGCTGCCCGCGGCCCGCGAATACGGCGAGGCCCACACGGCGATCTACGGCGTCGTTACGGGCATGGCCGTGATGGCCGGCAGCCTGCTGCTGCTCAACTGACCGTACATTATATAAAGAAACGATACCCTTATGGAAATCCTGCTGCTCCTCGTCGGTCTCGGGCTCATCCTCGCCGGCGCGAACTTCCTGACCGACGGATCGGCCGCCCTGGCCAAACGCTTCCGCGTGCCGGAGTTCATCATCGGACTGACGATCGTAGCCATAGGAACCTCGACACCCGAGCTGGTCGTATCGGTACTTTCCGCCATCGGCGGACAAAGCGACGTGGCGATAGGCAATGTCGTGGGATCCAACATCTTCAACGTATTCGCCATACTCGGCGTATGCGCCCTGATACGTCCGATGGCCCTGACAGCGGACAATATCCGGCGCGATATTCCGTTTGGTATGATAGCTTCCCTGCTGCTCGTGGCGCTCGTCTCGGACTCGTTCTTTGCGAGCGGGGCCACCGACCGCATCGGACGCATCGACGGCATCGTCATGCTGCTGCTCTATGTGCTGCTGGTCGGCTACACGATCCGCATCACGGGACGCACGGAGGCTTCGACGGCCGACACCGGTACGGCAGCCCCACGGATGCATGGAGCGCTCATCGCCCTCTCGATCCTCGGAGGGCTCGCCGGACTGATCTTCGGCGGCGAACTGTTCCTTGACAATGCGACGGCACTGGCCCGACGGCTGGGCGTCAGCGAATCGGTCATCGCCCTCACGCTCGTGGCCGGAGGCACGTCGCTGCCCGAACTGGCCTCATCGGTCGTATCGCTGCTGAAGGGCAAGGCGGAGATGGCTCTGGGAAACGTCATCGGCTCGAACATCGCCAATATCCTGCTGATTCTGGGCATGAGCGCCACGATCCGGCCGCTGACCCCGGGAGGCATCACCCTCTTCGACTTCGGCATGGTGCTCCTCAGCGCGCTGCTGCTCTTCATCGCGGCCTTCACCTTCCGGCGCAAGGCCATCGACCGCTGGGAAGGTGTGCTCTTCCTCCTGATTTATATCGGCTACATCTGGCAGACGGTCAGGTAGCGGTCCAGCAACCGCGGGAGGGCATACTCTCCGACCGTGGCGGCGGGCACGGCCAACCGCGCGGCCTGCGGTGTAAGAACCGGCGTTTCGATGCGGTAGACCGTCGCATGGATCGTCTGATGGGAGAGCTGGTGCTTCGGAAGGGGGATCGTGCGCAGCCGCCGCCACGCCGTACCGCCCAGCAGCTCCCCGAACCGCGGCATCGCGAGCAAAGCCTCGAAATCCGCCTTCGCGGGTGTCTCCAACAGCGGAAATTCGTAGAGTCCCTGCCAGATGTCGCGCCCTTCGCGGCGGCAGAGCAGGGTCCGGTCTTTCGAAGTAATGTGCAGGTAGTGGAACCAGCGGTCGCGTACGGCCGTACGCCCCTGTTTCACGGGCCGCATGGTTACGGTTCCCGCCTCGCGGGAGCGGCACCGGTCCCGAAGCGGGCACTCCCCGCAGGCGGGTGATGCGGGCGTGCAGACCAGAGCGCCGAAATCCATGATCGCCTGATTGTAGCGTCCGGGAGCGTGCTCGTCGAGCAACTGCCGGGCCAACTCCGCAAAGAGCCGCCGGCCGGCCGTGGTGTCGATCGGATCCGCCAGGTCGTAAAGGCGCGACAATACGCGGTAGACGTTGCCATCGACCACGGCGCAGGGCAGGTCGTAGGCCGCCGAGCAGATCGCCGCTGCCGTATAGTCGCCTACGCCCCGCAACGAGCGCACCTCGTCGAACGTCCGGGGAAATTCGCCGCCGAAACGGGCGACGACCTCCCGCGCGGCGGCCAGCAGGTTGCGGGCCCGGTTGTAGTAGCCCAGCCCCTGCCAGAGCTTGAGCACCTCGTCTTCCGAGGCGGCGGCCAGCGAGGCGACATCGGGAAAACGCTCCGTAAAGCGGAGGTAGTAACCGAGCCCCTGCGCCACGCGCGTCTGCTGGAGGATCACCTCCGACAGCCAAATGCGGTAGGGATCCCGCGTACGGCGCCACGGAAGATCACGGCCCCGGAGGTCGTACCAGTCAAGGAGTATGTCGGCAACGGCGTCGGTCATCGGAGGACAAAAATACAATTTCGGAACCATTTTTGAAGAGGTTCCCCAACAATTTTAACGATTCGATCACTATGGAGAAGGAGAAAAGACACACATTGGTCGATAACGCCGCTCTTCGGCGTTACGAAATGGACCTGGGCGGGGAGAAGGCGGTCGTCGAATACGTCATAGGTCCGGGTTACCGGATCCTCACCCACACGGAAGTCCCCCCGAAATTCGAGGGACAGGGTATCGGGCGTGAACTGGTTGCAGGTGTTCTGAAGGACATGAAGAGCAAAAATCTGCAGGTGATTCCCCAGTGCAGCTTCATCGCCCGCTATATCGACCGTCATCCCGAATGGGAGCGGATCGTCGTCAGGGAGGTCGTGCACCGGTAAACCCGCACCGCCCTGCCATCGTTCCCACCACCCTGCCCCGCCGCTCTCCGGATCGGCGGGGACCGGTTTTTTTCTCCCTGGGGCGCAACACAACCGCACGTGCCGGGCCCTACGAGAA
>ERZ1664511.5-NODE-5-length-68717-cov-9.020404_pt1 | contig 68717 bp, 60 predicted proteins | sample MGYA00575336_ERZ1664511 | MGnify/ENA primary metagenome ERZ1664511 (study PRJEB40874, sample SAMEA4040739) | Gallus gallus | biome: gut; material: content | place: India | collected 2016-01-01 | study: EMG produced TPA metagenomics assembly of PRJEB14491 data set...
GCAGCAGCGGGATGGCGGCAAGGATGAAGAATCGCCGCCGCCCGAACCGCCGCCGAAGCCGTTGCCGCGCGACTGGCGCGAACGACGCCGGACAACTTCGCCGCAATGCCGGCAGACATAGGTGGACTCCACCTCACGGAAGGAGGGCGACGTATGCACGACCTGCCGGGCATCGAGCTGAAGAGTGTAGCGGTGGCACCGCGGACAGCGGCGCGAGGCGTAATGGACCAGCAACCCTATACCGAGCGGCAGAAGGATAAAGCCGCCGACAAGGAACAGGATAAACCAGCCGGGAAGCTCCTCCTCGCCGGTTTCCAGATCGGGATCGCCCCCTTCAAGCAGCTGCGCCGCAGCCTCGACACCCGCCAGCATCCCCGCATCGTAATCCCCCTCGCGGAAGGCCGGGAGCATGTACCGCGTCTGGATGCGTTTGCAGAGGGCGTCGGGCAGCACGCCCTCGACACCCCCGCCCGTAACGAAGCGTATCTCGCGGAGATCCCGCACTAGCAGGATGCCCAGTCCGTTGTTGCTCTTCTTTCCGCCTACACCCCAGCTGTCGAACAGATCGACGGCAAAGGTGAAGGTGTCGCCGCCCTCGATATCGTCCACGGCAACGACGGCGACCTGCGCCAGTCCCCGTTCGCGCAGCGAGGCGCAGAGTGCATCAATGCGTGCCACGGTTGCATCGGAGAGAATCCCGTCGGGATTCGAGACATAACGGCGCGAATCCATGCGTTGCACGTTGGGGACATCCTCCACGCAGTAGGTCGCAGCCCCGGCCGAAAGGCCGAAGAGCAGAAGCAGGCAGAAAAGCAGCGTCTTTTTCATCATGGGGCAAAGATACGAATTTTTTGTTCCGCAGGTCGCACGGAGCAAAAAAAGCGGCGGCGGGTTATAAAAGACCCGCCGCCGCTTATCGGGATGGCTCCTGTCAGAGCGCCCGCAGCGTCTCGAGCAGCAGTGCCCAGAACTTGGGGACCGTGGCAATTTCGAGACGCTCGTCGGGCGAATGTACGCCCCGGAGCGTCGGCCCGAAGGAGACCATCTCCAGATGGGGGTATTTCTCGAGGAAGAGCCCGCACTCCAGACCGGCATGGATCGCCCGCACCTTGGGTTTCGCGGAGAAGAGGCGGCGGTAGGCCTCAACCGTAACGTCGAGCAGGTGCGATTCGGGATTGGGCGTCCAGCCCGGATAGCCGTCGGAGTGGACCACCTCGGCACCGGCCAGCTCGAAGACCGCCTCAACGGCCTGCATGACGGCCTCCTTGGCGCTCTCGACCGAGGAGCGCTGCGAGGTGGTTACGACGATGCGCCGGTCGGACTCGAACTTCACGGAGGCGAGGTTCGTGGAGGTCTCGACAAGACCCGGAACGGCAAACGACATCTCCACGACGCCGTTCGGCAGGCCGACGAGGGCATGGAGCAGATTGCGCAGCGTCGCGGCATCGATCACCGTGGCGGGTTGCGGAGCCGCGGCAAGGGCGATGCGGAAATTCGGCTCGCGGAAATGGAACTCGGCGGCGAGGTCGGCGGCAAAGCGCTCGTAGAAGGCCTCGAATTCGGCCTTGCAGGATACGGGCACGCCGAAGAGCGCCGTGGCTTCACGCGGGATGGCATTGCGCAGGTTGCCGCCGTCGAAATGGCTCAGGCAAAGACCGAAGCGTTTGCGGGCACTCCACAGCAGGCGGGCCAGGGCACGGTTCGAATTCGCGCGGCCCTTGTCGATGTCGTCGCCCGAATGGCCGCCCTGAAGGTCCGAAACGCGGACCGTATAGTAGGCATAATCCGCGGAAGCCGGCTGCTCCTCATAGCAGAACGTGGCCAGCGTGTCGATACCGCCGGCGCATCCGATGAAGAGTTCGCCCTCGTCCTCGGAGTCGAGGTTGATGAGGTATTTGCCCGTGAGCATCTCCGCACCCAGGCCGAAGGCTCCCGTGAGGCCCGTCTCCTCATCGACCGTGAAGAGCGCCTCCAGAGGTCCGTGCTGCACCGCGGGGTCGATCAGTACGGCAAGCGCCGCAGCCATGCCGATGCCGCAGTCGGCACCGAGCGTCGTGCCCTCGGCACGGACCCATTCGCCGTCGATCCGCGGGCGGATGGCATCGCGCTCGAAATCGAACTCGACATCCGAATTCTTCTCGCAGACCATGTCCATGTGCGACTGGAGAACAACGCCGGGATGGTCCTCATAACCCGGAGTGGCCGGCTTGCGCATGACCACGTTGCCCGTGGCATCCTTCGCATATTCGATATGGTGCCGGCGGGCGAAGTCGATCAGAAACTCGATGATCTTACCCTCCTTCTTCGAAGGGCGCGGAACCTGCGTGATGGCATCGAACTGTTCCCAGACGATGCAGGGTTCGAGAGTGGTGATTGCTGACATAGATGATCGTTTTATCGTCATGTTCGTCGATGAATATGGCTTACAAATATAGGAAAAAGATCGGAATCTCCGCAACGGGGCGAAGATTCCGACCGGCAGAAACGGCCTTGCGGCGGATCAGCCGCAATGGAAGTAGGTATCGACAAGCTGTTTGATCCGGGCCATGTCGCCGGCGATCTCCCGACGCAGGTTCGCATCGTGGAATGCCGAAAGGCGGGAGACAAGTCCGTCGATGAGCCCCGGAGCGAAGACCCCGTGCTGTTCGTAGATCGCGCGCTGCGCCTCCAGGCAGCGGGCCGACTCCTCGCACGATGCCGGCAGGCTGCTCAAACGGGCGAGAACCTCGCGGTGCTTGTCGTCGAAGATATTCACGTCCACATAACGGTCGCGGGCGTACTGCAGGCCGTTCTCCATCTCGAAACCGTGGCGCGCGGCAACGGCAAGGCCCGCCAGCAGCAGGTAGATATCGGCCGAGCCGTCCGGACAGCGGAACTCCACGGTCTGCTTCAGATCGACATCCGGCGTTGAGGGCGTCTCCAGCGGATTGGCATCGCAGGCCATGCCCCCGGCCCCGCGGCTCCAGCCCAGCGGCACGCGCACGAGAACCGAACGGTTGCGGTCGCCCCAGCAGATGTTCGTCGGGGCCTCCTGGTGCGGAACCAGCCGGAAATAAGAGGTCGGATTGGTATTGCCGAAGGCCGTGAGCGACGGCGCAAGCGACAGGTAACCGGCAATGGCCTTCAGGGCGTTGTCCGAGAGGCGACCGTCGGATTCGACCATCGCATTGCGCCCCTCGTGCATCAGCCGCGTATGGATATGCAGTCCGCTGCCCGCCTTGCCGACGGTGATCTTCGGTGCGAACGTAACGCTCACGCCGTATTCATAGGCCAGCGTGCGGATGATCCACTTCGCAACGAGCAGCTGGTCGGCAGCCGCCTCGAGGTCCGTGGGCAGGAACTCGATCTCGTTCTGCTCGTACATCCACTCGCCCTGCGTGAAGTTGCCCACCTCCGAGTGGCCATACTTGATCTCGCCGCCGGCCTGCGCGATATACTGCATGGCCCGGGCGCGGAACTCCGCCCCCTTGTTGAAGGGCGTCGATTCGTGATAGCCCCGCTGATCGACAGCCGGGAAGAGCTCTTCGCGCGGTGCGACGACGTAGAACTCCAGCTCGCCCATGACGTGGAAGTCGAAGCCTGTCGTGCGGCGCAGCGCCTCGTGCGCCCGGCGCAGCGTCTGCTCGGGAGCCATTTCGAACGGCGTGCCGTCCTTCGTATAGTAGCTGCAGAGAATATCCACGGCCGGAATCTCGCTGAAGGGGTTGCGGAACGCCGTGCGGTAACGCGGCACGACGTAGAGGTCGCTCGAACCCGCCTCGATGTAGGGGAAGAGACTCGAACCGTCCACCCGCTCGCCGCAGGTGAGGATGCTCTCCAGGTAGGCGCGGTCGTTGATGACAAAATTGAGCGTCTTCAGCCGGCCGTCGGCTCCCGGATAGCGGAGGTTGATCATCTCGATACCGTGCTCCTCGATATAGCGGATCAGGTCTGCACGGGTAAATTCCCGCCGCGGCTTTCCCAGAAAGCGCACGAGCGGATCGGGATTCAAGGTCGTATTCATATCAATTATGAAGTTTAAGATTTTCTTTCACGCCGATCCGAAAGCAGATCGGGGTATAAATATATGAAAATATAATTCAAATGCCAAAATATCGACGAATTTTTCTGCCGATTTGGACATATTTCCGGAGTAACGTATCTTTGCATCGGTATCGATTGTCCGGCGTGAAACGCTCCGAAAGACGCCCCGCCCGGCAACCGGAATCCGAAGATCATCCAAATTCAACGCTATGGACTTCAGAATCGGGCACGGATACGACGTGCATGTCCTCGAAGAGGGACGAAAGCTGGTATTGGGCGGTGTGGAGATTCCGCACACGAAGGGATTCGTGGCCCACTCGGACGGTGATGTGGCGATACACGCCCTGTGCGACGCCCTGCTGGGAGCTGCGGCATTCGGCGACATCGGTCTCCACTTTCCCGACACGTCCGACGACTATGCGGGCATCGACTCGAAGATCCTGCTGCGCCGCGTCGCCGGCATGCTGCGCGACAGGGGGTACGAGATCGGGAACGTGGACTGCACGATCCGCATGCAGCGGCCCAAACTGCGCCCCCATATCGATGCGATGCGCGAGGCGCTGGCCGCCGTCATGGAAATCGGCGTCGATCGCGTATCAATCAAGGCGACAACCACCGAACGGCTCGGATTCGAGGGCCGCGAGGAGGGCGTATCGGTATCGGCCGTGGCCCTCATATACCGGCCATAAACGGGATGTCGGAGAGATAAAAAGTCCCTGTCGCTTTCGGGCGGCAGGGACCTTTTGCATCAACGGACGAACGGTCAATAAAGCTGCGAGATGGAGCCCGTATACTGCACGGGACTGTACCAGGAGTTGGTGATCGTCAGCGTCGCTCCTCCCGTACGCGAATAGATCTCCAGCGTAAAGGTGTAGGTCGAGGCGGAGAAGAGCGAGGTCGAGAAGCTCACCATCCACCCCTCCTGCGTCTGCTCGGTCGTATAGCCCTGCAGGTCCGAAACCGTGTAGTTGATCATCGTAACGTAATATGGCGCCACATAGCCCTTGATGTAGGGAAGGCAGATGTCGGCCGTGCCGTCCCAGAGACCGAGGCTGAACTCGGGGTTCATGATCTGGCGCAGCGGTCCGGCCGGCTGCCGCTGCATCGACTGCGGGTTGAACTGGAAGTTGCGCGACAGGACGAGCGAATCCATGAACTTCTCGTAGTTGGCCACACGCTCCGCACGGCGCTTTTCACGTACCTCGCGGCGCTCCTGCTTCGGAGACAACGTCTTCTTCTGTCCGATCACGGTAACGGCCGCCGTACACATCAGCAGCCCGAGGAGGATAATGACTGTTTTTTTCATAGCACATAATTTTGGTTATGGCCATGAAAAGCAAAATCAATGCCCCGATCGGCTAAAGACCCATTTGTTTGAGAAATTGGCCCGTATAGCTCTCCGGGCACGAAGCAACCTCGTGCGGCGTGCCGCAGACCAGCACCCGACCGCCGCCGGCCCCTCCCTCGGGACCGATGTCGATCAGGTGGTCGGCCACCTTGATGACGTCGAGGTTGTGCTCGATGACGATCACCGTATTGCCGCGGTCCACGAGTTTGTTCAGCACGTCGAGCAGCAGGCGGATATCTTCGAAGTGAAGGCCCGTCGTCGGCTCGTCGAGGATATAGAGCGTACGGCCCGTGTCGCGTTTCGAAAGCTCTGCGGAGAGTTTGATACGCTGGCTCTCGCCGCCCGAAAGCGTCGTGCAGGGCTGACCCAGGGTCAGGTAGCCGAGGCCTACCTCCTGGATGGCTCGCAACTTCTGGTAAATGGCCGGAATGTTCTCGAAGAACTCGACGGCCATATTGACCGTCATGTTCAGTACGTCGTCGATGTTCTTGCCCTTGTACTTCACCTCGAGCGTCTCGCGGTTGTAGCGGTGGCCGCCGCACGCCTTGCAGCGCACATAGACGTCCGGGAGGAAGTTCATCTCGATGGTCTGCACGCCGGCACCACGGCACTCCTCGCAGCGGCCGCCCTTGACGTTGAACGAGAAACGGCCCGCCTTGAAGCCACGGATCTGGGCGTCGGGCGTCATCTCGAAGAGTTTGCGGATATCGGCAAAGACGTTCGAATAGGTCGCGGGATTCGAGCGCGGCGAGCGGCCGATGGGCGACTGGTCCACGACGACGAGCTTGTCGATATGCCCGATACCCTCGATCGTGTCGTAGTCGAGAGGCTGTTCGTAGGAGCGGTAGAGCATCTTCGAGAGGATCGGCCGCAGCGTCTCGTTCACGAGGGTCGATTTGCCCGAACCGCTCACGCCCGTAACGCAGATGAGCTTGCCCAGCGGGAATTCGACGGTGATGTTCTTGAGGTTGTTGCCCCGGGCGCCGCGCAGGATGATGCTTTCACCCGTACCCGGACGCAGCCGGGCGGGGATCTCGATGCGCCGGCGGCCCGTCAAATAGTCGGCGGTGATGGTCTGCGAGGCAAGGATGTCGTCGAACGTACCCGCGGCGACGATCATGCCGCCCTTGCGGCCTGCGCGGGGCCCGACATCGACGATGAAGTCGGCGGCGCGCATCATCTCCTCGTCGTGCTCGACGACAATGACCGAATTGCCGGCGTCGCGCAACTCCTCGAGACTGCGGATCAGCCGCCGGTTGTCGCGCTGATGCAGGCCGATCGAGGGTTCGTCGAGGATATAGAGGACGTTCACCAGCTTCGAGCCGATCTGCGTGGCGAGGCGGATGCGTTGGCTCTCGCCGCCCGACAGCGAACGCGACGAGCGGGCCAGCGAGAGGTAGCCCAGCCCCACATCCATCAGGAAGCGGAGCCGTTCGCGGATCTCCTTGACGATCTCCTGGGCGATGCGCCACTCCTTGGGCGTCATCCACTGCTCGATGTGGGAGATCCACTCCGAGAAATCGGCGATCGAGAGGGCCGAGACCTCGGCGATGTTCCTGTCGCCGATGCGGAACTGCAGCGCCTCCTTCTTCAGGCGCGTGCCGCCGCAGACGGAGCAGGTGCGGTGGACAAGGAACTGCTCGCGCCACTTCTGGCCCCGTTTCGAATCTTCGTCCTCCGTGCGGCCGATATACTCGGCGACGCCCTCCCACTGCAGGAACTGGCGGCCGCCCGAGGAGCTGAACTCCGTAAGATCGACCGTCAGCGGCTCCGAATCGCCGTAGAGCACGGCATTGAGCGCCTCCTCCGAGAAGCTCGAGATCGGATCGTCGAGCGTGAAATCGTAGCGGCGGCCCAGCATCTCGAGCAGGGCGAAGAGCAGGTTGTTGCGGTATTTGCCCAGCGGCTCGACAGCTCCCTCGCGCAGCGAGAGCTGCGGGTCAGGGACGATCTTCTCCAGATCGAAGACCGCCTCCTCGCCCAGACCGTTGCAGTGCGGGCAGGCGCCCTTCGGCGAGTTGAACGAAAAGGTATGCGGCGCGGGGTCCTCGAAGGCGATACCCGTCGAGGGGCACATCAGGTGCCGCGAATAGAAGCGCTGCTGTTCGGTGCCGTAGTCGTAGACGGCCATCGTACCCTTGCCCTGGCGCATCGCCTCCTTGAGCGAGGTCGTGAGCCGGTCGCGCGACTCCTCACCGACCGCCAGCCGGTCCACGACCAGGTCGATCGTATGGATCTTGTAGCGGTCGAGGCGCATGCCCGAGACGATCTCGCGGATCTCGCCGTCGATGCGGGCATAGAGGTAGCCCTTGCGGGCCAGCGTCTCGAAGAGCTCGCGGTAATGGCCCTTGCGGCCCTTGATGACCGGGGCCATCAGCGCAATGCGCCGTCCGGCAAAGCCCCCGAGAATCAGCTCGACGATCCGATCGTCGGTATAATGCACCATCTCCTCGCCCGTCACGGGCGAATAGGCCCGCGAAGCCCGTGCGTAGAGCAGTCGCAGAAAGTCGTTGATCTCGGTAACGGTGCCCACCGTCGAACGCGGATTGCGGTTCGTGGTCTTCTGCTCGATGGCCACGACAGGGCTCAAGCCCGTGATCTTGTCCACGTCGGGGCGCTCCATCGTCCCGACGAACTGCCGCGCATAGGTCGAAAGGGTCTCCATGTAGCGGCGCTGTCCCTCGGCATAGATCGTATCGAAGGCCAGCGACGACTTGCCCGAGCCCGAGAGGCCCGTGATGACCACCAGCTTGTGGCGCGGAATCTCCAGGTCCACGTTTTTCAGGTTGTGGACCCGCGCACCGTATATCCGTATCGTATCCTCCTTCATGGCAACTGCACGTCCGGATACCGTCGATGCGGTCCGAACGAGCGCGTAAAGATACGACTTTCGCGCCGGAAAAACAAAAGGTCGTTACGGGATTCGCATCTCGAAGTCGTCGGCATCGCGCCAGGCGGGGAACTCCCCGCGGAAGGCGCTGACGGCCGACAGATCGAACCCGGCACGGATCAGGCACTCCTCAGCACCCGCCTCCGCGAGCGTCCGGCCCCGGAAGTCGAGCAGCACGGAGTCGCCCGCATAATGGGCCGCGGGATCGCGGCCGATGCGGTTTGCGGCGGCAACATAGCACTGGTTCTCGATGGCGCGCGCCCGCAGCAGCGTGCACCACGCATCACGTCGTGAGGCTGGCCACGAGGCGCAGCAGAGGATGGCGTCGTAATCGTCGCGGCAGCGCAGCCAGACCGGAAAGCGCAGGTCGTAGCAGACCGCCAGCAGGAAGCGCATGCCCCCGTAAGAGACAACCGTGCGGCAATCGCCCGCGCGGAAGGCGGCCGCCTCGCCGCCGGGGGTGAAGAGATGGTGCTTGTCATAATACGACACGCGGCCCGAGGGTTCGACGAAGTACATGCGGTTGCGGAAGGTGGCGTCGGGCATCGAGACGGCGACGCTGCCGGCCAGGGCGCATCCATAGTCTGCGGCCCAGCGGCGCAGCGTAGCAAGGACCGCACCGTCGTCCGGCCCGGCGATACGGGCCGGATCGAGGCAGAAGCCCGTGGCGAACATCTCGGGAAGCAGCAGCAGGTCCGCGCTGCATGCGGCGACATGGGATTCGAAGCGCGCGAGATTCCGCTCGGGAGCGGCCCACGCGATATCGGGCTGAAGGACGGCGATACGCAGGCTCATAGGCTTTCGGATTGGGGACGGAGCAGGCTCCGGAGCGATAAAATTACGCTTTTCGGCGCAAAAAGGCAAATCGCAGGCAGCGGATTCATGCGGTGTCGGGGGCGGCGTTTGGATTCGGGCGAAATAAAACGTACTTTTGCAGCGAACAAAATCCCGAAACGAATCATGCTTCAGGCAGGTCGCACACAAACCCTTACCGTCAGCCGCACGTCGGAACACGGCATCTATCTCGCGGACGAAGAGCACAACGAGGTGCTCCTCCCGAACCGCTACACGTCGCTCGCAGACAAGGTGGGCGACACGAAGGAGGTATTCGTCTACCACGACTCGGAAAACCGGCTCGTGGCCACGACCGAACGTCCGCTGCTCGAAGTCGGACAGGCCGGATACCTGCGCGTGGTGGACAAGACGCCCCACGGCGCCTTCCTCGACTGGGGGCTGCACGGAAAGGACCTCTTCCTGCCCAACCGCAACCAGCAGGGCGGCATTCTGGTCGGGCACAGCTACATCGTTTATCTCTACGAGGACAGCATCACGGGACGCTGCGTGGCCACGGCCAGGCTCAAGAGCTTCATCCGCAACGAGGACATCACGCTCTCGCCCCGGCAGCAGGTGCGGCTGCTCGTCGCCTCGGAGAGCGAGATCGGCTATCGCGTGATCGTCGAGAACCGCTACTGGGGCATGATCTACCGCAACGAACTCTTCCGCGAGGTACATGTCGGCGAGTCGCTGACGGGTTACGTCAAGCGCATCACGGAGGACCGGCGCATCGACATCAGCCTCCAGCAAAGCGGCTATGCCCAGGTGCAGGATGCGGCCGGAGCACTGCGGACGCTGCTGCGTGAAAACGGAGGATTCCTTCCCCTGAACGACAACAGTACGCCCGAAGAGATCGCCCGCATCACCCACACCAGCAAAAAGGTATTCAAGCGCTCGCTCGGCATGCTGCTCAAGAGCGGCGAGGCGGAGCTTAGCGAAGAGGGCATCAAACTCCGCAGCCATGAGTAGGATCCAGACTGCCGAACGGGTCTCGGTCGAGGCCTCCGACAATTTCGTCTTCCAGCGTTCGCTGCTCGCCTACCACGAGGCGGCCCGCCGCATTTCGGGCGAGGTGCTCGAAATCGGCACCGGATCGGGATACGGCATCGAGGTCATCGCCCCCCGGGCCGCACATTTCACCACCATCGACAAACACCGGCCGGACGAAGCGCTCCTCCGCGCCGGAAACGTAACCTTCCGTCAGGCCACGGTGCCCCCGCTCCCCTACCCCGACGCCTCGTTCGACTGCGTCATCTCGTTCCAGGTGATCGAACACATCCGCCGCGACGCGGAGTTCGTGCGGGAGATCGCCCGCGTACTGCGGCCCGGAGGCTGTTTTATCGTTACGACGCCCAACGCCCCCATGTCGCTCACGCGCAATCCGTGGCATGTGCGCGAATACACGGCCGAAGAGCTGCAGCGGCTGCTGGAGCCCTGCTTCCCGCAGATCGAGGCGCTCGGCGTATTCGGAAATGAAAAGGTTACGGCCTATTACGAAAAGAACCGGGCAGGCGTACGACGCATCACGCGGTTCGATGTGCTGGACCTTCAGCACCGGCTGCCGCGGTGGATGCTCCGCATCCCCTACGATCTGCTCAACCGGCTGAACCGCCGCAAGCTGCTGCGGCAGAACACCGATCTTACGGTCTCGATCGCCAGGGAGGATTACCAGTTGGGGCCCGTCGGAGCGACATGCTACGATCTGTTCTACGTTGCCCGAAAGGCATAGACCGACTCCTCTATTCATAACGAAACCCCTCGGATCACCGAGGGGTTTTTCGTGTGTTTCAGCGGAGCGTGATATTCAGCGTTCCGCCGTCGCGGATCGTGCGGCGGACAGGCTCCTTGCCCTCCTCCAGCACCCGGACCTCAAGACCCCACGGCGTACGCCTAACCTCCAGATCGAAGCACGAACCGAAGGCCCGGATACGGCGCAGGCTCATGCGGTCCCAGCGCGCGGGGAGGCGCGGCGTGAGGCTGAAGGAACGGAAACCCGTGGGACGGATGCCGAAGACCCCTTCGGTCAGGATGCGGCAGTAGAGGCCGCTCTCGGCCGAGAGGTGGCGCTGCGACCCCTCGGGCCACGCCTCGATGGCATAGGGAACATGGTCGCCCAGAAGCCGCCGGGCGGAGTAGGACTCCAGAAAATCGGTCGTGCGCTCGGTCTCCCCGCAGGCGTAGGAGCCCCGGAGGGCGTAGAGCGTCGCACGGTCCCAGAAGGTTCGGTCGCCCGACTGGGTGAGCAGTCCGTTTTCGGTCCACAAGGCCGGAGAGAAGAGCGCATCGACGGTGCCCTGGCTCCGGTCGTAGATCCCCACGGTCAGCGGAATGCAGATCCAGGCCCGCAGGCGGTCGTTGCCTTCATAATAGCAGTAGGTATCGAAGCCCTCGACCCGGGCGCCGAAGTGGCGCTCGATGCATTCGCGGAGCGTGGCGGCGCGACGACGGTAATCGGCGCATTGCGAGGCGGGCTTATGCAGTTCGCGGCCCAGCATGGAGGCCGAAAGCAGGGCGTCGTAGTAGAGCGACGAGGTGCAGAGGTTGGCTTCGCCCGCGGGGAAACGCCCCTCGAGTTCGTCGGAATCCGAAGCGACAACGCCGTCGGCGGTCAGTTTTCGCCGGCAATACTCCAGACACCACTCGATCAGGGGCCACAACTGTTCGGCCTCCGCCCGGTCGCCCCGGGCCAGTGCATAGCGCGCCGCACCGTAGGCGATCATCGCCGCATCGCCCCGGTCGCCGGCACCGTGCCAGATATCGGTGCCCTCGGCAATGATCGAACTCGGGATCGGCCGGAAGTCGGGATTCATGAAACGGGCGAAATGGGTGAAGGAGCAGAGTGCCGAGCGGTTGCCCGTCCCGTCGCCCAGAAAGGGAAAGAAGGGATTGATGTATTCGGCCTGGTCGTTGGCCCAGATCGCCGCATAGTAGCTCTCGCCGCCCGGGCCGTGCATCAGGCCCCCCTGCGTGGCGTAGATGCTCTCGGCAGCCCGGATCTTGGCGAAGGCGAACATCGTATTGATGACCGAATCGGGCGTCTCGAGGATCAGATTTTCCTGAAACGCCGCAACGCGGGCCCGGCGCTTGGCCAGCTCTTCGTCAATGGAGAGTTCGAACGGCGCCGTACCGGCATCCCGGCCGCTGAAAACGACACCGAAGGAAACCGAAGCCCCCGGAGCGAGCAACAGCGTCGTATCGCTCCGCAACTCGGAGGTTATTTTATAGCTGCCCGCAACACCCCGTTCTTCCGCAGTGCGAAGCGTGGCGCGAGCGGCCGGGATCTCGACCCAGGCGGCCCGTTCACTCCGGTTGGTCAGTTCGTAACGCTCACAATAAGCGGGCGCATCGACCGACGGAAAAAGCGTCCGTCGCAGGGCGAAAAGTCCGTCGCGGCCACAACGCCAGTCGCTCTCGACCGTGAGGCTGCCGTCGAGGCGGATCCGGCGAACGCGTTCCTGCTCCAGATTGCGGCCATCGACGGCGATCTGTGAGACGGGGTCCCAGGCAAAACGCCGCATAAGCGAGGCGTGCGTATTGTTGGGAACCGTACGCAGCATCGGCCAGACGACGTTGCGGTTGAGACGGAAGCTGCCATCCGGAGCGACCCCATAACGGACCACCACCGACATGCGCAAGCCGCTCATCTCGATATGGTCGTCATGCGAGTCGCCCTCGGCAACCTGCCATTCGATGGTCGGGCGATCCGCCGGAACGATCCGCCAGCGCAGGGAGGGGGCGGAAGTCCGGGAGAAAACAGAAGGGGTACTGCACAGCAATGCAGCCGCAAGGAAAAGCAGTTTTTTCATCATTTTTCGGGTTCATTCGGGACCGATGCAGCAACTATCGCCACAAGCGGTGTAAAATTACGCAAAATCCCGCAACAGGCCAAACCCCTATCGGGTATTTTCAGAACCCCGATTCTAAAGAATGGTGCGGCGGCAGTCGCGGCATGACAAGGCGGCAGGAGCAGACGAAACAGAATTTTCATACATATAACTACATATAAATCAGCAGACTATTTCCAACTACTTCAAGGATATTCATTTTTTATTTGTTTTTCTTGTTTTTTTTATATTTTTGCATTTCAATCAAAGCGGGATACGAAACCGAAACCAAACGCAACTATTTGAAATACTGCAACTTAAAAACTTAATACTATGTATTGGACACTGGAACTGGCTTCGAAACTCGAAGATGCACCCTGGCCCGCAACCAAGGAAGAGCTGATCGACTATGCCGTACGATCGGGAGCTCCGCTCGAAGTTCTCGAGAACCTGCAAGAGATAGAAGACGAAGGCGATATCTATGAATCAATCGAAGATATTTGGCCCGACTATCCCTCAAAAGACGATTTCTTTTTCAACGAGGAGGAATATTAAGCCTATTTTAGAGGTAAACGCCTCAAAATACGCCTGTTAAAAACTTACAAGAGCGACTTTCGGGTCGCTCTTTTTGTACTTTTTGTGGTGGTTAGAGCATATGAACTTCCCAATAAATAGCCGGATTCGCCCGTTTCATCCTGCAGAATAACACAGAACAGCCTCCGCAGGTCAAAATCCCGAATCCGGGTAGAAACATCCGTAAATCGTATACAAAAATCCGGACGGAAACAGATACTTTTGTATCAGAGAAACTGAATGTACCCGAAAACCGAATCAACATGAAATCAAAACTGATCCTTGCACTTGTCGCATTGGCAATAAACAGTACAACCATCATGGCACAGGAAAAAATCAAACAAACGGCTGGACGCGACCAGCTCGGGAAGTTCGCCCCGAAATTCGCGGAACTCAACGACGACATCCTCTTCGGCGAGGTGTGGAGCCGCACCGACCGGCTCGGGCTGCGCGACCGCAGTCTGGTAACGATCACCTCGCTCATCAGTCAGGGAATCACCGACTCGTCGCTGGTCTATCACCTGCAGACGGCCCGCCAGAACGGTATCACCCGCACGGAGATCGCAGAAATAATCACCCACATCGGTTTTTATGCAGGCTGGCCCAAAGCCTGGGCCGCCTTCAACCTCGCCAAGGGCGTGTGGGCGGAAGATACGGAGGGTGAAGATGCCCGGGCCGCATTCCAGCGTCAGATGATCTTCCCGATCGGCGAGCCCAACGCGGCCTATGCACAATACTTCATCGGCAACAGCTATCTCGCACCGATCTCAAACGAGCAGGTGAAGATCTCGAACGTTACGTTCGAGCCGCGCTGTCGCAACAACTGGCACATCCATCACGCCACGCAGGGCGGCGGGCAGATGCTCGTCGGAGTGGCCGGTCGCGGATGGTATCAGGAAGAGGGGAAACCGGCCGTGGAGATCCTGCCCGGAACGGTGATCCACATCCCTGCCGGCGTGAAACACTGGCACGGAGCCGCGGCCGACAGCTGGTTCGCCCACCTGGCCTTCGAAGTGCCGGGCGAGGAGTGCTCGAACGAATGGCTCGAACCCGTAACGGACGAAGCCTATGACAATCTTCAAAAATAAAACGGATATCCATGCTTAAAATCCTATTGACAGGGTTGTCGGTCTTCGGCATGGCGACCGCAACCTGCGCACAACAGAAACAAACCATGAACGACATGCAATCGAATTCCAAAATCCTTGTCGCCTATTTTTCGGCGACCGGCACGACGGCCCGTGTCGCAGAGACGCTGGCAACGGTTACGGGCGGGGAGCTATACGCCATTGTCCCTGCCGAGCCGTACACAAGCGCCGACCTCGACTGGCACGACGCACAGTCGCGCAGTTCGGTGGAGATGAACGATCCGGAATCCCGGCCCGGGATCAAGGGTACGGTAAAGAATCCCGCCGCATACGACGTGATCTTCATCGGCTATCCCATCTGGTGGGACCTTGCCCCGAGGATAATCAACACCTTCATCGAAAGCCATGATCTGAAAGGCAAGACGGTGATCCCGTTCGCTACATCAGGCAGCAGCAGCATCACCCACAGCGCAGCGACGCTGAAAAGGGACTACCCCGCCCTGCAGTGGAAGGAGGGGCGGTTGCTCAACCGGGCCGGCGAGCAAACCATACGGGAGTGGATCGGCAAACTGGGGATTTGACCGCGCCGGGCAACTTCCCGGTAGCGCCTCCTGAAAGAAACGAGAGCGACCTGCAGGTCGCTCTCGTTTTTTCGGTATCTGCAGACAGACCGGATACGTCCGGATCGGGCGCGGTCAAGGGATCCAGAGCGTCTCCTGCACGCCGTAGAACGAGGTCAGCCGACGTCCCAGCACATAGAAATAGTCCGAGAGGCGGTTCAGCCAGGCGAGCGTCGCGGGATCGACACCGTACTGCGCATCGGCACGCAGCGCCGCACGCTCGGCACGCCGGCAGACCGTGCGGCAGACATGGCACAGCGAAACGGCCGTATGCCCTCCGGGAATGGTGAACTTGTCGATGGGCGGAACCTCGGCCTGCATGGCGTCGATGCGCGTCTCGAGCCACGAAACGGCATCTTCGGGCAGCGGCGGCACCTGTTTGCGGCCCGTCGGATCGGCGGCCAGCAGCGCTTCGACGGTCATCATGCGCGACAGGACACGGTTCAGATCCTCCACGGCCCCCGCGGGAGCCGTGGCCGCTTCGCGAAGCCGGTCCGCAAGCAGCGCGACGAAGGCCGAAAGCTCGTCCACGGTACCGTAGGCTTCGACACGCGCGTCGGTTTTCGAAACCCGTTCGCCGCCGATCAGCGAGGTCGTGCCCCGGTCGCCGGTTTTGGTATAGACTTTCATAGGCGGAAATGTTGTTTAGGCAGGTAATTGTTGAAAAAGAGCAGGTAGCCCCGGTTATCCACGGTCGTCGAACGATGCGCGGCGATCAGTTGCCGACACAGCGTCTGCCGATCGCGGTCCGCATAGGGCGAGAGCAGCGCGACGGTATGTCCTGCGGCAGCCGCGGCGGCGATAAGCCGCGCCGTAGCCCCCAAATCCAGGTCGCAGGTGGCGATGCACAGATCGGCATCCGCACGATCCATGCCGAAAGTCGCATAGCCGCAATGGATCGCCAGGTTCTGCAGCTGGACAGCCCGCCGCGGCTCGACACCCCGCGCAAGAAGCGCCTCGTACAGCCGGCGGTCGCCCGCAAGCAGCTCACGGCGCATGAAAACATGGCGCACCAGATCATAGACGAAGGGCGAATGGACCCCGTGCCCCCGGAAATAGCGCGCCCGCGGGAGGCGTGAGCGCAACTCCGCAACCCGTCCCGAAAGGCGCATGTGCAGCCGATGTCCGTGCCAGTCCATAATCAGCGCGATTTCAACTCTCCGGCCAGATGGCCCGTGGAGAAGGCGATCTGAAGGTTGTAGCCTCCGGTATTGGCGTCCAGGTCGAGCACCTCGCCGGCAAAATAGAGCCCCCGCACCTTCAACGACTCCAAGGTCTCGGGATTCACCTCCGAGCAGCGGACGCCGCCGGCCGTCGTAACGGCATATTCGAACGGCGCATAGTCCGTGATGGGGAAGGTCAGCCCCTTGAGCGTGCGGATCAGGCGCGTGATCTCCGCCTCGGTGAGTTTCGAGACGTAGGTTTTGGAGTGGATGTCCAACTCCTGGGCCAGCGGAAGCACCATGGGGCGCGGGACGAGCTTGCGCAGCAGTTCGGCGAAGAACTCCGTGGGGGCCAGTTCGGCCAGCTCGCGCGAGATGCGCTCGCGGAGCACCTCCTCGGTGAGGGCCGGCTTCAGATCGACGACCAGTTTCACGCGGCGACCGTCGATGAGCGCATCGACGGCATCACGGCTCATGCGCAACGCCACGGCACCCTCGATACCCCGTTCGGAGACGCCCAGCTCGCCGAACTCCTCGCGGACCGCCTCGTCGTCGATCCACAGCGTCGCGCGGACATTGCGCAGCAGCAGCCGGTTGAGCTGCCGCACACGCGGATGCGGCGAGACGAGCGGCGTGAGCGACGGCCGCAGCGGCTCGATCGTATGGCCCAGGTCGGCGGCAAAGGCGTAGCCGTCGCCCGTGGAGCCCGTGGCGGGATAGGAGACGCCGCCCGTGGCAAGGATGACGCGCGGGGCCTCCTCCTTGCGTTCGAAACCCCGTTTGTTGATGTATTTCACGCCGAAGACCCGGTCGCCGAGGGTCAGGACGCCCGTAACGCGCGTATCGTAAAGCATCTTGACGCCGTTCTCGACGCAGTAGTCCAGCAGGGCGTTGGCAATGTCCCACGCCTTGCCGCTGCGGGGAAAGACCCGCTCGCCGCGCTCGATGTCGAGTTTCACGCCCTGACGCTCGAAGAAGCGGATCGTCGCCCGGTTGTCGAACGACGCGAATGCCGGGGCCAGAAACTCCGCATTCGTGCGCACCTGCGAAGCAAACTCCTCCGCAGGCCGCGCATTGGTTACGTTGCAGCGCCCCTTGCCCGTAATGCGGACCTTGCGGCCCGATTTCTCCATCTTTTCGAGGAGCAGCACGCGCCTGCCGCTGCGTGCCGCCGTTCCCGCGGCCATCAGGCCCGCGGCGCCCGCGCCGACGACAATGACGTCGTAGGGGCGGATCTCTTCCATCTGTTCCATATTGGTGCAAAGATAGCCATTTCTCGCCGAAATCGACTGCCTGCCGCCCCATTTCGGGAAAAATTCACTCATCGAAGAGACTTTGCAGTCAAATATTTGCAGATTCGACATTTTTTCACTATATTGCAACGACATCAAAAATCAACCGCCATGGGACTCAAAAAAAGAATAGACCGCGTGGATGCGGCCCTTCGGGAAGCAGACTGGAAGCTGTTCGCAGTTCCCTTTGCCTTCTTTTTCACCATGCTCGCGATCACGGACACCGAGCTCGGGCTCGAAGCACTCTTTCTGAAATCCTTCCGCGCAGCGGCATGGCTGTTCATCACACTCGGATGGATGAGACTTATTTACTACATCTATCTGAAAACCACATCGTACTTCCGCAAACGCCGCGAGGCGAAGAGCGTCTGACCGTTCTTCATTCCCGGAACTTCATAGCGGACGGCCGTTTCGAACGGCTGTCCGCATTTTTTTACAGGCCGGTACGGAGCTGCAGAGCGGTCGGGCTACCTGCGGTCCGGGGCGGCGCATCCGCGGGAGCAGCCGAAAATTCCACGCCGAATTTGCCCCGAAGATTTGATTTTCACGACGCCATGCACTATCTTTGCCCCGCAAAATCGTTCTATAAGATATGTTGAGCAGAAGATTACTCCGCATCAAGGTCATCAAGGCGCTGTTCGCCCACATCAAGTCGGGAGCCGACAACATGATCGCCTCGGAAAAAACGCTCATGGCGTCCGTAGACAAGGCCTACGACCTCTATTTCCAGATGCTGACGCTCCCCGTGGAGATCGTCCGTTACGCCGAGCAGCGTCAGGAGCTGGCCAAGCAGAAGAAACTGCCGACATTCGAAGACCTCCACCCCAACACCAAGTTCGTCGATAACTCGATCATCCGCATCATCGCCAACAGCGATGCCGTGAACGACCATGTCGCCGCGCGCAAACTCGGATGGGGGCAGTATCCCGATCTGATCCGCACGATCTACATGCAGCTCGTGGAAAGCGACTACTACAAGGAGTACATGCAGCGCGAGGAGCGTTCGCTCGACGAGGACCGCAGCCTGCTCGATGCATTCTTCCGGTCGATGCAGGAGTGCGAGGCGCTCGACGACGTCCTCGAGGAGATATCTATCCTCTGGAACGACGACCTGCCCTACATCATCATGATGATCCTCCGCACGCTGGAGAACCTGCGTCCCACGCATACCGACCTGAAGGTCCCCGCGAAGTTCAAGAGCGGCGAAGACCCCGAATTCGTCAAGACGCTCTTCGAGAAGACGCTCGTGAACTATGCCTCCTACCAGGACTACATCGAGCGCTACACGGCGAACTGGGATGTCGAGCGCATCGTATTCATGGACAACCTGATCCTCGCCACGGCAATGGCCGAGTTCATCAACTTCCCCTCGATTCCCGTGAAGGTTACGCTCGACGAGTGGATCGAAATCTCGAAATACTACTCCACGCCAGGCAGCAGCACCTTCATCAACGGCGTGCTGGACAAGATCGTCGAGTCGCTCACCGAAGAGGGACGCATCAGGAAGGCCGGCCGAGGATTGATATGAGCCTCCGCGCAACGGCATACGCACTGATGCTCGGCCTGCTCTGCACGGCCTGCGGCGATGCGGCCGGAAAACGGCAGGCGGCGCACTCCGACGAGGCGGCCGGGGGCGCATTCCGGACCATCCGCATCGGGGAGGAGTTTTTCGACAAGGGTGCTACGGACACCATCCGTTTCGGGCGCATGCATTCGGGCGAGATCGCACAACTGCAATTCCGTATCGCCAACCAGTCCGAACGCCCGACGGCCATCCGTTCCTACGAACGCAACTGCGGCTGCACGACGCTCGAATACGCGCAGGAGCCCTTTGCACCGGGCGCCGCACGGCAGGTGGCCATCTCGTTCGATTCGAGAGGTACACGGGGCTGGCAACTTAAGACCGTGGAGATCCGTCTGGCCGGCGGCACCAAACCCCTCAAGCTTTTCGTGGAGGCCGAAGTCGAATAAACGGGCCGTTTCCTGTTGCGGTCGGGACTTTCCGGGGCCCGAACCCTTCCCGGCATCGTAAAAAAGGTGAGAAAAAACGGCATCCGGAAAACAAATCGGAAGCGTTGTTTGTTTTATATCCGAATTGCATTATCTTTGTCCCGATAAAGCGAACAATCACTTAAAAAACGAATAACCGTTATGATCAATTTCCTTCAGGCAGCCGGCGCCGCCGCACAGCAGCCCCAGCCCGGTTTCATGCAACAGTACAGTTTCATCATTATGATCGCCCTCATGGTGCTGGTCCTCTGGCTCTTCATGTGGCGTCCCGAGGCCAAGCGCCGCAAGCAGATGCAGGCCTTCCGCGACGGACTGAAGAAGGGCGACAAGATCATCACCGCCGGCGGTATCTACGGCGTGGTCAAGGAGGTCAAGGAGACTACCCTGCTCATCGAGGTGGACGGCAACGTAACGCTGCGCATCGACAAGAACATGGTCGTGGCCGACAATACGGACCTGCAGCGCCAGTAATCCGCAGCATGCGCGATACGAAAGGGAGTTGCCCGACGGGCAACTCCCTTTTTCTTTGGTCAGTCAGGCAGGTGCAGCGCCGCGATTTCGATCACACGCTGGTTCGAACTGCCCCGGAAGCGGAGCGCCGGGTCGCGCAGCGTGGCGACATAGCGTCCCTCGACCAGCGTGTCGATCCACCGCAGGCAGGCACGGCGCGCCGGGTCGGAAAGGCACTCCTCGAGCGTATAGCCCGTATAGCACCAGATGTTCTGTCCGGTGCGCTCCTTGAGCAGCCGCAGGAAGCGCTCCATCGCCTCGGGCCGCAGCAACGGATCGCCGCCGCTGACCGTAATGCCGTCGAGCAGCGGGTTGGAGCGGATCTCCCGGCAGATGCGCTCGGCCCATGCATCGGTAAGGACGGTACCCTGCAGGGGGTCGTGGCTCTGCGGATTGTGGCAGCCCGGGCAACGGTGCGCACAGCCGGCGAAATAGATCGCATAGCGGATGCCGTAACCGTCGGAGATCGTCTCCGGGTAAATCTGGAGGATGCGGAGGGGCATCATTCCGGGCAGCGGTTAATGGTGCTTCACCCGGTCGCGCTCCTCGGCCTGCTTGGCGGAGTTCCACGACTCGAGGCTTCCGGTCAGGTAGCCCGTGATGCGGCGCATGCGCGAGATATCCTCCGAACCGCAGACCGGGCACTTCGAGTAGATCACCCCGCGGTAGGAGCATTTGCGGCAGGTGTCGATCGGATGGTTGATCGAGCCGTAGCCGATGCCCGCATCCTGCATCACCTTCACGATCTTGAGGATCGCCACGGGATTCTTCTTCGCCTCGCCGTCCAGCTCGACATAGGTGATGTGTCCGCCGCGCGTGATGGCGTGGAAAGGGGCCTCGAGGCGGATCTTCCCGACGATCGAGACCGGCTCGCGGACATCGACATGGAACGAATTGACGTAGTAGTCGCGGTCGGTAACTCCGGGGATCACGCCGTAGCGCTTGCGGTCGAGGCGCGTGAAGCGGCCGCTCAACCCCTCGGCGGGCGTCGCCAGCACGGAGTAGTTGAGCCCGTAGCGGGCCTTGTACTCCTCGACGACGCGGTTCATGACCAGCACGGCGTCGTAGAGCGTCTGCCACGCCTCCTGCGAGGTGGCATGGCCCTCGCCGTAGAGGGCGACCATAGCGTTGTGACCCCCGATGAAGCCGATGCCCAGCGTACCCTGCCGCAGCACGTCGCCCACCTCGTCGTTGGGTGCAAGCCGCCCGCCGCCCTTCCAGACGTCGTTCGACATCATGAAGGGGAACTGCCGCGCGAGGGCCGTGCGCTGGAACAGGTAGCGTTCATAGAGCTGTTCGGCGATCATCGACGCCGTGCGGTGCACCGACTCGAGGAAGATCGCCCGCGCCTCCTTGCGGATGGCGTGCTTGTTGCCGTCGGGGATCAGGTCCGAAGCCTCGCGCACAGCCTCGATGGCCAGGCGCGGCAGGTTCATCGAGGTGAATGACAGGTTGCCGCGGCCCCAGGAGCTCTTCTCACCGTGGAGATTCTCGAAGACCCGCGTGCGACACCCCATCGTCGCCACCTCGTAGCGGAAACGGTCCGGATCATCGGCGCGCCACTTCTCGTGGCGGTTGAACGGGGCGTCAAGGAACATGAAGTTCGGGAACAACGCCACCGAAGTCGTGCGGCACGCCTCGACCAGCAGGTCGAAGTTCGGCGCGCGGAACGGAATCCGACCGGCAAGGGCCCCGTCGAAATCGCGGACGGCAGCCTCGTAGTCCTCGTCGCTCCACGAAACACCCTCCTTTACCTTGAAAATCTGGATCGGGAAGACGGGAACCTCGCCGTGGCCCAGCCCCTCGACCGTGGCGGCAAGCAGTTCGCGGATGACCATACGTCCCTCGGGCGAGGTGTCCGTGCCGTAGTTCACCGAGCTGAAGACCACCTGGTTGCCGCCGCGCGAGTGCATCGTATTGAGGTTGTGGAGGAAGCCCTCCATGGCCTGGTGCGTCTCCCGTCGTGTCGCGTCGCAGGCATGGTCCCAAATCTGCCGCAACTCCTTTTCGGTGATCCCGAGACCCGCCGCGGAAAGGGCCTGCAGCAGGTCGGCAAGGCGCTCGTCCGAAGCCTCGATCGTCGGGACATGCTCCGCGCAGAGCGTCTTGAGCTGTGCCCGCTCGGGGGCGGCGGATTCCTTGAGAGCGGCAAGGAAGGCAATACCCTCGACCAGGTGTTTGCGGAAGGTTTTGAGCACACCCGGAGCCATGAAACGGTCGAAGGCCGGAATCGACTGTCCGCCGTGCTGCTCGTTCTGGTTCGTCTGGAAGACGATCGTGGCCAGCGTGGCGTAGCTCTGGATCGACTGCGGCGTACGCACCGAACCGTTCTTGGTATGGAACCCGCGTCGGTAGATATCCTCCAGATCGTACTGGATGCAGGTCGTGGTCTTCGTGGGATAGTAGTCCAGGTCGTGGATATGGATGTCGCCGTCGCGGTGCGCACGGCCGTGGCGGACACCCACGAGGTACTTCAGCGCGTAGTCCTTCGTGATCTCCGAGGCGAAGGTCATCATCTGGCCCGCAGGCGTGTGCGACGACATGTTGGCGTTCGAGAGGTTGATGTCGTTGCGCTCGACCGTAACGATGCCGTCCATGACCCCCTTGATCGTCGAACGGCGGTCGCGTTCGACATTGCGCCACTCGCGGTAGATGATATACCGCTTGGCGATCGACGGATCCTGGCCCATAAGCCGCTCCTCGACCAGGTCCTGGATCTCCTCGACGGAGATCTCCGGCTTCGTGATGGACGAGGCGACGTCCGAGGCGATGCGGGCGATCGTCTGCTCGCGGTCCGTGATGCCGCCCGCGCGATAGGCTTTCGTGATGGCGCGGACGATCTTCTCCAGCGAAAACGGCTCCGTCTTGCCATCACGCTTGATGATGGAAATCTGTGCGTAATCCATTGTAAAATGAATATGTATGTTTCACAATCGGCCCCGTTTCCCCGCAGGACCGGACATTGCTCCGCAAAGGCAGGTCTTCTGACTCGCGCCGATCCGCGGACGCCTTCCCGCCCGTTACGAAGAACAGACAGTGGCTCAAGATGGTCCGCGGCGCAGAAAGCACTCACAGCAGCGGGAACTGTCCGGGATTCGCACCCGGTTCCCTCTTATCCCCGGACCCGGCAGGCCGGGGATACCTTTGCGGGAACAAAGATCCGCCAAAAGAGCCCGGATTCAAAGCCCGCAGCGGAAAAGTTTTCAACATTTTACCAAAGAACCGGATATCGTACACAAAATCAGAAAGTTGCTTCGCACGGTTCCGAAAATGCCGCCGGAGGATTTGGAGCTCCGGCCGGTCCGTGCTATCTTTGCGGCCGCAAAACGACACGCACGAAGAACATGACCCGACATCTGACCCATATCTGCCAGGGGACCTGCTCCCGGCAAATCGACATCGACATCGACGGCGAAAAGATCCTCAACGTACAGTTTACCGGAGGCTGCCACGGAAACACGCAGGGCGTAGCCGCCCTCGTGCGCGGCATGCGCATCGACGAGGCCATCGCCCGCCTCGACGGCATCGACTGCCGCGGAAAGGGGACCTCCTGCCCCGACCAACTGGCACGGGCACTGAAAGCCGCCCGGGAATAAGCCCGGAATCATCCACCGAACGGACCGCGGGCGGCCGTATCCGCACAACCCGGAAATCCGCTCTCCGGACCGGAGAAAACACGATCCGAGAACAACAGCCACCCTTGTGCCGGGGTTTCACGGACAGGGTATGGACCGGGTCCGTATTTTTCAGGCCCACAGTTGGAGATTGTGTTTTTTTTCGTATCTTTGTCCCGCTTTCGAGCAACTGTCTGAGCTGTGGTGTAATGGTAACACAGCAGATTTTGGTTCTGTCGTTCTGGGTTCGAATCCCGGCAGCTCAACACAAAAGGGAGAGATCGCACGATCTCTCCCTTTTGCATCCTATCGGGTCGCCCTAACGCACCTTCGAGAGGAACTTCGCCCGATCGACCACATAGCGGACGTGCACCCCCTCGCCGATCATTCCTTCGGCATCGCGCGCCCCGACCGTAAAGGTCAGCTTGCGGCCCTCGACCTCGGTCAGCACCGCCGTGGCCGTAATCCCGGCCCCGAGGCCCGAAGGCTTGATATGCGTCGTGTTCATCTCGGATCCCACCGTCGTGGATCCCTCGGGCAGGACGGCGGCCACGGCCCGCATCGCCGCATTCTCCATAAGCGCCACCATGGCCGGCGTGGCGAATACCTCCATGTCGCCCGAGCCCATCGCCACGGCCGTATTGGCTGCCGTAACCGTCGTCGTGCTGCAGGCGGAAAGTCCTTTTTCCAACATCTCGATCTTGTTTTTCACTATCAGGTTCTACGAAAATAACTACCTTTGTGCGGAAGCACCCCGCACCGGAACGGCCTTCGCACCCGGTTTTTCCGATGCGGATGCGGCAAAGGTAACGATTTTTCCAAAGATGAAAAAACGGTCGGCCATATTGCTCGCAGCACTGCTTGCGGCACTGGTTCTCCCCCACCGTCGGGCGGCGGCGCAGGGCGGACGCGGATTCCTGCGGCAGGAGTGGATCGTCGAACGGGGCGACTCGATCCCCCACATCTACCTCCTGCCGGTCTACGTCTTCGACCGGCCGGTCGATCTGCGCCGTTACCAGAAGCTCGTGCGCGCCGTCAAGCGCGTCTACCCCATGGCGCAGACCGCACGGGCAAAAATGGCCGAGATGGAGGGCGTCCTGCTCGAACTGCCCACAAAAAAGGAGCAGAAAGCCTATATCAAGCAGGTCTACAACCAGATCAAGGAGGAGTACACCCCCGTGGCCAAGCACATGACCCGCACCGAAGGACGCGTGCTGCTCAAGCTCATCGACCGCGAAACGGACTACACGGCCTACGAGGTGCTGCGCGAATTCCGCGGCGGATTCGTGGCCGGATTCTGGCAGGGCATATCCCGGATCTTCGGGCAGAACCTCAAGTCGGAGTACGACAAGGAGGGCGAGGACCGGATTATCGAGCAGATCGTTATCTACTACGAAGCCGGACTGCTGTAAGCGCGTCAGAAGGAAAGGGCAAGGCCGCCGCTGATGCCGACAAACGAGCGGTGCGGAGCTCCGAGGTCCCGGTCGGAACGCGGGGACCCTTCAACGAAATTACGCGTCAGGTAGTAATGGTAGGTAATGTCGAGAAACAGGCGGACACGGCCGATCGGCAGCTGGAGACGTCCGCCCGCATCCACCGTACAGACAAAACGCTGCCCGACGTCGTACAGTTCCGCATCCTGCGAGCGGAGCGGACCGAAGAGCATGCCGGGCGTGAGACCCGCATGCAGTTCGAACACCGAGGGAACCTCCGGCACGAAGGTTTCGAAAAGGATCCGGCCGACGGAGGGATCCGCCATGTCGCGGTCCGGATACCAGGTCCCGTTGTAATAATAGCCGTCGGGCGAGGAGGTCGGCATGCGCCGAACGCCCGAACGCCAGGAAAACTGCAGCGGAACGGAGGCATATTGTCCGTCGTGGAGCGGCGTGGTAAAGAGGTTGAGACCCGTACGCAGACCGATATTGCGGTAGTTGTAGGCGGCGAAATCCACGGCCGCATACTGCATGGCCTGATCGGGAACGCCCGCACCGACACCGATCTGCACGCCGTAGCGCAGGCCGATCTCCTTGTTGCGGAGCTGCTTTTTCACGGTGGCGGGATCCGGGGCGGATTCGGAAGCCGGCTGCGCATAAAGCGCAACAAAGGCAAGGCATCCGGCAAAGGTGGTCGTCAGTCGTTTCATGGTCGGTAGTTTGGCCAAAACTGTTTTTGGGGCAAATATAACCTTTTCGGGCCAATCGGCAAGTCAGACAGTCAAGGATACCAAAAATTCAGCTCATGGCACCAAAAACAGTTTTGCCCCGGCCATGCCAGGTCGGGGCGAACCTGTTTCTTCGGAAGCAGAGCTACATGCGCTGCAGGCGTGCGGCAAGCGTCCCGATCTGGCGGCGGAACTCCTCCCGGGTGCGCGGACGCGGATTCAGGGGGCGCATCTCGTCGAGCGGCTTCTCATAGAAGGCATCGACAATGGGCTGCATCTCCATGCGCCCGGCATCATAGGTCAGCCGGCGCGACGAGGAGCGAAGTTCCCGCTCGATCTCCCGCCGGTAGTGGTCGAACTCGGGGAGGTAGTAGTAGTCGAACAGTTCGCTGATGTAGCTGCGGCAGTAGCTGTTCTCGGCATTGCCCTTGAGCGCCTGTTCGAAGGCCGGATTGATCGGTGCGCGCACCGCCTCGATCTGCCGCAGCGAAGCCTGCATCGAGTAGTCGTCGTGCAGATTCAGCACATCGCGCAGGGCCGTAAGCAGCATCCGTGCCTCGGAGCCCCGGCGGCGCACCTCCGCGGCCGGAACATCACCCTGCTCCCAGGCCTGCTGGGCCAGCAGGTAGCGGTACCAGGCAACCGTATAGAGACGCCCCATAAGGGTTCGCGCCAGGTCGATGGCATCGCGATCGACAAAGGCATTGCCCGCGCCGTAGGGCACGGCGGCGAGCGCCGCCATCATCTCGGGAAGCTGCGCGAGCTGCGGGGCGACCTGCTCCAGGGAGCGGCGGTAACCGGCAAGAGCGGCGGAGTCGGGTTTCGACGAGGCCGTTTCGCGGATGTCGCGGAAGGCGAGCGGCAGCTCCGTGCACCGCTCGGCCAACGGCAGGATGGCACGCCAGGCGCGCTCCATCGCGGCGGCGTGTTCACCGTAGCGGCTGCGGCAGAACTCCGGAAGCAGCTCCTCGGGGTGCAGCACGTCGGGGTTCCAGGCATTGTGGGTGAAAAATTCCATGATGAGCGGATCGCTGTGCGAGGTCTCGGGCCAGAAGACGAAGCCCCGGCACATCGGATCGGCGGCAGCGACCGGAAGCCGCTCGGCGATCAGGTCGTAGTAGCCGCGCAGGTCGTTCTCCCACTCGTAGGCGTGGAAGATGCCGAAAGTATAGGGGAAGCGGCCCACGACACCCCAGTTCGTGAAGTCCGTATTGCTCTCGTTCGACGGAAGGTCGGAGGTATAATCCAGGATAATCGTCCGCGTGGGATCCAGCTGGCCGAGCAGCCGGCGGATCTCGTAATCGCGCCAACCGGGAAGGTAGAAGTCCCACGAGGCGATGAGCACCGGAGCCGTCGGATAGTGTTCGCGGAGTTTGTTGATGATGCGCCGGTAGGCGTAGAGTTTCATTTCGAGGTTCTCGGGACGGCTCGCAAAGACCTCGCGCTCGGCGATGCCGATCGTATGGAACATCTGCGGGGAGCCGTAGGCGTCGATATGCGTCTGCGTGAGGCGCCAGTAGTTGTCCAGATTTCTGTCGTCGCGGATGTCCCAGACGGCATTGCAGGGATCGCCCACATAGGCGCCGCCCGACTGCGGGCAGAACGTGGGACGGATCGAGTCGAGGAAGGCCTGCGGCGTACAGCTGTACCAGTGGGTCATCGTACCCATGTCCTCGGGATGGATCAGGCCCCGCTCGGCGGCGTAGTGCAGCACATGGCGGCGGAGCTCACCACGGTAGGCAAGCGGCCAGGCCGTCGTGCGGTCGTAGAACGAGCGCGGCTTCGCCTCGGGCAGGGTGCTGTCTGCAGGCGGATAGGGAACGATATCGGGAAAGGCCTTCTGGAAGACGTCGTCCATGCCGATGCGCAGCATGAAGAGGTTGAGCCGTTTCTTGAGGATCCAGTCGATCTCGCGCTCCCACTCCGCGGGGCCCCAGTGCTCGGCCTGGAAACGGCTCAGGCTCCGGTGGGCGAAGTATCGCAGCCCCCGATAATAGAAATGCGGCTCCTCTCGGATGTCAAGCCCCGTCATCGGGATCGAATCGCCCGGCGGAATGATATCCCCGTCCCAGAAGTAGCGGCAGCCGGCCTGACGCTCGAAGAAGTCGTAGACGGCATAGAGCGTGGCGCGGCCGTTGCCGCCGGCCAGAAAGAGCAGGTCGCGCTCTCCGTCGCGGGCCGAGACGATGCGGTAGGCATCGCTCCCGGCTCCGAGGTCCAGCGGTTCGATAAGGCCCCGCTCAACGGCATCGCGCGTGAAGCGGTTCACGCAGTCGGAGCCGATGACCACAAGCGGGACACCGGCCTCCGCCTCGCGGACGATCTCCAGTTCGCGGCCCGTAACGGCACGGTAGAATTTGCGGAACTCCCGGGCCGCATGGCCGTAGGCCGGAGAGGCTTCGCGGGGTTCGAGGATTTTCCACTCCCCGGCCGAAGCAAAGGAGCACAAGGGCACGGCACATGCCACGAATAGGGAGAACAGGAGTTGCTTCATACGGTTTCGGGGTTCGTTTTTTCGGATTCAAAGATAATAAATAAATTCACCACGAAACGAATTGTCAGAAAAAAGTTTTTCTTTCGCGGGCAAGCTTTAAAAAATCACAGCGGGATCATCTGCGGCCGACGGGTCGGGGAAAAGAGGGTTCCGAACGGGCGGAATCGGGCAAGCGGATAAAAAAGAGCGGGCATGGCGTCTTTTCCGCCTTTTTTCGTGTCTTTGCCCTCCGGAACACACAAATCGACACGCCATTATGTTTGAAAACCTTACCGACAAGCTCGAACGGTCGTTCAAAATACTCAAGGGCGAGGGCCGCATCACGGAGATCAACGTCGCCGAAACCCTCAAGGAGATCCGCCGCGCGCTGATCGACGCCGACGTGAACTACAAGGTCGCCAAGACCTTCACCGACGAGGTGAAGCAGAAGGCCCTCGGACAGAACGTCCTCACGGCCGTGAAGCCCGGGCAGATGATGACCAAGATCGTGCGCGACTCGCTCGCCGAGCTCATGGGAGGCACCGCCTCGGACATCCGTCTCGAAGGAACCCCCGCCGTCGTGCTCATCGCCGGTCTGCAGGGTTCGGGTAAAACGACCTTCTCGGGAAAGCTCGCCGCCTACATCAAGAGCAAGAAGGGACGCCAGGTGCTGCTCGTCGCCGGCGACGTCTACCGCCCCGCGGCCATCGACCAACTGAAAATCCTCGGTGAGCAGATCGGCGTGGAGGTTTACACCGAAGAGGGCAACAAAAACCCCGTCGAGATCGCCGAAAACGCCATCCGCTACGCCCGGCAGAAGGCCTTCAACGTCGTGATCGTCGATACGGCCGGACGTCTGGCCGTCGATGAAGCGATGATGCAGGAGATCACCGCCATCAAGGCCGCCGTGAAACCCTCCGAGACGCTCTTCGTCGTCGATGCCATGACGGGTCAGGATGCAGTCAATACGGCCAAGGAGTTCAACGACCGCCTCGACTTCGACGGCGTCGTGCTCACGAAGCTCGACGGCGACACCCGCGGCGGTGCCGCCATCTCGATCCGCTCGGTGGTGGACAAGCCCCTGAAGTTCATCTCCAACGGCGAGAAGATGGATGCCCTGCAGGTCTTCCACCCCGAACGCATGGCCGACCGAATCCTCGGCATGGGAGACGTCGTCTCGCTTGTCGAGCGCGCCCAGGAGCAGTTCGACGAGGAGGAGGCCCGCAAGCTCAAGAAAAAGCTCGTCAAGGACCAGTTCAACTTCAACGACTTCATCGCCCAGATCCAGCAGATCAAGAAGATGGGCAACCTCAAGGACCTCGCCTCGATGATCCCCGGCATGGGCAAGATGCTCAAGAACGTCGATATTCCCGACGACGTCTTCAAGCAGACCGAGGCGATCATCTCCTCGATGACCCCCGCCGAGCGCGAACATCCCGAGATCATCAACGCCCGGCGCCGCGAACGCATTGCCAAGGGTTCGGGAACGACCATGGCCGACGTGAACCGCCTGATGAAACAGTTCGAGGATACGCGCAAGATGATGAAGGCCGTGGCGGGCGGCGGGCTGAAGATGCCCAAGATGCCCGGAGGCATGCGCAGACGGTAAGCCGTCGAAATACCGTGAATACAAAGCCGGACTTCCCGTCCGGCTTTTTCGTTTCTCCCCGGGGAAGCACCCGCAGATCGGCAAAAAAGGCGGAACAAAGGGCCTTTTTCGAAAATTCTTTCGTACCTTTGATCCCAAATATCCGATCCATGCACAAGTCCGGCTTCGTAAATATCATCGGCAACCCCAACGTCGGGAAATCCACGCTCATGAACGCCCTCGTGGGCGAGCGGCTCTCGATCATTACCTCCAAGGCCCAGACCACGCGCCACCGCATCATGGGCATCGTTTCGGGCGAGGATTTCCAGATCGTCTACTCCGATACGCCCGGCATCCTCAAGCCGTCGTACAAGCTCCAGGAGTCGATGATGAAGTTCGTAACGGGGGCGCTCACCGACGCCGACGTGATCCTTTACGTTACCGACACCGTCGAGCAGACGGACCGCGCGGCGGAGATCCTCCACAGGATCCGCGAAAGCGGCATACCGACCGTCGTCGTCATCAACAAGATCGACCTGTCGAACCCCGCGGCGCTCGAGGCGCTGGTCGCCAAATGGCACGAAGTGCTGCCCGCGGCGGAGATCGTACCCGTATCGGCCAAGGAGCAGTTCAATATCGAGGGGCTCTTCAAGACGATTCTCGAACGGCTGCCTGAAGGACCGGCCTTCTATCCAAAGGATACGCTTACGGACAAGACCCTGCGCTTCTTCGCCTCGGAGATCATCCGCGAGAAGATCCTCCGATTCTACGACAAGGAGATCCCCTACTGCTGCGAGATCGAGATCGAAGGCTACAAGGAGGAGCCCGCGATCGATCGCATTGCCGCGACGATCTACGTCGCCCGCGAATCCCAGAAGGGCATCGTCATCGGCCACAAGGGCGAAAAGCTCAAAAAGGTCGGACAGGCCGCACGCGAGGATCTGGAGCAGTTCCTCGACAAGAAGGTCTTCCTCCAGCTCTTTGTCAAGGTCAGCGAGGACTGGCGCAACAGCGACCGTCAGCTGCGCCGTTTCGGATACGAACTCGAATAATAAAACCTACGGACGGGACGTTTACAAAAGGCATGGGCAGAACAGGCAAAGCACTCTTCGGGATCCTTCTGGCAATCGCGCTGATGAGCGGCATCAAGGCACAGGCGCAGTACAACCGGGAATATTTCTTCTGGGTCGGCCGCTCGTGCATGATGAACAACGACTACCAGGAGGCCATCCGGACCTTGAACACCCTGCTGCGTTTCGACGAGAAAGCCTTCGAAGGCTACTTCCTGCGCGGAATCGCCAAATACAACCTCGACGACCTGCTGGGTGCCGAGGCCGACTTCTCGACCGCCATACGCCTCAATCCCGTCTACACGCAGGCATACACCTACCGGGCCATCACCCGCTCGCGTCTGGGAAACTACGATGACGCCCTGCAGGATTTCCGCGAGGCGATCGACCTGCGGCCCGACCTGCCGGGACCCTACTACAGCCGCGGCGTTACGCGCCTGCTGAATCAGCAGTTCAAGGAGGCCATCGAGGACTTCAACATGTTCATCCGCCAGGAGAACAAGGTCGCCGACGCCTACATCTGCCGCGGATTGAGCTACCTGCACCTCAAGGACACGACGCGCGCCTACGAGAACTTCAACCTCGCCATCCGCACCAACCGCGAGGATCCCAACGGATACAACCGCCGCGGCGGGCTCCATCTCGAACAGGAGCAGTACAAGGAGGCCGAGGCCGATTTCAACAAGGCCATCGAGTGCGACTCGACCTACCTGCTCTCCTACTTCAACCGCGCCCTCGTCTACAACGCCACAAATCGCCCGATGCAGGCGCTCGAGGATTTCGACACGGTAATCCGGCTCGACTCGACCAACTCGCTCACCTACTTCAACCGCGCCATGCTCCGCACGCAGATCGGAGATTACAACCGCGCACTGGAGGATTACGACCGCGTGGCGCTCTATTCGCCGAACAACGTGCTGGTCTACTACAACCGCGCCGGAGTCTATGCCCAGCTCGGAGAGATCGAGAAGGCCGTGGAGGACTACTCGTCGGCCATCGACCTCTACCCCGACTTCGCGAATGCCTACATCTACCGCGGACGGCTGCGCGAACTGCTCCGCGACCCGAAGGGCGCCAAGCAGGATCTCCAGACCGCACAGCGCAAGATTGCCGAATACAAGTCGCGGTTGAGCGACAGCACCTACTCGATCTATGCCGACACGACACAGCGCTTCGACAAACTGCTTTCGTTCGACAGCAAGTTCGCCGGCGGCAACTTCGACCGCATCACGGGACACAACGGCGGACGCGAGGAGATGCGCCTGCTGCCGCTCTACAAGTTCTCACTCATGCGTCCGGATTCCGTGCCGGCACCGAAACCCTACCGGCTGCAGCGCGTCGAGGATTTCATCAAGCGTGTCGGAAGCGGATACCTCGCCCTCTCGTGCCGCGAAAGCAACATCGGGGCCGACTCGCTCCTGATTCTCGACCGGGAGTATGCCGAGGAACTCAAGGCACCGGAGGCTTCGTGGATCACCCTCTTCAAACGGGGCGTCTCACAGTCGCTCATCAAGCAGTACACCAACTCGGTAAATACCTACACGGCCGCCATCGACCGCAATCCGTCCAATCCGTTCCTCTATTTCAACCGCTCGACCACGCGGGCCGAGATGATCGACTTCATCTCCTCGATCGACAACTCCTACCAGCGGATCACGATCGACTCGGACCCCGCGAATCGGCTCAACAACAACTCGAAACGGACGTACAGCTACGACGAGGCCGTCGCCGACCTGAACAAGGCGATCAAGCTCTTCCCCGACTTCGCCTACGCCTACTACAACCGGGCGAACCTGCAGGCCCTCTCGGGACAGCTGCCCGATGCGTTCGAGGACTACACGAAGGCCATCGAACTCAACCCGGCATTTGCCGAGGCCTACTATAACCGCGGCATCATCCAGATCTTCATGAAGGATACCCGCAAAGGCTGCCTCGATCTTTCGAAGGCCGGAGAACTCGGCATCCTCGAAGCCTATGAGGTGCTCAAACGCTATGCCCGCAACGAAGACTAAATTCCAAAACAAACGATATGACAGCAACTATCCAACGCAAAATCAACGACTCGCCCGTCGCCCGCTGGACGGCACTCGTGCTCATCGCCCTGATGATGTTCTTCGGCTACATGTTCGTGGACGTCATGTCCCCGCTCAAGTCGCTTATCGAATCGGCCCGCGGATGGGACAGCGGAACCTTCGGAACCTACGCCGCTTCCGAATACTTCCTCAACGTCTTTTTCTTCTTCCTCATCTTTGCCGGCATCATCCTCGACAAGATGGGAATCCGCTTCACCGGACTGCTCTCCGCATCGCTCATGGTCATCGGTGCCTCGATCAAGTTCGTCGGCATCTCCGACTGGTTCCAGACGACCCAGTTCTGCGCCTGGCTCAACAGCTGGTGGGTATCCTTCCCCGGCAGCGCCAAGATGGCCTCGCTCGGATTCATGATCTTCGGATGCGGCTGCGAAATGGCCGGAACGACCGTTTCGAAGGCGATCGCCAAGTGGTTCGAAGGCAAGGAGATGGCCCTGGCAATGGGTCTTGAGATGGCGATCGCCCGTCTGGGCGTCTTCGCCGTCATGTGGCTCTCGCCGATGATCGCCAAGCACTTCGACATGTCGGTCGTAGCCCCCGTGGCATTCTGTACCGTACTGCTTATCGTCGGCCTGCTGTGCTACACCGTATTCGTCTACATGGACCGCAAGCTCGACCGGCAGCTCATCGCCGCAGGTGAGCTCAAGGAGCAGAAATCCTCCGACGAGGAATTCCACGTCAGCGACCTCAAGTACATCTTCGGAAGCAAGATGTTCTGGCTCGTGGCCCTGCTGTGCGTTCTCTACTACTCGGCGATCTTCCCCTTCCAGCGCTATGCGCCCAACTTCCTCGAAGTTACGCTCGGAATCGACGCCGAATCGGCCGCACGCCTCTTCAGCTGCTTCCCCATTCTGGCCATGGTGCTCACCCCCTTCCTCGGAGCCCTGCTCGACTTCCGCGGCAAGGGCGCCACGATGCTCATGGTCGGCGCCGTCATCATGATCGCCTGCCACCTGAGTTTCGCCTTCCTGCTGCCCCTCTTCCCGACGAAATGGCTCGCGCTGCTGCTCGTCGTAACGCTCGGCGTATCGTTCTCGCTCGTGCCCGCGGCACTTTGGCCCTCGGTGCCGAAGATCATCGACTCGAAGATCCTCGGATCGGCCTACTGCCTCATCTTCTGGATCCAGAACGTCGGCCTCTGCCTCGTGCCGCTGCTCATCGGCGAGGTGCTCGACGCCACGGGAGGCTACACCGTGCCGATGATCATCTTCTCGTCGTTCGGCGTGCTGGCCTTCATCTTCAGCTTCTACCTCAAGATCGAAGACCGCAGAAAGGGTTACGGACTCGAACTTCCCAACATCAAGAAATAAGGAACTCCGGACCGGATACGAGCGAGGGGGCCGTCAATTGCGACAGCCTCCTCGTTTCATGCATGCAGACCAGGTTAGCGGGCAAACTGCCCGTAGAGTTCCGTCAGGCGGTCGCACATCGCCTCCCACGAGAAACGGCGCCGCTCCTCGATGCAGTTGCGGGAAAAACGCCCGAGGGTCTCCGGATCGAACAGGCGATCGATATACTCCGCAATGGCACCGGCATCGGGTGCACAGACATACCCCACGCGGTCGTGCGGCACGATCTCCGCCAGGCCGCCCACGTCGGTTACAAGCATCGGCGTGCAGAACTGGTAGGCGATCTGCGTAACGCCGCTCTGCGTGGCGCTCTTGTAGGGCTGGACGACGAAATCGGCGGCCGAGAAGTAATATTTCACCTCGGCGTCGGGAATGAAACGGTCATGAAGGAGCACCTCTTCGCCGAGGCCCGCCGCAGCAATCTGCCGCAGGTAGCGCTCCTTCGAGGTGTAGAACTCCCCGGCGACGATCAGGCGACGTCCTGCGGTGCGGCCCTGCCGCTTGAGCTGCGCCCAGGCGTCGAGCAGCAGGTCAAGACCCTTGTAGTCGCGGATCAGGCCGAAAAAGAGCGCATAGCGCAGCGACGGGTCGAGGCCGAGGCGGGCGCAGGCCTCCTCACGCGGGCAGCGCGTACCGAAATTCTCGAAGAGCGGATGGGGCGAGAAGAGTGCCGGAGCGGAAGTATAGGCCTGCAGTTCGCGGTGCACCTGCTCGGACATGTAGATGAAGCCATCGACCGAGCGGAGGAAGTAGCGGTTGAAGGGACGGTCCGTCAGATGGTGTTCGTGCGGCTCGACGTTGTCGATCTGGCACAGCACCTTCGTATGGCCGTTGCCGCGCGCCACGCGGGCGATCGTGCCGAAGCAAGGGGCCATGAAGGGGGTCCAGTACTTCAGCAGGATGAAGTCCGGCCGTTCACGGCGGAGCGCCCGTCCGACCTGCAGCCAGTTCAGCGGATTCATCGTATTGACGCAGCGAAAGATCCGGAGATCCGCCGGAGGCGGGGTCGCAACCGTCTGGCTCTTACCGGGAAAGAGCAGCGCGGGGTATTGCAGCGTGAAGGTGCGGATATCCACCTCGTGGCCGCGGCGCTGGAAGGTGCGGGCCAGCATCTCCATGATCGAAGCCAAGCCGCCCCGGTAGGGATGCGCAGGGCCCAGGATGGTGATTTTCATAGGCATACGAATCCGATTAATGCCATTCTACGCCGGCACGCACGGCCGCAACACCGTCGTCGGCCGAGATCTCGAACAGCGCCGCACGCTCCCGCTCCTCGCAGCCGATGCGGAGCGTCTGCCCGAAGCGGCATTCATGCAGGAAGTGGATGTCCAGGCGCAGCGGCGCATCGAGCGTCAGCAGTTCGACAGGCAGCATGTCGAGCATCATCTCGATATAGCGCATCGTATTGACATGGCGGTTGAAGTCGATGTCGCTGTAGACGACCCGATGCTCGGACGTCCGTGTCGGATGCACCTCGCGGATCTTGCGCGGACGTTCCGCGGGAGACGGCTCGGCGACGATGGCGTCGGCATGCGCATCCCCCACCCACGAAAGATCGACCGCCGTGCGGCTCCGAAGGTCGATCATCGCCCACTGGGAAACGGCCCGGCCGAACTGGCGGCCCGCCGCATCGGTGAGCGTGAAGTTTCGCGTCGAGAGTACCCGCCCGTAATCGCTGATCCAGGTGGCGATGGTATAGTCGGTATACTGTTCGGGGCGCGTGTCGAACTCCATGGCCAGGCGCGAAAGCACCCACGAATGGTTCGCGGCATTGAGCACATCGACCCCGAAGCCCTTGCCGTAAGCGTCGATGCCTGCCGTATTGAGGATCGCCGAGCCGAGCGACGCAACCGTTGCCCGCAGCGTGAAATCCACATCCTGCGGTTCGACCCGGTACGGATAATGTGTTTTTTCTGCCATCGGTCCTTTTTTTGGCGTTTGATTCAAGCAAAGGTAGGAATTTTGCGTATATTTGTTACAACCAACCCTTAAAACAAATCGCTATGGAGACAAAAAAACTCGATTTCGCACAAACCCTGCGCGACGCTATTTACATCGGCGTCAAAAACGCTCCCTCGATCATCGCAGCCCTCGTACTGTTTCTCATCACGATCTGGATCCCCTATCTGAACATCGGAACCTTCATCGCCATCACACTCCTGCCGACACAGCTGGCAAAAGGCGAGGTGATCAATCCGATCGGCATCTTCGACAGCAAGTACCGCCGCTATATGGGTGAATTCTTCATCACCACGGGACTTATGGTATTCCCCATCCTGATCGCATGCCTCTTCCTCTACATCCCCGGCATCGTGCTTTCACTCTCCTGGTCGCTCGCCTACTATTTCCTTATCGAAAAAGGCAAGAACCCCATGCAGGCCATCAAGGCCTCGAATGACGCCACCTACGGCAGCAAATGGATCATGTTCTTCATCATGCTGGTCGTCGGCGTACTGTTTGGTGTCGCATTCGGCATCTTCGGCGCCATCTGCTCGCTGATCAACGTCGGATTCATCACCTTCGTGGTGATGTTCGTCCTCATCGTCCTCGCTCTCTCGATCTCGATGGCCGTCAATGCGTCGATCTGGAAGCAGCTCAAGGACAACGTGGAATAAACCCCGAAAAACGGGAACTTAAGGCGGCCTTACGGACCGCCTTTTTTGTCCGAATGCCGAAAAATTATCGAAAAACGATAAATATTATTTGTTTTTCAGAACATAATCGCTATATTTGCCCTCGGAACCAAATGCCAAAACCCAATGCAGAACAAAAAAACACTCCTGCAGCGCCTGCTGGTCATCTACATCACCTTCTTCATCGTGCTGGTGGCCAGTATCGCACACAGCTTCGTAACCGATTTCTATCGGGGCGCAACCGAAGGGGTCGAACTGGGTGAAGACCTCGCCGAGAAATGGAGCTCCGGGACGCCCCGCATGATCTACATGCTGGATGCACAGATCCTGAAGACCCCCGAAAAGATCATCGAAATCCCCTCCGAAACACCGGGAACTGAAATCCGCGCCAAAATCCGCGAACTCAACCTCCTCGTCGAACAGGATGCTCCGGGCGCCTCGCCCCTCTCGCTGGCCTTCCGTTCGATTGGTGGCAGCAGCTGGCTCTATTTCATGATCATGCTCTGCCCGCTGTTCTATCTGGTCATCATCATCTTCATGTTCATGATCATCCACTCGCTGCGCCGCTCGATCCGCGAAGAACGCACGCTCGACAAGAAGAACGTCTGGTACCTGCGCATCATCGGCCTGCTGACCATCGCCTCGGAACTCATCACGGACCTCGTAAACTGGGTCATGAGCCAGCGGACCGCCGAAATCCTGACACAGCACGGATATGTGGTCAATACCAGCTTCCAGGTATCCTACTCGATCATCATCATGGGCATCCTGATCCTCTTCGCCGCCGAGGTCTTCGCCATCGGCCAGAACCTCAGCGAGGAGCAGAAGCTCACCATATAATACGAACGCACATGCAATATATGAAAACAATAAACGAAGGGGGGGGGTCGATATGGCGATAATCATCAACATAGACGTCATGATGGCCAAACGCAAAATCTCGCTCGGGGAACTCGCCGAACGCGTGGACATCACGCCCGCAAACCTCTCGATCCTCAAGAACGGAAAGGCCAAGGCCATCCGATTCTCGACACTCGAGGCCATCTGCCGCGAGCTGGATTGCCAGCCCGGGGATATCATCGAATACAGGCCCGAACCGAAACAGGAAAAGTAAGATAACCTCAAATCAAATAGAAAACCTATGAGAAAACTGATGATGCTTGCCGCAGCGTTCTGCTTCATGGGCAGCGTAACGGCACAGATCAATCCGATGCAGCCCATACCCGCGGACCCGGAGGTGCGCACGGGCAAACTCGAGAACGGTCTGACCTACTACATCCGTCATAACGAAAAGCCCAAGGGGCAGGCGGATTTCTACATTCTCCACGACGTGGGCGCCATCCAGGAGGAGGACGACCAGCAGGGCCTCGCACATTTCCTCGAGCACATGGCCTTCAACGGCACGAAAAACCTCCCCGGAAAACAACTCATCGAGTATCTGGAGACCGTCGGCGTGAAGTTCGGATACAACCTCAACGCCGGAACCAGCTGGGACTACACCGTCTACAACATCTCCGACGTGCCGACCTCGCGCCAGGGAATCATCGACTCCGCGATGCTCGTACTGCACGACTGGTCGCACTTCATCGCGCTGCAGCCCGAAGAGATCGACTCCGAGCGCGGCGTTATCATGGAGGAGCTCCGCACGCGCGACGGCGCCTCGTGGCGCTCGACGATGAAGCTCCTGCAGGCCCTCGGCAAGGGAACCCGCTACGAGCACCGCAACCTGATCGGCTATCTCGACGGACTGAAGAGCTTCGAGCACGATGCCCTGGAGCGTTTCTACCACAAGTGGTACCGTCCCGACTACCAGGCGATCATCATCGTCGGTGATCTGGATGCCGAAGCCACCGAAGCCCGTCTGAAGGAGATGATGGCCGACATCCCCGCACCGGCAGCCGATGCCCCGCAGAAGGAGGTCATCGTGGTGCCCGACAACGAGGAGCCCATCGTCAGCATCTTCACCGACCCCGAAATGCAGGGTTCGCGCGTACAGATCTTCGTCAAGCGCCCGGCTCTGCCCGAGGAGATGAACGACAAGGTAGCTGCCGAGATCATCAACATTACCGAAGCCTATATGAGCACGATGGAAAACGCCCGCCTGCAGGAGATCGCCATGCAGCCCGACGCACCCTTCCTCGGCGCCGGCATGGGCACGGGCGACGTGATCGGCATCATCCCGACGCTCAACGCCACGGTATTCACCGCCATGACCCAGGACGGACAGCTCGCACGCGGCATGGAGGCCATCTACACCGAGATGGAGAAGGTAGCCCGCCACGGATTCACCCAGGGGGAATTCGAGCGCGCCCAGGAGAACCTCATGCGCCAGGTGGAGCGCTCCTATGCGAACCGCAACGACCGCACGAACAGCCAGTTCGTCAGCACCTATCTGAGCAACTACCGCAAGAACAGCCCCATGCCCGATGCCGAGACCGAATGGAGACTCGACAGCATGATCATCAAGATGCTCAACGTCGATGTAATCAACGCCTACGCCCGTGAGGTCATCCAGCCCGGGAATCAGGTCATCGTCGTTACCGCTCCCGAGAAGGAGGGCGTCGTGAACCCCACCGAAGAGGAGGTGCTCGCCATCCGCAATAAGGTGATGGCCGCAGAAATCGAGGCCTACGAGGACGATGTGGTGAAGGAGCCGCTTATTCCCGAGGGGACGGTGCTGAAGGGATCGCCCGTGAAGAAGACCGAGGTAAACGACACATACGGCGCTACGGTATGGACGCTGGCAAACGGTACGCAGATCGTTGTCAAGCCGACGACGTTCAAGGCCGACGAGGTACGCATGAACGCCCAGGCCAAGGGAGGTCTGTCGATCCTTCCGGACGAGGAGTACTACATGGGTGAGATGATGCCCGCCGTGAACTCCATGTCGGGTGTCGGTAAGTTCTCCGCAACGGAACTCCGCAAGCAGCTCTCCGGCAAGTCGGCCGGCGTACAGCCCTCGGTGAGCGAATACGCCAGCACGATGAACGGTTCCTGCTCGCCCAAGGATATCGAGACGATGCTCCAGCTCGTCTACCTCAACTTCACGCAGCCCCGCTTCGACCGCACGGACTACGACAACCTGATGAAGATGCTCCGTACGCAGTTGGAGAACGCCAAGACGAATCCCGACTTCCAGATGCAGGAGAAGACCCTCGACGTAATCTACGGGCACAACCCGCGCCGTCAGGTCATCAACACGGAGATTATCGACAAGTTCGATTTCGAGGCGCTGCCCGCCATCTACAAGAAGCTCTACCCCGATGCGAACAGCTTCCGCTTCACGTTCGTCGGCAACATCGATCCCGAAGTGCTCAAGCCGCTCGTGGAAAAGTATATCGGCTCGATCCCCGCAACGAAGAAGCCCATGACCTTCGTCGATGACAAGGCCTATCCCGTCGAGGGCGAAGTCGAGGAGACGTTCCGCACCCCGATGCAGCAGCCCAAGGTTTCGGTGAACTACACCTTCACGGGCGAGATGGACTACTCGATCAAGAACAAGGTGGCCCTGACGTTCCTCACCCAGGCGCTCAACTCGCGCTATCTGGTTTCGATCCGCGAGGAGAAGGGCGGAACCTACGGCGTACAGGTATATGGTTCGACCGGCTACATTCCGCGCGAAACCTACTCGATGACCATGGCCTTCGACACCAACGAGGAGATGGCCGACGAACTGTGCGAGATCATCCTCAAGGAGCTCCGCAAGATCGCCGAGGAGGGCCCGCTGACCGAGGATATCGAGAAGACCCGCGAGTTCCTTGTCAAGAATTGGAAGAACAGCCTCGAGCAGAACGGCTCGTGGATGAGCTACCTGCAGGCCAAGTACGGCTCGGGCCTCGACTATCTCGCCGACCAGGAGGAGGCCGTACGCACGACGACCAACGCCGACGTGCAGGCCCTGGCCAAGAAGATCCTCGAGGACGGCAACATGGTCAAGGTCATGATGCGCCCCGAGGCTGCCGAGGAGTAGCAGACACGGCTGACGTTTTACCGAACGGTTCCCGCGCATGCGGGGACCGTTTTTTGTGCCCGTAGCAACCGGGGCCGGATCAGACGGACTCTCGCTACAATTCGGGGTACAGCACCCGTCAAATGGCGCGGATAGCAGGAATCACAGCCATCGGACCGGTCGGGGAAGAAGGACAGGAAGGACAGGAAGGACAGGAAGTCAGTCAAGAAGAGGGTCCCGAAGCTCCTAACGGGTTGTGCCGTATGCCTCCGGAAAAGCATATCACAGAAGAGCGTATATAAAAAACCGGAGGCATCGTAGGATGCCTCCGGTTTTACATGCGACGAAGACCGTTACTGGTTCTCGTAGTCGTCGCCGCCGACCTTTACGGGCGGGTTCAGCGACTCGGCCGGCGTATTGGCCTTGATCCACTCCTCGGTGAGCAGATCCTCCTCGGCGAACTGGAGATCCTCCAGGCGGCTGACCGAGATCTGATACTGCGCATAGTCCGAAGCGCCTCCCTTGAAGTCGCTCTTCTGCGAGTAGATGCCGAAAATACCCAGCACCGTACCTTTGGCCCCGTTCTTCGGGATGGGCTTCATGGCAAACTGCGAATATCCGCTCGTACGCACCGTATAGATACCCGGATCCGACGTATATTTCGCCGCATCGTTGTAGGAGATCATCACCGAACCGTAGAGGCGGACGTTGTTCCGGTTGTAGGCCCAGTAGTACCAGGCACCGAACTGGGCATCGCCCCAGTCGGTAACGATCCAGCTCGGATAGGGATTCGTATAGGAACCGTTCATGATCATCGTGGGAACCTCGCCGTTCTGGTCCTTGACCCCGGCATAGCGGACCTTGATGTTCTTGAAACGCACCAGACGGCCCAGGGCGCTCTTGATGTTCGTGGCACCCGTAAGCAGCGTCTTGTAGCTGTTCTCGTCCACCTCCAGGATATCCGACTCGTCGAGCGTCGTCTTCTCTCCCGCGAAGACGTTGAGCGACGAAATCTTCGGATCGTCGAGATTCGAGTTGGCGTAGTACTTGTGGCGGCCTGCCGTATTGTAACCGTCCGACGGAGCATCGCCGATCGACAGCATCATGCGGTAGTTGCCCAGATAGAGACCGTCCAGACGTACATAGACCCACTGGCTGATCATGTCCTCCAGATCAAGGTAGAAATCCATATAAAGACCGCTGTAAAGCTTCAGCTCGATGGCGGCCGTGCCGTCGTAGATGAACAGCGACTTGTAGATGTTGCCCTGACGGTCGCTGCTGATCACCTTGCCCTTGATATAGTACTTCGAGGCATCCTCCCAGCCGCGGAGTCCGGAAAAGCCCTCCTCATCGGGATCCAGCGCGCCGAGCTTCAGCGTACAGGTCGTGGCAAAATCACTGTTCGTACCCGTTCCGGAGATGGAACCGAACGCTTTTTCGAACTGAGCCTTCAGGTCGGCAATATTGAGCTGCTGGAGGCCCATTGCCGCCATATCCTCATTCGTATAGAGCTTCTCCGGAGCAGGCGTGTCGAAATCGTTGTAGCACCCTGCGGTCAGCAGTGCAACCGCAAAGGCCAGTATCATATGCAATTTTTTCATAGAGCGTTATCTTTCTCGGTTAGAATCGCAGATATACATTCAGATAATAGTTCGTACCCAGCATATAGAAGTACTTCGAGTCGAAACGGCTGTAACGCGTCTCTCCGTTGCTGGCCCGCACACGGTTCATACGCATCTGCTCGTAACCGCCCGTGCGGATATCCTGGTTGTTGAGAATGTTCTTCACCTCGAGGCTGAAGCCCAGCATGTACTGGCCGATATACCAGTTCTTGCCGACGCTCGCACTCAACGTGTAGTAGTCGCCGAAGCACTCCTGGGCACGGACCGCCTTGATTCCCTGAATCGCCGCAACCTGCTGCTCGGTCGTCGAGGTCGAACTCGACAGAATGTTCGTATAGTACTCGATAGCCTTCGCCGTGCGGTACATCGGGTTCATCGAAAGGTAGAGCTTGTCGTAGTAGTTGAAGTTCACCGAAGCGAACCAGTTCCGCGGTCCCCGATAATCCAGACCGACATTGAGTGCCGTCTGAGGCGTGCTCTCCACATGGAAACCGTCCCAGGTTACCTTGTCGCGCAACACGATCTTATCGACATTGTCCACCGTCTGCACGAAATTCGGGTTCGACGTATAGGTGTAGTCGCCCAGGCTCAACGCGCCGACTACCGACAGGCCGTTCCAAATGGGTACCGACACGGCAGCCTCCAGACCGTAGTGGCGCTTGTCGATGCCGCTCATGGCGAAGTTCGTGAACGAACTGCGCGTATCGTCGTAGAACGAAATGACCTTCGACTGGTCCGTGATCGTCGTATAGTAACCCGACACACGCGCCTTGATATAAGGCAGGTTGAGATTATAGGTCAGATCCACGCCGAAGATCTTCTCGGCCTTCAGGCCCGGAGTCGTCGTGTTGCGCGTACGCGGCGACACGAAAGCCGTGGCGAATTTCGGAGCCTGCTGCATCACGGCGATGTTCGCCTCGAGCGAGTGGGCACGCGAGAACTTGTAACCGAAGTTGCCCTTGGCCGTGTAGGTCAGGTACTCGAGCTTCTTCGAATCGCCCTTCGAGTTGTCGGGGAAGAGCCCCTTGCGCCACAGTCCCTCACGGTGCATCGTCGAATAGCCCAGCTCTCCGGCAACAGCCATCGAGAAGCCGCCCTTGCGCCACGAATAGAGCGCCCAGGCATTGCCCTCGAGCAGGTGCGCCCGGTAGTTGTAGCTGAACTTGTCGCCTTCACGGGCAATGCGGGCATGGCCCGTAGCCTCGTAGTAGTCCAGATCGTTCTGCGCGGCCGTCGTACTCGACATGTCGCGCTCGGCGAACTTGTCGATATCGTACCAGTAGTCGCCGCCCATGAGGTCCTTGATCTCGTCGTAATACCAGGTGCGGTTCACGCGCAGGTTCACACCGCCGAGGACGCGCATGTTGTGGCGCATCTCATGCTGGATGCTGGCGGCGAAGTTGTAGTCGAGCTGGTCCGTATGGCGCTCCTCGAGGATGTAGTTCGAACGGTAATGCGTACCCGCATACTCCTCGAGACCCGGCATGTTCTTCAACTCGGTGTCGATATACTTGTTCTTGCTGTAGAAATCATCGAAATCGAGCATACCTGTCCAGGTTGCAGCGCGCTCGAGGTACTTCTGCATGTCGAAGAAGAAGGTCTGATCGGAACTCTCGCCCGGAATGTACTGACCGAAAGCGTACGAAGGCAGATAGCGGTAGTAGTCGCCGCGGGGATCCGGACCGCCGTTCCATGTCAGCGCCGAGTAGCCGTTCTTACCGAAACGCAGCGACGTGGCGGCATTCAGGCGCGTACGCTCCGACATGTCCCAGGTATAGGTCAGCATTGCAATCGGCTCGTGCATGTCGCGTACGCGCGAGTTGCGCAGCTTGCCGGCCTGGTAACCCACATTGGGGTTGTAGTAGTTGTTGCCGAAGAGGCCGTAAGCCTCGTCGGTCGAAGCCTGCTGCGCTCCGCGCTCCGTAGGCGACGCCATGATCGTCAGACCCAGACGGTGGTTGTCGCCGAAGAGTTTCTCGGCCGAAGCAAAGTAGGAGTAGGCATTGTAGTAAACACCGTCCACATAGCCGTTGCCGCCCTGGCGCGTACCGAACGAGAAGGCATACGACCAGCCGTTGTCCAGCTGTCCCGAAGCATAGGAAACCATTGCACGGAAACGGTAGAGCTGGTTGGCATTCGAAACGCTCACGCGGAAGCCCTTGCGCATCTGCGAGGCCCGCGCGTTGATGTTCGTCATGCCGCCGATACCGCCCACACCGTAATCCATCATCTCAAGGCCCGAGATGTTCTCCTGGTTGCGGGTGGCGTCGTTCAGACCGCTCCACAACGACCAGGGACCATAACCCGTCATGGCATCGTTGAAACGGATGCCGTTGAGCATGATGTCCGAATACTGCGCATCGAGACCGCGGACGTTGAAACGCATCTCACTGAAGCGGTACGAGGCGATATTGCTGAAAAGATCCTTCGACGAGGAGAGCTTGCCGGGAAGCGCCTGCATGTCCGAATCGGTTTCGTTGTCCGACTCGACAAAGACGGCGCCATCGACCGTATTGAACGCTCCGAGCGGCGAAATGACCACCGATTTGACATCCTGGATGAAATCGTTGCTCACGCGGACCATCAGCTCGAGGTCCTCGTACTCGGGAGTCGAGAACTGGACCATATACTGACCTGCCGGCAGATTCTCAAAAAGGAAGCGGCCCTCCCGGTCCGTCGTGGCCGTAAGACCCAGCGACTCGACGGTTACCTTCACGTCGCTCACGGCCGCACGTCCGTTGCGCGAAACGACCTTGCCGCGGATACCGCCATCCTGCGCATAGGCAGTGGCCGTTGCGGCAACGAGCATCAGAAATAGGAAAAGTTTTTGTTTCATATACTCGAATGTTATTTTGCAATGTAGATATAGACGGGAAGGTGGTCGCTGAAACCGCCCTGGAAGTTGTTGCCCACGAACGTGCGCAGCGGATAACCCTTGTACTGGCCCTCCTTCTGAATCATGTAGGGACGGCGGAAGATACCTCCGTAGAACTTCGTGTCGCCGACCTTCTGGATCTTCAGCTCACCGGTGGAACCCGTGGCCAGATTCTCCGAAACGATGATGTTGTCAAACAGATTCCAGTCGTCGCGGTAAGCCAACGAACCGTAACCGGCCTTCAACATGGCAATGAAGGGGTTGAACATGTCGCCAAAGGCCACCTCATCGAGTTTGCCCTTTGCACCGAGACCCTCGACAATGCTCCGGTCCGTGGCATCGTCGTTCAGGTCGCCCATGACGACCACCTTCGTGGCGGGATTGGCCTGCTGAACCGAGTCGATCAACTCGCGAACCCGCGTGGCGGCAGCCATACGCTTCGGTTCCGAGGCGGCCTGCCCCCCCAGACGCGAAGGCCAGTGGCAAACGACAAAATAGAACGGCTCTCCCTCGATCGTACCCCACATCGTTACGAAATCACGCGTGAGGAAATCGGGATTGTCGGGCATGTGGAACGGTACGGCCGCACTGCCCTCCAGCTTGAAAACGTCGGGACGGTAGTAGAAGCCCACATCGACACCGCGCAAATCGGGCGAATCGAAGTGCACGATGCGGTAGTTGCCCTTCGCGAGTTTCGGCGTGGCGATCACATCCTCCATCACCGAACGGTTCTCGATCTCCGAAACACCGATCACGATCGGAAAATCCTGATCGACCGAGGCGATATCGAACAGCACCCGTTCGAGATTGCCGATCTTTTTGTTGTACTTGTACGAGTTCCACTTCTTCGGACCCTCGGGCGTGAACTCCGTGTCGTTCACACCGGGATCGTTGATCGTGTCGAAGAGGTTCTCGAAGTTGTAGAAGACCACTTTGTAGGGCTTCTGCGCAAAGCCTGCCGCAAGCAAGACGGCAAACAGTCCTGTCAAAAGAATTTTCTTCATATATGGTTTTCGATTAAGATTGTTCTCGATTCCTTACAACCCCGGCCAGTCCGAATAATCCATCCGGCTCTTGACGGTCTCGGCAACCTCCGGATCGAGGTTGCGGAAGAAGGTGAAGCCCGTCAGCTCCTCGATCTCGCGGACCGTGCAGGCCGCATCGCGGAGCGACATTCCGGCCCCCGCCGTATCGTTGGTGAAGAGGAAGCCGATGGCCTTCAGCTCGTCGGCGCCGAACTCCGAAATCTGTCGGTTCTCGTTGCTCCGCTGCCGCAGCATCACCTTCCAGCAATGCGACGGCACGGCAATCGGCCCGTTCTGGTTGCCGATCGTCTTGTCCGTGGCGAAATGCGTTCCCGTTACGACATAGAGCGTATCGTAATTGATGAACTTTCCGTCGATTTTCTGACGGTCCGGCCCCCACTCGCGCTCCTTGCCCTCGAGTGTGCCCCAGATACCCTGGTTGAAGCGGCTCGCCTGCGGCATCATGTTCGTGGCATAGAAAGTCATCTCGTTCGTCGCATCGTTGTTATAACGCGTGGCAGAAGCCAGCATGTGTCCCCGGTCATAGCCGTAAGACCCGTACCCCTTGAGAATATACTGCTGGTATTCGCGGGGGATGGCGGGCGGCTGATTGTTCGGATCGTACGACCAGGCATCCGTACGGCCGCCCGAAGGCGTCGTGTAGCAATAATGCACCGGATAGGCCACCCAGCGCGAAACGTGCTTCTCGCAGTCGTAACAGATCGAATAGTTCCGCTTGTAGCCGCCCGTAACGTATTCGGTCGTCGTCAGCGTCGTATAATAGGTCTTGTAGATAAAATCTGAATTCTCCAGGTAGAACGGCTGCTCGCCCCACGAACGTTCGTAGTCGTAGGTGATGGTCGAACCCGACGAGCGCTGCGTCATCGTGAACGACGCGGCATAACCGTCGGAAAAGGTCAGGTCGATACGGGCCGTACGATCCTCGCCCATACGATTCTGATCCATATAGAGATAGACGGGATCGCCCGCCTCTCCGCGCATTTCTGTTACCTGTTCATTGAGTGCGAACGAGCACCACACCTCCTCGCCCTGATCGGCGATAACGGCCGCATAGGTTACACCCCGCGACCCCTGGGTCGTGATGCAGTTCGTCGTTGTCGAATAGTTCACGGTCTCTGCCACGATCGAAGCAAGCGTCTCCTTCGAATCTCCGTTGTCATCGTCGTTGCATCCCGCAAACAACAGAAGCATGTGCGCTGCAAGCAGCAACATACTCATCGTCCTAATTTTCAATGTCATCTAATATATTCCTGATCTTCAGGCTCGTAGTTTTCAAAGAAACCAAACTCTTGGTGGGGACTGCGCCCCGCCAAGAGTGGTTTCAAATAAATTCGTTGATTACTACTCCGCAAGTATTACTTCAGCGTATAAAGCGTCAGGTTCTTCTGCGTGCTTCCATAGATAGCGAAGCGCTCCTGACCTTTGTTCGAGTTGAACTGAAGCGCACGCGGTTTCTCCGGTTTATCGGTCGTGGTGCACGTCAGTACAACAAGGCCGTCTACGAAGGACGGAGTCCACTGATAATCGGGTGTATCGGCCGTCGGAGCATCCGTAGTGAAGGCGCAGCTATTACCCGTGCTGGTCGTCCATCCCACATACATATCACCGTATTTGATCGAATAGTAATCCGTACCCTCAATCTTAGCGATAGTTACAGTATTGTAAGAGTCGTCGTATACGATATTTGTTCCATCGAATGCGGGCGACTCGAGCAGCTCGTAGGTAAAGGTCGATTTCTTAGCATCGGCACCCGAATACTTGTCCTTCAGAATATAGCAGGAAGCCTCATCGACATATCCTACGACATAATCACCGGACCAGTCGCTCGGAGCAGACGTCAGAGGCACATAGTTCTTCGAGCCGGCTGCAAGTTGCTTCAACTCTACGGATGCCAGCGTTTTGCCATCAACCTTGGCTACGAGGGTTGCCGTATAGGCAGCTTCCGTCGTATTGTCGCCGTTGGCTTTTACAACAACACTCTTATCATCATTGCTTACAATCGTGAACTTGTCAGCGTTCGTACCCTCTTTATCGAACTTGACTGCCGAAGCATCAACATTTGCAACCGTATAGGTAATCGTCTGCTGCTCGGGATTCGTGGCCGAGAAGGGTTCTGGTGTCGAGGTGAACGTTACGGCAGCAAGCGACGTATTGACTTTAATCTCGGTAAGCATGATATTCAGCTTTGAACTCGACGTGTCGTAGCCCAAGGCAAAGCCCGTTGCGTCCACTACATCACCGTCTTTCAAACCCTCGTAGTAGCTGTCCAAACCGTAAGCAAAGGTAATGTTCTTCACCTCCGAAAGACCGGTAACATCCAACGTATAGGTATTGTACGACGAGCCCTTCGAGATGCCGAGCACGCCTGTGAGCTTCACATATTTGTAAGCAGCGTTAGCCTCGTCAGCCTTGATATCTGCAGCATACTTCTCAATAGCGGCTGCATCGAAAGTCTCAGGCTCGGGAAGCTGCAGCGACGATGCGGAACCTACCGTAACCTCAAAGTTTGAGAACTGATAAAGTCCATAACGGGGAGCGCATTCACCCTTCACGGTTGCACTCTTGCCGATCTGACCGATATAGGGATTGGCCGTCTGCGTGGTCCAGCTGTTCTCGAAACCAAGAACATAGGATACCTTGCCGCCATTCTCCTGGCCGAACATCACACCCTTCTGGTGCACACCGACGATGGTAGCTCCCTCGACCTCATAGTTGCCCTTGCCGAGCTGGTCGATCGTCGTCTTCTTATAGGAAACCTCTACCGTAAACAGGTCATCGGTCATGCCGGCCAGGTCGTCGGCATTGCGCGGCGAGATGTTGCCGGCGTTGTTGTTGAGCGATACGCAACCCTTGATATAACCGGCCTTGGCGGGAATCTCGACCGTGCTGGCCCAATCCTTCGAATAGCTGTTGAACGACAGCAGGAAGGTAGAACCGTCCTTCGTCTGGAAGGTCTGGTTGGCATAGCCCGACGATACGTTGTAGTACTTCTCGCCGCGGATCGACTCTACGGGCTGCGAGTAAACCTTCACATACTGCGACTGATAGTCGATCAGCTTCGAAGGATCCGAAACCTCGATGGCCTCGGGCGTATTGTCGTTCGTATCCAGAATCTCGATCTCGGGATCGGCATTCGTAAACTGAACCTGGTAGGTGCCGTAGTTGGACTGTGCCGTACCGCCCTTCAGATCGAACGATACGATCGAACCGCGCGTCAGGTTATAGTCCGTACCGCTGTTGCCCACATAACCCTTGAAACGGATCATCAGACCGGCACCCGGCTCCGTCGTGTTGTCGGTTACCATGATCTGGTGGTTGTTGATGTTGTTGCCGACATAGTCCGATACGACAATACCCGTCAGTACCAGCGACTCGGTAATCTCCTTACCCGTCTGCTCGAAGGTGAGCTGATCGCGTACGGACTTCACGTTGGTCGTAACCTCCGTCGTGCCGCCCTCATTCTGTTTTACAAGGATCGAAGCCGTCTTCGTTACGGGGATACCCTCCACAAAGCCTACTGCCGTCAGCGTCAGCGTAGCCTGGCGATCGGCCGTAGCCTGCCCCAGCGTGAAGGAAATCTGCGTCGTACCCGTCTTGCCGTTCATCGGCGAGGGAGTACACCAGGTAGCGTCCGACTCGTTCTCGAACGAAAGTTCCCAATCGCCCTTGGCTACTACCTCGACAGTCTGCTCGAGTTTTCCGCCGGCAAGCGATCCGGCAATGGTGGTCGAGGTACCGCCATCGACGGTGATCTCGGGAATACCCTTATAGCCGCCGTCTTCCGTGTCGTCGTCCGAGCATGCGGTGAAGGCGGCGAGCACCATCATCGAGCCGAGCAACGTTTTCCAGAAATTCATCTTTTTCATAGAAATTAAAATTAGTTAAGAAAGAGTGTTCTATAATATTAAATTGTTACAAAATTACAATATTTCAGGTTCAAAGTTATAGTTAAAATCCGAATCTGCAATATCTGTTACGCAAAATTCACACCGATCGGGCAAATATTACGGGGCCAAAAGCCCGGACACGCCTTGCGGACATGCTCCGGGCAACAGACAAGCCCTCCGGATCAACGGATCCGGTCGGCGGAACGGACGAGCATCTCGTCGCGGAAAATGGCCCGCACGGCCAGGAAGGTGAAAAACAGCGCCACGATCGGCAGGGCGATCGCAGGCTTGAACCCCTGGTTGTGGAGCGCCAGCTCGGAGAAGACCCGACGGCTCAAAAAGTAGTAGATCGCCTCCATGATCACGGTTCCGACAAGGAACACCATCTCAACCACGCACAGGCGGATCTGAAGCAGCCGGCGACGGTAGAGGAAAATCGGCAGAAGCGGCAGAGCGGCCGACAGGACAATGAGAATGCCCAGATAGACCGTAGACTGGGCGATGCTTCCGTCGGCACTCTGCAACGAAAAGGCGTACAGATTGAATGCACCCGCCTCGCTGGCGAACCAGGCAAGGGGCACGAACAGCATCACGACAAGCAATGCCGCGACAATCAACAGGTAAAGGGTCTGAATACGTTGTATCATTTAATCCAGCGTTTTATCGATAAGGTATTTGTTGCGGTCCGAAGAGCCGCGGTTGATCAGTTCGCCGAGGAAACCCGCCAGGAAAAGCTGTACGCCGAGGATCACGGCAAGGATCGCCAGGTAGAAGAGCGGCTGGTCCGTTACGGCGCGCAGCGGCAGGCCGTGCGCCTGTTTCCAGAGTTTGCCCGCAATGACCCAGACGGTCGTAAATCCACCGACAAGGAACATCAGCGTGCCGAGGCTGCCGAAGAAATACATCGGCGACCGGCCGAAATGGGACATGAAAAGCACGGTAATCAGGTCCAGATAACCCTTGACCATGCGCTCCAGGCCGAATTTCGAATGGCCGTATTTGCGGGCGCGGTGCTCGACAACCTTCTCGCCGATACGGCGGAAGCCGGCCTGACGCGCCAGAACCGGAATGAACCGGTGCATCTCGCCGTAGACCTCGATCGACTTGACCACCTTCAGGCGGTAGGCCTTCAGGCCGCAGTTGAAGTCGTGGAGACGGATGCCCGTGGCAACCCGCGCCGTCCAGTTGAAAAACTTGCTCGGCCAGCGCTTGCCGATGGGGTCGTAGCGTTTCTTCTTCCAGCCCGAGACCAGGTCGTAGCCCTCCTCGAGGATCATGCGGCGCATCTCGGGAATCTCGTCCGGGGAGTCCTGCAAATCGGCGTCCATCGTAATGACCACCTCGCCCCCGGCAGCGGCAAAACCGCAGTACAACGCGGCCGACTTGCCGTAGTTGCGCGAGAAACGGATGCCACGCAAGGCCGGATAGGCAGTTTTGAGCCGTTCGATCTCCTCCCAGGAGCCGTCCGACGATCCATCATCGACCAGAATCGCCTCGTAGGTGAGCGCATGCGCCCGCATTACACGGTCGATCCAGGCGATCAGCTCGGAAAGCGACTCCGCCTCGTTGTAGAGCGGAACGACGACCGATATGTCCAGTTTACTCATTCGACCCGTTGTTGGGATTCTGCATATCCTCGTCCTGATGATTCGGCCAGGGCATCTCCCGCTTGGCAAAGGCACTGATGAAAAGCCCGAAGAAGCAGCCCTGGATTACCGATCCGAGAATCGAGAGCACTACGATCCAGATCGGCGAGAAGAGCATCGTGCGCGCCATCGAAACGGCCAACTCCATCTGGGCCGGGCCGTAAAGCGACGAGACCATCTTGAGACTCTCCTCCAGCGCAGCCTCATAATAGGCCGGGAAAAGCAGCCGGCGGGCAGCAATCTCCCAGGCGCCGACCAGCACCCCCGAGAAGCACATCATCCAGAAGATATACTTCATGCACTGCCCGTAGCTGTAGCCGTTTTCGCTCCCATAGAGAAGCGCCCGACGCTTCGTCAGCACGAAGAGCAGCGTGATGAAGACCGCCAGCGAAAGCAGCGACAGCACCTGCGATTTCCAGAACAGTCCGACCGTCGAGAAGAGAATCTGCACCACGGCCATAAGGGCGCCCCAGCGGGCGGCATCGTCCCAAAAATTGGTTTTTTCCATATCTTGTCTCTTTTGCGTTATTGCAACTCTCCCTTGCCGTCGCGAAGCACCTCCGGTTCATCGCCCGTCAGGTCCACTACCGTCGTCGGCATGGTATCCCCCATGCCGCCGTCGATCACCAGCTCCACATCGCGGCCGTAGCGCTCGTGAATCAGCTCGGGGTCGATCAGGTACTCCTGCTCGTCGTCCTCGCGGACCGAAGCCGTAAGGAGCGGTGCTCCGAGTGCCGCGACGATCGACCGCGCCACGGCATTCGAGGGAATGCGGACACCGATCGTCTGCCGCCGGGCCAGCGCCTTGTCCGGCACCCGCGAGGAGGCCGTGAGCACGAAGGTGAAGGGACCCGGGAGATTCCGCTTCAGGATCCGGAAGGTCGCATTGTCCACACGGCAATACTCCGCAACCTGCGCGAGGCTCTCGAAGACCACGGCGAACCCGGTATCGGCCTTTCCGCGAATGCGGCGCAGGCGTTCGAGTGCACGGGGAGAACGGATCGAGCAGCCGAAGGCGTAGACGCTGTCGGTGGGATAGATGATGACTCCGTCCCGCTCGAGGGTGTCCACGACGCGCCGCAGGGCGCTCTCCGAAGGATTCCGTTCGTATATCTTCGCAAGCATAGGGGAACAAAGATAGCAAAAATTTCGCAAACCGTGCCGAAATCATGCTATTTTCTGCAGATGGCAAGCCCCTGTCGGAACGGAGGTTCCGAAAAAGGTGCGATGAATCCCGCGCAGAAGGAATTTTCCGGCGGCGCGTAAGGTACTCCGAGGTGCGTCAGCGGATTTTCCGGCGGTTCAGTTCGGCACTGTAGGCCCGGGCATTGGCATTGTGTTCGCGCAGCGTGCGGGCGAAATTATGGTATCCGTCGAATGTCGGACGTGCACAGAAATAGAGGTAGTCGTGCTCCTCGAAATTGAGAACCGCGTCGATCGCGTTCTTGCCCGGCATGCAGATCGGCGAAGGGGGAAGGCCCTTATTTATATATGTGTTGTAGGGCGACGGATACTTCAGGTGGCGGTACAGAATGCGGCGCAGGCCGAAATCCTGCATGGCATATTTTATCGTGGGGTCGGCCTGCAGCGGAATGCCCCGGCGCAGACGATTGACATAGACGCCGGCAATGCGCGGCATCTCGTCCGTCTTCCGGGTCTCTTCGTAGACGATCGACGCCAGGGTCATCACCCCGAGGCGCGACAGGCCGCTCCGCGCCCGCCTGGCATCGCGCTCCCCGGTCCAGAAGCGGTCGTACTCCCGCTTCATGCGGCGCACGAAGTCCTCGGGCGTAATCGTCCACCATACCTCGTAGGTGTCGGGAATGAACATCGAGAAGAGCGTCAGGCTGTCGAAACCCACCTCTGCGGCCAGTTCCTTCGAGGTCAGCGCCCGCATCATCGATGCGGAATCGGCATCGATCTGCCGGGCGAGCTTGCGGGCAAGCTGTGCGGAGGTCCGCACGTTGTTCACCGAGATCCGCACGGGCGTCTGCAGCCCGAGCTTGAGCATGCGTGCCACCTCGACGACATTCATGCCCGGGCGCAGCACATAGTGGCCCGGCTTGAACGTATGCTCCAGATCGAGCCGGCGGGCATAGAGGCGGAAGGCCGCCCGGTACTTCAGGTGCGGCATGAGCGAATCCTCGACCGCCGCATATCCGGAGCGGGACCCGACATAGAGTTCGTACTCCCCGCGGACGGCATTTCCCTTGAAACAGGCAAGCAGAAACACCGCAACGACTGCCCCCAGGACAACGCACGCAAGGAACAGGCGGAGCAAGGTTTTTTTACGCATCTCGCAATTTTTTTTGCAAAGATATAAAAAATTCCTACTTTTGTGCCCGGGTGAGTCTTATACGACCAGCTCCTACAGAATCCCCCAGGCGAGGAATCGAGCAAGGGTATGTGGTCGTAGCGGTGCGATATAAGGAGCTCACCCTTTTTTGTTGGACCCATTCAAGTAAAGCAAGACAACATGATACGACTCAACGTATTCATCCGTACGACGGAGAGCAACCGCGAAGAGCTGATCGCAACGGCCCGCGAACTGGTGGCCGCATCGCTCAAGGACGAGGGCTGCGTGGTCTACGACCTGTTCGAGAGCTCCACGCGCCGCGATGTCCTGATGATCTGCGAGACCTGGAGCGACGCCAAGGCGCTCGCCGCACACGAGCAGGCCGCACACTTCACGACCCTCGTGCCGCGCATCCAGCAGCTCGGCGAAATGAAGATCGAGAAGTTCATCTTCTGATCGTCCGCTCCCGCGACAACCGTCCCCAAACCCCGGATGCCCCGTGCATCCGGGGTTTTTCTTCGTTCGGAAACCGTCCGAAACAGCTTCCGCGACGGATAAAGCCTCCGGCAAAGCGGCAAAGAGCGGAAAAAATCCTATCTTTGTTATCCGGAACCTCCGAAAACAGAGCATGAACAGCTGGAAAAAGACATTCACCGTAATCTGGAGCGGGCAACTGGTCTCGATTCTTTCGAGTGCCGTGGTCAGCTATGCGGTGATCTTCTGGATGAGCCTCGAGACGGAGTCCGCGGAGGTGCTGGCCCTGGCAGCCATCGCCGGCATCCTGCCCCAGTCGCTGCTGGGCCCTTTCGTCGGCATCTACATCGACCGCTGGGACCGCAAACGCACGATGATCCTCGCCGATACGTTCATCGCCCTCTGCACGCTGGCGCTCTCGGTGCTCTTCTGGCTCGACATTGCGCAGATGTGGCACATCTACCTGCTGCTGGCCTGCCGCTCGGTAGGCTCGGCCTTCCATACTCCCGCCATGCAGGCGTCGGCACCCCTGCTGGCACCGGCTTCACAACTTACGCGCATTGCGGGAATCAACCAGATCATCACCTCCGTATCGGATATCGCAGGGCCTGCACTCGGTGCCTTCATGCTCGCACTGACCTCGATCGGCAACATCCTGCTGCTCGACGTGGCGGGAGCCGCCGTGGCCTGCATATCCCTGCTGTGCATCCGCATCCCGAATCCCGAACGCCAGCCCGACAGGCAGCACGACCTCCGCAAGGAGTTCCGCGAAGGGCTTGCCGCCATGCACGCCGTTCCGGGAATGGGAAGTTTCTTCGCACTCGCCATCGCCGTATGGTTCTTCATCATGCCCGTAGGCGTACTCTTCCCGCTCATGACCCTGCAGCACTTCGGGGGCAGTGCCTACGAAATGAGCCTCGTGGAGATCGTATGGGGCGGCGGAGCCCTGCTCGGCGGCGCCATCATGGGCGCCCGGACCTACCGCGTCAGCCGCATCGTGCTCATCAACCTGATGTATCTTATGGTGGGGCTCTCGTTCCTCCTCTCGGGATTGCTTCCGGCATCGGGATTCGCTCTCTTTACGGTATTCACGGCCGCGGCCGGCATTTCGAGCAGCGTATTCAACGCCTCGTTCATCTCGGTCGTGCAGACCCGCATCGAAGCCGGCGTCCTGGGACGCGTGCTCTCGCTCTACCGCAGCTTCGGGCTCCTGCCTTCGGCCATAGGCCTCCTCGGAGCGGGATTTCTGGCCGAACGGATCGGGCTGACGACAACCTTCGTCCTTTCGGGGTCAATCATCTGCCTGATCGGAGCAGCGGCTTTCCGCATGCCGGCGGTCATGCGCCTCGACGCCAAAGAGCAGAAATCCGAGTAACTGCCAGGCCCGGCAAAAGGCATGCACCCGAACCGGGGCGCATCCGCAATCCGGAGGGAGATCACATAAAAACGGCGGAATCCTTTTTGAGGATTCCGCCGCTGCATTTTACCGATTCGGGATCAGACCGTATAGGTATATCCGTTGTAGTAGATCGTATAGCTCAATTTACCGTCCGTATTCGACCACTTGTACTCGACCTCGCCGGAGGGATAGAGGGCCGTATTGTAGTCGCCTACACTCGTGAAGGAGCAGATCTGCGAGCCTTCGACAATCTGCATGTAGACGCCCACACCACTCGAAACCACGATCGAACGGCAACGATAAACACCATTCTGCAATTTGTAGCTCATGCCCATGGAACCCGTGCTGGAAGAGTTGGCATAGAAGGTCGAGCCCCAGCATCCGGCGCCGTAGGGTGCCATCGGAATGTTGGTACTCTCGACATGGATATCCTTGTCGTAAATCTCCGAGAAAGCCAGGTTCTTGCCCGACTCGGGCTTGATGTTGATCTGGCCGTTCCAACCCGACACATACTGCTCCGATTCCTCGAAGTTCGCACGGATCATGTCAAGAATGACAACATAGTTGTCCGTCTCGTCCAGATAAAGTTTCGTCGTGCCGCTCTGCATGGCAATGGAGACCTGCCGGCTGTTGCCCAACCCGTCCGTCGTATTGGCCTTGATCTTGAAATCGGGCTGCATGACAACCTGCCAAGGGGTGCTGAAAGTCGCATCGGAGAGAAGCTCCGTTCCGTTCGTATTCACCACGAGCGATCCTTCGAGCATGAAGCCGTCGGTCTGTAAAAGGCCGTCAGGATAGGTGATGCGCCAGGAATCAGCGCCTTCGCGCGCAATCTGCGTGCCGGATCCGAAGAGCAGAAGCTGCAGCGGACGCGTATCATCCCAAACCTTGACCTCGATCTTGGAAAGATCGACCTCCTCGAGCGGCGTATCGGGATACTGCACCTTCGCCTCGGCCAAAAGCGATGCCAAACGCAAACCGGCCTCGGCCATCTGCGTCGAGACATTCTGCTGAACCATTGCAGAACTGTAGATATCTACACCCGGGATCACCTGCTGCTGTTTCTTATACTCTTCGCTGTTGTCCTTCATACAACCCGTAAAGGCCAGCGCGGCCAGCAATGTCGTAGCTAAAATCCTATTCATTTCAATTTTAAAGGTTAAATTCATTTCATAAAATGTACGGATCGCACTTTTACTGCATCGGCCCGAAAACTTTTTTTCGGAAAGGGTTTTTCTCCGCGCCATTGCACCGGATATGGAAGATCTGCCGTAAAAAAATCCGCAACATTCCCGCCACAAAGATAGGAATAATTCACATTTTTTCGTATCTTGGACATGGAGTTTTCTCCATATACACAACAGACATAATACATACGACCATGTCCATACGTTCGTTATTCGGCGGCAAACGCAAGAAAATCACCGACTACCCTACCGATGTACTGACGGCCCGCGACGGCACGTCCTTCACGATCCACTTCTTCAAACATGCCGCCCTGGCCATCGGCGTCGGCGAAAAATACGTCTATGTCGATCCGGTGAACGGGTACGCCGACTACGGCGTCCTGCCGAAGGCCGACGTGCTGCTCGTAACCCACTCGCACTACGACCATCTGGACCGTGCGGCTACCGACGAACTGCTCACGCCCCACAGCGAGATACTCTGCGACCGGACCTCCGCCGAGGCATTCGAGATGAACTGCCACACGATGCGTCCGGGGAGCGTAGCCACCCCCTGCGACTGGCTGAAGGTCGAGGCCGTGGCCGCCTACAACACCTCGCCCGACCACCGGCAGTTCCACCCCCGCGACCGCGAGGACTGCGGCTATGTGCTGACGATCGGCGGCACGCGCATCTACATCGCCGGAGATACCGAGCCGACGCCCGAGATGAAGGCCCTGCGCGGCATCGACATTGCCTTCCTGCCGGTCAATCAGCCCTACACGATGACCGTGGACCAGGCCGTGGAGGCCGTCAAGGCGCTGCATCCGGCCATCTTCTACCCCTACCACTACGGTGAGGTCGAGGAGAAGACCGACATCGACCGACTTGTCCGCGAACTCGAAGGTATTACCGAGGTGCGCGTACGTCCGATGGAGTGAGCGTCCGAACGACAAAGCACCCGATCCAAACCGCAGCCCCCGATATCCGACAGATACCGGGGACTGCGGTTTCGTATGCTGCGAAAGGTCCTACTTGTGCGAAGAGCGGCTGACCCGACGTTCCACCACGAAGGCGGCGATCAAACCCAGGCCGCCGAAGCAGAGCACCGAACCGCCATAGATAACGTCGTTGTGATAGTATGCACCGTTCGAACAGTTGGTACTGATCCAATAGCCGACCAGCAGGCCCACTCCGAGACCCAGCAGCAGGCAGCCGACACGCAGCGCTCCGGAAGAGAAGCCTCGCGAACCCTCCACGGCGGGAACACGGCCGACAGACATTCCCATCGGTACGTTTTTCAGGTAGTCAATCAACATTCCGGGATCGAGTTTTTCGATGATGTTGAGCCGCTCGCGACGGCAGATGGGAAGCTCGAAAAGCTTGTAGATGCTCAAGGCGACAATCCCGACAATCAAGGGATACACAATAAATTCCAGCATGGCTTGATCTGTTTTAATGGTTATTCATTCGTTTTTTCGATCTTTGTATGGTTAGACGCCGTCCGCGTGAAAAGGTTACAGGACAGGCGGCGAACCGCCTCGCGCGTGTAACCTTTTTCGGCTCCGCGCGTCTAACAGAGTACCATGCAGACCGAAGAACTGGAACTGATCCGACGCATCATTCACGGAGAGACCGATCTCTACGCACAGCTGGTCGATCGCCACGAGCGAACGGTCTTCACGCTGGTGATGCGGATCATCGGTCGACGGGAAGAGGCCGAGGAAATCACGCAGGATGTCTTTCTGAAGGCGTTCCGGCAACTCGACCGCTTCGCAGGCCGGAGCAGTTTCCGGACATGGCTCTACCGGATTGCCTGCAATGCGGCCATTTCGCAGGCCCGGCGCACGCAGCCCCGCCGCGCGGAGATCGACGAGCGGCGGCTTGCCGTGCTCCCCGACGAAGAGGCCGACCGGATGGAGGAGTGGGCGGCGCATCAGGAGCAACTCGACGCCCTGACGCACGCCATCGGCCGCCTCGATCCCGAAGAGCGGGCATTGGTAACGCTCTTCTATTACGAGGAGCGTTCCGTAGCCGAATGTGCGGAGATCACCGCCCTCTCGGAGAGCAATGTCAAGGTGCGGCTGCATCGTATCCGGAAGAAGTTGTATTTACTGGTAACAACGCAAAGAGAGATGAAACGAAGTGAAGCCATCCGTCGGGCCATCGAACGGATCCCTATTCCCGAACCGCCCGCCGACCTGTCGGCGCGGATCATGAAGCGTCTGCGGCGTGCCGAACGATGCCGCCGGCGAATCGAAGCGATCCTGACAGGAACCGGCTTTGCCGCGGGAATCGCGGGAATCGCGGGAATCGCCGCCGTAGCCCGCTGGGCCCTTACAGCCGAAAGAACGGCGACGGAATCCCCCGCATGGCCGGACCCGGTCGGATGGAAGATGCCGGATCTCGAGCTCTCCCTGCCGACACCGGCTCCGGAAGATGCGATGTATTGGAAGGCATGCATCCTGCTTGCCGCAGCAGGGCTCGTGCTGCTGTTCGCCGATCTGATCATCCGCCGAAGAATCCGCCTTCTGCAAGAACCGCCCCAAAGACAACCGGGCCCTGCTCCTTTTCGGAACAGGGCCCGGTTTGTTCGGTCCGGCCGGGAAGTTACTTCTTCGCGGCGTCTGCGGCCTTCGGTTCGGCCTTCACCTTGAGCGAGGCAAGACCCTTGACGATATGCGCATCGTCGTTCTTCGCGGCATCGTACACCACCGTAACCTCCTTCTTCGGAAGATCGACCCGAACGTCCTTGATACCCTTGCCGAGCACCGGGACGTTGTTCATAATCTTCTGGACACAGTGGTCGCAGTCGATGTCGGTAACGAAAACCGTCGTTACGGTCTTCTTCTCCTTCTTCGCAGGCTCCGTGGCCGCGAATGCCCCGAGGCTCCATACAAGCGCGAGGCATACGAGCAAAATCTTTTTCATGGCTTTATCGTGTGTATGTTTTTCAAATCCGGTCAATAGAGGTTGAAGCGCAGGCCGGCGTAGAACTTGCGGCCCATGAGCGGTCCCCAGACATTCATCGAGTTAAACTTGTAGTCGTAGGGGTTCTGTGCATGGAGAATCGGGTCCTCCTGGCGGTAGTCGGCGATGTTCTCGCAACCGACATAGATGTCGAACTTGCCCACCTTGCGGCTCACCTGCGCATAGAACATCGGATAGCGCGGCGAATAATAGCTGTCGGCCAGGTCGCCCGTCTGCGTCGGGATGCGCGAAGGGCCGTTCAGCTGGGCCGTGGCATCGAAGGTCCAGCGACGGAACTTCGTGGCGTACTGTATGTTGAGCAGCGTCTTGTACCGGCTCACCAGCGGCCGCTCGACCCGCGCCGTACGTCCGTCGGGACGGTCGATCGTCATCTCGCTGTCCGTATAGCGGAACGTCGCGAAGATGTCGAGCCGCTCGACGGGCGTCCACGAGAAGTCGATCTGATAGGTATCCGTCCAGGAGCGGCCCGTACTGCCGTAGACCCGGATCGTCTCGGGATCGTACTCCTGATCGACCACCACCGAGTTATAGAACTGCGTACGGAAATAGTCGAAGCTCAACGTCGCATCGCCGGGTTCCACGAGTCCGAAGGTCTGCGTGAGGCTGCCGCCCACGGTCAGGGCCTTCTCCAGTCGGTTCAGGGCATCGAGCTCCGGAATAATCAGCGCACGGCCCGTGGCGAGCATGCCGATGTTGTCCGTAATGACGTCCGTGGAGCGGTAGCCCAGACCCGCCGAGGCGCGCAATGTCGTCGAGGAGGTGATGTTCCACTTCACATGGCCGCGCGGCGTGAGGAAGAAACGGTCGTAGAAGGCGTTGTAGTCGCCACGCAGGCCGGCGACGATCGACAGGCGGTCCTTCACGGCATAGGTGTATTCGGCATAGGCGCCCACCTCCTGCTCGTCGCGGTCGAGATCGTAGGAGCGGCTGCTGTCGAGCCACGGCGTATCGTTGCCCAGCGACTCGCGGAAGTAGTCCAGATGAGCCTGCACACCCAGGTTGAACGACGACCGGTAGGTGAAGTAGTGGTTATACATCAGATTGAGCGACACGGAGTTCTGGTTGCCTTCATAGGTATTCAGACCGAAGTAGGCGCTCTCATCGAAGTGGTCGAAGTCGGCGACAAAGGCCAGGTTCGAACGCATCTCGTCCTGCTCGTCGGCATCGTAGACCGAAGGACCGACGGGCATGCCCAGCTTGAAGTAGCCGTTGGCGTTGCGGTTGCGGATATGCGAACCGTAGAGCGGCATCGCCGTGCCGGTTTGGGTCCAGTCCCAGTCCTCGGCCATCGCCTCGCGCATGGCCGACGTGTTGCGGTAGTCGAGCATGCCGCCCAGACGGCTCTCCTGCACGAACTTCCAGCCCCAGCGGATCTGCGTGCCGTTGTCGGCCGCATAGAGCCACTTGTTCGCCACGTTGAACTGCGTCGAGAGCGGCAGGTCGCGGAAGCCGTCATCGTTGTGGTCCATCTTCCGCACGTCGGTATCGCCCGAACCGTGCAGCAGCAGGATGCTCGTGAGCTTGCCGTCCTTCGAAACGGGGAAAGCCGTCGTGATGTTGGCCTCGGGGCGCAGCTCATCGTCGAGGTAGAGGTTCACGAAAAGTCGCTCGGAGTCAGTGGGTTTGCGGTGTTCGAGGTTGATCTGTCCCGTAATGGCCTCGTGGCCCGCCGTAACGGAGGCGACGCCCTTCGAGACCTGGATCGAGTTGAGCCACATGCCCGGCGTATAGCTCAAACCGTAGGGAGCGCTCAAGCCCCGCATGATCGGGCGGTTCTCGTCGAGGATCTGCGTATAGGTTCCCGCCAGCCCCAGCATCTTGATCTGACGGGCGCCCGAGATGGCATCGCTGTAACCCACCGTAACGGAGGCCGAGTTCTCGAACGACTCGGCCAGGTTGCAGCAGGCCATCTTGCAGAGACCCGCAAAGGAGATCATCTCCCCCTTGACGATGCCGTCCTGCTTGACGAAGTTGCCGCTCAAGGCCCCCTCGACAACGACCCCTTCGAGCTCGACCCCTTCGGCACGGAGCGTAAGCTCCGCACGCGAAGCCGCTGCGTCGAGGCGCAGCGTATCGTTCACATAACCCAGGTAAGAGGCGACCAGGCGGTCGTAGCCCTTCACGCGGTGCAACAGGAAGGTCCCCTCGGCATCGGTGGAGGCGCCGACGGTCGTGCCGGCCCAGTAGACCGAGGCGCCGACCAACGGCCGGTTGTCGGCATCGCGCACCACGCCGCGCAGGTCCTGCGCACGGAGCGCGGAGGCAGATACCGACATAAAGAACAAAAGAATAGTGTATAAAACGTTTCGTTTCATGAATCTTGCATTTTATTTACCGGAGGCAAAGGTAGCGGAAAAGAGCTGCAACCGGGTTGCAAAGTCTCTCCGGGAGCGGGTTACCTCCGCTGCTTTTCCCTGCACGTCGGGCAGAGTCCCTTGAGCAGGTAGTCGATCTGACGGACCTCGTAACCGGCCGGATAGGCGATAACCGGAATCTGCGTATGGTCCAGGCAGAGCGTCCGACCGCAGGCCTCGCAATGGAAATGGCAGTGGAGTTCGTCGATCCGGCAGGCATGGTCGTTGTGGCAGACGCAGTACTTGGCCGAACCGCTGCCGTCTTCGATCAAATGCAGCAGATGGCGGCGGGTAAAGAGCGTCAGCGTGCGGAAGATCGACGAGCGGTCGATCGCATCGGTCGCCTCCTCCAGATCGGCAAGGCTGAACGTGTCGCTGAAGCGCTCCATGGCGTCCAAAACAAGCATGCGCACCGCCGTGGGGCGGATGCCGTGGTGCCGGAGCACCTCTTCACAATGTCGGGAATCCATCATGCGGGTCAATTCATCCGGCGTCGAATGACGGTCGGAGATGATAAATCGGTGAAAGGGAAACGGGAAGCCGTTTCACACATGGGCATGCCGGCCTCTTTCCGAAAGCCGGCCGCAAAAATCAACCCCGCACGGGAGGTGCCCGGAATCCCGGAGACGAAACCGCGGGATCGGAGGCAAGAGGTACATGCCGTTCGACGAATGCCTGTTTGCCGGAAAGAAACGGGATCAGGGCGGTGCCGTCCGCAAAGAGGGCCGGCGGCAGGTCGGTTACGGCGCATCGCAGGAACTTGCCGATGCCGTCGGACAGGACGAGGTAAAGTTCGATCTCCGTAGAGTGGTGATCCGAGCAGCAGGGAGCCATCAGGCGGGGTTCGTGATCCCCTGAAGCGGCGCATCCATGGCGGGTGCAGAACAGTTCCGAATGGTCGTGCGACGAGAGGCATTCGCAGGAAAGCGAAGCAACGGGCGCCCCGACCGCCATCAGCAGATAGACGGCGAAGAGCAGCAGGGCTATGAATCGACGGGTTCTCATCGCGACAGGGCAAATGTAGGAATTTTTCCCCAAACACGCAATTTTTCCTACCTTTGTATCATGGAACCGCGCGATGAGAGGATTTACGAGGCGCTGCGCCGCTGGTGGGGGTTCACCTCCTTCCGGCCCGTGCAGGAGGAGATCATACGCGCCGCGATGGCCGGACGCGACACCCTCGCGCTGATGCCTACCGGAGGCGGCAAGTCGCTGACCTACCAGGTTCCCACGATGGCCCGCGAGGGGCTGTGCATCGTCATCACCCCGCTCATCGCCCTGATGAAGGACCAGGTGGACCGGCTCCGCGCTCGAGGCATTCCGGCCGTGTCGATCCACTCGGGGCTCTCGCCCCGGCAGATCGACATCGCGCTGGACAACTGCGTCTACGGCGACGTGAAGTTCCTCTATGTCGCGCCCGAGCGCCTCGCCACGGAGGCCTTCCGGCTGCGGGTCGTGCGGATGAACGTCTCGCTGCTGGCCGTGGACGAGGCGCACTGCATCTCGCAGTGGGGATACGACTTCCGCCCCTCGTACCTGCGTATCGCCGAACTGCGCGAACGCCTCCCGGGTGTGCCCGTACTGGCGCTCACGGCCTCGGCCACGGAACTCGTGGCAGAAGACATCATGCGCCATCTGAAGTTTGCCGAGCCCCATATCCTGCGCAGCAGCTTCGCGCGGCCCAACCTCTCATACAGCGTGCGCCACACGGACGACAAGAACGGGCAGCTGCTCCGCATCGCACGCAACGTCCCCGGATCGGGCATCGTCTACATGCGCACGCGGGAGGGTACCGAACAGATCGCCGACCTGCTCCGTCAGGAGGGGATTCCGGCCACGGCCTACCACGGCGGGCTGGGGTATGCCGAACGGTCGCTCCGCCAGGAGGAGTGGTTGCAGGGGAAAGTGCGCGTCATGGTGGCAACCAACGCCTTCGGCATGGGCATCGACAAGCCCGACGTGCGGTTCGTCGTCCACTACGCCATGTGCGACTCGCTCGAAAGCTACTATCAGGAGGCAGGACGTGCCGGGCGCGACGGACGACGCGCCTACGCCCTGCTGCTCGTCGCCGCGGACGACCGCGACCGCATCGTCCGGCGCTTCGAGAAGGAGTTTCCGCCGCTCGAGCAGATCAAGGAGATATACGACCGCGTCTGCTCCTACCTCAACATCGGTATCGGCGACGGCGGAGGAGGCTCGTACCTGTTCAACATCCACGAATTCTGCGCCCGCGAACATCTCTATTCGGGTACGGTAGCCGGAGCCCTCAAGCTCCTGCAACAGAACGGCTACCTCACGCTCACCGACGCCCAGGACAACCCGGCCCGCATCCTCTTCTGCGTCAGCCGCGACGAACTGTATCGGCTCCGTGTCAGGCGCGACGACCTTGACCCGCTCATCCGCACGATCCTGCGCCTCTACAACGGCGTATTCACTGAATTCCGCCCCATCGACGAAGGCGAGCTGGCTGCCTGGAGCGGATACACACCCGAGCGGGTGCGCGAACTTCTGAAACTGCTCTGGCAGCTGCGTGTCATCCGCTACATTCCCTCAAACCGATCGCCCATTCTCTTCATGAATGAGGAGCGGCTGCCCCGTAAGGACCTCTACATCGCCCCCGAAACCTACCACCATCGGCAGCAGCTTATGCGCGAGCGTTTCGACCACATGATTGCCTATGCCATGAACGGGGAACGGTGCCGCAGCGAGGTGCTCGAAACCTACTTCGGATGCGCGGAAACAGCCCCGTGCGGGGTCTGCGACATCTGTCTGGCCCGAAAAAAGGCGGCACGCGCCGCCACGCAGGACAACGGGGCATCCGGAACGGCCGGGGAACCGGAACGGGAACGGGAAGCCGGCGTCGATCCGCTCGAAGCACGGATTCTCGAACGGCTCGGCGAAGGAGCTGCCGATCCGCGGGAAATTGCGGCGGAGATATCCTGCCGGCCCGAACGGTATGCGGAAGCCATTCGCCGGCTGCTCGGTGCAGGGACGGTGCGGATGACCCCCGAAGGGCAGCTCGAACGTACGGGAACGGACTCTCCGGATGCGGATGTAAAATAGGAGGCCGATCGGCGGCAGATCGGAAAATTATTCCTAAATTTGCAGGAACATCCGTCGAATGACTACCGTAAACAACTTCATAGACAAGATCAGCAACGAGCAGACCGCGCTGCTCCCGGCCATCGAGTTCCGGGGCGAGATCCGCATCGTGGACCAGGAGCGCGACATCGCTGCCGCGTGCAAGCATCTCGCAGCACAGCCTCTGCTGGGTTTCGACACCGAGACCCGGCCCTCGTTCCGGCAGGGCGTAACGTTCCGCGTATCACTGCTGCAGCTCTCCACGCGGGAAGTCTGCTACCTTTTCCGACTCAACCGCATACCGCTCGACAAGGCGATCCTGAAGATCCTCGAGGACCGCAAGATCCTCAAAATCGGGGCCGACGTGGCCGGCGACCTGCGCTCGCTGCGCCAGATCCGCCACTTCCGCGACGGCGGATTCGTCGATCTGCAGACTATCGCCCCCGAATGGGGCATCGAGGAGAAGAGCCTCCGCAAACTCTCGGCCATCGTCCTCGGACAACGCGTCTCGAAGGCCCAGCGGCTCAGCAACTGGGAGGCCGCGACCCTCACCGACAAACAACAGCTCTACGCAGCCACCGATGCCTGGGTCTGCACCCGCATCTACGACCGGCTGCTGCGCGTACCCAAAAAACCGATTCGCAAATGATACCTCAAGTCTTTCTGCGCCGCGGCAAGGAGGAGTCGCTCCTGCGCCGGCATCCGTGGATCTTCTCCGGAGCCATCGACTACATCAAGGCCGAGGAGGAGTCCGAAATCGCCGAAGGCGCTCTGGTCGAGGTTTACGACCACAAGGGAGAGTTCATCGCCCAGGGGCACTACCAAATCGGCTCGATCGCCGTGCGGGTGCTCTCGTTCGAACGCGGGGAGATCGACCAGGCGTGGTGGAACCGCCGCATCGCCGTGGCGCACGACGTGCGCCGCGTCCTCGGCCTGACAGAGAACCCCGCAACGACCTGCTACCGTCTCGTGCATGGCGAGGGGGATTCGCTCCCGGGACTCGTGGTGGACATCTACGGCACGACGGCCGTTCTGCAGTGCCACTCGGTGGGCATGTACCGCTCGCGGCAGATGATCGCCGAGGCGATCCGCACGACGTACACCGGCCGCATCGAGGCCATCTACGACAAGTCGTCGCAGACGCTCCCCTTCAAGGCCAACCTCTGCGCCGTGGACGGATACCTCTGGGGCGCCTCGGATCACACCTCGCAGATCGTATTGGAAAACGGCGAGAAGTTCTGGGTAAACTGGGAGCAGGGACAGAAGACCGGCTTCTTCCTCGACCAGCGCGAAAACCGAGAACTGGTCAAGCGCTACGCAAAGGGGCGCACCGTCCTCAACACCTTCTGCTACACGGGAGGCTTCTCGGTCTACGCCCTTGCGGGAGGAGCCCGCGAGGTCTGCTCGGTGGACTCCTCGGAGCGCGCCGTGGCGCTGGCTACGGAGAACATGCGGCTGAACTTCGGCGAAGGGGCACCCCACACGGAGGTGGCAGCCGACGCCGTGGAGTACCTGCGCGACATCGGCGACCGCTACGACCTGATCATCCTCGACCCGCCGGCATTCGCCAAGCACCACAAGGTGCTCGGTAACGCCATGCAGGGATACAAGCGGCTCAACGCCCGCGCGCTGTCGCAGATCCGCCCCGGAGGCATCCTCTTCACCTTCTCCTGCTCGCAGGCCGTGTCGAAGGATCTGTTCCGCACGACGGTCTTCTCGGCGGCGGCGATCGCCGGACGCAAGGTCCGCATCCTCCATCAGCTCACGCAGCCGGCCGACCATCCGATCAACATCTACCACCCCGAGGGAGAGTATCTCAAGGGGCTGGTGCTCTATGTCGAATAAACCAAACACCGCAAAACCATGAAACGACTGCTGACCACCCTGCTGCTCGCCGCGGCGGCCTGTACCGTCTCGGCCCAGGGACGCATCGAGACCTTCACGATCCAAAGCGACATCCTCGGATGCGAGAAGAGCTGCTCGGTCTATCTGCCCGAGGGCTATGACAACTCGACGAACGACTATCCCGTGCTCTATCTGCTGCACGGCGCCAGCGGATACCACGGCGACTGGGCCGAGAAGGGCAACATGGCCCGCATCACCGACGAAGCGATCGCCGCAGGCATGGCCCTGCCGATGATCGTCGTGATGCCCGACGCCTCGGGTACGGGCCCCAACTACACGGGCGAACACATGGGCTATTTCAACGTTCCGGGCTGGGATTACGAACGCTTCTTTTTCGAGGAGTTCATGCCGGCCGTGGAGAAAAACTACCGCATCCGCGGCGACAAGCGCCACCGCGCCATCTCGGGACTCTCGATGGGCGGCGGCGGCACGGCCGTATACGCCCTGCGCCATCCGGAGCTCTTCTCGTCGGCCTGCCCGATGAGCGGACTGCTCGAATCATACGGAGATCCCGACGAAAACGACTTCCGCCGCTCGGTGGCCGCCAACTCGCCCGTGGAGATGGTCCGCGCCCTCACTCCGGAGCAGGCCGCCGCACAGCGCACCGTACGCTGGTGGGTCGATTGCGGAGACGACGACTTCCTGGTCATGGGCAACATCCGCTTCTTCGAGGCCATGCGCGAGAAGGGGATTCCCCTGCAGTACCGCATGCGCGACGGAGGCCACACCTGGCGTTACTGGCAGACGGTCCTCGACGACGTGCTCACCTTCGTATCGATCGGATTCGCCAAAGATGAGTAACCGGCAGCCTTTCTGCAACGAAAAGAGGCTGTCTAACAAGTTTAGGCAGCCACTTTTATATGTATGCCAATAATA
>ERZ1664511.6-NODE-6-length-66687-cov-9.973826_pt1 | contig 66687 bp, 80 predicted proteins | sample MGYA00575336_ERZ1664511 | MGnify/ENA primary metagenome ERZ1664511 (study PRJEB40874, sample SAMEA4040739) | Gallus gallus | biome: gut; material: content | place: India | collected 2016-01-01 | study: EMG produced TPA metagenomics assembly of PRJEB14491 data set...
CTTCTATGAGTTTGTTGATGTTATCTTCGATAGCTTCCTCGTCGTCGCATACTTTTCCCGAAACGTCCATATTCATCTTGGCAAACAGGCTTCCCGTCTGGCTCGAATGGGCCTCGTCGATAATGATGGCAAACTGTTTGTTCTTATTTTCCGTGCCTATACTCGACAAAATGAACGGGAATTGGTGAATGGTTGTAATAATTATCTTCTTCCCCGCATTAAGCAGCGAACCGAGTGTGGAAGAGTCGTCGGCCCAGCCAACAACGCTCCGCTCCTGCATGAATTGTCTTATTGTATCCCGAATCTGTCGATCAAGATTCACACGGTCAGTAACCACGATAATTGAATCGAAAAAGGTCTTTCCGCTTTTCTCCAGTTTGACCAATTGATATGCCAGCCATGCAATCGAATTCGATTTGCCGCTCCCTGCGCTGTGTTGAATCAAATAGCGTTTCCCCACTTCATTCCGAAGGGTATCGGCCAACAGTTTGCGAACCACCGTCAATTGATGATAACGTGGGAAAATCATGGTTTCGCCGACAACCTTGTTCGTCTTTCGATCGATTTTCTCGACCACCTGCGAATAATTCTCCAAAATATTCGACAACGATTCCTTGGTCAGAATCTCTTTCCAGAGATAATCGGTCTTGATGCCATCCGGATTGGGCGGATTGCCTGCACCGTCATTGTTCCCCTTGTTGAACGGCAGAAACCAGGACGCCTTACCGCACAACCGTGTACACATTTTCACCTCGTTGTCATCGACCGCAAAATGTACTGCACATCGCTTGAAGTTAAAGATCAACTCCTTCGGGTCGCGGTCGTTCATGTATTGATTGACCGCATCATCGACATTTTGTTTGGTCAGTCTGTTCTTCAGTTCGAATGTAGCGATTGGCAAGCCGTTTATAAAGATTGCCAAATCCAAAGCCAATCGGGGAAATTCCTTGGAATAGGTCACCTGCCTCGTGACACTGAAAATGTTCCGGGCATACAACGCTTTCGCCATCGGATTTTGTTTCGAGGGTGTAGAATAGTAAAGGTCGAATTTATAAGCCAGATATCTGAAACCGTTGCGAAGGATGTCGATAATCCCAGCCTCGCCCAATTTCTTGCGCAGACTGACAAAAAATTTGTTCCGCTCATATTCACTATCCAGAATATGTGCGGCTTTCACCTTTTCGGGCTGTGTGGCTTGCAGAAACCGTAATACCCGCCCTTCATCGAGCACATACTCCTTGCTGAACTCGGCAGTCTTGCCGAGCTCGTAACCATTCACATCGACCAGATAGTCGGATATTATCTTCTCCAAACCGGCTTCGCTGATATCTGTTGCCATAATATTTCTCCTTTTTATTATTCGTTTGGTATTTCTACTCCTCTGACATCGACTTTCCCTGTTACGACATCAGAAATTAGGCGTTGCTTATATTCTTGCAGAAGTTCTATTTCCTTTTTTAGAGACTCCATATAAATATCAATATTTTTTGTTTTAGCATTGATATGCTTAATTATCTCTACTTGTTCGGGAATGGCAGGTATTATTATCGGAATCCTTTTAATATCAGCATAAGACAAACTTTGGCGTAATCCCCCACCCATTCCATAAAACACTTTACAAATGTCATATGAATGCAACAACAAATATAAATATTCAGGTAGAACTGCCCGCCGTGATTGAATACATATGTACGCAGATGTTATAATACCTTCTTCCGTAACCAACCCAATGCGTAAGCTTTTATGGTCATTTTGCAAATCAGTAAGACGAAGAATAATATTACCTTTTTCTATTACTTGATACGTATCAAAAGAGGCAGGCAATAAACCTTCCGTAGTATTTATATCTTTTCTTACAATTCGCCCATAGCTTAACGATAATAGGTTCTGATGATGTACATTCTTATTAGATATATAATGTTCTTCTGCAATTTGAGACAGATATTTTATTTCCCAATGTGCTGGAATTTGCCCAATCCATTCGATTCCGCTCTCTTTCATCGGGACATTGGGATCGAGGCCACGGGTAACAACGGCGGCAATTTCCGCCTGCTTTAATTCAGATAGAGTTTGTAACTCTCTTTCTCTCTGGCATATACGTTCATTTATCTTGTTTGACTTATAATCCAGATAGGCAACAATTTGCCGTTGTTCCTCTTCGGGAGGAACGGGAATACGCAATCCTGCAAAACGTTCTGTTTTAACGACCTTACGTAATCCAGAATACAATGGTCTCAATGCTTTTGCTTCATCAACAGCAAGAAAATAATAATAGTAGAATTGGCTATTGATTCCTTTGATTGAAAAAACATTGTATGCCCCTGTTATCATGCCATCTATTGATGACAATCCAACAGTACGAGGAGTTTCATCAACATCGAACAAGCAAAAAATGATATTCCCGGATTCAACAATTTTATAATTGTCAAATTCCTTGGGAAATTTACCTTTTCCGCTTTCTATATCACGCTGAATGACACCTTGTTTTGTTAACGATAGCAACGTGTATTTGTAAGCATCTTGTCCTACGACATTATCATGCTCCGTTATAAATATTTTATTCCGGAGCAGGTCCCAATGAGTTGGGATTTGTCCAAGCCATTCGATGCCACTGTCCTTATATGTTGGATATGCTTTTGACATATATTGTGATTTTCTATAATAAAAACCCTAATTCTCTTGCTTTGGAACGTTCTTTGTTGTATCTTTGCAACGCTCATCTACAAATAGAAAGAGTTTCGAGGCTCGGTTTACCACGATGTAAATCTGAGCCTTGCGTTTTTATAATATCTCGTTCAGTCTCTTCTTCAACTTATTCTCTATTTGTTTGACTCCATATTCTTTGTTCAGATAATATGCCGTTAGCAGGTAGTATGATGCACCGTTCCGTATTTGAGGTTCAAAAACAATAACGTACTTCTGTTTTTTATTGTAAATATATGTGCGAACCACATCCATGCGTTTCCGGCGGTCTCGTTCTACAAGACTGAATATCACGATACCATTTTCATTTGTCGCTTCATCCGTATGGGTTTTTATCCAATGTAATCGTTCAGAACGATATTTATCGAAAACACGACGCGATACGACATGGCCATTCTCATCCTCTTCTTTTATTTCTTCACATGTCAGATGGGTAAATTGCCGGTCCATATCAACCAGCCCTTCACTCTTAATCGGATATATTCTCTTCCCCAGGAAATAAAATCTATCATTATTTTCAATGTCGCGTTGATATACCCCTCTGAGCGATTGTGTCCGTTCAAAGGGAGACATATGGCCTATTTCAAGAAGGTCGGGATAACGCTTGAGTAAATTAAAAGGCATATTATTGCAGACTAATAAAAAACAGATTGAACTTTTTGTTAGACAGCGGGGATGTTCTTGAAATATTGGTATGCTCCTTCAGCCTGTCTACAATTTTCTTTTTAGCCAGAACCTTGCCTTCAATATCCCCTCGCTCCATGCGTAGATTGTAGTTGATTGCTCCCATTAGAATATCGGCAAGCTGCATGAAACAACTTTCATGAGACCGCATAAATTGGAAATGCCGTATCGCTGTATTCCAATGCAGAATTTCCTGCAATTTATGCAATTTAAGATGACTGCAAGTATCTTTAATGTCAAAATAGACATTGTAGTTATTCTCCAAGTCACTGCCCTGATGCAAAAGTTGGTAATACATTCTGAAATAAAAATCATTGAATGTATAGTCCGGACGGTTTTCGTCTATTTGTGACTTGTCTATGATTACAGCACGAAACTTCATGTCCGTCATAAAAAAATATTCAACAATTTCTTTATACATCGGATAGGTAGCTTCATGGACATTCGTCCATTTTAATTCGCCATCATAATGATATTTCGCCTTAATCGACTTTATTTGCTCTTTGGCCATTTTGATCTGCGGATATGCAATGCTTACATACGCAAGAATCATAAACGGATGCCCGTCATGTATCATGTGGGTACTCTCGTCGCAATATATATTGAAAGTCTTGTTTGCCATTGTTTATTCATTTAATATGTTATCCAACAATCCTTTTGTCGATTCCTCTATTGCCCGAATGTCGGCACGAATCTCATCGAGCGTTCGCAACTGCTTGGGCTTATAGAAATATTTGGTGAAACTCAATTCATAACCAATTACATAATCGTCCGTATTAACAATGGCATCGGGCGTATATGGAAGAATCTCGTTCCGAACAAAAGCTTCGATACCTCCTTCATATGTTAGGGGAACTTGTTCTTTATCACGTAACGTCTTGTCGATTTCGATTTTACCTCGTTTGTTCTTGACGATAACGCCTTGTTCGTCGCGTTTAGGACGATCAACCGTGATTTCCCAGTACCCAAATTCGGAATTATCGAAAATCTTGCTGATAGGCGTCTCTTCAAAATCCATATAAGCACGAAGTATCTGTTCATTGATTTCCGGCGTAAATTCACAATTTTTCTCACCGAGGTTCTTACGAAGAGGTGATTTCAGACCGGTAGCATCAATCAATTGTATTTTTCCTTTCCTTCGGGATTCCTTACGGTTCGTGACAATCCAAATGAAAGTTCCAATGCCTGTATTGTAGAACATCTTCTCGGGAACAGCAATAATGGCCTCCAAAAGATCATTTTCAATAATATATCTCCGTAAGTTACTTTCACCGCCTCCTGCATTACCAGTAAAAAGCGACGAACCATTATGGACTTCAACAATACGAGTTCCCAACTCGGTGGTATCCTTCATTCGACTAATATTGTTCGCCAAAAATAACATTTGGGGATCACCAATATTAGGAACCAATGAATAGGCCGGATTTCCATCGTATGCTATCAGGAATCTGCCATCGGTAATATCCTTTTTATCTTTCAATCCCCAATTCTCCAAATCTCGTTTCCAAGGAGTCCCGAATGGTGGATTGGAAATACAGAAATCGAACTTCATACCAGCTTTACCGTCTTCGGAAATGGTCGAACCAAACGAGATATTATTTGCTTCTTCTCCGTCTCCTTTTATAAGGAGGTCTGATTTGCATGTCGCATATGTCTCCGGCTGTAATTCTTGACCAAAAATATGCGTATTGATGCGTTTGCCGCGAGCTTCGGCAAGTTGCTGAAGGCGCTCTTCGCTTACGGATAGAATACCTCCGGTACCACAAGCCCCGTCATAAATCAAATAAGAACTGTCAGTAATTTTATCCATGATGGGAACAAATGCAATTTCGGCCATCAATGTGACAATATCACGAGGCGTAAAGTGCTCTCCTGCTTCGGTTACATTGTTTTCTTCGTTGAATCGACGTAACAACTCCTCAAAGACGGTACCGATAGAATGATTGTCAAGAGCTGGCAAACGCACAGAGCCATCATCAAATAAGACGGGACGATTACTTAAATTGATTCTATTGTCGACAAATTTTTCGATGAGCAACCCCAATACGCCGCCTTCGACCAGTGTATCTATCTCATTGCGAAATTTGAATTTTGTAATAATGTCCTGAACATTGGCACTAAAGCCATCCAAATAAGCAATGAAATCCAATTTTAATTGTTGGGAATTGGTCCTTGATTTCAAATCTTTGAGCGTAAATGGAGAACTGTTGCAGAATGCTTGTCCAGCAACAGCACACAATGCTTCGTCTTGTTGAATGATATTGGCTGCGGTTAAGCGTTCTTTCATCGCTAAAACCTCTTTTTTCGTATCCTCTAAAACGGCATCGAAGCGTCTCAATACAATCATCGGGAGAATCACTTTACGGTAATCCCCCTTGTTATATACGTTTACAAGAACATCGTTAGCAATATTCCATATAAATGAGACCAGTTGGTTATGTTGTATCTGTGTCATATCGTTTATTAGTCTTTTAAGCATCCAATAGGAACCACATAAACTCCGTCTGCACGTCGATAGGCAAATTTTCCTGTAGCCGTCAATACCATTAAGAAAGACGGGGCTTTCATTTTATCCGTATCTATCTTTGCAGCCAATGTTTTTAAGGTAGTTGCGCCTTGCTCTATAAGTTGGTCTCCGCCAAGTTTTATTTCAATAAGGCCAAATTTACCATTGCGCAGATGAACAACTGCGTCACATTCGAGGCCGTACTTGTCTCGAAAATGATAAACTTGTCCATCTAAAGCGCTCGCAAATACGCGTAAATCCCGGATGCAAAGCGTCTCAAACAACAACCCCATTGTATTCAGATCATTAATCAGGTCCTTGGGGCCAAGACCCAAAGCAGCAACAGCAATTGACGGATCAACAAAGTACCTGGTATCAGATGTCCGAATAGCTGTCTTTGAGCGCAGATTAGGATTCCATGCAACAGAATCTTCTATGACAAAATTTTTTTTCAGAGCGTCAATATAAGAAGTAACTGTTTTTACATCCGTTGATTCCTCATCATTCACTCGCATATCTTCTACAATAGTACTGATTGGAGCCTGAGAACCTTGATGTCGAGCATATGAACGCATCAATCGTTTTGCCCGTTCTTGATTGCGTCGAACGCCATCTACTCGAGAAATATCCGAGCGCGTCACAGCGTCATAATAGTATTTCACTTGATCCAGCGCAATATCTCCTGTTTGCAATGATGCACGAGGCCACCCACCTCGACAAATTAAAAAAGCAATATCATCAAGCGACAATTTGTTGATTCCCATTATATTATCTGGGGTTTCAAACATTCCCTCCAAACTCACTTCTCCAGAAGATTCCCCCGACTCGTATAAACTCATGGGACGCATAGTTAGCCATGCAAATCTACCTGCTCCTGAATGATGAATTTCTTCTGTTTTTGCAGGAACAGCCGAACCAGTTAAAATAAAAAGACCTTCGCCTTCTCTGTGATCGACTTCAAAGCGGATTGTATCCCATAATTTGGGAGCAAGTTGCCATTCATCTACCAATATGGGACATTCTCCGACCAACAACGCTTTCGGATTTATATCAGCCATACGGAGATTCTGTTCTTTGTACAAAGGATCGTCCATGTAGATGATTGTGGACGCCTGTTGCTCCGCAGTTGTAGTTTTACCGCACCATTTAGGTCCTTCAATCAAAACGGCACCGATACCTGCCAGCTTTCGTTGTAACTCCTTATCCGCAATTCTCGGTTTATATGTCTTCATATCTATATACTGATTATAAGGCAAAGATAATACTATATTTTAGAATTTCCATATGTGGCTAAATTAAATTACCTTTTTTGGCTAAAAAATACAGCGCCATTCGGCTGTATTTTTTTGTATTTTTTGGATAAAGGGTAGTTGAAATCCTGAATAATCAAGTGGAAGTTTAGCGATAATTCGCTTCAATAATTGTGTTATGTTCTTGCCACAACCATTCTCCAACGGGCTTGCCCGTCTGCCACGAAATTTCTTTCGGGGTAGCCTAATACCCCTACCACCGTTCGGCGGCGGGAGGGCTGCCACACAATCTGCAAGCAGGGGCAGTCTCGTTGTCCAATATTGGCCTGATTATAAAGTGGCAAACAGGTTGGTATATTCCGACGCAGAATTACCATCTGAGTTCCTCCGGCATCACGCACGTCTATCAAGCAATATAAGGGGAACAGAAAGAAGAAACGGGAACCGTTATCCGAGTTGGGCAGCATATTCCAGCAGCCTATTCAGAGATATTTTTCATTGGCGGAAGGTCAATCCTATAGACGACTTGTTCCTTTTATATAAGGCGGTAAAAGCCCTTGTTTGGATCAAACTTTCGCCACCGATTTCCTTTCAATTGTTTACTTGAAAATGGTTTAGTTTAGTTTTTCTCCCTTATATATAGATCCTAAAGTAAACTAAAATATATATGGCCGCTCTGGTACAAAGGACTATTCATGTTTCAGTCGAATAATCCGTTTACCAAATTGACCGCATTGTCCTTTTTCTGATTGACGATTTTGGCGTATACCTGTGTCATCTTCACGTCGGCATGACCGAGCAACTTCGAGGTTGTATAGAGGTCAGCGCCAAGCGTTAGCATCATCGTCGCAAACGTGTGACGGGCGGTGTGAAATGAGAAACGTTTGTCTATGCCGGCTGCTTTAGCCCAGGGTTTGAGCAGCACGTTTATCATCGTTAGACTCGGTAAGTCGAAGACGTGGTCTTCCGCCATCTTGTCTCCTCGCTCCGGCATCCACTTTAACGCTTCTGGTGAAAGCGGCAAATAAATCGGCTCTTTGGTTTTTTGCATGGACACAGCAAGGCGGTATTGTCCTCTGTCCACAAAAACATCTTTCCATCTCAAACCGATAATGTCGCTTATTCGCAACCCACAGAAGCAAGAAAATAAATAAGCCTGTTTTACGGCCTCATTCTTCATCGGGGTAGCAATCAGCGCCCGAACCTCTTCAATGGTCATGTATGACCGTTTGCTTTCAGGCAGACGGATCTTTTCCGACTTGCTGATTTTCGTGAAAGGATTGGACTTGATGATCTCGGCCCTGACAGCCGCATTCAATGCTCCGTTCAATACCCGGTAATAAGTATGCAGTGTATAATTCGACACTCGTTTGCCTCTGGAACGGTATTCGGCCTGAAGGTAGTCAAGATAATTCTGGCAGAATGTCTTGTCTATTTGATCCATCAACATACGTTCTCCCGCATAATCCTTCAAGATACGTATAGTGATGTCAATTTGATAACCGTCCTTTTTGCCACGCTTGGCCTGGTTCTCCTTGTAGGTGTTCATCCAGTCAAGCAGGTAAACTCTCTCTTTGGTTTCTATACCGGCCTCGCCGTTGGTCAGCTCGATAATGCGTTTGGACTTGATGGCATTGGCGGCATTCATGGTCGCCTGATTCTGCAGACGGGCATTGTTGTCCGTTTCCGGAATGAGGTACAACTTAAGATATTCGTATGTTCGTTTGCCGAAACGGTATATATCAAGATACAGACTTTGGCTTCCATCTGCCAGCTTCTTTGTCCGAAGGCGGACAGGCTCTTTTACTTTTGTAGGCTTCTTTACTCGTGGCATATCGATCCCTTCATAATTTTGTTTCTGTTGCAAAGATATGAATAAAGGTCGATATTGAGAAACAAACGAGAAACAAAATTGTACCGAAAAAGAACCAGTCAACTGAAAAGAATGAAAACAACTGAAAACATCAAACGCCCTGCAAAGTATTGTAAATAAGCTATTTTATTTGCACTTGTTTGGCTTTTGTTTTCATTTTATGGCTTCGCTTTATAAATCTGGAAAATTTCACTGTTGCCAAGAGTATAGCGTAATGCCCATGTTTTGCGTGGGCTTACTACTTATTTAGCAACAAAGGCATTCCAGAGCCTCGATAGACAGATAAGCAGTATGTCCCACGTTTTTTATGTGCTTTATCCCAACCATCCAATCGTCGAGGGACACGACACATATTTGAAAAACATGAAAAAGATTCTTTCTGTCCTGGTATTTTTCCTTTCAATCCTGATCGTTCATGCAGCATATGCGGAACGGACTCCGACAAAGGCCGAATCCGATCGGACTTCCGCCGAAACGATTGTTCACACACAAAAGAAGGCCATGTGCCAGGCTTGTAACGGTGCCGGATACTTTCCCTGCAAAAAATATGTGCGGGTAAAATGCAAGGGTTGCCGAGGTACAGGTAAAATGTACATGGGAGACGGCAAATACAAGACATGCTCTGTCTGCAAAGGTTCAGGAGCCGTGACCGAACCCTGTCCGAAATGTAAAGGCTCCGGGAAAGTCATGTGCAAGACCTGCAAAGGGCAAGGGAAATATTGAGAACCGCTCATTGATACACATCCAAAGTCTTCCTTTCGAGGAAGACTTTTTTAATTCTGCAAAACGGTCATTTTCAAATTCGGTCGTAATATTGTATCTTTGTCCCATAAACAGTGATGCGGAACCGATACCGCCGGAGTTGTCCGGAAAAGGACCGCCCCATGTAAAAAAGCTGAAAAACATGAGTCTCGTAGCAATCGTCGGACGCCCCAACGTCGGCAAATCGACCCTCTTCAACCGCCTCGTCGGCGAACGCAAGGCGATCGTGGACGCCACGGCCGGCACCACGCGCGACCGTCATTACGGCAAAACCGACTGGAACGGCCGGGAGTTCTCCGTGATCGACACGGGCGGATATACGGTCAATTCGGACGATATTTTCGAGGAGGAGATCCGCCGCCAGGTGATGCTGGCCATCGACGAGGCGGACGTCATCCTCTTTCTGGTGGAGGTTGCCACGGGCATCACCGACCTCGACCAGATGATGGCCGACATCCTGCGCCGCACGACGAAGAAGGTGATCCTCGTCTGCAACAAGGTCGACAACAACGACCAGATCTACTCCTCGCACGAATTCTACGCCCTCGGACTGGGAACCCCCTACTGCATCAGCTCCATGTCGGGAAGCGGCACGGGCGACCTGATGGACGCCATCCTCGAGGCGCTGCCCGCGGATGCCGCGGCCGAGACCGAGGAGGATCTGCCGCGCATCACGATCGTCGGACGTCCCAATGTCGGCAAGTCGTCGCTCACGAACGCCCTGCTCGGCACCGAACGCAACATCGTAACCTCGATCGCCGGGACCACGCGCGACTCGATCCATACGCGTTACAACAAGTTCGGCATGGATTTCTACCTCGTCGATACGGCCGGCATGCGCAAGAAGGGCAAGACGATGGAGGATCTCGAGTTCTACTCCGTGATGCGCTCGATACGAGCCATCGAGCAGTCGGACGTCTGCATCCTGATGCTCGACGCGCAGCAGGGTCTCGAGTCGCAGGACCTGAACATCCACAACCTGATCGTCCGCAACCGAAAAGGGTGCGTGATCGTCGTGAACAAGTGGGACCTCGTGGAGAAGGAGAGCAACACGATGAAGGAGTGGACGGAGTTCCTCCGCAAGAAGCTCGCCCCGTTCAACGACATTCCGATCATCTTCACCTCGGTACTCAACAAGCAGCGCATCCTCGACGTGCTGCAGACCGCCATCCGCGTGCACCAGGCCCGCAAGCGCCGCATCTCCACCTCGGAGCTCAACGAAACGCTCCTGCCGCTGATCGAGAACTACCCGCCCCCCGCGACCAAGGGCAAGTACATCAAGATCAAGTACATCACGCAGCTACCGACACCCACGCCGCAGTTCGCCTTCTTCGTAAACCTGCCCCAGTACATCAAGGAGCCCTACCGCCGCTTCCTGGAGAACAACATCCGCGAACGCTGGGACTTCTCGGGCGTACCGATGCAGATCTATTTCCGGCAGAAATAGATCGGAAGGGCTATGGACAACATGGCGGCCGGAGAGATTCCGGCCGCTTTTTCCATATGGATGAAGGAGCAGCTTCGGCAGCGTTTTTTGCAGATTCGAAAATATTCGCTACTTTTATCCCCGTAATACCGATCCTCTTGGACGACCCGTGTAAACATATGTTCCGCCTGCTGGCGCTCCTTACGGCCTTCGTGTGGCTGCATGGCGCCGCAACGGTCCGCGCTGAAAAGCCGGAACTCCATGCCGCGGATGCGTATACCGAGGTCTTTTCGGAGTGGTCCGCCCGGAGGCTGCCGGAGGCTACCGAGGAGCATATCGGCCCCAATTCCCCATACGACCATCAGACGACACTCGCCCTGCGACCGCGCCGCAGCCTGCACGGTTCCCGCACGATGACGGGGGCCCCGCATCATACGGTATTCCGGCACCGCTGGCAACCTACCGCAGCAGACCAGCCCGCCATACGGCAAAATCCCGCGTGCCGATACCGCTGCGACGTTCGATGTTCTGCGTCTACCGGATCTGACCGGAAATGAAAGCCGGGCGGCGGCACACCGCGGCCATCCGACACGGAGTCCGGGGGCAAATGCCGCCCCGACATCGGCATCCGGGACCATGGGGTCCCCTCAAGAACCATTATTCACCTGAAAAATACGAAAAACCGTCGCGCCGATCCGGCGCGGCAAATCCACATATATGGAACTTATCATCCTTTATCTTTCGGTCGCACTGGCCATCTCGTTCCTCTGTTCGATCCTCGAAGCCGTCCTGCTCTCGACGCCCATGTCGTTCATCGCCATGAAGGAGCAGGAGGGCGCCAAATACGCCCCGCTACTCATGCGGCAGAAGCAGGATATCGACAAACCCATCTCGGCAATCCTCTCGCTGAACACCATCGCCCACACGATCGGTGCCGCCGGGGTCGGCGCCGAGGCCGTCAAGGTCTTCGGCGAGGAGTATTTCGGCATCATCTCCGCCGTGCTCACAGTGCTCATACTCGTTCTCTCGGAGATCATTCCCAAGACCGTCGGAGCCTGCTACTGGCGGCAGCTGGCCATGGTCGCGGCTCCGGGTATCCGCGCGATGATCGTCGTCTGCTACCCGCTGGTGCTCCTCTCGGAGCTCATCACCAAGCTCGTCTCCTCGAAGAAACAGCCCCTCTCGGTAAGCCGCGAGGAGGTTTCGGCGATGGTGAGCGTCGGACGTCAGGAGGGTGTCTTCTAGGACCGCGAGAACAACGTGATCCAGAACCTTATCCGCCTGGGCAACGTCAGCGTCCGTGAGATCATGACGCCCCGCACCGTGGCGGCCACGGCCGCCGAACGTACGACGCTTCGGGAGTTCTACGCCAACCACCTCTTCCGCATCTATTCGCGTATCCCGGTCTACGGCGAAAGCCCCGACTACATCACGGGGTACGTCCTCAAGCAGACGGTGCTCGAACGGCTCGCCGAGGACCGCTTCGACATCCGCTTGGCCGATATCCGGCGCCCGATCCTCGCCTTTCAGGGACAGGACTCCGTGGCGACGGTCTGGGAAGAGATGCTTAAGAAGAAGGAGCACATCGCCCAGGTGCGCGACGAATACGGCTGTTTCCAGGGCATCGTAACCATGGAGGACGTCATCGAGACGCTGCTCGGCATGGAGATCGTGGATGAGAAAGACGCCGTGGCTGACCTGCAGGCACTCGCCCGCGAAAAGTGGCGGCAGCAGCTGGCCGGGAAATCCGGCGAAGGAAAATAGAGAACGGGGAGCCCGATAGGCTCCCCGTTCTTTTTTCGCCGGCGCCTATTCGGACGCCTTGTTCGACTCGCCGGCCGGCGCGGCAGATGCTTCGCTGCCGCGGCGGCGGTGGCGTCGTCCGCCGCGATGACGGCGGCGACGTTTTGCCTCGGTATTTGCGGCATCGGCGGCAGCCGGTGCGGAGTTTCCTGCCGGTGCCGGTTCGGCGGCAGCCGGTGCCGGTGCCGTCGAGGCCGCATTGCTGCGTCCCCGGTTGTCGCGCAGACGGTCGCGGCGCCCGCGGCCGTGTCCGCGGCCGTCGCCGCCCTTGCTACGGCCCCCACGTCCCTTGCCGCGCCCCGAGAAGGCCTCGGGGTTGTATTTCGGGCCCTCGCCCACGCTCTCCGGAAGGTCGGCCTTGCGGATCTCGCGCTCGATGAACTTCTCGATCGTGTGGAACTTGCCCTGCTCCTCCTCGCAGACAAACGTGATGGCGCTGCCCGTAGCGGCGGCACGCGCCGTACGGCCGATGCGGTGGATGTAGTCCTCCGGATCGTGCGGCACGTCGTAGTTGATGACCAGACCGATATCCTCGATATCGATACCGCGGGCCACGATGTCCGTAGCCACCAGGATATTGACCTTGTTGTTCTTGAAGGCGAGCATCACCTCCTCGCGCTGCGCCTGCTCCAGATCGGAGTGCATGGCCGCCACGTTGAGCTTCATGCGCTTGAGCGTATGGGCCAGCTCCTTGACCTTCATCTTCGACGAGGAGAAGATAATGGTCTTCGAGTCGGTCGGTTCGGCGAACAGCTCGCGGATGATACCCAGCTTCTGGCTCTCGTAGCAGATGTAGGCCGACTGGTCGATCGCCTCATTGGGCTTCGAAATGGCGATGCTCACCTCGACGGGATTGCGCAGGATGGTCTTGGCCAGCTCGCGGATCTTCGGCGGCAGCGTCGCCGAGAAGAGGATCGTCTGACGCTCGCGGGGCATGTAGGAGACGATCTTCATGATGTCGTCGCTGAAGCCCATGTCGAGCATCCGGTCCGCCTCGTCGAGAATCAGGTACTCGACATGCGAGAGGTCCACGCCGCTGTTCTGCAAGTGGGCGATCATGCGGCCCGGCGTAGCGATCACCACGTCGGAACCCATCAGCATGCCGCGCTTCTGCACGTCCCAGCCCTTGCCGTCGCCACCGCCGTAGACGACCGTCGTCGAGACGGGCAGGTAGTACGAAAAACCTTGGAACTGCTGGTCGATCTGCTGCGCCAGCTCGCGCGTCGGCACGATGATGACCGACTTGACCACATTGTCGGGGTTGCCCTCCAGCAGCAGCTTGTTCAGCAGCGGCAGCGTATAGGCCGCCGTCTTGCCCGTGCCCGTCTGGGCGCAGCCGATGATGTCGCGGCCCTCCAGAATGACGGGAATCGTGTGCTCCTGCACAGGCGTCATTTCGTGAAAATTCATATCCTCGAGACCGTCGAGGATCTCATCCTCCAGGTCGAGTTCGTCAAAACGCATAGTTTTCTTCAATTTTTATATGGCTCCGCACGCACCGGCACTGCCCGCAGGCAGCTCCGGACGGCGGAGCGTCCGACAATTCAAAATCTCAACGGGCGACCTCCTCGCCCAGCAGCGTCGCCGCCGTACAGTCCGTAATCCGCACCCGAACGTAGTCGCCCACACGGTGCGCACCGCGGTCGAAGACCACCACCTTGTTCTGCGACGTACGGCCCGACAGCCGGTTCGGGTCGCGTTTCGATGCGCCCTCGACCAGTACCTCGAACTCCCGGCCCACGTCGCGCCGATTGCTCGCCAGACCCAGTTCGTTCTGCAGCGCGATGATCTCCGACAGGCGCCGCGACTTCACCGCATCGGGCACGTCGTCCGGCAGGTGCTTCTGCGCGAAGGTTCCCGGGCGTTCCGAATACTTGAACATGTAGGCGAAATCATACCCTACCTCGCGCATGAGCGAGAGGGTTTCGAGGTGCTCCTCCTCGCTCTCGCCCGAGAAGCCGGCGATCAGATCCGTCGTGATCGCGCAGTCGGGCATAAGGCGGCGTATGGCGGCCACACGGCCGAGGTACCACTCGCGCGTATACTTGCGGTTCATGCGTTCGAGCATCGTCGTCGCCCCGGACTGTGCCGGCAGGTGGATCGCCCGGCAGATGTTGGGCATCGAGGCCATAACCTCCAGCAGGCGGTCGCTCATATCCTTGGGGTGCGACGTGGCGAAGCGCACGCGCAGCAGCGGCGAGATGGAGGCCACGCGACGCATCAGCTCCGGAAAATCGACCTCCCCGGCCCGGTACGAATTGACATTCTGCCCGAGCAGCGTAACCTCGCGGTAGCCGTTCTCGAAAAGGCTCCGCGCCTCGGCAAGGATCGTCTCCGGATCACGGCTCCGCTCGCGGCCCCGCGTATAGGGCACCACGCAGTAGGAGCAGAAGTTGTTGCAGCCCCGCATGATCGAGACGAAAGCGCTCACCCCGTTGCGGTCCAGCCGCACAGGGGCGATCTCGGCATAGGTCTCCTCGGCCGAGAGCTGCACGTTCACCCCCTTGCCGCCCGCCTCGGCCAGGTGCACCAGCCGCGGAAGGTCCCGGTAGGCATCCGGCCCCGCGACGACATCGACCCCTTCGGAGCCTTCGGTGAGCCGTTCGCGGAGCCGCTCGGCCATACAGCCGATAACCCCGATAACAAGGCCCGGTTTCGCACGCCGGTAGCGTTTCATCTCGGCCAGGCGGCCCCAGATGCGCTGCTCGGCATTGTCGCGGATCGAGCAGGTGTTGAGCAGGATAACGTCCGCCTCTTCGATGCGTTCGGTATAGACATACCCTTCGCGCTGCATGAGCGAGACGACGATCTCCGTATCGCCGACATTCATCTGGCAGCCGTAGGTCTCGACAAAAAGCCTGCGCCCGGCCCCTTCGAGCGGACGCAGCGTATTGATGTTCAAATTCTTCATTCCAAAATTACATTCCACCGCTCCGGGACGGCGGCGTTTTCAAAAAAGTTCCCGCCGCACTACTCGGCCTGGATCGTGTTCTTGTCGGGGAACTGCTTGAAGCCCTCGCCGAACGTTTCGTAGGCATCCGTAACGACGACAAAGGCCCCCGGGTCGATCTCCCGAATCTGATGCTGTACCAGATGCACCTCCTTGCGGCTCACCACCAGAAAGATCATGTCGCGCTGCTTGTCCGTATACATGCCTTTTGCCTTGATGTAGGTCGCACTCCGGTCCAGATCCTCGATGATGAAGCGCTTGAGCTCCTCATGGTGTTCGCTGATGATGAACAACAGTTTGTCGTACGACGCGCCGTCGAGCAGGTAGGCGATCACGCGTGAGGTCGTATAGATCGTGATGAGCGAATAGAGCGTCAGCATCCACCCGCGCGGGTCGGCCTCACCCGTACCCAGGCCGAAGCCGATGACCACCAGTCCCGAGAGCACGACGAAGCCGTCGGCCAGGAAAATACCCGTGGAGAACTTGATCCCCGCGAATTTCTGCAGGAGCATCGCCACGATGTCCGTACCGCCCGTCGTGGCCTGCTGGCGCACGACAATGCCCTGTCCCACGCCGATAATCACCGCACCGATGATACAGGTCAGCAGCAGATCGTCCGAAAGGTTGAGCCGGCCGCCCAGTAACTGTGCCGGGTCCAGCGCCTCGACGGCCTCCGGCGTCGGGTAGACCAGCCGCGTCAGCACGTTCATGTAACCCGGCGTGAAGAGCGCCGCCAGCACCGTGCGCGTGCCGAACTGCCCGCCGAAAACAAGCATCGCCGTGATCATGAGCGGGATGTCGAACATGTAGCCGAAGGTTCCGACCTGCACCGAAGGGAAGATGTTGTGCAGCACGATACCCATGCCGTAAACGCCTCCCGGCACGAAATTGTAGGGGTTCACGAAGAGCACGAAACCCGTACCCATGAGTATACACCCGAAAAAGATCAGAAACCACGAGCGCCACCACGCCCACGAACCCATCGGTTCAAGAAATGCTTTCGTATTCATAAAATAGGTCTCATTCCTGTTTCCGGACCGGGCCATGCACAAAGGCTCCGGGCCGGTTGCCGGACCGACAGGGCAGCGCCGAAACGACGTTCTTTCAGGCCTGCCGGAGGGTGCAGTCCGGACAAAATTCTTCCAATTGCCCACAAAGATACGAATATTCTCGAAAAAGCCCGCTCCCCGGAATGATTTTTCCCGCAACGTATCCGGTTCTCGATTTTTTTTCTATATTTGCATATAAAACCATATCGACAGGGGCTATGATTCTGACATACTACACCGCTACGACCATGATTATCATCGCCTATCTGCTGGGCTCGATTCCGAGCGCCGTGTGGATCGGCAAGAAATACTACGGCATCGACATCCGCGAATACGGTTCGAAAAACGCCGGAACGACCAACATGCTCCGCGTACTGGGACGCCGGGCCGCCCTGCCGGTCTTCGCCCTCGACTTCCTGAAGGGCTTTGTCGCCGTAACGATCATCGAAATGCTCAAATACGACGTACACATCGGCGACAACGATCTGATCAACCTCAAGATCGCCGCCGTATTCGCCGCCGTGCTGGGACACATTTTCCCCATATTCGCAGGATTCCGCGGCGGCAAGGGCGTCGCCACCCTCGTGGGAGCCGTAACGGGCATCTACCCGCCCGTAGCGCTGCTCTGCTTCGGCGTATGGTTCGTCATCCTGATGATCTTCCACTACGTCTCACTCGCCTCGATGGTCGCCGGATGCTGCTTCCCGCTCTTTACGCTCATATCGCCCAAGGTCAATGAGTCGATTCCGTTCGTCGTCTTCTCGTTCGTGATCGCCATCCTGCTCATATACACCCACCGCAAGAATATCGAACGGCTCAAAAACAGAACCGAATCGAAAACCTATATCTGGCGGCCGCGCCGGGTTTCACCGCCCGCAGCCGGGCCGCAGCAACACGGCGGAGCCGGAGCGGCAAAAGAGGCAAAGGCAGAACCGAAGGCAGCCCAGGAGGCCAAACCGAAGAAAAAGGAGATGAAGGCCGAACCGGAAACAACCCCAAGCGCCGAATCCGGAAAAGAAGAGACAAAGGCCTAACCGGAAACAGCCCCGAAACCGGGCCGGAAACGGAGGAGAAAACCGCACCGAAAAAAGAGGACGGAATCGGGGCAGAGGGAGACGGGAAATAAACGACTTGCAACAACAACCGAAGTTTCACCATGTTAGAGGAGAATCTGATCAAGATATACGAGAAAAGTTTTCGCGAAAACCGGGAAATGTCGGCACTGACCGACTACTTCAAGAACGAGACCTTTTCCTACTATGAAATGGCCAAGGAGATTGCCAAACTGCATCTCCTCTACAAAAAGGCCGGAATCAAACAGGGCGACAAGATCGCACTGATCGGCCGCAACAACCCCCGCTGGTGCATCACATACATCGGAACGATCACCTACGGCGCCGTAATCGTCCCCATCCTGCAGGATTTCACCCCGGCGGACATCATCCACATCATCAACCATTCGGAGAGCCGGCTGCTCTTCCTCGGAGACAATTTCTGGGACGTGATCGAAGAGGATCAGATCAAACAGATCGAAGCCGTGTTCTCACTTACGGACTTTCACGTCATCTACGAACGAAACGGAAAGGCGCTCACCAAGTTCCAGCGGGATATCGTGAAGAACTACCGTTCGAAATACCCGCGGGGATTCAGCGCCAACGACATCAAATATCCCGACATTCCCAACGACCGCGTCGTGCTGCTCAACTATACCTCCGGGACAACCGGGTATTCGAAGGGTGTGATGCTCACGGTGAACAACCTCACGGGAAATGTCGTCTTCGCCATGACGGCCCTCAACACCCAGACGGGCACCCGTTACTTCCAGAAAGGCGGGCGCACCCTCTCGTTCCTCCCGCTGGCACATGCCTACGGCTGCGCCTTCGACTTCCTGGCCCCGCTGGCCGTCGGCGGACACATCACCCTGCTGGGAAAGATCCCCTCGCCCAAGATCCTCATCGAGGCAATGGGCGTGGTCAAGCCGACCATCATCTGCTGCGTGCCGATGATTCTCGAAAAAGTCTACCGCAAGCAGGTGCTGCCGCTGCTCGAAAAGGGTCCCATGTCGATCGCCGTGAAGGTCCCGCTGCTCAATACGGCCATCTACTCGGCCATCCGCAAAAAACTCATGGATGCCTTCGGGGGCAATGTCAATATCTTCATCGTCGGCGGAGCACCGATGAACCAGGAGACCGAATCGTTCCTCATGAAGATCCGCTTCCCGATCACGATCGGATACGGCATGACCGAATGCGCCCCGCTGATCAGCTTCACGCCCGACAATGAATTCAAGCCCGGATCGTGCGGCCGATACCTCAAGCAGATGCTCGAAGTAAAGATCGATTCATCGGATCCCGAACACACGGCCGGAGAGATTATCGTCCGTGGCGAGCACGTCATGCAGGGCTACTACAAGAACGAGAAGGATACGCAGAAGGTGCTCGACCCCGACGGATGGCTCCATACGGGCGACATGGGAACGATGGATCCCGACGGAACGCTCTACATCCGCGGACGCTCGAAAACGATGATCCTCTCGGGAAACGGACAGAACATCTATCCCGAGGAGATCGAGGACAAGCTCAACAACATGTACATGGTGCTCGAATCGCTCGTGCTCGACGCCGGAAACGGCCGGTTGAGAGCCCTCGTCGTCCCCGACTACGAACAGGCCGATGTCGAGGGTGTGGACAAATCCGAACTGCCCCAGATCATGCAGGACAACCTCAAGGAACTCAACGCGCAGCTGGCCGCCTATGAGCGCGTCGCCGACATTACGATCTACCCCACCGAGTTCGAGAAGACGCCCAAACGGAGCATCAAGCGATTCCTCTACAGCACCTCGCTGCTGGATCGGTAAGCAAGTCCGAACGGCATGAGGATCCGGGGAAAACAAGCCATAGGCGAGAACCTGCTCTATGTGATGGTCTGGTCGGCCATCATCCTGGTACCGGTGCTCAACTCGCAGATGATGTCCGAAATGCACATCAATCTGGAGAATGTACTGATCGCCTGGAGGCAGATTGCGCCCTATCTGATCATCTTCGTGATCCACAACAGCTTTCTCGCCCCGAGGTACATGCTCCGGCGGAAGTACGGAAAGTACCTCATCCTCAACATCGCACTCATCACGACCGTTTTCTTCCTGGTGGACCTCTACGAGGAGCACCTGCTCCGCGTCATGCCCGAGCAACCCGACCCCGAAACGATCGACTCCTACCGCAAGGTCTCGTTCTCCAATCTGGAGATCTACTGGAACATCGTGCTGGGCTTCTTCATGACCGGCGCCAACACGGGCATCAAGCTCATCTACCAGTCGATGCGCGACGAGCAGAAGATGGAGGCCCTGCAACGGCAGAACCTCCAGGCCGAGATGGATTATCTGAAGTATCAGATCAATCCGCACTTCTTCATGAACACGCTCAACAACATCCATGCGCTCATCGACTTCGACACCGACTCGGCCAAAAGCGCCGTCATCGAGCTCTCGAAGATGATGCGCTATGTACTCTACGACTCGGGGCGCGAGATCATCTCGCTGAACCGGGACATCCAGTTCCTGAAGAACTACATCGAGCTGATGCGCATCCGCTACACCGACGACGTCGATATCCGCATGGAGTATCCGGAAAATCTGCCCGAATCGGTATCGATCCCCCCGCTGCTGCTCATCGTCTTCATCGAAAATGCCTTCAAACACGGAGTGAGCTACAACCGTCCTTCGTATATCCACCTGAAGATCGAATATGCCGACGGGATGGTTACGAGCACCTTCGAAAACAGCCGCCACTCCGGATTTCCCGAACGCAAAAGTACTCCGGGAATCGGGCTGGAGAACGTGCGCAAGCGCCTCGCACTGATCTACGGCGAGAAGAACTACTCGCTCGAAATCCGCGAACTGGAAGATTCCTACACCGTAAAACTCGTAATCCCCACGCTGCATGCTTAAATGTATCGCCATAGACGACGAGCCGCTGGCCCTGCGGCAGATCACCGCCTACATCTCGAAGATCCCCTACCTGGAGCTGACCGCCACGTTCAACAATGCCATCGAAGCCCAGGCATATCTCGCGGGACAACCTGTCGATCTGATTTTTGTCGATATCAACATGCCCGATCTGACCGGCGTGGACTTCGTCCGCTCGCTGACCAACCGTCCGATGGTGATCTTCACCACGGCCTACTCGGAGTATGCCATCGAGGGGTTCAAGCTCGACGCGGTGGACTACCTGCTCAAGCCTTTCGGATTCGCCGACTTCAGCCGCTCGGCGGCCAAGGCCCACGCGCTCTATGAACTGCGGCAGAACCAGCGCTCCGCATCGCAGAAGGAGATGCCGGAAGCCGAACCCAAAGACAAGGAGTATCTCTCCGTGAAGGCCGACTACAAGGTTTCGCTCGTGCGCATCGCCGACATCGTCTATCTGGAAAGCGAGGGCGAATATGTACGCATGCATCTGGCCGACGGATCGACCATCACGACCCTCTTCCGCCTCAAGAACATGGAAGCCGCACTTCCCGCCGACTCCTTCATGCGCGTACACCGCTCCTACATCGTAAACCTACGGGCCATCAAGGCCTATGTAAAGGGTCGCATCTTCCTGAACGACAGCAACGAGTACATCCCCATCGGAGAGAGCTACAAGGAGGCCTTCCAGGCCTATATCGACAAGAATTTCCGAAATCTGTAACAAGGGACACGCGCCATCGGGCGGCACGCGACGACATCAGCAACCGTCGAGCCGCGGAAATGCCTGCAACTGCTCATACTGTCCGTCCCGATAGGTGCAGCAATAGTGTTTCAGACCGTTGGTCAGGATGATGTAACGGGCCTGCAGCACCGAATTGTAACGGACGGCCTGCGCCAGTGTCTGCCGGTTGATTACAACGTCGGGCGCCTTGCATTCGGCCAGGAGCAGCGGTCGCCCCGCATCATCGACCACCACGACGTCGGCCCGCTGCGGCTGCCCGTTGAGCAGTACGGCATACTCCTCGACAATGCGCAGGGGCTGCACGCCGCAATGCGAAACCAGATAGGCGATCAGATGCTGTCGCACCCACTCCTCGGGAGTCAGCACGAGATAGATTCCCCGAATGGGATCCCACACCTCGACCTTGTCGCCGCAGCGACGGGCCTTCAGGCGAATGGACGGAAAGTTCAGATTAGGCAGCACGGACATCGCAACTATGGAAAAAATTCGTACCTTTACCGTGCAAATATACGAAATATGCGGATCATACTCTCCATACTGGCTCTGTTTTGCATCGGTACGGCCGATGCCCAGCAATACAATCCCTCCTGCGGACGCGAACTGCCCCGCACGCCCATCCGGATCTATCCTACGGCGGCCGAAGCCTCCGAAGCAGGCAGGGAGGGCAATCGATACATGAGCCCCCTGACGACGTGGGAGAACGACGGTGAACGGATGACGGCAACCTTCACCGTACCCTTCGCATGGATCAACCGGCAGGTATTCTTCCGTCTGGAATGGGTTTCGCGCGCCTACGAACTTTGGATCAACGGCCGTAAGGTCGGATACGACGCCAACGGCAACGCCCCGGCGGAGTACAACATCACCAAATACGTCGAGGAGGGGCGCAACCGGGTGGAGATCGTGGCTGCGGAGAGCGCCCACGGCGCCCTGCTGGAGAGCTGGAAGAGTTCCTCGCAGCTGGAGGCGGGCGAGGCTTGGGTTATGAGCCAGCCGACGCTCCACGTCCGCGACATTCTCTCGCGTACGCGGATCGGCGAGGACGGCGACGCCACGGCCGAAGTCGGGGTTGTCCTCCGTACCGGATCGCTCAATCCGCGGACCTCGAGGCTCTACTACACGCTGCTCTCCCCTTCGGGCAGAACCGTAACGACGGGCAGCCGCGAAATCACGCTCAACATGCGCCGCGAGGATACGGTGCGTTTTCTGGCCCGCATCCCCTATGATTCGCTCTGGTGCGATACGATGACACGCCCCTACCGGCTGCAGCTGAAAACGCAGCACGAAGGCCGCTACGAGGAGTATCTCGAGCAACCGCTCGACTTCCGTACCGTGGAGGTGCGAGAAGGACACATGTCGATCAACGGCCGCAAAGTAGCCCTGCGCTGCCGCGAAGTTCCGGGCGACTATGATCCCGGGAAGCTCCGCGAACTGCGCGGCGAGGGATACACGACCCTGCGCCTGCTGCCCGGCCCCGTTGCGAAACCGCTGCTGGACAGTTGCGACCGTCTGGGCCTCTATGTAATCGTACAGGCGCCCGTAGATACGCGCCGCAGCGGTGATTCGCGCCGCGTAGGCGGAAATCCGTCGAACAACCCCGCCTGGCGCGAGGCATACGTCGAACGGGCATTGGACAGCTACCATACGACCAAGCTGCATCCGTCGGTTATCGCCTTTGCGCTGGCTACGCAGTCGGCAAACGGCATCAACCTTTATGAAAGCTATCTGAAAGTCAAAGAACTGCATGAAGAGCGGCCCTTCATCTACCCCGATGCCGAAGGGGAATGGAACAGCGACCGGCTCTTCGTGGAGTAAATCCGGAGGAGAACACCGAAAGGCTCCGGGATAAAAAAATCGAAAATTTTTACCCCGTTTTTTTGGAGATACGAAAATTATAGCTATCTTTGCACTCGCAATCAGGAAATGATTGATGCCTCTCTAGCTCAGTTGGTAGAGCACGACACTCTTAATGTTGGGGTCCAGGGTTCGAGCCCCTGGGGGGGTACCAAAGCGGAAAACTCAAGTTTTCCGCTTTTTTTGTTTTCCAGACAAAGGTGTTTCAACGCAAAACATTCCGGAGCTGCCTATTCCACGAAGCATGATGCATTGCATGGGGCGACAGCTATCAACGGCCGGCAAGAGCATGATGCATGAAAACAAAAAAACGGACAACCGTATGAGTTGTCCGTTCAGGTAGCGGGAGGAGGACTCGAACCTCCGACCTTCGGGTTATGAGCCCGACGAGCTGCCAACTGCTCCATCCCGCGATATATCTTCGATATGTGATCTATCGCTTTTGCAAGTGCAAAGATAATACAAATAATCGGTCTTTACAAATAAAATTTCCCGACCGCCGTCGTCTCGGACGATAATCCCCCCGCAATCAACCGGTTATCCGGAAAACTTTTTTTCAATCGACGCGAAAACGCCCCGCACGGCTGCCGGCGCCGGAGCAGTCAGTCGTCGAATCGGTCGAACATCTGCGTCGAAAGGTACTTCTCGGCCCGGTCGGGAAATACGACCACGATGTTTCCCGCGTCGATCCGTTCGGCCGTGCGGAGTGCCGCCAGCATCGCCGCGCCGCTGCTCATGCCGGCGAAGATTCCCTCGCTGGCGATGATCCGACGGGCCATGTCGATCGCCTCCTCGCTCTCGACAAGCTCCTGAATGTCGATCTTCGCGGGATCGTAGATCTCCGGGACGATCGCCTCCTGCATGTTCTTCAATCCCTGGATGTAGTGTCCCCGCGTAGGCTGCGCGCAGACCACGCGGATCGAAGGCTTCATCGCCTTCAGAAAGCGCGAAAGCCCCATAAGCGTCCCCGACGTGCCGAGGGCGCAGACCAGGTAGTCGATCTCGCCGCCGGTCTGCTGCCAGATTTCGAGAGCCGTATTCTCATAATGGGCCAGGTAGTTGCAGGCATTGGTGAACTGATCGGGCATGAAATAGCGGTCGGGGTGCTCTGAAACGAGCCGCCGCGCCAGGCGGATGGCCCCGTCGGTACCCTCCGCGGCCGGTGTGAGACGCACCCGGCCGCCATAGGCCCGGATGATCTTGCGCCGCTCGATCGACACGGCCTCGCTCATCACGATCTCGACGGGATAGCCCTTGACGATCCCCACGATCGCCAGGCCGATGCCCGTATTGCCCGATGTGGGCTCGATGATCGTCTTGCCCGGCGTGAGGCGCCCCTCGCGTTCGGCCGCCTCGATCATCCGAACCGCAATGCGGTCCTTGATGCTGCCCGTCGGGTTGAACCCCTCCAGCTTGGCAAAGATCTGCACGCCGGACTTCGTGCAGAACCGGTTGATCCGAACCATCGGAGTGGATCCGATGGTTTCAAGAATGTTTTCTGCGATTTTCATTGACTTCCTACAACCTAACCTGAAAAGAGAGATATCACGTTCCACAGAGATTCTCGGCCACAATTTCCGCGAGATCCCGCACCGGCTCCTTCGTACCGCGCCCGAGCGCCTTCTTGCACAACGGACAGGCCGTAACGATCACTTCGGCACCCGTGGCCTCCAGTTCGCCGCACACCGAACGGGCGATTTGCAGCTGTCCGCCGTCCGAAATGGCCGTATTGGCCACCGAGGAACCGCAACAAAGCGCATTTTCGCGCGTCGAAGCCGGTTCGAGCAGCTCGCCGACCGCCTCGATAACGGCCCGCGGCTCGTCGTAGATGCCGCTGCCGCGTCCCAGCTCGCAAGGATCATGGTAGGTGAAGCGTGTTGCCGAATGGTTCGGCTGAAGCCGTCCGGAACGGATCAGACGCAGGATATATTCCGAGTGGTGGAGGATCTCCACACCCTCCAGGTCGTAATCCTCACGAAAGACCTTCAGGCAGATCGGGCACGAGGTAACCAGCGTCGTAATGCCGTGCTTGCGGAAGAGTTCCGTATTGTAGCGCATCATCCGGTGTGCCGCATCGGTTTCGCCGGAGAGCTTGAGCGGACGGCCGCAGCAGACGCCACCCTCGCGGTCGGCCCACCAGACCTCCTCGCCCGCCGCCTCGAAAAGACACTCCATGGCCTGCAGCGTACGGGGCGTGAGCAGGGTCATGCAGCCGGCAAAGTAACCCACCTTGCCTTCGCCCGAGGAGCGGTCCAGACCGGTCAGATAGCCGTAGCGACGCTCGTCGGGGAGGTTGCGGATTCGGTCGCGCGAATTGAGGCGCAGCGTATTGAGATCAATCCCTACGGGGCAACGCTCGGCACAACGTCCGCACATGAGGCAGTCGTCGGCCGTCTCGCGGCGCAGCATGCCGTAGCGGCGGTCGCGGAGGAAGTAGACCGACTGCACGGTATCGACCTTCAGCACGCTCTGCAACTGGCAGGGATCGATACAGATGCCGCAGCGCGAGCAGGCCTCGATCTGGAAATGGTCGTAGGAACTCTCCTTCTCCCCCGAGCGCAGGCCGTAATGGCGGAGGAAGATCAGCGGAATCTCCGTGAAGATATGCATGTAGCGCGAGAAGGGCAGCGCCACGAAGAAAATCCCGAGGCAGGAGGAGTAGAACCACCAGGCCGCCGACTCGAGATTCATCAGCGGCAGCAGTCCGACATGCGCCGAAAGCCATTCGCCGAGGCTTCCGGTCAGGAAACCGCCGCCCCCGTAGAGGGCGCAGGTTGCACTTTCGGCCACCAGACGGGCCGGGAAGATGAACCAAAGGGCCGAAAGGGCCAGCCGGTCGCCCCAGACATGTTTCGTCGTGCGGCGCAGTCCCAGCATCCGCGAACGCAGCCGCTTGAACCAGGCCAGCGCCACACCCGAGAGGACGAAGAGCAGCAGCAGGTCCATCAGAAAGTCGAAGGCGGGCTTGTGTTCGAGGCCCGTGGAGAAGTATTTGAAGAAGACATGCGCCTGCAGGGGAACATAGCGGAAGCCCAGGAAGGCAACCGTCTCGATCCACCCCACGGTGATGAGCAGGAACCAGCCGAAGGCCAGCGACATGTGCATGTAGCCGAGCAGCGGATTGATGCGGAAGATCCGGCGGTGCAGCAGCGACTCGCGGATGACCTCCCAGACGGCCGCAAAGGTATGGCGCGTAGGAAGCCCCCGCAGGATCCGCATCTTGTCGGCATGCGGAAGCTGCCAGAGCCACGTCGCCCACTTCCCCGCGAGGGTGAGGAACATCACGGCGGCACCGACTATGAACGGTATGCAGAACGGAGCGAAGAAATTCATCGTCAGAGATCTCCCAGTTTACGTTTGATGAGCAGCACCACGCCGCGCGTATTGATTCCGCGCGGGCAGACCAGACGGCACTTGCCGCAGAGCATGCACTTGTTCATCTCCTCGTAGGCACCCTGGTACTCGCCGCGGCGGACGAGCGTATGGACCTTGCGGAAATTGAACTCCGTGAGGTTGCCGGCCGTGCAGACCGCCGTGCAGGCCCCGCAGCCGATGCAGGTCTGCAATTCGGGCATCTCACGCAGGATTTCGTCGCTGCGGCGCAGGTTGTTGCGGTCGAGATTGATCGCCCGGGGCTTCGAGATGGTATATCCGAAATTGATCGCCATAAGTTACAATCCCGCATAACGGGCCGCCGCATCGGCCGCGGCGATGCCCTCGTTCAACGTTTCGCCGATGCTCTTCGGCGCGGAGACCGTCCCGGCATAAAAGATACCATCCACATTGCTCCGGACATTGTCCAGGAAGAGGTCGCGGGGCTTCATGAAGCCGCTCGGCGCCCGGTCCAGACCCGCCGAGGCGGCCAGCGCCGCAAGGTCGTCGTTCGAGCGCATGCCCACCAGCAGGATCAGCATATCGACGCTCATGCGCAGCGGGCGCCCCGTAAGCGTATCCTCGGCCTTGATCTGCACCCGGCCGTCGATCGTGGGGCTCGCCTCCGAAATACGCCCGCGCACGAAGTGGATGTTGCAGCGCTGCTGCGCCTCGCGGTACATCTCCTCATACCCGGGACCGAACATGCGGATATCCATATAGAAGTTGAAGACGTCGGCCTCGGGAAAGAGGCGTTTCATCTCCATGGCCTGCTTGACGCCCGTGATGCAGCACACTTTCGAGCAGTGCTGCTGGCACACCTTCTCGTCGCGCGAACCGACGCAGTGCAGGAAGGCGATGCGCCGCGGCCGCGTACCGTCGGCCTTTGCCACGCGCCCCTCGCGGAACATCCGCTCGAGATCGACCGACGTGAAGACATTGTCGTAGATTCCGTAACCGTACTCCTCCTTGATCGCTGCGTCGAAGAGCGTGAAGCCCGAGCAGAGCACCACCGAGTCGCACGCCAGTTCGCGTCCGTCGCGGAGCGAAACGCTCTTTGAGGTTAGCGACACCACCTCGGCACCCGTGAGCACCTCGATGTCGCTGGCGTTGATCCGCCGCCGAAGCTCGGTAAGCACCTCCGAGGCGGGTGTAAAAGAGGGAAACAACACATGCCAGTGGCGGAGTTTCCCGCCCAGCTCGTTCTCCTTCTCGACAAGGAGCACTCCCGCACCCTGTTCCGCAAGCCGCAGCGCCGTCTGCATGCCGGCAACACCGCCGCCTATGACGATAATCCGTTTCTTCATTGCAATCCGTTCAATCGTTTTTGAATCGTCCGCCTACTCCCGGATGTCGTAGACCGTATCCGCCGATCCGCAGTTCACCACCGCAGAGGCGGGTTTTCCGATATATTTGCCGTTGCGGCCCAGGTATTTGGCCGCAGGATCGTACTCCACGCCCATCTTGTCGAGCAGCGGTTCGACATCGACCTGGTGCATCTGCATGCCCAGCTCCCAGGGATCGTAGCCCAGCACCAGTCCGGCCATCTCCTCGTAGGTCAGCACCGGAATGCCGTGGCCGTTTTCGCCGTAGGTCGTACCCTCCATCTCGGCAATCGCATACTGCCACTTGTCGAGGAACATCGTACAACCGGGGCAGTTGGCCACGATGAAATCGGGTTTGTAGGGAGCCATGCTCTCGAGTTTCTTGTGCGAATTGGCGATCGAATAGCCCCGGTTGGCCTGCACCAGATAGTTGCGGAAACCGAAACCGCAGCAGTGGCGGCGTTCGGGATAATCGACGCACTCCCCGCCCCACGACTCGACCATGCCGGCCAGCACATAGGGGAACTCCGAGCCGCCGATGCCCGACTTGGGGAAGATCTTGGCGTAATGGCAGCCGATATGCTCGACGACCCGCAGCGGCTCACCCGTCGCAACGTTCACCAAACGCCGTTTAGCCCGCGCGGCGATCTCGTCGCGGAAGTGGAACATCACGTCCGAAGTATGGGCCAGGCTCGCCGGCTTGCGGAACTCGCGGCCCGTGGCCTTCAGCAGGTTTTCCCGCGTGCGCTCCTCCGTCTCGGGGAACTCGGCCCAGGTAGCCAGCACCTCCGTGTAGACGCCGAACGAGGTGATGCACGAGGTTACGAAATTCTCGTAGCCCGCCTCGTTCATCAGCGAGAACTGGCGCGCCACGACCGTCATGATCGTCTCCAGCGGCACGATGTCCGAATGGTAGCCGATGCCCGTGCACGACGAGTGCTTGGGATCGTCCAGCAGGTCGCGGCCCAGATCCCGTTGCAGGATGTCGATAAAGGCCTTCTCGCTCCCCGGGAAAAAATTCTGACGGATGCAGCTGCGGCCGTAATAGTAACGGTCGTCGGCAATCTGCTTCTGGTAATCCGTCCAGCTTGAGCGTTTCATCATGGTCTATTCCTGTTCTTCGTTGCTGCTTTTCGTGAAGACGTCCATCATATACCGCTCGTCGGCGCCCTCCTCATAACCCATTTCGCGGGCCTTGCGGTCCGAATGGCGCTCGATCGTCTCGAACATCTCGCTGCCGCCGCTTACGTCGAAAATCCGCCGGATCTCGTCGAGCGACGCCTCGTCGATGCGGCGCAGGGCTCCGGCGCCTTCACGCATGTATACGGGAGTAAAACGGCCGTAAACCTCCCGGTCGTTGTCGTAGATCCACTGCCAGACGGTACCCTGCTCGGGATGCAGCTCGGGTTTGATGAGCGGCGGAACGAGGCAGTAACCCGTGCGCAGGATGTTGTCGCCGATGATGCGCTTCAGAGCCAGCTGCTGGCGTCCCTTCTCGCTCTCGACGAAAAAGCCCAGCTTCTGCGACAGACGCCGCAGCGCCTGGATCACATATCCCGGCGTATTGCCCCGCGGACAGCGCGGCCGGCACGACATGCACTCGCCGCAGAACCAGATCGTATCGCTCTTGAGCAGTTTTTCGATCGCCTCGTCGTCGCGCGTCTGCACGATGCTGACGATCTGCCGGGGATCGTAGTTGTAGAACTCGGCCGCCGGGCAGACTCCCGTGCAGACGCCGCAGTTCATGCACGCATGCAGCCCTTCGCGCATCCGCACATCCTCCATCAACATATCGAAATAACGTCCCATTTCCGCATTTTTTCATTCGCAGCCGGGGCAGTGCCCCGGAAAGGCAAAGGTCCTTCGTTTCCCGGTTCGGCAGGAGGCCCCGCACGTCGGATCGGATCGCCAAAGGACATAAAAAAACCTTTGCAGAGGCAAAGGTAGGGATTACGGCGCAGCCGCGCAGTGGTATAAATGCGTAATTTACCGCCGCTCGTAGGTCTCGAAGACAAAGGGATAGGGATAGACGGCCCCCCGTTCGAACGCCTCCGAAGCCACCAGACGCCACTCTGCCGCATTCCACGCCGGAAAGCGCGTATCACCCTCGTAGGCGTGGCAGACGCGCGTGAGGTAGAACCTTGCGGCATGCGGCAGCGCCTCGGCATAGATCTCCGCTCCGCCGATTACGAAGAGCTCCTCGTCCCGGGGGAAGAGCGCCACGGCCTCGTCGAGCGAGTGGACGACACGGCATCCGGGAATCTCCAGCGCCTGCCGCGTCAGGACGACATTCTCCCGATTGGGCAGCGGACGGCCCAGCGACTCGAAGGTTTTGCGGCCCATGATGACGGGATGCCCCGTAGTGAGCGCCTTGAAGTGCTTCAGATCTTCGGAGATATGCCACAACAGCGCGTTTTTGTCGCCGATCACGCCGTTCTCCGCCACGGCAACGATGATTGAAAGCATGTTTTTTCGTTTTTCGCGTTTTCACCGGGAGACAGGCACCGGTCCTGCCGATCAGAAGGACATCGGGGCCTTGATCGCCGGCCAGGGATCGTACCCCTCGAGCCGGAAATCCTCGTAACGGAAGTCGAAGAGCGAGCGCACCTCCGGATTGAGGTGCATGGCAGGCAACGGACGCGGCGTGCGCGACAACTGCTCGTCGGCCTGCTCGAGATGGTTCAGATAGAGGTGCGCATCGCCGAGCGTATGGATGAACTCCCCCGCTTCGAGTCCGCACACCCGGGCAACCATCATCGTCAGCAGGGCATAGGAGGCGATATTGAAAGGTACGCCGAGGAAGGTGTCGGCGCTGCGCTGGTACAACTGGCAGGAGAGGCGACCTTCGGCCACATAGAACTGGAACATCACATGGCACGGCGGCAGGGCCATCTGTTCGACCTCGGCGACGTTCCATGCCGAAACGAGCAGGCGGCGCGACTCGGGGTTGCGGCGGATCGTCTCGACGACCTGCGCGATCTGGTCGATCGCACCGCCGTCCGGACGGGGCCACGAACGCCACTGGTAGCCGTAGACATGGTTCAGATCGCCGTAACGGTATCCCGCGAGCGGGGACTCCCCGCCGGCGCGGAAGAGGAACGTCTCGCGGTCCGCAGGCGCCAGCCCTTCCCGGGCGCACAGCTCCGTATAATAGCGATAGGCATCGTTGTCCCAGATATGCACGCCGGCCTCGACCAGCGGAGCGATGTTCGTCTCCCCGCGGAGGAACCACAGCAATTCGTGGATCACCCCCTTCAGAAAGACCTTCTTGGTCGTCAGCAGCGGGAAGCCCTCGCGCAGGTCGAAACGCATCTGGTGGCCGAAGACCCCCTGGGTCCCGGTTCCCGTGCGGTCGCCCCGCACGACGCCCTCCGTACGGATCCGGCGCAGCAGGTCGAGATATTGTTTCATGCCTCCAATGTTTTCAGTGTCAGTTGTCCCGCGGCATCGAGCACGGCATAGGCGGGATTCTTCTCCCAACAGCCCAGATGCACCACATGGAGCTTGCCGTCGCGGTAGTCACGGGCGAAGTGCATGTGTCCGAAGACGAAGTGGTCCACCTCGTGCGTGAGGGCATACTCCCGGGCATAGGCGATCAACGACTCCGTGAGCGAAGCGTCGAAACCGCCCCCGCAGCCCGTTTCCACGGCCTGCCGGTCGGCGTCGTTGTGCCGCTTGCGCGACTTTCCGCTCCACCAGCGGCCGAACTTCATGGCCCAGTCGGGATGCACGCCCCACGAGAAGAGGAAGCGCAGCGTGCGCGACCGGAACGTTCGGTTGAGCAGTTTGAGCACCGGCTGCGAGTCGATATTCATATTGTCGCCATGAGCCACAAAAACCCGGCAGCCGGCCAGTTCGAGCAGTTGCGGACCGGTATGAATCTCCATGCCGCATTCGCGCGTCAGGTAGTCGCCGACCCACATGTCGTGGTTGCCCGTAAAGAAAACCACCCGGATACCTCGGTCCGTCAGCTCGGCAATCTTGCCCAGCGTGCGGACGAAGCCCTGCGGCACGACCCGCCGGTACTCGAACCAGAAATCGAAGATGTCGCCTACGAGAAAGATCGCCTCGGCATCGCGGGAGACCATATCGAGCCACGCGACGAAACGCCGCTCGACCTCGCGGGCCGTGCGGACATCGCCCGCGCCGAGATGTATGTCCGAAGCGAAATAGATCATGCTAACGGATCAGCTCTGCGAGTTTCGACTCGAGGCTCTTGCCGTAGAGGTTCTTGGCCACGATCGAACCGTCGCGGTCGATCAGGAAATTGGCCGGCAGCTGCTGCACGTTGTAGAGTGCGAGCGACGACGAGGCGCGGCCCCGCAGATCGGTTACCGAGGCCCACGGCAGCTGCTGTTCCTGCACCGACGTGATCCACAGCGGTTTCGACGTATCGATGGCAACCTGGTACACCTCGAATCCCCTGTCGGCATAACGGGCGTAAATCTCCTTCAGATCGGCATTCAGGGCATTGCTCGTGCCCAACTCGGCGGACCAGAAATCGAGCAGGATGACCTTGCCCGCAAGCGACGAAAGACGAATCTTCTTGCCGAACATGTCGGTCATCTCCAGATCGGGATAGCTCATCTCGGTGATCTTCGACGAGAGATCGATGCGTGCATCCATGCGGGCCACCTCGGAGAGCAGCGACTGCACATAGGGCGATTCGGGATACTTCTGCTCCACGGCCTCGGCCACCTGACGGTAATAGACCACGTCGCTGTCGCCGTTGAAAAGATATACGTCGCCCGGAAGTCGCTGGTAAAGCGCATAGACGGCCGCCAGCGAAGCCGGATTCTCGACGATGAAACGCAACTGCTCGCGGCGGATCCGGAAATACTCGTCCGTATACTGCTTCATCAGCTCCTGCTGACGCTCTTCGGAGACATTCTCCGCCGCGGCGAACTGCTGGGCGATTTCGTCGAGGCGCTGCGCTCCGATGACGAAGGCCTGGTAGAACCGGCGCAACAATTCCGACTCCTCGGAACCCTTGACCGTATAGTTGCGGACAAGGCTGCCCACGGCATTGACCTCGACACGGTCTCCTCCCGCAAGCAACAGGGGAATATATTCCCCATTGTAAATCACATTGTAGAGCGAAGGCGTACCGGAGACCTCCTTGAGCTGGAACCGGTAGTTGCCGTCGTCGGAAAGCATCGTCGAATCGACAATCGTCTGACGGAGCGGCGAGACCTCCTCCAAATAAATGGTCCGGGCCTCCGAACCGACGAACCGGCCCGAAATACGGACTTTCGAAGATTGGCATCCGCACAGTCCTGCGACCGCCGCGCACATCACGAAAAGCGTTTTTTTATTCATTTATATTCTTTTCCGTTATAATCGAACGCAAAGATAATACAAACCGCGCGGAGCACCAAATCCCTGCGGACCGGTACCCTTTACGCAGGTTCTATCATGTAAAGGTAAGAATTTCCCGCGAAATTATACGATTTATTTCGAAGAATTGCGGAAGGAGGCTCCGTTTTTCGGATAATTCCGGCCATGCTGCTGGTTGCGGTTTTTCTGGCGCTGCTGCGCATGAGCCGGACGGCTCTGCTGGGGCCCTTTCTGGGGACGCGCCGAAAAGTGCTGTTTGTAGTCGTTTCGGAGGTTGTTGATGGCCGATTCGTCGATTTCGATGGCCCCTCCGGACATACGGCGGATGTCCTTTACGATCACCTCGTTGTTGGGGTGTTCCTGATTGTATTCGAAACTCTTCGCACGCATGTAGCGGGCCACATTGTCCACCGTGCGGGCCACGACCCGGCGGTCGCTTTCGCCGGCAAGTTTCTCGACGATCCGCTCGACATACTTGCCGTAGTGCTTGTAGGTGATCCGCCCCTGCGTATAGGGCATGCGATGCGGCGACACGGTCAGCTCCTGACGGGTCGGACGCGGATAGGGACTATCCACATCCAGCTGAAAATCAGACATGATGAACAGATGATCCCACAACTTGTGGGTGAAATCCGCCGTATCGCGCAACAGCGGATTCAGGTTACCCATGACGGCGATGACGGCCCGCGCCTGGCGGTTGCGCTCGTGCCGGTCCTCGATCTCGAGCAGCGAATCGATCATCTCCTGGATATGGCGCCCGTATTCGGGCAGGTACAACTTGCGTCGTGTGTAGTTATAGTTCTTTTTCATAGAGCGGTTGCGATCCCGGATGCTGTTTCATTCGGGCGGCGGAAGCCTCCCGTCGGACTTGTGCGATAGATCGTTTCAAGACGATTCGGGCTCTCGTTTTCAATAGCCTACCGGCATCCGCGAATTCGTTTTACAAAAGGGAAAGTCCTAACTTTGGGACAAATGTAGATAAAATTTCTCAAATACGAATCATGGCGAAAGTTTTAATTCTGGATCGATCAAAAAGCGTGCGAAACATTCTGCGTGAACGTCTCGAATACGAAGGTTTCTCCGCCGAAGCGGCCGAAGACGACACGCAGGCCTCGGAACTGTGCGAAAAGATTCCCTTTGACGTGATCCTCTCGGACACCGCCTGCAAGGTTCCCGACCGGGGCATTCCCTTCATCGCGCTATCGAACGACGCCTCGATCGACTCGGCCGTACGGGCCGTACGCAGCGGAGCCCGGGACTTCCTCACCAAACCCATAGACATGAACCACCTGCTGCAGTCAATCCACCGGACATTGGAAAATCCACCCGCGACAGCGCCAACCGCCGCAGCTCCGAGCCTCAGACGCTGTCGCAGGGCCCATGCGGCACAGGCCGAACAGATCATCGGCCTGTCACCTGAGATCGAACACGTCCGCCAGCTCATCGACAAGGTGGCACCGTGTGAAGCCCGCGTGCTCATTACGGGCGAGAACGGAACGGGCAAGGAGCTCGTGGCGCGCTGGCTGCATGCGAAAAGCCCGCGGGCCGCAGCCCCCTTTGTCGAGGTGAACTGCGCGGCCATCCCCTCCGAACTGATCGAGAGCGAACTTTTCGGACACGAGCGGGGCGCCTTCACCTCGGCCATCAAGCAGCGCAAGGGGAAATTCGAGCTGGCCGACGGCGGCACGCTCTTCATGGACGAAATCGGCGACATGTCGCTGGCCGCACAGGCCAAGGTGCTGCGGGCGCTGCAGGAGAACCGCATCTGCCGCGTAGGCGGCGACAAGGAGATCGAGGTAAATGTCCGCGTGATCGCCGCCACGAACAAGGACCTGCGCGAGGAGATCCGCAAAGGCAACTTCCGCGAAGACCTCTACCACCGCATCGGCGTCATCGTCATCCGCGTCCCGGCCCTGCGCGAGCATGCCCGGGACATTCCGACACTGGTCGAGCACTTCATACGCCTCGTCAGCGAAGAGTACGGCACGCCGCCCAAGGCGATCGACCCGGAGGCGATGGAGGCCCTGCAGGCGATGCCCTGGACGGGCAATATCCGCGAACTGCGCAATGTCATCGAGCGGCTCATCGTCCTCTCGGCCGAGCGCATCACCCTCGATGACGTGAAGGCCTACTGCAACTGACGGCCGCATCCGACAGTATCCGACAGATTTACAGCAACGCGAGAATCTCTTCGGGGCGATCGGCCAGATGCCGCGCACCGGCCGCCTCCAGTTCTTCACGATCGCGGAAACCCCACGTTACGCCGACCGAGCGGACTCCGGCGGCGGCAGCTGTCTCCATATCCACGCCCGAATCGCCGACATAGAGTGTATGCTCCCGGGCCACGCCCGTCGCCGCGAGAATCTCCTTCACGACCGCCGGATCGGGTTTCAGGGGGACATTCGGACGCTGCCCGAAGACCACATCGAAGGGCGCTGCGGGAAAAAACAGCCGGACGAGTTTCTCGGTGCCCGCCTGGAACTTGTTCGAGGCAACGGCCATGCGGACACCCCGCCGCGCAAGTTCGGCAACCAGTTCCGGGATGCCCGGATAAGGTTTCGTATAGGTGTCGATGTGTTCGGTATAGTACTTCACGAAATCGGCACGCACGAGCGCCACGTTCCCGGGTGTACGCAGCGGCTCGGGAAGCGCCCGCTCGACAAGGCGCATGATGCCGTTGCCGACAAAATGGCAGTACTCCTCGTAGGAGTGCTGCGGAAGGCCGCGAAGGGCCAGCACGGCGTTGCAGGAGACGGCCAGGTCGCCGATCGTATTGAGCAGCGTGCCGTCGAGATCGAAGATGACGAGGTCCGTATTCATTTCGCGGGTTTGATTTTCCAGCCTATGGCCGCCACCAGGAGCGACATGAGCGGGCTGACGATATTGAAGATGCAATAAGGCATATAGACGAAAGTAGAGACCCCCAGCACCGTGGCCTGCGTCATGCCGCACGAGTTCCACGGGATGAGCACCGAGCAGACCGTGGCCGAATCCTCGACCGAACGGCTCAAGAGGCGCTCCTCAAGCCCGCGGCGGGCATAGAGGTCGCGGAACAGACGGCCTGAGAGGATGATCGAGATATACTGGTCGGCCGTACAGAGGTTGAAGAAGATGCCGGCGCCGACCGTGGAGGCCACGGCCGAGAAGGCCCGTCGCACGAATCGCAGGAAGATGGCCGTCAGCGAGCGCAGCATGCCGCTGCCGGTCATCACGCCGCCGAAACACATGGCGCAGATAATCAGCCACACGGTATTGAGCATGCCGGCCATGCCGCGCGTGGCGACCAGTTCGTCCAGCTGGGGCGTACCCGTCTCCAGCGACGTGGGTCCGAAGCACGACATGAGCACCCCCTTGAATCCCGACAGGAAGTCGAGTTCGCCGACACCCGCCACGCGGGCCACCAACTCGGGCTGCGCCGCGAGCATCGCCACGCAGGCAAAGACCGCAGCCAGGAAGAGCGTTACGATGGCCGGGAGCTTCCGGGCGATGAGCAGGCCCGTGGCCAGCGGCACGAGCAGCAGCCACGGCGTGATACGGAACGTCTCGCGGAGCGCCTCGGCGTAGAGTCCCGTCTGCGAATCGGCGCCGTGGCGCAGCATCAGCCCGGCAACCGTAAAGACGCCCAGCGCCACGAGCATCGATGGAACGGTCGTATAGAGCATATAGCGGATATGCTGGAAAACGGGGACGCCGACGGTCGAGGAGGCCAGCACCGTCGTATCGGACAGCAGCGAGATCTTGTCGCCGAAGTAGGCGCCCGAGATGATCGCACCGGCAACCCAGCCCTCGGGGAAGCCCATCGCCTCACCGATACCCATGAGCGCCACGCCGATGGTGGCGATCGTGGTCCACGAGCTGCCGGTCATCAGCGACACGATGGCGCAGATCAGACACGAGGCAACCAGGAAGAACGACGGATGGAGAATCTGCAGACCATAATAGATAAGCGTCGGCACCACGCCGCTGATCATCCACGTCCCGGCAATGGCGCCGATCAGCAGCAGGATGAGGATGGCCGAGGCCGAAGCCCGGATGTTGTCGATGATGGCCTCCTCCAGGACGCTCCAGCGGCAGCGGTAGAGCCCGATGGCGAGCATCACGCAGACCGACGTCGCCGAAAGCAGCGCGATCTGGCTGCCGCCGTTGATGGCATCGCCGCCGAAGCAGCGGATGACGATATAGAGCAGGCCCGTAAGCACCGCCAGCGGGATGAGCGACACCCACGGCGAAGGAAGCCATTCGGCCGTCTGTTTTTCGTTCATGCGCATTCCTGTTATAATTCCGCGCGCAAAAGTACGAAAAACTTGCGAAATGCGTTCCCTTTCATCCCCAAACCGACGGACGTCAATGGAAACAGGACGGAATCGAAGCCGATTTTTGGGGCATTGTTGCGGATTTTCCGATTTTTTCCCTACATTTGAAAATACAGAACCCCGGAAAGGCATGGAGACACTCCGCAAAATAGCCCGTTTCTACATCGACGGATTCCGCGAGATGACTCTCGGACGCACGCTTTGGGCCATCATCCTGCTGAAGCTCTTCATCCTCTTCGCCGTTCTGCGGCTCTTCTTCTTTCCCGACCTGCTGGCCGGAAAAAGCGCCGAGCAACGCGCCGACCATGTACTTGAAAATCTGATTCCCGAAAATTGACGCCATGTTCACCGATTACCTTTCGACCGTCGATTGGTCGCGGGCGCAGTTTGCCCTGACGGCCATCTACCACTGGCTCTTCGTGCCCCTGACCCTCGGGCTGGGACCGCTGATCGCCATCATGGAGACCCTCTACGTTCGTACCGGCGACGAATTCTGGCGCCGCACGACGAAATTCTGGATGCGCCTGTTCGGCGTCAATTTCGCCATCGGCGTGGCCACGGGCCTCATCCTCGAATTCGAGTTCGGAACCAACTGGTCCAACTATTCGCACTTCGTGGGCGACATCTTCGGCGCCCCGCTGGCCATCGAGGGCATCTTCGCCTTCTTCCTCGAGAGCACCTTCATCGCCGTGATGTTCTTCGGCTGGGGAAAGGTCTCGAAGGGATTCCACCTCACGGCCACCTGGCTCACGGCCATCGGCGCCAACCTCTCGGCCTGGTGGATCCTGGTGGCCAACGCCTGGATGCAGTATCCCGTGGGCTGCACGTTCAACCTCGAGACGGTCCGCAACGAGATGAGCTCCTTCTCCGAAGTGGCCCTCTCGCCTGTTGCCGTGAACAAGTTCCTGCACACGGTAACCTCGTCGTTCACCCTCGCGGCGCTCTTCGTCGTCGGAGTCAGCGCCTGGTACCTGCTCCGCGGCCGCGAGAAGCGTATGGCCACAAAGAGCATCGCCATAGCCTCCCTCTTCGGCCTCGTCTCCGCCCTGGCCACGGCCTGGAGCGGCGACCAGTCGGGAGCCATCGCAGCCCGCACGCAGCCCATGAAGCTGGCCGCCATGGAGGCCCTCTACGACGGTGAGCAGGGCGCACCGCTCACGGTCATCGGACTGCTGCGCCCCGAAGCCGAGCGCAGCTCGAACGACGACGCCTTCCATTTCAAGGTGGACATTCCGAAGTTGCTCTCCGTGATGAGTTTCCGCGATGCGGAGGTCTTCGTGCCGGGCATCAACGACCTGCTCGAAGGCAATGCGGAGCACGGAATCCTTCCGGCCGAGGAGAAGATGGCCCGCGGCCGCGCCGTCATCGCCACGCTGGCCCGCTACCGGCAGGCCCGCGACGAGGGCGACACGGGGACCATGCAGCAGATCGAAGCGCTCTTCGACTCCGCAACGCCCCAGGGCGAGCACTTCCTGCGCGAATACTTCGCCTACTTCGGATACGGGTACCTCGAATCGCCGCAGCAGCTCGTACCGAACGTACCGCTGCTCTTCTACTCGTTCCGCGTGATGGTCGGCGCCGGCTGTCTGTTCATCCTGCTGCTGGCGCTCGTCTGGTGGTTCAACCGCCGCGAGCGGCTCGACACGAAGCGCTGGCTGCTCCACGCCGCCGTATGGTGCATTCCGCTGGCCTACCTCGCCTCGCAGGCCGGATGGGTCGTCGCCGAAGTCGGACGCCAGCCCTGGGCCATCCAGGGGCTCATGCCTGTGAACGTCGCCGCCTCCAAGATTCCCAGCGGCTCCGTAACCACGACCTTCATCCTCTTCCTCGTGCTCTTCACGGCGCTGCTCATCGCCGAGGTGAGCATTCTCTGCCGCCAAATCAAAATCGGTCCCAAAAACGAATAAGCCATGGATACGCTGACACTGCTCCAACACTACTGGTGGTTCCTTATCGCGCTTCTGGGCGCCCTGCTGGTCTTCCTGCTCTTCGTACAAGGCGGGCAGGCCCTGCTCTACCGCCTCGGACACACGGAGGAGGAGCGCAACATGATCGTCAATGCGCTGGGACGCAAATGGGAGCTCACCTTCACGACGCTCGTAACCTTCGGAGGAGCTTTCTTCGCCTCGTTCCCGCTCTTCTACTCCACGTCGTTCGGCGGTGCGGTCTATGTATGGATGGCCATCCTGCTCTGCTTCGTCCTGCAGGCCGTGGCCTACGAGTACCGCCGCAAGCCCGCGAATGTCTTCGGCGAACGCACGTTCGACGTCTTCCTGATGATCAACGGGCTGCTCGGTCCGCTGCTCCTCGGCATGGCCGTCGGGACCTTTTTCACGGGAGCACCGTTCACCGTAGACCGGCTCAACCTGGCCAATGCCGAGGGCGGTGCCGCGGTGATCTCGCAATGGGCGACCCCCTGGCACGGCCTCGATGCCGTGGCGAATCCCCGCAACTGGGCGCTGGGACTCTCCGTTGCACTGCTCTCGATGATCCTCGCCTGCCAGTTCCTCGCACACGACATCGACGACGAGACGATCCGGCTCCGCATCCGGGGCTGCCTGCGCCGTCTTGCGGGTGGCTTCGTCGCGCTGTTCGTCATCTGGCTGCTCTGCCTGCTTATGGCCGACGGATGGACGGCGGACCCTGCAACGGGAATTATCTCTGTGGAACCCCACAAATACCTGCACAACCTGTTCGAAATACCCGTTGTGGCCGTCATGCTCATCATCGGAATCGTCGCCGTGCTCGCAAGCATCGGCATGGGGTGGGTCGGAAAGCGACGGGCCATCTGGTTCGGCGGCGCCGGAACCGTCCTCACGGTCCTCGCCCTGCTGCTGCTGGCCGGCTGGAACAACACGGTCTACTACCCTTCGACCGCCGACATGCAGTCGTCGCTGACGATTAGCAACTCCTCGTCGAGTCTCTTCACGCTGAAGACCATGTTCTGGGTGTCGCTCTTCATTCCGGTCGTCGTGGCCTACATCGGGTATGCCTGGCAGGCCTTGAGCCGCCGCCCGATCACCCGCGAGGAGATTCGCGGAGGAGGACACCAGTATTGATCCCCGGATACGACAAAAGAGCGGAGGCCGATGGGATATGGCCTTTTGATTTTAATTGATTGATTATCAGTGTTAGTTTTACCGAATTTCCTGAAACTGTCTATGTAAGCATACATAGGAGGCCCAGAATCGAACTAACGCCTTTTGCAAATATATATGAAATATTTTGCTTATAAGGAGCTGATAGAGAAGATTTTTCTTCCAATCATTAAAAAATGATCGCAAACAAGGAAACGAAGCGCATGTGCGGTGTTCATAATGCCGTACATGCGCTTGTTTTATAACTAATTGGCTATTATTGATTTATACTAATTGGGACTATTGGGTTTTAATTGATACATATATTAAAATGGAGTTATTGGGAGTATGATATTGTCCAATTGCCGATATCAGGAATATTTCCTGGATACCGGCTTAATCATGAGGTCGATGTGCTGATGTTGGAGAATATGTTCCATCGCTTTATAGATGGGCATCTTCTCGATACCTGCAATCTTCAAGGCTTCCATTTTAATTGTGTTTTCAACTAACAGAAGATAATCTTCCTCCTTCAGCTCAACGTATTTTTGTGATTCAGATTTTAATTTTGCCATAATCAAATTCATTTATTTATTACCAAAATCCGCCGGAATTTCACCCCATCTTTTGTTGTCCCAATGGACCACTTCGATATCGTCGATTCTGGCGGCCACCACCTTCAGGAAAACTTCCGCTTTAAGTAACGCAGGACAACGCTTTGAAGAGGCTGTTTTCTTGTCCCTGTACCATGTTATAGCTGTGATGCTGTCTGAGTAGATGATGCGAGGGCTGTTTGGGTTTGCCAGAATGTATTTTACAGCTTCTACAATCCCGAGGAACTCTCCTATGTTGTTTGTCCAGTTTCCTACCGCTATACGGAATATTTCTTTTTCTGAAAAGAGGTCGACGGCCCGGCAGCGCGTCAACCTCTCTTTTGTAGAATGGGCACCGTCTGTAGCGATACCTATTTGGGGGCGTTCTTTCATCCGTTCCTCTTGCCGTCCACATAGATGAAGCCGTCCGCTTCCAATCTTCTCACCAAAGCTTTCGCTTGCTGGAGATAATCGGAAATTACGCCTTCCTGGTCTTTTATGTCCTTTCTGCTTTGTAAGACGGACAACACCCCCTCAATGGTGCGGCTCATTGCACTTTTCCCGTCTTTCGGATCGAAAAAAACTTTCTTGTTGCCGAATGTCACAGTCACCTGATACAGCGACTTGGGAATGATTACTGTCTCTACCTGTGCCGGGAACAACACGGGTGTAGCGGCAACGACCACATACCCGTTTGCCTTGTGCATAGGTTTCAGTTCGACAGAATAAAGAACATTTGGCTCGACTTTGCCTTTCAGGTCTGCTGAAAGGACACAAATCTGTTTGCCGAATCTTGAGTCTTCACGGACTCCCATCAATTTACGTGTTTTGGAATGTCGGGAAACAAAGCCGATAAGTTCACCCGTACGCTCCGATTTCGCAAACTTAATCTGCGACTTTTCCGAGGTCATGCTAAATCTTTGTCATATTCAAACTATTTCTTTCAATTGACAATCTTATACCGAATCAGTCTGTAATAAAGCAAAAGTATGAATATTTTGCCATACGGGCAAAGCTTTTATGCTTTAATTTTCAGTACTTTATGGGAGTGTATACAGGGATTTATGCAAGTCAATATAGTCGTTCTTCTTCCGTAAAATGGCTGAAACGCTCGTCTGTATCAGACGATTGCAGAAGGAAACGGCATTTCCAATACCTGTAAATCCGACCACCGTTAGGTATATAGTAATTGATATCGTGGCTATTGAGATATTGGTTGCCTTGTTCCGTCCCATGATGCATCCATGTGGCACATCCCGGCAGATTCGGGTTCGGGCGTACATAGAAATCCATTTTCTCTTTACCAGCCACAAAGATGTTATGAATGACGATATCATCATCGATGTGAAAGCGGTAGGCGTACAAGGCGAAATCGCAGATATCGGCATTCAACAAATTTCCACCGAAATGAATGGGAGCCTCTTTCTTGAGTCTTTCAAAGCCGTCTTTGATTTCTTTCCGTGCAGCTATCTCGGCAAACTTTTCGTTTGTGACAGGTTCTGCTGTCGCATAAATTACGCGAAAACCGTTCTTTGTACTGTCGAGAACCATGACATGGTCAACAATCTCGGCAGACTTGTTGATACTTTCGTTAACGGGGTCAGGCCCATGCGTGAAGCATATCTTGAAAAAAGCAACAATAATTACGATCGCGACAAGCCAAGTCCACGGTCCGATTGCAGAGGAAATGAAAACAAATTCGTCTGCCTTTTTCCAGAATTCTTTCATTGAACTTTAAGCACATGGCGACCGGATGCGCCCCGGACCTCAGACACAGATACTTTGTGTCCCGCATCCAGTAGCCGGTTTCTACATTCTTCCATAGACGCTTCGGGTATTCTCGCTGCCGGAATTCCCGCTGCAGTCATTGTGAACAGAGGCACATCCGCGATCCGGGCAACTGTTTGGGCATCATCAAAATATACCTCATAGAAGTCTCCCACATGAAATAAGACAACAGCTTCGGAGCCATGCCTCTCCTTCATACGACCATAACATAGACGGATGTTCTCTTCTTTCTTCATATATGAATAATATCTGTTTTAGAACCAAACAATGGATATGCCTGTAATCTGCTCATAATAGGTGGTATAGTTCCGTAAATCATATACAGACATTTATCATCTGACAAATATACAATAATTTACGAAGCGTCCATTCATATCTATTTATATTTTGCAAGCCACCTCCCTTCTTTCAAGTTGTTCTTTCAGGGCGGCAACCAGATCATCCGTCGAGTTGATGTCATGCTGTTCGCCACACGGTTGGCCGTGGAACAGTGGAGTGAACACCAAATTGAAATCCTCTTTGATGGTTATTCCCCCCAACAAGGTAATGCCGGCCTTGATACGATAATATTCGCCATACATGGCGTAGCTATCGGTTGTCGGTTTGAAACCGTATCCGGGTAACAGGTTCGGGAGTTCGTCCAGGACAGGTCTGAGCACCTCTTTTAGAAAGTTCGGAGATTGGCCGAGCTTGGTTTTCTTTTTCGGGTCCGTCCCGATTTCGTCGATGCGCTTGTTGAACGCCACGAAGCGCTCCCTGTAATTCTTGGTGAGTGTTTGAATGTTCATTATTGTGAGTCTGTTAATTGTATTTTCCCTTCCAAGAAAAGCTTCTGCTTATACCGTCTGTATTCTCGTACTGACTTGGTCAGCTTGGCTCTATCAGGCTTGTACAGGCCTTTGGCCTTTCTTATTTTAAGCCGTAGCCTGTTCCTTTGCTCCTCTTCGGGGTTTACGATAAAGGTAATCAGCCGTCTGCTGACCCCATATTCTTTGGCCAATTTACGCTGGCTGATGTCGGTTGTGGCGTATCGAAAGGCTATATCCGACTTCTGCTCTGGCGTCAGTTTCTGGCGCCGGTCATATTGTGACCCCCGAATGATTATTTTTTCACTTTTGTATGGCATGTTTTTACCTGGTTAGTCTTCTGTGACGCAATGGTAAATACGCAGTTTGGTTTCGAGCGGAAGTGCCATCCAGCAGTTGCATATTTTATCTTGCGTCTCCATCGCATCCTCATTATGGTAAATGGAGCCAAATTCTCCCTCAAAGACGGCGGCAAGATCAATTCGTGTGTCATCGTCCAGATCATGCCACCATCGGCACATTCTCTCATATTCTTCAATGTCTACCACAAGATCCGGCATAGGCGCTTGGCAAATAAATTCCGCTTCATCGCCACATTCCGCCTCCCAGAACCCTTGTTCGCATAAATCCCGCTGTTCCTGGCACACACGCGAGACAAAATTTTTCAACGCCCTTTGAAACAATTTCCTTTTCAGTTGCGCATACGCGGTCTCAGTCTGCCCATAGTCACGGCCTTGTTTTTCTTCCAGTTCCTTCAACCGTGCATAGTCAGTAGCATTTTCTCCTTATCCAGATAGCGGTCAATCAGTTCCTGATCGCTGTCCGCCAGAATCAATATATCCTCCATCATTCCTACTTTTAGTTTGTCTGTTTACTGTCTTTCTCGCAAGTCATCGGCCGTCAGCCGTCGCAGGCTGGCGACGGAAATCACCTGCTCGTCATCTTCATGAATATCCATTACCTTTGCCGTGCATGCATTTTCATTCCATTCCAGCGCCTTAACCTCAAGTATCATTTGTCTGCGATATTCCGCAGCCTCGTTCCCACAGGCAAGGCGGATGGTTTCCACGGCATCATCGGTAAGCCGGACCAGGTCCCCTTCACGAAAGGGTGAATCCGGAGCATCCTGAACGGTAATCATCCTCCAATCTCCATGTCCATCATGATTCTCCATGCCGGCTACATAAGCATCGTATTCGGCTTTTGTTTCAAACTGCTGGACAATTACATAGCCGCCTGATTCTTCCAGGCTGTTCTCCGGTATTTTTCCCGTGCGCTCGAACAGTTTCACTGTTTCTGTTCCGAGCAATACTACTGCTTTTATCATGATCGTAATGAAGGTTTTGTTTAGACGCTGATGTGAAAATCGATGTCCTTTGCGTCGAAGTTGGTCCGATGTTTTGCGTTGTACTCTTCGATGGCCGTTCCCGGAATATAGGTCTCTCCGTTTATTTCATAACGTCCAGCTTCAAGCAGTTTCCGAAGAGTATCCGTATCGCCTTCCAGGATTTTTTCGATCTCCTCACGGCGGCCTTGGACGGTAACTCCGAGGCGCAGCCAGACGGCCTCCTCATGCGAAGTATCCGTATCTTCCGGTTCGTCCTTGTGGCGTATGATCCGGTAGTCCGTCCATCCGTCGGCGTCGTTCACTCCGGCGACGTAGGCATTGTACTCCGCCTCGGTTCTGAACGCTTTCTCGTCCACGACGCCCCCATTATCCAGCAGCCACTCTTGGGAAGGCAGTTCTTTACTCTCGTCGTATTTTCTCACGGCGCCCTCGCCGAAAATCAGGGTTATTTTTATCATGTGTCTTGGGGTTTTGAATGTTTATTCGTACAATCTTTCTTTTTGACGCTTTTTCAAGGTCATGCGGAGATACTGCATCAGTTTCCCGCAGGGACACAAGGCGTGTTCCCGCTGGCGGCCATAGCTCAGGTCTCCATTGGAGAGAATCATGCCTTCGGCATTGAGATAGAGGTCGCCATAGACATAGTTTGTCTCCGTAAGGTAAATCTCATGAATGGGATTCGGAATCCCCTCCGTGCTGCGGCCTTCCCGGAAAAGGGCAATATGCTCGGCCTGTCCCCGAACTCCGAAAAACGGATACGGCGAGAGTGCAGCGACGGTGGCGGCATGTTCCGCCGCATCGTGGAAACGGTCGTCGCTCATTTCGAGCATGTGACCGGAGTACGTCCCCTGTTCCTTTTCCTCCTGGTATTCATACAAAGCAGCACAGGCTTCTATGAATTCTGTGGAACGGGACGCTGCCGAGCCGTTGGTTACGATATAGAAATTATTGACCGTAATGCCATAGGCGCGTACCCGGTTGAGTATATGGCGGATGGCTCGGACGTTAAGCGATGGCTCACCACCCGTGATATTGAGATGGTGGATATGCCTGACATGCCGCAGCAAGGTGCTTATATGTTTCAAGGGAATATCCACATGCTCGGCGTCTCCCCGCATACAGTGGGCACAGCTCATGTTACAGCGCCGGGTAATCTCGATACATAGATTTTTAATATAGAGCTCTTTCATGTTCGTCAGTTGGAAGTTGTTTCATGGGATATTGATAGATTTCCGACCAATTTGCAGAAAGCCTCAAAGAGTGCCTCGGTATGTAAATCCCGGGCCGGGATCATACGGACACCTCCGCTTTCATATTCCAACTCGACGTACACTTCCTCGTTGTCCACCACAAAACCATAAATGCAGCAGGGGTCATGTTCCTCGTCGCAACCCCGCACGGAATACCCCTCGACGGAAAACCTCCCCTCATCGAAACAGGAGACGATTTTCCGCATCAGTTCCAGAGCGTCTTTTCCCAGTATATGATAATGCTGTTCCAGTTTGTCAAGTTGCAACCGGTCTTCTTCCGATACCGGGCAGGTAATCTCCAACTGTTCCGAAGGCAACTCGACAGTCTCTTTCCCGTTCCCTATTTTCACGATATTTTGAGCGTAATCTACGGCAAGCACATCGTACTCGCCGGATTTTTCGTGGGCAGGATCGTCCCACCACACTCGTTGTCCTTTCTTAAAAGTTATCATGTCACATCATTGTTTTTCCTGCTGAATTCTGTCCGCAACTTCCGCCACGATTGCCGGATCCATAGGACACGGGCGAGAGGAAAACGGGTTGTTCTTTACCTGGCGAAGTTCCCGAAGGGCGCTTTCTTCTGCAGCTTTTTCATCCATGCCCTGATGCTTCCAGAAATTGAGACAGCCGGTGAAATGTTCCTCCAAAATGCGGATTTGTGTTTCTCTGTCCAGTTCCATATGATCACTTCCTTTTAACAATACGCAGGTTGTCATAACCTATCGTTTCCAGTTCTTCGAGCAATGCACTGTAATCTTCCTCACTGGCAGGTGTTGTCGAGTCAATCACCTGTTTATAGTACGCGGCGCCGTGCTGCCCGACATGCATGTATGAAGTTACAGAACCATCCTCGGACCAAGGGATGTCCGGGAAGAGGGCGATGATTTGTCCATCAGGGTATTTTCTAAAAACCGCCCTCGTCATTTTGTCCGCAGATTTCCGATTCGATTTCATAGTTCCCATAGTTTCTGAATTCATAATCCACCTCACTGACAATCTCTTCCACGTCGTCGTCCGTGATTTCGTCCACGTCCGGATTAGACAAGTCCAGACGCACAGTCAAGTATATCGTTCTTGTTGCCATAGCCTTTCGGGGTTGCTATATACAATGGCCAATGAAGTGGAACACATCGGTGTACTGCTCGGCGTGAACATAGAAATCCGAGCGTTTCTCACCGGTTTCCGCGTCTATACCGTCAGCTTTCAGGTGACCGTCCTCAGACAGATAAACATCTGTCAGTTTGATGCGCGGAGTATCGTTACCTTCATGCAAGGTGACCGTGATCGGGAAGATGTTGTCGTTCAATTCTTCCTCTTCCGAAAGGTCAAGAGAAATACGGCCTTTCTTTTTCAGCAGTTCCAGCATGAACTGAAGGATATCCTGTTCTGCCTGATTCAGCCGCTCGTTCAATTCCGCGTATTCCTTGTCTGTGCGGTCTGCTTCCAATGCCGTCAACATATTGTCGCGGATACTTACAAGCCAACTGGGATTTCTTGTCGCCAGGCTCATTTCGCTGGCGTAAATCGTAGACTCTTCACCCTCGATATTGTCGTAAACCTTCAAATAGAGGTCATCATCGCTCAGCCCGACATGCGTCACCATTTTTTCTGTCCACGAATCAAATCGCTCGTTATAGTCGAGGACATAGGTGACATCTTCCGGTCTTTCGTCGTCGATTTTCAGTTCGAGTTCATCGAGATTGTTTTCTTTCAGCAGTGAAATGATCTCATTTTGCAGGGTAATACTTAGGTCGCTGACTTCCTGCCAAGTAATGTGCTTTTTCATTATTCGTTTTTTTTAAGAATAGAGATATGTTAAATCGGGTGTTTGAAACTCGCCACTTAAATAAAAAGACCGCCACGGCTATCGAGGGCCGTGACGGTCGGTCATCATTATGGCATATGATGAACATTATTCCAAAATCTCGCGTTCCGTGATTTTACAGTTTCGCGCATCGAAGAGTATGTAATAGTTGACTTCCGTTTCCTCGTCTGTGAAACAGAGTCCATCATATCCTTCGTATTTCTTCTTGTCGACCTCCTTGTTGGCACTCAGCTCCGCCCATTCCTGGGGGTCTGTAATGACATACGGATGCTTCATATGGATTCTGGCGTGTATCAACACGGGAAGGTCGTTCGGTCCAATGCCGCCGTTTTCCTCGTTGTAAGCGTATTTTTCCGCCTCTGCACGGTCGTCGGTGAAGTGAATGGTCTGGTCTTCTTTTGTGAAAAATTCCACTTCGGGGTCAGAGGTACCATGATACACATCCAGCAAATCCTCATAGTACGGAACATTCTGTTCGTTCACGGCCGCTTCCAACTCCTCCCACCAGACTTCATTGTGGCGTTCATTCTCGAAGTTGATATGTTCCTCGTCATTCAGCTTCAGACGAGTTCGTGTTTCCACGTCCGTTTGAGTTATGATTTCCTGCATTTGCTCATCAGTCACGTCCTCCGTACAGAAAGGTGCAGGAAGAGACTCAAGATCGCGTCTTGACAATTTGGAGTCCCTACAAGTGAACTCTTGGTCATAGAAAGCATCATCGTGAACGGGCGGTTTCTCCTCCTCGGGTAACAAGTCAAGTGACATCCACAAGCAAATATAATTCTCATCCCGACCCTGTGTTTGACCGAAAGCCTCGAACTGCTCCAGATCCTCGTTTTTCAGACGAACCCGTATTTGGTTGCGACGTAAATATTCAGTCGCTATTTCCTGTGAGGAGAATATTCCGATTGTCTCCATAGAGTTGTATGAATGCCATGCATCGCATTTGTACAAGATACAAACCTGACGTTCCTCTTTCACCTTGTGGCATTCCTTGTTTTCTCTGAACTCATACAAGGCGTTGTCCATGCTTCCGAACGCAATTCTGACCTTGTCTTCCAGAGGAATTTCGCACCCCATACTCTCGAAGTAACGCTCGACGAAGTCGACAAACTCCTGTTCATTCATGGCGCATTTAGCCTCTTCATCCTGTGCGGATAGTGCTATATCCACACCCGCAAAGTCATCCGCCCCCGGCTTATGTCTGCCTTCATTATATTCGTTCTCGGCAACGCTTACCGCAAGGCCGGCACTTTTCGCTTCCACCTCGATGGTCTTGCAGAAAGTCTCTTCAACAGCTACCTTATACTTCATATTATATTCAGTTTTTTCAATTCTTTTCTGTATGAACTTAAAGAAGGTTTATGGCCAATCTCATTGACTATCTGCCGCATTTCCCGGATGCTGTAGGTTTTATCCATATCCAGTCCGTAGTCCGTAGCGAAAGAAGTCATTCCCGCATAGCAGAAGCCGAACTTCTGATGCAACATATCGGCGCTGTACTTGACGCATTCGTCTGCCAGTATGGCCGGGACAGCCATACCCCGAATCTTGTATTTCATTCCTGCAAGAAGATTCTCACACTCATCACAGTGATAGGTCAGATCCCTGCGTCGGGCACAATATCCAATCGTCTGCCCCATAAACGTGTTACGGAAAATCTCGGTGCGGTTTACATCCTTGATCTTTTCAACGCCATAGTAGCACAAGGCCTGAACGGCACGGAGTGAACTATCCACTTTCGGCTTGACAAATTGCGGATCATTATCACTGACAATCTTCTCCAGCCAGGTACGATGAAATGTAAGAACCGGAACGTCGAACACCTTCTCCGGCGTACAATATCTCGATTCGGCGCGTGTCATCATCAAATAGGGTTTATCAGTCCGGCCCCAATCCTTGGTATATAAGGCGAGATAAGTATTGCCAATCTTACAATATGAATAATCCACTTTGGCATTCTTCAATGAAAGGAGACTGCATTCACCTCCATAAAATTCTTCGGGCAGCCCGGTCTGCTTTTTGAACTCCTCCAAGTAGAGCTTTGGAACTGCATCTTTATAGGATGTATCCCTATAGCAACGCTTTGCCATCTGCGGAGTAATGAAGCGTTTGGCAAAGGAATAAACATAGGATGTGCAATAGTCAAATGCCGCCTGCGTATTGGCGGAAGTCTGAAACCTCTGGGGCATCTGCCTGAACCAACGGAATGACGTTCCATGTTCCATACAGTAATCGACAAACTCCTGTGTCCACACATTGTCGGGGAATTTAGGACAGATTGAGTTCTTTCGGATAAAGGCCTTGCATACTTCCGGCGTAAGCAGTTGTTGTTTGATATCTTCGGCCAAATGAAAGACATTTGTGCACTCTTCGCTTTCGATGGCAATTATCAGACGTTCGGGAGTTTGGAATTGCTGCGGTAAATCCGAAAACATGTAGGGAGCCTTCGTGGCCAGACGGTCAGCCAAGAGATCATCCAAAAATGGGAGATATCGTTTGAACTCCAGGCTTCTATATACATAAGGATACTGGTACTCCGAGAGCAATGCATAATATAAAGCCTCATAGGAGATATATTGTTCCGGCACAAGCGACAAGTCGCGCTTGGCAAGTTCCATGTAATACGTTTTATTTTTGTACTTGTTGGGAATCAACATGGACAACACATTACATTCAGCCTTCAATTCTCGGAACATACCCAGATAGAAAGACTTGGTTTTTACGCGCTCAGGAACGTATCTTAATACGACCTGCATCCTGCGATAATCACCCTCGTTATCTACTTTGTAGCTGCCCGAAACAGTTTTATTATTCAATGCAATGTATGCGAGTTCGGCGTCCCATAATGACGCGGGAATGTAGGAAAGAATATTAAACTGTCCGCTGCCACAAGACGCTACTGTTTTGGCGATCTCCCGGGATATAAACTTTTCAGGAAAAGCCTTTATGTTGTTTACGTTATTCTTGAAAGCGAACTCACAAATTTCCCGTGTCCGCCACTCAACCGGGAGTCTCGTCAGGTCGAAAGAACTCCAGGTCTTCATGTTGTTTTCTATCAAACTTTCGACCATTTCCATAGTCAGGAATCTGCTGGGAATGTAGTTCAATGCATCGATGTTATTGCTTTCAATGGCAGCCCGGGCTATTTCGGGAGTAAACAAGTATTCGGGAAGTGTGCGGATAGCACTGATGATATCGCTATGCATGGCCTTTGGATTTTAAGTTGGATGGACGGATTATTTTCACAAGTCTCTCTTTACGGAACACATAGAGTATCCAGTTAACTTGATCGGCATATTCCTGGAGCTGCGACCAGAAATACGGCGCGTTAATCCGTTCAAGACCGCGCCCTCCTTCCACATATACTGAGAACATTCTCATGTCTTTATGCGCAGGAAAGAAGTTAAACCATTCGAGGCGGGTACACTCACCGTTAGTGAGTAGATACCAGATACCGTTGTCGTATAACAGGCAATGGTCGGCCATGTGTGCGAATGTCTCCACGTTATCTGCAATTCGGGCAGAATATATGTTTCTGTCGCCGTTCCCATCCCGTATGAAGGAGCGGCAATGTACCGTGTCCGATCTTACCCATTTGCCGAAAGGAGAAGGGCCCAGGACATTGATATCTCCGAGTGAAAGCAATGCGTCAACGCGTCTGTCCAGGCTATAAAAGACTCGGAGTTTTTGAGAAATCTCATCTATGGTGTTTTCGAGGTACGCCTTGATATGGCGGACATTCCCGTCCGGCAGCACCTTGCCGATTTGAAATAGGCTCATAATAGTATCAGTTATGCTGTTGTTGGTAAAGAATAGTCCACCCTCGGAGTTTGCGATTGACAGACTATTGATTTTATATTTTTATGGACATGTAAACTTTGTCAATGTCCTCCTGTGCCAGGCCGATATAGCGCCTTGTGGTTTCCAGGTTGGTATGGCGGAATATCTGGTTGAGCAGTATCAATGATTCGGCCGAGCGGCCCATCAGCTCATAGACATAACGACCGAATGTTTTTCGGAAAGAATGTGTGGAGAAGGCTCGTACCGGAATTCGGTACTTGACCCGATAAATCTTGAGTTGGCGATTGATATGTTCCAGCGAGTAAGGGGTCTCTGTTCGCGGATTGGCAAAAATGTAGCTGTCGGTGGCCGGCCGGCCGAGCTTTTCATAAAGCCCGGCCGTCTTTTCCACAACACCGGCATTGAATTTCACCTTGCGGCTCTTTTGTGTTTTCTGCTCAATCCTTACCAGTTCTTTCTTCCCCAACACATCCTTCCATTTAAGTGTACGGACATCCGAAGCTCGGAAAGCCGTACAGAACGACAGCCAGCAATAGGTCTCACCAAGATATTCCCTGTCTCTGTCCAACGCATCCAGTAGACGCAGGAACTCCTTGTAAGGCAGATAGTCGGCTGTCGTCAGTTGCCCCTTGATGCGTGTCATCAGGCCTGCGGAAGTTTGTCGGAAAGGAGCAACTCGGCAAAAGCCCCGTTTTGGGGAATCATGGCCGGGAAATCCGTCTTTCCAGGTTTGTAAAGTTCCGTGGCTACGTTGTACACGTCCCAAGCGGTAATTCGAGTTTTCTCTTCGGCGAGTTTCAGCAGATCTTCGGTAAACATGGAGATTTGCCCCTGATTCAACGGGTAAGTCTCCACCTTCGAGGAGAGGCGCTTGTCGGCACTGTCGTGGGAGACACGGAGAACCGTCAGCAGACCAATGACCGCGTAGAGTTCCAGCGGTGTCATCACCTTTTCCTTCAGGCGGCGGATGCGGTCGCGGTCTTCGGTCATCTGCGTCTCGAAATTCGCCATCCACTCATCCACGCGGGCGAACAACTCTTCCGTGGTCACCTTGTTCTTGCCATAATTGGACACACAACGTTCCGGGGAAAGAATACACTGGTTGTGGCAGATTTTTACGCAAGGGCCGATGGCGGCCTGGATGCCGTCCTGATGGAAAGCCACAACCAACGTGGTGGTCAGTTCATCGGTTTCCCAATCCTTGATACGGATAGTCGTGTAGACACGTCGGAGGATATGAGCCTCAACCGCATTGGGTGAGAATTTTTCTTCCACCTGCGGCAGTACCACCACGCCGGGTTCGTTCTTGTTCTTGTTCTGCGCGGCAAAGATCTCTTCCACTTCGTAGTTCAACTGGTGTTTGCCGCAGATGTCCATCATCTTTTCGATGACTTCATAGTGGTACAATCCCTTGAGAGGCTTGCCGTAAATGTCGTTTTCCTTGTACGTCCGGCGAAGAGTGTCCAGACTCATCGTCTCAATGTTGTTGTTCTTGAAATCGAACTGCATGGGAGCAGTTACTGTTGCTACATTTGCCATAATGATTGATTGTTAAATGGTTAATAATAAAAAAGGCGGCAAGCCTAAACTTGTCGACCGATAGATTTCATTGTCTGATTTTATAATCTTTTTTCCAGTAGTTTTCAATAGCCCCCGAACTGCAATGGATGCATTTTTACCTGTCTACCCAATTTTTATGGTCATGCATGTATACCTCGAAACAAAAGTATGTCACATAATGTGCGATGTTGGAAATCCACAAGTCGTAAGTCTCGTCATACCACTGTTCACCGTCTTCCTCGTCGGTCAATTGAGGCGGTACGTTCGTGCTCACATAATCATAAGACACCTCAATGACATCCTCATAGGTGAGTTCGCACGGGTTGATTTCTTGTTCCTCAAAATATTGCTGTATTTTTCGTTGTGTCTCCGGTTCGTTCGTAATGATCTGGGGAAACCCGCTGGAATCACAATAGAACCGGAGGTAGGATGATGAAAACCCCTTCCGTTTCATCTCCTCCTGGAAAAGTGGAATCAGTGCAATCATACTTTACCGTTCTTGTAGCGGGCCGGAACCCAATAGGCAGAAGAACCAAATTTCTCCAACGCTTCCTCGTCCTGTATGAGCTCACACTCTTCGTTTCCTATGTATTCCTGAGAGTCGGGCCAGCATATCGCCCGGTAACATTTTTCCGGATCGGGAGATTTTCCAAACTTTCGGATATATTCCCATACGGGAACATAACGGGCACCGTTGTCCTCACTGTTCCAGCAAGGGAATCCGATTCCTTCCTCTTCGAAACAGGAAGCATCTTCAGGAAATTCGGTCTTTACGAAGAGACCATCGTCCCAGACCATGCTACAGTCACCGCAATGATAAAGGCCGTCGTTTATATCGTATTTCACGGTCTCTGACTGACATTTGGGGCAACGTAGGATTTCTTTCCTCGGCAGACCCATGCTGTCTGCAATGATTTCCATACTATCCCAGAATAGCTGTTCGCAATAGTCATCGCCCATTTTGTCAGCCAATTCTTCCATTTGGGCATCCGTAATCTTGTCAACATCAAACCCTTTTGCCTGCAAGTCGTCCCGATGCACGGAAGTGATGGGGAAATATCCCTCAGAGAGCCTTTTGAGAAAATCAACTTCTTCTTCCGTGGGTTTTTCCTTTGCACTGAAATAGTCACGCAGTTGATTAAATAATTCCTGTACCATTTCTGTTAATTTAATTATTTGTTTCCAAATCTTATCAATCATAATAATGAGGGAAGCCGCGAGACTCCATGTATAGCTCAGCCCGCAACCTTTCGTAATATAGATCCGCATCGCCAAGCCAATTGTCAAACGCGCCCAGCAAATCGGTGGAGTCGCTAAACTCTTCGAACCGATTCCAGAAATCATTCTCAAAACTTTCCAGCTCGTAATCTCTCGGGGCTCTTTCCCGGCGGATTATTTCCAGAGCTTCATTCCGTTCCATTTTCTTTATACATCTCTCCTTTCTTGGCGGCGTAGAAATTGTCGATGGCGGAGATGTAGTCCGTAGTATACCAGTCCGTGTCGGTTGTCTTATGAACAAACTCAAACGCCCAGGCGATAAGTTCATTCACGACCTCGCGTGAGTCCCTTTCTTCCCAAAGTCCGTCCGCCCCCGCATTATAGGCCAAATCCACGAGCGCTTCCATGGCACGCCTGTTTCCGTTCGCTTCTTGCCCCTCGGTTTGCAGCCAGAGTTCCACGTCCGCAGCATCTTCCTCTATCGTACCGTTATGCAGACATACACATTGTCCGTCTCCGTTGTGGCAGACGAGTACCTGACGCCGGGTATCCGGGCAGATGCGTACCAGCACCTCTCCGGGCGCCAGTTGTTCGCAACTCTGTTCGCAGAGCATCGCTGGAAGAGCCTTGGTCAGACGCTGCAACATTTCTTTTTCTTCCGGGGCAAGGGATTCTTTGTCGCTCCAATATCTTTTCAGGTCATTCAATAACTGATAGATCATATTCCATCTTGATTTTGTTTCCAGATTGCTCTTTTCTCATCGTAGCTTTTTTCGTTCCACCAGGATTCACAGGCATCTACAAAAGCCTGATTCCCTTCTTCTGCCGGGAAATCCGCCTCCCGGAAACCGGTAATACGTTCCATCTGCCTGAAATCCGTACTGTCCCACCAGGCTTGCATCCGTTCCTTGAATTCCCGAAGCGAGGTGAAATGCAAATGATCGTCACATTCACCGCACCAGTTGTCGTCCTTGTCGTACTCGGTAGCACCGATATATTCGTGTGTATTGGGTTCAACCCATACAAGCTGCTGGATGTCGAGCGAGCCGCACTCGTCGCAGACAAGAATCTCCTCGTCATTCTGAACCAGAAAACCGTACTCGGTCAGCCAATGGGTAATTACTACAAGACCTTCAATCTGGATTGCGTCGATAGGCAGATAGAAGTTTTCTCCGGACTCGCCGTTTAGCGTGCAATAGAGCGCACCTCCTTTCATGAACAACCCATACAGGGTCGCCGCCTCATAACCCCCATATCTGGCGAAAGCAGAGCAGTCGTAAGACACCACGATTGGCGATTCATCATACTCCTTGTCTTCGTTCTCATTGAGGTAAAACGTATCGATGTATCCCTTGTTCCGTCTGACGGTATCAAGAATAGAGCTGGTCAGTTGTTTACGGATGAGGGTTAGTTGAAACAGGTATCCATCCCGGCGAATCCGCCGCCGGATTTCCTGTTCCAAAACGGGACGTGCCCGTTCAAGCATCTGACGAAGGCTGCATGTCTGCGGGCACGATTCGTCCAGGGAGGCACATCGTTCGCGGATGACCAGCTTGGCGATACGGTCATATTCATTATTCACCAGCCTGTTCCACTCCTCCGCATTGGAAGACTGCGGGAAGTAGCAGTTAGGCATATAATTCTTTGCTTGCCGGATCACAGATTCTTCAGAATGTACGGTGGTACAGGTTCCCATACCGGCGTTGGACTGATGTTCAAGTTTCATATTGATTTCGATTGTAATTTGTTATTGGTGCGGTTTTCAGAACCAGGAAATGTGCACCTCCGAGTTTCGCTGGTCGCTGTCGTTGATCAGCCGGTCAAGTACCGTGATGAATTTCTCGCGGCCAATTCCGGCATTCTTGAGCTGTTCAAGAAACGCCTTCTCGTTTTCCTGGTACTCTTCGTCCTGTTCGACGATATGGCGGCGCAATTCGACCAATTCGGAGCGTCCCACCTCGTAATCTTCATCGTAGATATCTTCTGCAGAAGTCTCTACGTCAAACATCTCGAAAATCCGATATAAGGCGTCCTGCGCCTCATATCCAATCATCCCCGGATATTCGTATTGGATATCATAAACCGAGCATACATGCATGTTCCAACTCATTTCTTTTCCTCCTTTGCTTCTTCGATTTGTTTTCTGATAAAATACAGTTCGGCGTCCAGGCACCGGACTGAAGTCTCGTTGTTTTTAAGTTTCATATAGTAGGCGTAAGCCTCGTTGTAATCGGCATTAACGCCTCTTATGAAAGAGTCTTGGGCATCCCGGACGGCCTCAAAAGACAAGTCGTATCCCAGAAACTGTCCCATAAAATAGGATACCTCATGGCCGTACTCGCCATTGCGGGTCTGCACGGCTTCGGCATGTACTCTGTCGCAATATGCCCCAAGCGAATGTATGACTTCCCGTATATGACGTTCCCGGTATTCATAGGCAAAGAACCTCACATATCCCTCCTGCTTGTACCGGGCAGTCTTTCCGGCATAATACTCGTACCAGGTGGCGTCGCACTTGGTGTGGCGTTGGTGAAGCCGGAAGATTCCGTACTCTTCACCAATCCATGTAAACCGGCTGATTATTTCAACTTTAACCGTTTCTTGCCAGCAATCCCTCCAGTTCAAGCGGTCTGTCTCCGAGAGAGGCGTGTTGGACTGTTTGGTGATCCACTCCCCGAAGCCCTGTCGTGTCACATTCGGGAGGGAGGAGGAGATGGCGTTCCATGCCTCATTGCACGCCTCATCCAAGGAAGGGAATCCTTTCGGAAACCGCTCCTTGTCCATACCGTCCCTGAACAGTTCGTTCCAGTTCCTGTCGCAGATGATGAGCGTGATATCATCCCTTAAATAGCACTCTATCTCACAATACCCATAGGGAGCATCAGCGAGCACGCCCCATTCATGTGGCGTGAATCCGTCGTTTCTTGCCAGGAAGCGTCTGGGTTTTCCCTTTTCGACCAACACTTCCCATACCTCCATACACCGACCTCGGTCGATGTGGTGTAACCTTACCTTCAACTCTTTCATGGCTCGTCAAATGAATAATCCATGACGTCAAGCTCCGTACCGGCCGGCTCCATACAGGGAATCGGGTCGCAAATCAGAGAGCCGTAAAAGTTGACAGCCACACATCCGTTTCTTAAGGAGGCAATATCTCCCCAATCCTCATCAGAATGCCGGAACTGATAACACTTCTTTCCGGCGGGAATTGTTTCGGGAGTGATGCGCAGATCCACCAACTCACCCTCCACGCTCACCCCGTTCCCCAGAGTGATGCTTACAGGCGTTTTTTCCTGTTCGTTATAGTCGTAAGTCATTATCTCTGTGTATTTAAGTTAGTCAATGTCATATCCGATGAAATGTTCATCGTCGATAAGAATATAGTAGTACCCATTCCCACAGTTGCGGTATTCCTTACAGAACCCGGCACGCAAATCGCCTTCCCGATAACCCTCTTCTGCCTTGTTGCAGGGTTCCACCCAAAGAGAACCATCATATCCCCTGAAATCAAAGCGAGAGGAATAAAAACTTTTACATCTTCGAACTGCATCCCGGAATTGGTCTGCCACATAAGGCCCACACCATTTTTCCACCGCGGCAAGTGAGATAACCTGACCTTCGATGGTCACACCTGTCGTAACTCCATTTTCATACAGACTTTTTGAAGGGTCGGCCTTCATTACCTTTCGTTGGTAAGGGCTTGAGAAAGTTGCCCTGGCCGCCATCTGCTGGTACTTTCTGACCAAACGTCGGTTCTGTTCTTCCGGACATCTTGGCGGGCGTGGATAGCATATCTTCTCAATGGTATTCCACGCGCTAAATGAATAGCCGCATACTTTTTTCTTCGGGGCCACGATTCCGATCTGCCCCTGGTCTCGGTTGATGAACAACCGTCTTTTCTTGCCGCCGATTATCACATGGAGTGACGGCGGGTTCTGCGGGTTGCGCAGGTATTGTTCTGCCTCATGCATTGTTTGTTTCCTCCCTGTCCGGTCATGCCACCATATGGCTGATGCCGTCAATATATGATTTGCACTCTTTTACCATCTCTTTCATAGCTTCATCGCCATAGAATCCCCAGCAACTGTCTACGACCTCCGTATCATCATCTTCCAGGGTGATTTCGTAGCCGTAAACCGACCCGGTGTAATAATTATCAAGCTCTTCGATTTCCCCTTGCAGGTATGCTTCAATCCGCTTCCGGCGAGTTTTCGTAACGTGTTTCCAACCAAACTCCTTCCGTATTCTTTCCAGAGAAACGGCGATGATGCCAAAAAAGCCCGAATCCCACGGGCAACTGAAAGGAGAGGTGGCGATGGTTGCACCACCATGCTCATAGAGGTAGACTGGCAGAGCAACATATTGTTTCAAGAACGAATCCCTGAAGTCTCCAATTCGCCCCTCGAATACCTTGTTGATTTTGAAATTCGCATGAAAGTCTTTTTCGGGCTGATAGTGGCGATGTGCTGTATACAGTGTCCCCAGATGGTCGAACTCCTGTCGGGGGTCGAGGGCATCCTCATCGTAATAAATGTTGATATGGTAATCCTTATAGTTGATTTGTTCGTAAAGGTTCATCTTTAATGGTTTTAGGTGTTGATATTTGTTCTTTGCCGAACGGCACTGTGGCTCCTGTTACAGAACCTTACAAACTCTTCGGTCAGTTCGTCCCGTTCATACTCGTCACAATTAAAATCGTAGAACACCCCCGAGACCGCCAATATCTGGTAACCCTCCTCGAAAGTGATGTCATTCTGGTGGAGATACCTGTCCACCATCTCCCAATGGGCATATTCCTCTCGCTCATGAACCTGCTTCCGGTATTGTCTGTACCACGCGGGAAACTCTTCCTTGGGAATCTGGTATTCCAACTGCAAGGCACGATATCTTCCCGGCGCAAGCAGCAGATGTCTTTCTATGTATGCACGGACTTCGGCAATGATTCCTTCAACCGTGAAGGTCCTGTGCGAACGTGCCGTAAGCGTGATTCTCTCATACGGGCATGTTCGATAAAACGGGTGTGTAAACTCAATCCTCACACCCTGTTCCCGAATATGGGTCACGATGTAGATTGCAGGGCCGTCATACTTCTGGCGGTTGACCATCTCGAACGTCTCCGTATGCACATGCAGGTAGTGGTCCTGCTTTGTTCCCCGCAGAAACCTTTCAAGCTGCCGCATTGACTGGGTGTAGATGAAGGTTCCCTTACGGCTCCGCCCTCCGCTAAACGCGCCGAAATAATACCGGGCAGTCTTCCGATCCTTCACACTGAATTCGTCGGGAATATGGAAATAGGCCTGGTAGGTCAAATCCGTGCGGCAAAAATCATAAATCTCCTGAAAGGTTCTTGTCTTCATATTGCCTCCTGTCTGTTAATCGTTTGTTGGAGGACGGTCTGGAAACCGTCCTGTTCTGTAAAATTCTTCGGCCAGTCTGTCGGCAGTCTTTGCCAACCCTTGTTTCACCACAATCTCCTTCGCATCCTGTGCGGCCCTTTCATATAAAGCCAACAAAGGTGCGGCCGGCAATCCTTTACTTTCCCAGACCTCCCTGGCCGTGGCGCTCATCTCCACCTCGCATCCCAGATACTCGGCAGTCAGTATGATGACCGCATAGGCGATATAAGCAGGTATCAGGGGATCATTACTCGTGTTCTGCATGTCATTGTGTATTTAGTCCAGTTCAAATTCATCTTCCCAGACCTCGATTTCCTTTCCGCTTCCGCAGATGCGGGCCAGCCAGGTGTATTGAAGTTTCTCTACCAGTTCGATGCGGCGGTACCCAAGGTATGGGCGATGAAGGGTGGCGATATCGCCGGGTCTTGCTTTTTCATTCATATTATTCCATCTTTTGTTATTTCACTAAGTCCTGTTTTCGATCAGCAGATTTCAAACTGCACCGCAAAATTGTATTCACGAACCAGATTGACAATCTGGGGCACGGTCATCGGGTCGCTGTCGTACGGAAAGAAAATCGTTCGACAGCGCGTCAAGCAACGGACGCCTTGTTTGCGCAGTTTATACAACAGATAATCTCTGTGTCTTAATTCTTTCTTACTCAATTTCATAGGTTTGTAGTTTAATTTATATTGATGTGATTACCGGTCCGGGGCTTTCCTGTATTCTTTTGATGCGGGAGCCTCCGACAAGGATGCTCATCTTGTGTTAACAGAGATGAACATCGTTTGTAGGAGGAACACCTGAATATGCCGGCCCCTCACATCTCACCTGCCAGGTAGTTGTTTACTATTTACGCCATTCGGCCATTTTCTTCTTGATGTCGATGTTGTTGTCCCTGAGCATCTTCTTCAAGACAGCCAGCATTCGCCACCCTTCATCCTTGTAAAGGGTTGCCTTGAGGATAATGAAGTCCAGCGACTGGTTTTTGTTCAGACGTCTTCCTTTGTCGTCAGTAATCAGACAACCGTGGAAGCGAATGAGATTCTGCATCGTGAAGTACGCACCGGCTCCTTTGTAGGCATCCATCCACGTCTTGCTCTGTGGCGTATCATGGCTCAGTCTGATACGATGAGCATTGAACTTACGAACTGCATTATATAGTTGTGTGGCGTTTTGAGCGTATTTGATAAGGTTGGCCGCGATGATTAACGGCGTGTACACCTTGCGGTCCAGGTCCGAAACGAAGATGTCACGACCATGGATGCGCTTGTAAGGTATTCCCTTGCATTTTCGTTCCTGGAGATTGTCCACATGTTTTTTCAGCCGTTCAATATAATGATGGGCCATCGCAGAAGCCACCTCGTTGTTGAACCAGCGGTTGCGTTCCGCAAAACCGTTCGGGTCACGACTCTCCATCTTCATCTGTGCACGAAGTTCATCCAACAGCATCTTCCACTGGTATTCATACCCCAGCCGATGAATCATGGCCGTTACCCCAAGTGGAGACAACCCCCGGTATGGCGCATAGGAAAGCATGTGAAACATCTGGGCCATTACCCATCGACGAAACAGACGGCGGTTGGGCACGTCTCCCTGACTGGTGATATACGAGAAGATCGGATCGTTGTCATCGAGTATGGTCAATTTGCCATCCTGGTTGGAGGCGACGTAATCCCCGCCGTTGGCACCCTGCATGGCAAAGAGATTACTTACGTCCACACCGACGGCACGGAGTGCCTCGATTCGTTCCTGTGCCGTTCTCGGCAACCTGACAGAACGTTCCTTCGCGTTAATCCTTGCACCGCAACGCGGACAGGTCATGGTGTTTTCTTTTTCCTTTTTAGTCATTTTCTTCTGTTTAATGGTTAATTGTTCTCGATGTCTATCCACTGCCGAAGCAACACCAGGTCCTTGTCTCGGGTGCTTTGCCAGAACCATTTGCCCAAGGTTTCAGTATTCCACTGAAACCCGTTGAGCAACTGGCAGAGAATGTACAGTTCCAGCTCAATCTGTGCCTTGTCTCGGCGTTCTCCATAGAGCATGTCCTCATCGTCCAATTTCTTTTCGGGAAGAGCCGGAAAATAGTTGCGGGACCGGCTTGTACTGCGCTCCGAAGGCACGGAATGCTTATACCGAAGATACAGTTCCTCGATTTGAGACAGGAACTCTTCCTCCGAACAAGGTTCTACCCCCAGACTTCCTTCATAGTTTCCCTCTCGAATGACATAGCGGCCATTCAGTCGCAGGCTCCGTGAACGAAAATCCACACTGAATTTTGCGCCGTTCTCGACAGCTTGAACTACTTGTTGATAAATGTTCTCCATTGTTTTCTTTCATCAAAAATTACTTGCATTCGAGCCCTTGGCGCATCACTTTATCAATCTGATAAATACAGTATGCTTGTATCCTGAACCGGGTGTTCACCGGGTTCAGGATACAGGTAGCCAACTGTATATTGAAGCGGGCTCCCCTGTACATTGGCGGCTGCGCTGCCGTCTTGCGGATTCCTATCCAGAGCGGCACGTTCCTCTATGAACTCGATATGGGCAGCTTGTGACTTCGGGCTCCGGACGTCATAACCAGCTATTGGCTGGAGATGACATACGGCTCCCGAAGTTTTGCAAAGCTGCGCACTTGAACCTCCGAATCCGAATCTGCACCCCGTGCTGGGTTTGTTTTGTGTGATTCTTATGACTGTGGCACATAACTTTATCCGTTTGATGTAACGCCGGGCAGGGAAGCTCGTGCAGCGGCGTAGAGTGCTCGATAGAGAGTTCCACGCCGCAGCACGAGCTTGATGTTCCCGGCACACTGAATTTTGTCCCTTGAACCACCTCTCTGTGCTGAGTCTGCCCCGGTTCCTCATAATAGCCGACACATAGCTTTATCTGTTTGATGTAACCCACGAGCCTCCATCTTGGAGGAGTCTGAAGGATGGTGTTAGCATCCTTCAAGACTCCGATAGATGGATATTGCACGCGGGTAGCTGAATGCTATTCCTCGGGTCCGGCTGATGTGTTCCAGTGTCAGTATCAAGGATGTCAGGCAGGCGGCACATTACTATACGTTTTCCGATATTTACAGGAGCGAGCCAGATCCGGAGAAGATTCACCGGTGGGTAAACCGGTGAATCAACGGACTGATCTGGCTGGAGAACCTGTAACATTGAATCCTGTCCTTCATCCGCAGACCGGTGTGCTCGGTATCTCTTACAGGGATGCGGCCAACGTGTTGTAGGCCGCCCGGCTGGTGCGCAGGGCATTCTGCATACAACCTATGGAAAGATAACCCTCGATACGGGGCATCTTGCCGCGATTAGCCGTGACGTTACGTCCCGTACCCCGAACAATGCAGCCGTCACGTCGTGTCGGAACATATCCCAGACCGCCGACTCTCCGTTTCCCGGTACTCACACCCCGCAGGCAGTCCATCACGAATTTATTGAGTTCGTTCAGGTCCCGCCTTACATTGCAGACTGGTAGAATCTGAGTAGCCCAGCAATACTCACCCTTATAGAGATACCGATTCACGGCATTTACGGCCTTCCGCAGGCTCGTACCACGCTTACGGACGGTCAAGGCCTCGATGCTCTTCTGGAAGGCCTTGATACGTCCCGGGGAGAGCGAAATCATACGTCCTTTGATGCTGAAGCCGAGAAATTTGAACCATCTGTCTGCCGTGAGGTACTCTACCTTCTTCGGGTTGAGCTTCATTTCCATCTCTGCCAGCCGGTCTTGCAGTACGGCCATCGCTTTGGGATAGTCTTCACCGACAAACAGCATGTCGTCCGAATAGCGGACGTAATATCCGTTCATGCCGGAAAGCTCCTCATCCAGTTCGTAGAGCAGAACGTCTGCCAACCAACTTGCCACTGCACATCCCTGTTTAAGGGATTGGTAGCTCCGCTGCAGTCGGTTGTCCGTATCAAAGTAGAGGTCACTGTGGTAATATTTCCGCAGCACCGTGATCAGTGCCGAATGTCCGTGTCGGGACTCTACCGCATCGAAAGCACGGTCGATATACCGCAGGGGCACGCTGTCGAAATACTTGCTCAGGTCGGACTTCCAACCGAGACATTCATCTCCTGGCACTCTTGTCATCTCCCAGCTCACCTCCAGTACCACCTTCCCGCAACCAATACCGCTCTGGTATGATTTGCAGGAACGATGGATGCGGTCCGGCATCAGGTCGAACAACAAGTCATTTGCAATGCTCAACAGCACACGGTCAATCGGTTCGTTGACATATACCGTGCGATACTCCCCGTTATCTTTGGGAATAAGTGCGGTATGCGGAGGTGAAATCTCGTAGCAACCTCGCTTCATCGCGTCGGCTATTTGCAGCCGGGTACGTTCATCGCACAGGCGGATGAGCTGGTCCTTACGGATGTCCTTGCCAACTCCTTTCTCGATAGCCTTCGTCCACCTGTCGATGTCGAAGAACATTTGTAGGATTTTATCTGTCATAACATTCTTGTTTAGAGGAAATCCATGGCATATCCTCGTGCCTCATCGAAAGAATTGAACCCTTTCCCCGGCACACAGGATATCGCCCAGTATCTCAGCGTCCGGCTTTCAGCCCTCGCCAGATAAATCTGTCCGATATAGACACCATCCTTGAAAATGTCATGGTGCTTGTCTCTCGTTACTCTTATCATACCCATAGTTCGCTTTCCAGATACAAGCATCATACATCAGCTTTTCGGTGACGTGTTTTCCTGACCGTGAACATGGCAGGCTACACAAAAGGAAGGGGACTGTCCTGAAGCATGGGCGCCAGCTTGCAGCACATCTCGTAGGAGGCCTTGTTGCGTCCGTCAATAGATGTAGGTTTCTGCCGCGCCATGTGGAGAATGGATGCCTTCACCAGACGGAAGAACGTCTGTTGCAAGGTGCGGTGCATATAAGGGATCGATTCCGCAAAGCGGCTCGCATCGAAGCTGTAATCATTCAGCCGGCGTTCCAGTTCCATGGCCGTCTTGTATTCACGACACATCGTCAGTTGTTCCGGGGCATCCCCGAACCGTGCGCTGTGGAGCTGGCGTTCCAACTCGATAACGGCCACTTCCAGCAGAAGTTTCAAGGCTGTCGGGGTCCCTATTTCGTGCTGTTTGCCGTCAGAGGTCTTGAAGGCAATTCCCACGAGGGTGTTGTTCTCCTGCATCTCCTGAAAATACCCCAGGACTTCTTGCAGCATTTTCACTTTTTCTTTATCCATAATTGTTTCCTTTCTTGTTATAAAATTTGTTTTTCACTACATACCAGCGCATCACCGACAATGTAGTCGTTCGAATCCGGATAATGGGCGCGAAATATTACGGTCGCATCCATGTTCAGGGGAAGTCCCAGCAGCTTGCCCTCCTCGTTGATGACCATCACCGTGTTATCGTCAAAATAGACGATCTCGATAATGCCTCCGACCATTCTCTGCATCTCCTCCAAGCGGAAGTCCGACCCGTTGGCGGGAGACACCTTTTCTCGGGTGCCGTCTGTGTGAAATATCGTTGCCATGACTTTTTCGGCGGCGGCATCTTCCTTGGCGGCCGCATCACTCTCGATGATGCGGACTTTGTCTATTGTATCCATCCTATTTTTCGTTTTTCGTCGGTTTCCAACTGTAATCCCGTTTGACTGTCCGGAGTTGTCCGATGAGCAGTTCGAGAAGGCTACGGGAATAGATGCGGTAATGAAAGGCCGCAGAGTATTCACACACGTTTCCCATGAAGTCCACATACTGGCGTGCCGGGTCGAAATAGAGAAGCGTCCCCTGGATTTCGAGCGTGTACCGGTTTTTCCTGATCCATTCGAAGAACCCGAAAAGGTCTTTTACATGGCTGTAAAAGGTGCAATACTCATAGTGGTTGCGGCGCAGGTCCAGCAGGCGTTCTGCCATTTCCCGGCGGTGTCGGCTATCTTCGGCCGCCTGTCCTGTGTCCGAGATAAGGTTGCCGATGAACATCCTTTTCCCGTCCCGCAGGAAATAGTAGGGCGTTACCGTAATGTCCCCGTTGTACCAGCGGTCGCTCTCTACCTGCGGTTCACCATGTACAAGGTAAGTATCCGTTAATCCCCACCTTGTGGATGATTTTTGAGGATTCTACCTTTGC
>ERZ1664511.7-NODE-7-length-63390-cov-8.689429_pt1 | contig 63390 bp, 50 predicted proteins | sample MGYA00575336_ERZ1664511 | MGnify/ENA primary metagenome ERZ1664511 (study PRJEB40874, sample SAMEA4040739) | Gallus gallus | biome: gut; material: content | place: India | collected 2016-01-01 | study: EMG produced TPA metagenomics assembly of PRJEB14491 data set...
CCGCACCCCGGCCGGTCTGCTCTACCCTTCCCTTCCCGTTGCCCCTCTCCGGTGGGGAACCGATTCCACAACCCTGTGGAGAAAATACCCGTTCTGCGGCCGGAACCGATTTTTGGCACGACCCGTCAAACTGCTGTATACAAGCGATTTGGCGGTTTTCCGCTGTTTTGGCGCAGGCTTTGAGCCTTGTCGATGTGAACCGACTCATGAGTTAGTACCGAAATAACCAAGTGTTGAACGAAACAGAAGTGGGATTATGAAAAAGTTGTTTTTGGTAGCGGCCCTTTTCCTCGCAGCGGGGACGGCCGCATGGGCAGCGCAGCGCGCAACGACGACGACGGCGGTTCAGGCCGTCGCGGACGGAGAGTTCACGCCGATCGACGTAAAGGATCTTCCGACAGCGGTCGTAGAGGCCGTGGAGAGCAATTTTCCGGGTTCGTCGATCTCCGAAGCCGCTGTCAGGACGGCTGCCGACGGGGTAAAGACCTTCCGGATCTCCCTGACCGACCGGGATGGTGCGGAGCGCACGGCTCTCTTCTCCGAGAGCGGCGAGCTGCTTCCGGCCGGAGCGCCGATGCCGGCTCCCGAGGAGGAGCAGGACCTTCCCTGCACGGATGAGGTCCTCGACTGATTGAAGTGGGTTTGTAAATTGTGGGTGAGGGGATGTTCCGCCGGCGCGGGGCATCCCCTCTTTTTGTGGCGTAACGGGTTATTGTACTTTTTTCCAGGTTCTGTCGGGTCTTCGCTGTGCGGTTGCGGGATCCTGCGAATAGGAGATGCGTTTGACTACGCCGATGATAAATTCTTCGGGAGCGAAGCCCCAGTAGCGGCTGTCTTTTGAATCGGGAGCGTTGTCGCCGCAGAAAAAGTAGTAGTTTTTGCGGAACGTATAGCCATTGATCGGAGTTCCGTCAAGACGGGCCTCATTTTCGAAGGAGAGCGCCTTTCCCGTTTGGTATTCGAATACCTGCCTGTAGAGGTTGAAATGACGCCGATCGGGCGGGATGCTGTCGCCGGCCCGGGGGACATGGAGAGGTCCCATGTTTTTGATGGTCCATCCGAAGAGCGAGTCATCGAAGGGCATGGATCTCAAGACATACGGCGAAAAGAGCGAATCGGGCATTTGGGCGAGGACGCGTTGCCGCACGGTGTCTCCGATGAAGCCCTTCCAGCGGTTGTTCCGGAAATAGCCGTTTCGGATCGAGATACTGTCTCCGGGAGTGCCGGTGCAGCGTTTGGCGTAGACATAGTTGATTCGGAATTCTATTTTGTCCCGATTATAACCTTGGGGAACGTTGAAAACCACGATGTCGTTTACACGGACCTTTCTGAAGCCCGGAAGGCGGAACGAATGCAGTGCGGCCCCTTCCGAAAAGTCGAATTTCGTGTAGATACGCGCTCCGGCGATGAATTTATTGACCAGAATCCGGTCTCCGGGAACCAATGTCGGGAGCATCGATTCGGAGGGAACAACGAACTGGTCGCAGAAAAATGCGCGGACGAAGTAGGGAGCCCAGAAGGCGATGACGGCAACGAGCAGGATCGTGTAGAGAATCTTGCCGATGATCCGAAGCGGTTTTCGGGTATGTTGTTCTCGGGTTTTCATTTCGGATTTTCAGGTTGAGGCGTATTTGTGAGGGAGTCGATCATTCGGCTCATCTCGTTTTGCAGGTCCCGTGTTTGGGTCGATTCGATTTTGGGCCTGTGGGTTACGATCCGTCGGGCGATTGCGACGGCTTGTTCCGTCCGTCCGCAATCCCGGTAATGGCAGGCCAGCAGATAGAGCGGATAGATTCGATCCGGGATCCGCCAATGGGCCTGCATGAAGGAGTCCTCGGCCCGTTCGGCATCACCGAGTGCCTCGAAATTTTTTCCCATGATGTTCCAAAACATGGGGTCGCTGCTCATCTTCGCACCCTGTAAGAGAATTTCGTTGCTTTTGCGAAAGTTTCCGTTTTTGTGCAGTGCATATCCGTAGTCGTAGAGAAAGCGGAAGTCGCCGCGGAGCCTGTCGTAGAGTTTGTCGCCGTCTTCCACCAGGTAGTCGCAGCGTCCCGAATTGATCCAGATCCGGGTACTGTTCCATGTTTCGCGGGCTTCGATGCGGTTTTTTGTACGTTCCCGGATGCCGGTCCAGCAGATGATGCCGGCGGCCAGTATTCCGAGAATCGGGATCCTGTATCGAAGTGTGGAGTATTGGCGGGAGCCGGATGGCGGAGGGTTCGGGACGGCTGCCGCCAGCAACATAACGAAAAGCAGGCGCAGGGGCAGAACACTCCAGGGATAGGAAAAACAGGCAAAGAGTGTTGCGGCGAGCAACCCGTATCCGAACGGGTTTCCCTGCCGGATCGAAGCGTACAGGGCGCTTCCTACCGTCAGAACGAGGAGCAGAAAACCCGGAATACCGGTCTCGGCCCCGAATTGCAGGAATTCATTGAAGCCCGATTCGGGACATCCGGCCACCCGTTTTTCCGCCTCCGAACGCTCCTTTTCCGAGAAATAGAGGGCCTGTTCCTCGCCGAACGCTCCGGCGAAACTGCCGAGTCCCGCACCGCATACGGGGTGCCGCAACATGATGCGCGAGTCGATTTTCCAGATCAGCAGGCGGCCTTCGGCTGAAGGGCGTTTGATCCAGTAGGCGCCGAAGGCGGCGCCTGCGACCAGCAGCATTGCCGCGGCGGTTGTGATTCCGAAGCGCAGGGGATATTTTGCGGCGAGGTTCCGGAGGCGGGATCCCGCTCCCAGTTCCTTCAGAACGAAAACGGCACCTGCAACTGCGGCAGCGACACCTGCAGCCCGGCTCATGGTGGCCGGCAGGACAATGAGGATGGCAAGCACGGCACCCCAGCACATCAGACGGGGGATCACCATTCGGATCAGCCGGTTCGGAAGCAGGGAGCGCAGTCTCTGTTTCAGCGTATGCGCCTTCCGGAGCCGTTCGGCGGTTTGCCGGGTCCGAACGAGGAATGCGGCGGCGCAGACGAGTATCGGGGTTATGAATCCGGCATAGGGCCCCGGATTGAAAAGCGAGCCCGTAATCCTGAACAGCCCGTGGTTTGAGTAGGTGAATCCATAGATCTGGCGGAGGCCCGTCCAGGCTTCGAGTATTCCGAACAGCGACAGCAGGGTCAGCAAAACGGGAATGGCCCGTCGGTCGGTGGCGGTAAAGATGCGGACGGCGACGTAGAGCAGGACCGCCGGAAGCAGTTCGTCGTATCGGACCCAGGTTGCGGGATTCGTGCTGCCGTATCTGTATGCGGTCATGAGACCCCACAGCAGGAAGATGCCCAGATCGGTTGTATGAAGTTTGAAATGCAGCGGGGCGGTGCAGCAGGCGGCTGCGGCCAGAATGAGCAGCAGCAGTACCGCCTGCAGGCTTGTCAGAGCCTGTTCCCGCAACTCCTGGGCCGGCATGTCGAGCGAAGCGTCGAAGAGCATCCAGAAGCAGGCGGCCCACAGCAGCAGCCCGGCGTATTTCAACAAGGTTCCGGCGTGTTTCATCGGGATTCGGGGGTCGGGGTTTCTCGTTCGGCAGCAGACTCCTTCAGGGGGAGGAAGAGCGGCAGGTAGACCACCAGCGCCACCATCGAGAAGAGCGTGCCGGCGATGGCTGCCATGGCGAAGGCGAACCAGAAGACCTCCGACGGTCCGTCGTAGAGGAAGGGCACCAGTCCGAGCACCGTCGAGAGGATCGTCAGCCAGATGGGCACGATCTTGTGGTTGTAGGCCTTCAGGTAGAGGGCGATACCCCGTTTTCGGGTGGCGGTGCGGAGGTTCTGCGCCTCGTTGATGAGGTAGATGCCCGCATTGACGACGATGCCGCACAGCAGCACGAAGGCCGCGAACCCGCCCTGGTCGAAGACGAAGTCGGTCCACCCGAAGACGAGGAAGACGCCGATGAACGAAATCGGAATCATGAGGATGATGACCAGCGGTTTGAGCAGCGACTCGAAGAGGATGGCGCACATCGTGTAGATGATCGCCACGACGAGCAGGATGAGCCATACCTGCTCGTTTTTCTTGCCGAAGGCGAAGCTGTAGGTCGGCGAGTCGGCCGTGAAGCCGATGGGGAGCACCTCCTCGTTGAATTGTTTCACGGTGCGTTCGATCAGGCGGCGGCTCAATTCGTAGGAGCCGATGAAGTCGAAGCCCACGAGGATGCTGTAGGACTGGTTCTCGCGGCGGATGGAGATGCCCGATCGTTGTTTCTCGATGCTGCCCACGGCCGCGAGTTTCGTCTGCAGCGAGTCGATGCGCACCTGGGCGTTGGTGATGTGCCAGCGGTCGAAGCGGTCGCGGTCGGCCGATTCGAGCACCACGGCCTGCATTTCGTTGTCGTTGTAGACCGGTGCGAGGCTGCTGCGGTAGAGCATCGTGTGCAGCAGGGCGTAGTAGTCGGCCACGTCGAGTCCCGCGGCGGCGATGCGCTCCTCGTCGTAGCGGATGTGGAACTCGGTGTGGGGCAGGCTCCAGGCGCTGCCGTCCATGATCTCGGGCTGTGCGACGCGGCGGTTGGCCGCGAGCGTGTCGAGCAGCGCCTCGGCATAGGCCGTCAGCCGGTCGTAGTTGTAGCCCTGCAGGCGGATCGTGTTCGCGCGGTAGCTGCTGACGACGTTGTTGTTGAAGAAGTTTTCGTCGATGCCGTAGATGCGCCACGTTGCCCCGCCGAAGTGCGTGGCTGCCGCCGTGAGCTCCTGCTTGAGCATCAGCGGCACGGGGCTGTTCTCGTATTCGGGCTTGAAGGTAATGAGGATCTGCGCGTTGTCGTACGAGTAGATGTTCGTGCGGAAGCTCTCCACCTCGTCGAAGCGGCTGATGTAGTTCTCCATCTGGCGGACGACTTCGTCCAACTGCTGCACGGTGCAGCCCTCGGCCATGCCGGCCTGGACGTAGAGCGTCTTGCGGGCCGGTTCGCGGAAGGAGTTGTAGCGGCTCGTGGCAGTTCGGAAACGGTAGAGCGTCGAGCCGAGCAGGCGGTCGTTCGTCTGGCGGTTGCGGCTAATGAAGCCGCTCTGCATGACGTGGTTGTCCCAGCGGGCGAGGCGCGGCAGCTCCTCCTCCTGCGGTCGGGAGCCGGCCGGCGCCTGCTGTTCGGTGCGGGCCTTTTTCGGCGGCTCGATCTTGTCGGGGAGCAGGAAGGTGGGGATGCCGAAGCCCCAGACGAGGGCGAGGAGGAAGATCCAGCGGTGGCGGCGTCCCCAGGCGATGAAGCGTCCGTAGCGGTCGGTCAGGCGCACGATGCGGCGTCTCTTGCGCAGCGGCGTGTAGGTCATGCCGCGCCCCAGGGGGAAGCGGTCGAGCAGCGCCGGGATGAAGAGCAGCGCCACGATGAGCGAGACCGTGAGGTTGATGACCACCACGAGGGCGAAATCCGTCAGGTTGAGGCGCTGCTGCTCGGGCAGGAGCCAGACGACGGCCAGCGCCCCGATGGTCGTGAGCAGCGCCCCGAGGATCGAGGTGAAGACCCTCCGGTCGCGGTAGTAGCTGTAGTGATCGACCATGATGATCGACGTGTCGATGAGGATGCCGAGCGAGACGGTGATGCCGGCGAGCGTGTAGATGTGGATCTCCAGCTGCAGGAGGTTGTAGAAGACCACTGCGACGAGGATGTTCACCACGAGCGTCCCGAAGATGATGAGCAGGTAGCGCATGTCGCGGCTCACGGCGTAGACGAACAGGAGGAGGATCGCGACGCAGAGCAGCGTGCGGAGGTAGATCTTGCGCAGTTCGGCGGAGACGTACTCCGTGGCGTCGTAGGTGAGTGTCGCGGAGATTTCGGCGGGGAACCGCTCGCCGAGGCGCGTCATTTCGGTCTTGACGCGGCGGGCGACCTCGAGCATGTTGGTGTGGGTTTCGGCCGAGACGGCGAGGTTCACCGTGTTGAGTCCGTTGATGCGGAAATAGGATGCCGGCAGCTGCTCCTGCCAGCGCACGGAGGCGAAATCCCCGAGGCGGTAGATGCGTCCGTGGCGCGTGGCCACGGGGATGCGGTCGAAGTCGAGCGTCGCGCGGTTGCGCAGGCGCAGGACGATGCTCTGCGGCGTTCCCGTCTCGTCGGGCTGGAGGGTGAGGCCGATGATGTCGTTGCGGAAGTAGTCGTTGAAGGCCGTGGCGAGGTCGTCGGCCGCAAGGCCGGCATGCTGCAGGGCGTAGGGGTCGAAGCGGATGACCCATTCGTAGGGCGTGGTGCCCGAGAGCGAGACCTTCTCGACCCCTTCGATCTGCGTGAGGGGCATGGTGATGTGCGCCGTGATGAAGCGTTCGATCTGCTCCGAGGGCAGGTCGGCCTTGATCGTGTAAATGAGGATGTCGGCGCGGCGGCTGCCGCCCGAGGTGGCCAGCGAGATCGCGGGATAGCTCACCCCTTCGGGCAGGCGGGCGTAGAGGTTGCGGATGGCCGTGGCGACCTCGAAGCGGGCCGCGGCCATGTCGGTGCCTTCGGCGAAGGAGAGGTCGATGTACCCTGCGCCCTTCGACGATGTCGAGCTGATACCCGTATTTCCCGAGACGGTCGAGAGGGCCCCTTCGATGCGCGAGGTAACGTGTTGTTCGACCAGGCGGGCCGAGGCGTCGGGCCACGAGAACGAGACGCTGATCGTGCGCTGCGGCGTCGAGGGGGTGTACTGCACGTTGAGCCGCGGCAGGAGGGCCGCGCCGATCACCGCCAGTGCCGCCATGATGAGCAGCACGGAGAAGGCCGGGATGCCGCGGCGCCGGGTGGGTATGTTCCCGCGGGGGTTCATCGTCTCGGGCGGTAGATTTCATAATAGGCCAGCGGGATGAAGAGGACACTGACGAGTGTGCCGACGGTCATGCCGCTGATGATGACCAGCGACATGGGGAACTGCAGGTCGGAGCCCATGTCTCCGCGGACGAGGAAGGGTGCCACGGCGAGGATCGTCGTGAGCGAGGTCATGACGATGGCCTTCAGGCGTCGTTGTCCCGCCTCGAGGATGGCGTGGCGCAGCGAGAGACCGTTTCGGCGCAGCGTGTTGATCGTGTCGATCTTGAGGATCGAGTCGTTGATGACGATGCCGCAGACGACCACCAGGCCGATCATCGACATGAGGTTGAGCGTCTGCCCGAAGCACCACAGCACGACGATGGCCCCGAAGAGGTCGATGACGATCTCCGAGAGGATGATCCACGGCTGCAGGAGCGACTCGAACTGTGCGGCGAGGATGAAGTAGAGCAGCAGCAGCGCCACGACGAGCACGCCGATGAGCTGGCGGACCATGCCGCGGTTGGAGAAGTAGCTGCCGCTGAAGCTCACCTCGAAACCCTCGTCCGCGGCGACGACGCGGCGGATCGTCGCCATGACCTGCGGGACGTCGGCTGCGCGCGGCGCCAGGTCGAGCGGGTAGTAGTTGCCCTCGGGACCGGCGACGATCTGTTTGAGGTCGCGCGTGCGGGTCTGCCGCATGAGAACCCGCAGGGGGATCTCCGCCTCGGGGGTGGTGATGAAGGTCTCCGCGAGCAGGCGCTCGAGGTCGCGTTGGTTGCTTCCCAGCACCACGGGGAGCGTCTCGTCGCCGCTGGCGATCGTGAAGAGCGTATTTTCGTTCAGGGCGTTGCGCAGCGCGGCGACCAGCTGCGCGTAGCCGATGCCGTAGAGGGCCATCCGCTCGGGCCGGGCGACGTAGAGCAGGTCCTCCTGCATCGGGGCGTCGGATATGGTCTGCCCGGGCAGCGCCTCGCGGATGCGGCCGATGAGCGCCTGCAGCGCCTCGGGATCGGGGCTGCGGCCCGAGGTGGCGCGCAGACGCGCCGTGAGGGGCGCCTCGCGCTCGGCGAAGATCATGTCGAAGACGTTGCCCGAGACACCGAACGAGCAGAGCGCCCCGGGGGCGCGGGCCGCCAGGTCGTCGCGGATCGCCCGCTGCACGGGCTCCACGTCGGCCGCGTCGCGGCACTTGAGGTAGACGACCGCCTCGGCGATGCCCGTCTGGTCGGTGTGCGAGAGGATGAACTGCTGCACGCCGGCCATGATGGTCGATTGCTCGATGCGGTCGCCCAGGCGGGCGACAAGCTCCGCCGTGCGGCGTCCGTTCTCCTCGGCGGAGATGCGGTCGTTCCAGTCGATGCGGACGAGCATGTCGCTGTAGGTCATGCGGGGCAGGCGCTCCTTGCCGACCGTGATGAAGAGTCCGACGAGCCCCGCCAGCGACGCGGCGTAGATGCCCCACATGAGCCAGCGGCGGCGGAAGAACCACGTCAGGACGCCTTCGTAGAGCCGCTCGACGCCTTCGAACGAGAAGCGTTCGAGCCATGCCGAGGGTCGGAAGGCCTCCTGGCGGCGGTACCACCAGCGGTAGTAGACCGGCAGGAGCGTTACCGAGACGCCGTAGGCGACGAAGAGCGTGATAGCGACGGCCATCGCCTGGTCGTAGAACAGCGCGCCGGCCATGCCGTTGAGGAAGATCAGCGGGATGAAGACCGCGCAGGTCGTGAGTACCGACGAGAGCATCGGCGTGAGCACCTCCTTCGTACCGCGGACGACGGCCGTGGCGAGCCGTTCGCCGCGGAGCCAGCGGGCGGTCATGTTGTCGATGACGATGATCGAGTTATCGACCATCATGCCGATGCCGAGCACCAGACCCGAGAGCGAGATGATGTTGATCGAGATGCCGACGAGGTAGAAGACCAGCACCGAGATGATGAGCGTTACGGGGATGGTGAGGATGACCAGCATCGGCGACTTCATGTCGCGCATGAAGAAGAGGATGACGACGCAGGCGAGCAGGGCGCCGACGATGATGTTGCTCACGAGGTTCGAGATCGAGTAGTCGAGCAGTTCGGTCTGGTCGCGCGTTACGGTGAACTCCACGTCGGGGTAGTCGAGGCGGAACTCTCCGAGCAGGCGGTCGAGCTCCCCCTTCAGGCGCGACATGCGGGCGTCGGACTGCTTGACGACGGCCAGCGTCAGGGCGTCGCGGCCGTCGGAGAGGACCATTCCCTGGCGCGGCCGGGGGTGTTCGATGACCTGTGCGAGGTCGCCCATGGTGTAGATGCGGCCGTGGATGCGGAGCAGGATGCGCTCGATGTCGGCGCGCGAGGTGATCACCGACTGGAACTTCACGTTGTACTGGTATTCGCCGTCGCGGATCGTGAGGCTGCCGATCTCGACGTCGGCGTTGCGGATGGCGGCCTCCAGCTCCGCGGCGGTGATGCCTGCCTGGCGGAGTTTGCCCGCGTCGGGGATGACGAGGATCTCGGGAGACACCGCACCGCTCATGTCCACCATCGCCACCTCGGGCAGCTGCTCGATGCGCTTGACGATGACCTGCGAGGCGAAGCGGCTCAACTCGGCGAAACGCTCCGAGACGGGATGCAGCCCGTCGTCGTTGCCGGCGCCCCGCGAGGGACTCTCGCCGCGCACCGTGAGGTTGATGTAGAAGGCCGGGATGTCCGTGGCGCTCGCCTTGATGACCTTCGGGCGCTCCAGGTCGCGGGGCAGCGCGGAGAGCGAGCGGTCGATCTTCTCGTTGGCCTCGATGAAGAGGTAGTCCAGGTCGGAGCCCTGCTCGAAGGTGAGGTGGATGACGCCGCTGCCCTCGCGGGATTCGCTGCGCAGCTCCCGAAGGCCCGGAAGCTGGATGAGCTGCTGCCGCAGGGGCGCGATGACCGTCTCGTCGATCTGGCGGGCCGGGAGCCCCTCGGCGGGAATCTGCACCGTGATGTAGGGTGCATCGACGTCGGGGACGAGCGACACGGGGAGCAGGCGGCTGCTCACGATGCCCAGGATGACCAGCACGACGGCGATCATCGTTACGGCGATGGGTCTGTCGATGAGTTTGCGCAACATGGCCTTCGGGGGTTTAGCGGGCGCCTTCGGCCGTAACCTCCGAACCGTCGGCCAGGTTGAGGTTGCCCGAGACGATAATCAGGTCGCCCGGGGCGAGTTCGGCGCCGCGGTCGCGGTTGGCCTCGACGACATATTCGCGGCTGTTGGCGAGCGACGTGCGGACATAGGTCCAGAGAGCCTTGCCGTCGCGGTAGCGGAAGAGCACCTCCTCGTTGTCGCGGATCACCACGGCGCTCTTCGGCACGACGAGCTTGCCGGCGATGCGTTCGCGCACGGTGACGCGGACGTTCATGCCGTCGAGCAGCGTGCCGTCGTTGCGCACTTCGGCCTCGACGGCGACCTGCCCGTTGTCGTTGATCGTGGGGTTGATCGTTACGATGTGTCCGGAGATTTCGCGGTCGGCATCGGCGTAGGGGCTCACGCCCACGGCCTGCCCGACATGCAGGCGTCCGACTTCGGATTCGAGCACCGTGAAGCGCACGCGCAGGCGGCTGTCGTCGAGCAGCGTGCAGAACGACCCGTCGGGGGTTTCGTGGACGCGGCGGACGATGTCGGCGACCTTCCCGGCGAAGGGTGCGCGCAGCGTGCAGGCGTCGAGCGCATGCTGCGCCTCGGCCAATGCCGTTTCGGGCGCGGGCAACCCGGGGGGGCGGGGGGCGAGGGGGGGCATCGCGACGGGGGGGGGGGGCGTGCCGCCGGGGGGTGACCCGGGCCGGAGGGGTGGGTGGGGGACCCCCGGGGGGGCTTTTTCGGGGGTGAGGGGGGGGCGCCGCGGCGGAGGGGGGGGCTGCACGGTGTCGGGGGGGGCGATCCCCCCGCCGTGGGCGATGCGCGTGCCGTTTGCGGCGTCGATGCGGGCGATGACGCCCTGGGTCTGGAACCGCAGTTCGCTGCGCTGCGCCGCTTCGAGGCGTCCGTTGCTGATCAGCTCGTAGGTGAAGTCGCCGCGTCGCAGCGTGTCGATCCTGACGGCATTGTATTCGATCCGGTGGCGGATGCGGTTGTCGCTGTCGTCGCTCTCGGGAGCGTTGTTTTTCGGGCCGCAGCCGCCGAGCAGCACGGCGGCGAACAGGCCCGCAGCAAAGGTTCGGTTCATGGGTTCTGGTCTTGGATAAGGTTGTCGAATGCGGCGCTGATGTCCGTATGGGTGATGAAGTCGTAGAGGGTCTTGGCCCGCAGCGAGTAGTAGCAGTTCCAGAAGTCGGAGAGGGCCGTGATGAAGGTCTGGTTGGCCTGGTCCTTCTCGCTCTGGGCGATGTTCATGTCGCTGACCGAGATCTTCGACTGCCGGAAGTTCTCCATGGCGACGCTGTAGCGGCGTTCGGCCACCTCGAGGGCGCGTTCGGCCACGGCGCACTGGTTGCGCTGGTTGTGGAACTGTTCGAGGAGCGTGTAGATCTCGCGGCGGAAGTCTACCTCCTCCTGTTCGATCTGGCTGCGCACCAGCTCCGAGCGGGCGCGGGCCATGCGCACGCGTCCCTTGCCCATGCCCCAGTCGAAGATCGGGATCGAGAACGACAGCCCGATGACCTCCTGATCGAGCAGGTTCGAGTAGGCCGTGCGGAACTTGTCGCCCGTCTGCGAGAGTCCGAAGCGGGCGTTGAACGAGGCCGTGGCGCCGCGTTCGGCGCGGGCGCGGGCCACCTCCGATTCGGCCGTGAGCATCTGGATTTCGTTGTCGATGGTGAACGAGGAGTTTTCCAACGCCTTCTCGATGACCATGACGTAGTCGATATCTACGACGGGGATGCGGCGGTCGAGCAGCGGCTCGACATCCACGCGGTCGTTGTAGCGCAGGTAGGAGTTGAAGAGGATCTGCTGTTCGCGCAGCTGGAGCGACGAGGTGTTGATCGTGAGGCTGTCGTTGAGCATCCGCAGCTGAAGTTGGAGCAACTCGTCCTGGGTGATGGTGCCGAGCTTGATGCGTTCCTGGGCGATGGCGTAGAGGGTGCAGGTGTTGTCGTAGTTCTTCAGGGCGATTTCGTAGCTGGTCTTGCTGAGCAGCAGCGAGAAGTAGTAACTTACGGCCTTGGCCGTTACCTGCTCCATGGCTTCGATGTAGACGCGCTTGGCGCGTTCGAACTCCTTGGGGGCGATCTTCTTGTCCCACTTGAACTGGTTGTAGGCGAACAGCGGCTGGGTGTAGGAGAGCGTCAGGGGCTGCGAGTAGTAGGAGGTGGCGTCCTGCGGGGAGAACTGGTCGAGGCGGTTGAGCGACGAGTAGAGCTGGAGCGTACCGCCCGTGAGGGCGATGTTCTGGCTGATCGACAGTCCGATGTTGTTCTGGAGGTTGTAGTTTTCGATATAGCGCAGTTCGCCCGAGTCGTAATCCTGGATGAGGCCCATCGAGCGGTCGAGCGCAAAGAGGTTTCCGGAGATGTTGAGCGACGGCAGGCGGCTGGCGCGGAACGAGCGGAACGACCAGTAGGAGGAGAGGAAGGAGTATTTGGCCATCATGGCGTCGAGCGACTGCTCCTGAGCGGCGCGTATGGTCTCCTCGAGCGTCAGGGGCAGGCGGATGCGGGCGCTGTCGGCCGGCGCGGGCGAGGCGTGCTGGGCATGGGCGGGCTGGGCGGCAAGCAGCACTCCGAGCAGCACTCCGAGCCGGAGGATCCGGCGGCAGTTCTGAAAGATTTCCCGGGTCATGGGTTCATTGCGGGTTAACAAGGTCGGTTTTCAGGGGTGCCGTAAGGTTTTCCGTTCCGGGGTTTCCACAGGGTTTCCATAGGGTCTCCACGGGTGTTCCACAAGGATTTTCCACGGGGGATTCCACAAGGGTTCCACAGGGGGCTTCCACGGGCTTCCCACAGGGTGTTCCACGAGGGGCCGCGGGGATTTCGCCGGGCGGATTTGCGACATCTACCCAAAGATACGCACTTTTTTCCGCCCGAGGGTTATACGAGGGTTATAATTTTCGGCATTACGGGCGGATTCGGGCTATTTTCGGAGGATTCCGGCGGGTTGCCGGGCGATTACGGAGGTTTCCGGACAGCGGGAACGGCGGGCGGCGGCATTTCGGCGGTCGCGGAGGGTTTCCGGCTTCGGGCGGCGGCGTTATGCCGGATCGACCAGTCCGCGCAGATCCAGCGCGGCGAACTGCACGGCGTCGTCGAGGGCCAGAATCAGCCGGCGGTTCTCCGCATCGAGGCAGAAGTCGCTGATCCGGCGCCCGGTCTCCCAGCTTTCGAGGTAGTTCCCCTCGAGGTCGAAGAGCAGCATAGTCGTAGGGGCGCTCTCCGCGGAGTCGTTCGCCCGGCCGCTGTACGAGACGATGATCCGGTCGCCGCAGAAGAGTGGCTTGCCGTAGTGCAGGACGGCGTTCGACGGGGTGGCATCCCATCGGGGTCCGTAGACGTTGCAGCACAGCGTGCCGTCCAGCCGGCCGATCGTCATCAGATCGTGATGGTGGTACACCTCGGCGTAGAGCCCCTTTTCGACCGACACGGCGAAGTCGATGCGCCGCCGCTCGATCTGCGGATGCTCGTAGGGCATCGGGGTGATCTCCGCATCGGTGAGGCTCCAGCGCGCCAGCGACTCCCGGAAGGAGTTCGTGCCGACGGGCTCGATCAGGATGCCCATCAGATGGTCGTCGTCGATGAAGTAGGAGTCGGCGGGAAAGGCGGCCGTCTGCATCTGCATGGCGGCCTGCGGCTGGCAGTCGGGCTGGTGGAGGAATTCGTCGAGAGAGAAGTCATAGATGGCCTGTTTGCCGTAGTCGGGGATGAGGAAGCGGTGCCGGGCCTCGTCGGTGATGAGGTTGCCCGGATTGACCAGCTCGCCGGGGCCGCGGCCGCGCCGGATGCCGCTGCGCAGCGGGGTAAACGTCTTTTTATCGACGGCATGCAGCAGGTTATCGTAGGAGCGCGGGTCGAGGATCAGCAGACAGTCGTCCAGGACGAACAGCCGGGGCATGGCGCCGATGAGGAGTTCATCGCCGAGGTCGATCTCCCGGATCCGGTCGCTGACATCCACGATTCGGTCGCGGCTTTTCTGGTGTTTTTCCGTAGGGTCGCTCTTCCCGCAGCCTGCGAGAAGCAGCACCGACAGCAGTACGCTTATAATTCGCATGATTCCGAAGGTGTTTTGCCGCAAAATCCGCGGCATCTACCCAAAATTACGCACTTTTTCCCGCGCGAAGGTTATGCGAGGGTTATAATTTCGGGCGGTCGCGGCTGCCGGGGCGGATTTTTTGCACCGGGGCGGCGGTTTCGGACGGTCGTGAGCGGTCGCGGTGGATTTGGGCGGTCGCGGGCGCCGGAGACGGTGGATTTGGGCTCGGGGCTCCGCTTCGCTGGGCGGATATCATCCCCTCTTTCCGGCCGGCTGCACGGTGAGGATCACCCCGGCGTTGCGGTGGGTGGTGATGCGCAGCTGCGGGTCGGCTTCGAGGATGTGGCGCAGGCGGGCGATGGCCTGATTGAGGTAGGCTTCGCCGTTGAGATGCTCCTCGCCCCAGATCGCGGCGATCAGCTCCTCCCGCGGGCAGAGGCTGTTGCGCCGCTCGTCGAGCAGCAGCAGCAGGCGGACGATGCGCGCCCCGGCCTTGTGCCGGATGCCCTCCACGACGATCGTCTGGTCGCGGCAGTCGACCGTGCAGCGCTCCGTGAGGCGGATCCTGCCGTCGTGGCGTCCGCTGCGGGCGAGGACCCCCCGGATGCGGGCGTCGATCTCCTCGGGGGAGGCATCCTTGCGGATGTAGTCGCAGGCCCCGGCCTCCAGCCCCCGGACGGCGTGGCGCCCTTCGGCGAGCGACGTGAGGAAGATGACCGGCAGCCCGGGGTTCCGCTGCTGCAGGCGCCGGCAGAGTTCGAAGCCCTCCATGTCGGGCAGCATGACATCGAGCAGCGCCAGGTCGGGTGCCGTCGCCTCGCTGCGGGCGAGGGCCTCCGTACCGTTCGGGGCGTAGACGACGCGGTAGCCCCGGTCGGAGAGCCATTCGATGTTGAGCTCCGCGAAATCGGCGTCGTCCTCGACATAGAGCAGTATGTGTCGGCTATTGGTCATCGCAGGGCGTATAGGGAATCCGGAGGGTGAAGCGGCAGCCGGGCCGGCAGGCCGTGAGGGAGATCTTTCCGCCGTGGGCCTCGGCGACCATGCGCACGTAGCTCAGTCCGAGGCCGAAGCCCGTGGCGCCGGTCGAGCGGCGCGCCGGAACGCGGAAGTAGCGGTCGAAGACCAGCGGGCGGAACTCCCCGGGGATGCCGACGCCCCAGTCGCGGACGTCGATGCAGAGCATCCCCGACTGCAGGTAGCAGCGGATGGCGACGCGTTTTTCGGCGGCGGGGGAGTATTTCACGGCGTTGTCCACCAGGTTGTAGAGCGCATTGGACAGATGTACCGGATCGGCCCGGAAGGCGGTGATGCCCTCTTCGATCTCGACATCCAGCTCCGCGTCGGGGTATGACGCGCGGATATCGTCGAGCAAGCGGCGGATATCGACCTCCCGGAGCTCGATATCGAGCCGTTCGGAGGAGGCAGAGAGGAGTTTCTCGATCAGCAGGTCGATACGGCGGATCTTCGCCTCGGCGATTGGGATCCGCCGGGGAAACTCCGCGTCGTCGGGTTTTGCGAGTACCCGCTTCAGATAGACGATCGGGTTGCGGATCTCGTGGATCAGGTGGTGTACGAACTCCTCGCGGAACTCCGACTGGCGCTGCTGGCCGATGAGAATCCGTATGAGGAGGACGAGCAGGATGGCGATGAACAGCGTGATAACGATCGACGTGAGGAGGATCGCCCGCAGCCGGGCAAGCAATCCCGAGAGCGAGCCGTCGAAGCGCACGACAAGCCCCTCCTTGTCGTCGATTCCGAGCGGAAGGGTGTCGCAGCGGATCGTGAAGCGCCGGTCGTCGCCTTTGCGGGCCGTAGTCCGGAGCACGGCGCCGGTGAGCCGGTCGACCGTCTCGACCACATGGGGCGTGCAGATGCCGTTGCGGCGGAAGAGGCTGTCGAGCATCCGGTCGAACCGTTCGGGATCCACGCCGCAGACATGGTACAGGACGGAATTGGGGTCGGCATTTGTCGCAAACTCCGCCTGGGAGTCGTATTTTTTCTCGATCCGCCTGTAGTCGCCGCTTTGCGGGTCGTATATCTTCACCGAGAGTTTCTGCCCCGGATAGTCGATGCCGCCGAGAAAGGGAGCCATATCGTGGCCGTAGCGGGTCTGCATGGAGTCGTACCAGGAGAAGGCATTTATCCAGAGGTATCCGGCGACTGCCCGGTCGGTCAGGATGGCGGCCTTTTGCGTGAGTGTCCGGCACTCCGACCGATAGGCGGACGAGACCCACAGGGCCTGCAGTTCCAGCAGGGCGACAAGCCCGACGAGGAGGATCAGGATGGCCGTGCGGATCCGTTTGTTCATGCTTCCGGAAGTGAAAAAGTTTACCAAAGATACAAAAAAATCGAAGATTCGGATCGCTTTACCTCATTTTATAACCCTCGTATAACCCTCGTGGAGTTAAAACATTGTAATTTTAATGCGAGAACCAAGGAATCACCATGAAAAAAATCAAGATCCTTTTGGGGGTATTGCTTGTCTGTGTCGCCGTTCTATGCTGTTTGCTGATCAGAGTTGGGAGAACGACCACGGAGCTGCTCGATTGGAATATTGAGGCTTTAAGCCAAAGCGAGAATAATAGCCCAAATTGTGCGCTTGTTGGGGGGGTCTGTTTTGATAAGGTGAGCAATACATATTTATATGGTATGAAATTAACCGATTGAGCGGATGAAAATCTGGTGGTCGATCCTTTTGGTGTGTTTGGTAGCCTGTGGCAGCGGCTCTTCGGAGCGGAATCCGCTGGCCGATCTCGATCGTGCGATGGCTGCTCCAATGGTTGAGGTCGTGGATCTGGACTCGATCGGCCTCTACGGCGTTACCGATTTTGCCCGGAAAGGATCCGATCTGTGGCTGTTGTTCCAATACCCCGGCAGTGAGGATGTGTTGGCTCGCTACGATCTGATAAGCGGCACCTGTGTCGGTGTCATCAAACGGGGACGGGGACCCCGGGAACTGATCACGGTAACTCCGCTGGATGACAACGGTGCCATTGCGGTGGCCGATTGCAACCTGAACCGGGTGGCGATAGCCGACCGGGATACGGTCTGTTTCCGACAGCTCCCTTCCGGCGGTCTGGTCTCCTGCCTTGTGCGGGGTCGGAAGGTTGTCTCTACGGGTCTCTATTTCGAAGGCCGATATCGACTTGCCGCATTCGGATCCGAGCGCACGGCCTGTTTCGGGGCCTATCCGCAGGGAGACCCGGAGATCGATGCGGAGCTGCTGCCAACGGCCTATGTAAACAGCCGTCTTGCCATGAAACCCGACTCCTCCCGTTTTGTCTGCGTGAACAGCAACTGCGGCATCCTTGAGATCAATGCAATAAGCGAAGATTCGATTGTCCGGGTCGCACAAGTCGCATACCACTATCCGGATGTTGTGGGAAAACGGTCCGGGAACATGGCGGTTGCAGCCATCCGGAAATCAAATGTCAATGGATTTTTCGATGTCGCATGCACCGATGATCGTATCTATGCGCTCTATTCGGGCCGATCGTATGACGAGGCGGGGTTGAATATCGAGAATTGCGACTTTCTGATTGCATTCGACTGGTCGGGAAATTTTATCGGGGCATTGCATCTTTCACCGGCCTTGCGGACAATCTGTATCGATCGGGAAAGCGGCATGTTGTACGGTCTGGCGTATACCGATACCCGATCGGTGATTTACAGCGTGGATCCGACGCGGATCGGCCAACCGGAATGAGAAAGCCATGAACAACACATATGGCCAATTGTTTAACCACCTAAAACTCACAACTATGAAGAAGAAATGGTTTTTTGCAGGAGCAGTTCTCTTGATGGCTGCAGCGGCTGTGACCGTTCATCTGACCCGGGAGCAGAGTGTTTCGTTTGATCTGTTGAGCGCCAATGTCGAGGCTTTGACAAATGGAGAAATTTTAAATGGTAAGATATGCCATTATTATGGAACTGAAATATATGGTGATTATATACCTTGTAAAGCACAATATCCCAATATAGGTCCATGTGGTGAAAGAGAACATACTTTTTATTCAAATAATACAGGCCAGTGTTATGTAATGTAATATTAACGATTGGTTCATACATATTGTATGAACCAATCTAAATGAAAAATCAATATGAAATCTGTACGTCTTCTTTCCCTCTTTGTTGTGAGCCTGCTGATTGTTAACTGCAGTGATGTTGATGCGGATTATTTCAACGGCGAAATCCGCTTTTTCAATGACCGGGGCGTTGCCGTGCAGCACCTGGAAAGCCATTCGGTCGATCAGGACAGCGCTCCCATGGGCATTGTTTCCGCATATGACTCCCTGATCCTTTGCTGGACTCCGCAGCTGCCCGATTTTTTTTACAACATTTATCACGCCGATACGGGCAGAAAGCTGGGCTCTTTCGTCCGCAAGGGGCGGGGACCCCGGGAGGCCGTTTCGTTGAATTGTGCGTACCAGCTTGTCCGCCGGGGCGATGATCTGACGACGTGGCTCTATGCGCCCAATGAAGAGCGGCTGTTCCAATGGAACATCAGCCGCTCGCTCCGCGAGGGAACGACCGTTTACGATACGATCATGCCCTATAAAATCGACCGGATCGGATTCCTCTATCAACTCGCCCAGGATACGCTGCTTGTTTCCAGACTCTCTTCCGGCTGGCCGGGCGAAGCATCGGCCCCGTATTACGAGAAACGGATCCTTTCCACGAATGAGCCGGTTTGCGAATACCGCCCTTACCGGGTTGCGGTAGATTCGGATTTAGCCTTCTATACCTGGGATGCCATCAAACCCGACGGCAGCCGGGTCGTGCAGGCCATGCGGTTCCTGCCTCAGATCAACGTGCTGGACCTGCGCACGGGCAACCTGTTCGGCAGCCGGTTGAAGGGCGCCCCGGGATTTTCGCTCATGCAGGATGTGGAGCGTCTGACGGAGACGGTCTACTATACGGGTGTGTGCGCGGACGACCGTTACATTTATGCCGTCTTTCGGGAGGGGGGCGATTCGACCGAATTCGGCCGGCTGCACGATCATATCATCCATATCTTCGACTGGGAGGGGCGCCTGTGCGCCCGGATCGAGACCGACCGGCCGTACGAGCGCTGCTGGCTCGATCCGGTGCGGAACCGCCTCTATGCGATGGACATGGCTACGAACAAAATTTACTACCTGGAACTTTCACAGTTAAGATTATGCTGAATTATCAGTTCCCAATTTAGGGCTGAAGTTGATTGTTGATTATTTTGAAATCGCAAATATGGTTGTGAAAAGATTGAGTGAAATTATAACAGTTGTTTTTGTTACGATAATTGGGATGACATCGTTTTCTTGTTCCAATTCCAATGAACGACGGCAATATAAACAGGCGATTGAAAAAATACAATCTCAAGCAATACAATTGCCTCTGAAAGGATTAATTATTTGCAAAGGACAAAAATCATACGATTCACATTTTAATGAGGATGCAAAACTCAAACTAATTGTCTTCAGTGATTCGTTAGAGTGCACATCGTGCGCCATCAGCCATATGTATTTATGGAATCCGTTGATTGATTATGCGAAACAATTTAATGGTCGACTCTGCTATTATTTCATATTTGCGCCGATGAAGCAAGAAATACATGCAGTAGAATCAATGATTACCAATATAATGTTCGATTATCCTATTTTGCTGGATACAATAGGAGAGTTTAAAATGTTAAATCCGCATTTACCCCAAAATACACTTTTGCATAGTTTTTTGTTGAATGAAAAAAACGAAGTGATATTAGTAGGTAATCCTTCGCAAAATAAGAAAATTCAAGAATTGTTTTATCAACTTGTAGAAAAGAATTTGAGAGGATTACGTTTTGAAAACTAGGATCAGGATGAAACGATGCTGGATCCTGTTGTCGCTGCTGCTTGCCTCGTGTCGGGGCGGCGGGGGTGATTCGCGGGAGTTGATGACCGCCAATCTGTCGGCTCTGGAGACGGCGGTCGACATGGAGAGCCGTCGGGTGGACGGCGACGATGTGCTGGCGTTCGACGAGGCGGTCGTTGATCTGGGCGAGGTGCCGTTGGGCGAGAGCCGGACGATTCGGGTCGAGGCGGAGAATGTCGCGCGGAAACCCGTTGTTGTTCTCGAAGCCTACACGTCATGCGACTGCACGAAGGTCTCTTTCGGGAAGAAACCCGTACGTTCCGGAGAGACGATCGTCTTCACGGTCGATTTCTCGGCCGATCTCGCGGGGACGTTCTTCAAGAAGATCGCCGTTCGCCACAGTCTCTCCGACAAGCCGGTGAGCTTTGCCATCGAAGGAACTGTTATTAAAAAATAGAGGATATACCCTTCCGGTTTCGGGGCGTCGTTCGCAAGGGACGATGCCCCGCGTCGTATGCGGCTTACCACCAAATCTGCCGGTCGTCTTCGTAGGTGAAGATGCGCTCCTCTTTTCCTCGTGTGTGGTTTCTTAGGATGAAGAGAGCACCTGAAGGACAATCCCGGAAAATCAGTGAATCGGAGACGGCTGTTTGCCTGTCCAATGAAGTCCACTGGCCCTTTTCCCAATAAAATAATTCGTATGAGTCTCCTTTTCGTATGTTATTGTCGTCATTCCGAAATAGATAATTAATTCTGGATATTGCGGTAGGTTTTCCAAGGTCAAGACCGACCCAGGAGCCGTCCGGATCCTTAGCGGCAAAAAAAGTCAGGGGATTCCCATCAAAAGCACTTTCTTTAAAACTGGCTTTGTCGTCTGTCAAGTCCCCATATCCGATGACTTCTCCTGTTAATTTGTTTCCGGATTGTCCCAGGAACTCAATTTCTGCAATATTGTTATAACCGTTTGGTGCCGAATAATATCTATAAAAACGGTATCGACGAGGCTTTATGGATATGGTATGCCACTTCATATCTTCAAGTGTATGTTCGACTTTATACAATAATTCGCAGGAGTGAAAGTGTCGGTCATTCGATCCTTGAAACATTCCGCCAATAGAGCGATTTGCGTATTTGTGCATGGCCCCGACAGGATATTTGCGAAACAGGACCATGGATTGACGCTTTTTCGGATCAGCGATGAGATAACGAATCTCTCCGAATTCGGTGATAATAAATGGGTCGCAAATGGGAACAAACTGTTGGCCATCAAAAATGGATGCCAGATAGCAGCATCCTTTATGCAACAAACGGAAGGTGGCCTGATTTTCGATCAATTTCGTAGATCCAGCAGGAACCCACTTCTGATTGTTGAAAACCATGATATAAGCAACCTTGTACTTCTTTTTTAAACCAGTTGCGGAAATTGTAACATCTGCACATTCATTTTCGAACAGGTCTGTTATGTCTTTGTTATAAGGCCCGAGATACGACAATGGTGTGTCAGATATGGATTGAACGGAGTAGGTTTTTCTATATATTTTAGAGAATTTTTCATAGAATCGATCTTTGAGATGATTGCCGAATCCGGAGGAGGCATAGTCTTGGAAAATGAAGGGACAGTAAGAATCATCGATTGAAATGCTGTTCCAGAAGTGTCCTTGGCTGCGATTGGCCCAATTCGGAGTAAAGTCTAGATATACGGGAATGCCTATTGATCGGAACGTATATGCTCCCCACAGAGCTATCTCCCTGCAATCTCCATATCGAATGTTTAGCAGCGAAGTTGGATGCAGTTCTATTGGGAATGAGAATGTATTGATATATGGAGAATTCTTCGTATAGAAGTCCACAAATTTCGAAATGAACTCCGTGTAGTTTTGTGACTCGGAATACAATGAATCTGCCAATTTTTTGTTAATCGGCATATAGACTTTCAGCCAATCTTCTATCGGTTCATGATCAATTCTATATGGCAGGACGTATTCGCAAAATTCCTGAAAGCTTATGTTTTTGTTCCAAGGATAATCCCGCGTTTTGAATATTTGATCGATGTGATTTATAAGATAGTCTGCTTTAATATGCGTAATATCTGCTGCTTTGGTTGGTTTATTCGATAAAAAAGTAGAACCGGCTGTTTTTAGGCAACTTTTTATGCTGTCGAGAGTATGTGCATTGGCAACTTTTATAAGCGGAGCGATGGCCTCATAATAAAGTTTCATTTCTTCTCCGGCAAAAGTGTAGTGTTGGGGCATGTTTTCTATCAGAAACCGGGCGGCGCGGTATTTCAGGGAGTCGGTTTTGTTTCTCGAGTAATGGTCCAGAACGCGTTCCAGTTCGGTGCGGTTGTCTCCGGCAAGCTGCAGAGCCTGTTCCAGTTTTGAGGGTGTACAGGATATCAAAACACACAGGGCACACAGAGCCGTGTTCAGCACTGGGATTTTCATAAGGTGTCAAGATTGGAGTTGGCAAAGCAATTTACCGAAAAAAAACAGGAAATCAAAGCGAAACGGCGATTAAATGGAGCATCGGAATGGGCTGTCGTTCCTGCCTGAACGTATGCTCTTCTTCCGGATGAGACCGTATGCAGATTTTATTCATGGCATCGTGATTTTATAACCCTCGTATAACCTGTGGCAAAAATGAATTTTATATTTTTAAATTGTGTCGTGTTTTGTTTCACCAGCGCAGACAGGGTGGGTGTGATGCGGATGAATTTTCCTACTCTGGACTTACTGCATGCGGTTTCCTCCCGGAACGAGAGCTGCTTCAAGGCAGGTAAGATCTGAAATTTGAGATATATGCGTAGGTATTTTTGATTTTATGGGAAGTTTTACTTTTTTCGTCCTGTGAGGAGTATTCCTTGCGCAGACAGATTCGTGCGATGTATCATACCCGAACCATGCTTCCCGAACCGCTTTTGAGGCAGGTGCATGGAGCGATTCCGGATTCGTGTCCGATTATGGTGGTTTATTATGATCCGCAGGTGTGTGCTTCATGTACGCTTCAACGAATGGATGAGTGGGATGGATTTCTTCGTTATTACAGGGATTCCCTGAAAACCCCGATTGCGAGCCTTTTTATTTTTGCTCCGAATGAACAGCAGAAGCAACAGGTCAGAAGCATTCTGCAGCAATACGATAAGTATCCGATCATTCTTGACGAAACCGGAGCGTTTGTCAAGGCCAATCCGGATTTTCCACAGGATAGCAGGCTGCATACATTTCTGCTTGACTCCGAAGGCCATGTCGTAACGATCGGATCTCCGAAATATGATGATAATATTTGGGACCTGTACAAACAAGTCATTCAGACACTTCAAAACCGATAATCATGAAAAAGAGTTTTGCCATCCTTTGTTCCCTGCTTCTTCTGACCTCGTGTGGCGGCTCCTCCACGACGACGGCCGACGACGGTGCGCCGGTCGTCCGGCTCGATCCCTACCGTCGGGGGACGATCCGCACGGCCGATTTTGTCGATTCGGTCGAATATCTGATTCTCGAAAGCACCCCCGAGTCGATGATCCGTCGGATCGACCGCCTCTGCGTGATGGACAGCCTGCTGCTGGTGGCCGACTATGCGTCGCGGAGCGTCTTCATCTTCGACCGTGAGGGCCGTTATCGAAGCCGGGTCTCACGCATAGGGCGCTCCCGCGAGGAGTATGTCTCGATGAATGTCGTGGCTTTCGACACGCTGCGCAGCGAGGTGCTGGTCCACGACATCATGACCGAAAAATTGCTGGTCTACGGTCTCGACGGGACGTGCCGCAGTGTTGCCGAGGACTTCGGAAGGAATACCGGATATGCGTGTACACGGTATCCGCGGGACATGCAGGCGCTTGCCTCGGGCAACGTGATTTGTTACGAGTTTCTCCACGGTTCGGACCGGGACAACCGCGACGGGTTGTGGGAGATGACGCGGCAGGGGGAGTTTGTCCGCTGGATCCGGCAGTTCGACTTCGTCCATCCGTCCGAAGGCTCGGGCAATCGGCTGACCTGGATGGACGGCGGACGGATCGCCTGGTTCCCGATTGAGACCAATGACGACTTCGCCTTCGACGGGAATTCGCTCCGGAGGGTTGTCTCGTATGATGTCGCGGGTCCCACGGTCCGGGACTATGTCGGTCTGCCCGATCCTCTCTTTATCACGGCGCATCCCGGCACGTTTTTCGCGGCCCGGCTGATGACCCAGATCAAGGGGCGGTTTGTCTTCACCTATTGGATCGACGAGAAATTCGACACCTTTTATACGCTCTACGACCGGGAGCGGCGGTCCCTCACGGCGGGGGATCCGGACTGCCGGCTTGCGGACGGGAGCGAGTGGCTGCCAACGGGTTACAACAAGCGGCACAAGCCGCAATTCATACCCGTTGATGCCAACCTGGCGGGTACGATCGTGATGCCGGTTCTGCCGGTAACGCTGCTTGACAGTCATCTGACCCCCGGCGGGCAGGCAACGGTCCGGCGTCTCACGGCGGGGCTCAGCGACGCCCAAGTCGAGAATATGAACCCCATTCTGCAACTCCTCCGCCTGAAGCGGTGAGCGGCGAAGAGTGGGCGGCGGGCTGCCGTATCCGTTGTGTGATTCGGACGGCAGCGTCTGCCCGTGTTACTGTCTGTTGTCCGTGTTGCATTTCCGGCGGCCCTGCTCTGCCTACTCGCCGGCGGCGAGTGAAACGTAGGGCGGGAGTATCTCCAGCCCCTCCACCTGCGAATAGGAGATGCGGCCTCCGCTCTCCACGGCGAAAAAGAGCCCTTCGGACTGTTGCCGGCACAGGGCCAGGCCGGGAAGTTCGAAAACTCCGGACGCGGAGTCGGCTGCCTCTCCGGATGCCGTTTCGGAATCGGAAGCCGTTTCGACCCCGGTTTCGGTTTTGGGTGCTGCCCGGAAGAGGATGAACAGATCGCCGCGTGCGGTCGGCGCCGCGGGCAGTTCGACGGTGCAGAATCCCCGCTGTGCGGGGGCGCAGCGAAGGGGTTTTTCGATGAACGCCCGCATTTCGGCCGCGGGGTAGAGCCGGTTGGGCTCGCTGCGGCGCACCTCCCGGATTTCGATCAGCAACGGAGCGGTGTTCTGTGCAAAGAACGTGATGCTTCCGATACGCATCGTCGTTTCGTTTTTGAGCAGGATGCCCGTGCCGCTCTCGGGTGTGAGGGTTGCGAAGTGTGCGGTGTCGCACGCGGAGCGCGGCATGGCGCCGGTCGCTGCCGAATGCCGGCCTCCGCATGCTGCCGTGCCGGCAGCCAGCAGCAGAAGCAGCAGGATTCGAACGTGTATTTTTCCCATTTTTATCAGAGTTTGAAGACGACGAGCAGCGGATTGTCCGCATCGCTGTTTCGGGCGGCCGCCGCGGCCAACTCCCCGGCGAGCGGCGAACGCCCGGCATCCGTGATGTCGCCGGGGTGGATCAGCGTGAAGTAATGCCCTTCGGCGGCGCAGAGCGGCTGGATGGTGCCCGCGACCCCCTCGATGACCAGCTCCGCGACGGCCCGTTGCGCGGTCGTGTCGGCAAGCAGCAGCGAGAGACCGGGCCTTGCCTCCCGTGCGGAGCCGTAGCGGGAGACATACCAGAGAAGCATCCGTCCGTCGCGCAGCTGGCAGTATGACGGGGCAATTGCCGCCGGAGCCCCGCTTTCGAGCCACTCGGCCAGGTAGAAGGGATTGTCGCACTGCCCCTCCCAGAAACGCCGCTCGGCACCGGCCCTTCCGAATCCGACGCGTGCGAGAAGCGTGAATCCCGTGCTGTCCACCCGATAGATGCGGTTTTCGGCCCCGGGCAGCGCCAGAAGCAGACACCCTTCCCCTTCGCGCGTGATGGCCATGTCGGTGAGCAGGTCGGACTGTGCGGGCGTATCCTTTCAGCGTCCGCGTGTTCCGGTCGAAGAGCAGGATGCGGTCGTGTACGGCGTCGTAGGTGAAGGTGCCGATCTCGCCGTACTCTTCGGGGCCGCGTCCGGCGCGGGCGAGCTCTCCGGTGAAGCGCCCCTCCTCGAAGGCGAGGATCCGCCGGGTCCGCTGCTCCTGCAGGAGGACCAGCCCGTCGCAGCACTTCATCGTCTGCACCTCGCCGATGGGGCGCACCGTGTCGGGGGTTGCGAGGGGGATGATCCGCCATCCGGCGGCGATCTCCTCCAGCGCGGCCCGCTCTCCCCGCGACACGTCGGCCTCGAACACGCCGTCGCCGTCGCTGCGGCATCCGGCCGGAGCAAGCAGCCAGAGAGCCAGGACCGTTGCGGCGGTCCGGCGCACCAGGGCGGCAGTTCTCTTCCGGAGTTTCATGCGGGGAGGGTTATAGGTTGTGCGGTGTGGAACGGTCGTTTCTCTTGTCGGAGCCGGTGTCGGGACGGTTCGCTTCAGGCTTCGGGGCGGCGCTCCCGGCGGCGGTTCAGTCGGTTTTCAGACGCAGCTGTTTGCGGACCTGCGGCATGACCTGGTAAAACTGCGACACCGGGCTGCCGACCATGGTCGTCGTGCAGACCTGAAGATCCGCATCGACCACCCGCGAAACATAACTCACGATACTGTGTATGGCGTTCTTTTTCCGGTATTCCTGATCCTTGTCCACGAAGAGCACGATGGGCAACCGGTTGTCGCTGACGAAGCGTTTCAACTCCTCGGTGGGGGTTTCGTTCTCCACATAGAAGATGAAATCGAATTCGGGATTCTCCGCGATCTGCCTTTGCAGCAGGGGGATGTCGATCATCCGGAAACAGTTCATGTTGCTCAGCGTGATGATCTTGGGACGGTCGTTGTTCAGGATGGCGGAAAACGACGGGTTCTGAACGCTGTCGGGATAGATCACCTGCGCACATTCGGGCAATTTCACCCGATTTCTCGGATTCTGACATCCGAATCCGAGCAGGGCCACTGCCAGGAGGGCTGTCAATCCTTTAAACGACATAGTACGACAAGGGCGTTATCGGTATCTGCCTGGAAATCGGGAACCAGCGTCGGACAGGCCTCCTTCAGGGCGGCGAGCCGCTCCGCATCGGTGAGCAGGACCAGTTCGGAATCGGGCGTCAGCGCCCGGGCCGCGGAGAAGAAGAGTGCCCGCGGACCCTCCCTGTCGGCGCGCAGCCAGCGCCATGCGCCGCGGTGTCCGACGCCGATGCTGCTGAAGGAGGTGCCGTTGTCGGAGTTGGGGTTGAAGCCGACCTCCGCCACGGTGAAGTCGTTGTTGATCATAAAGCGGTTCATGAGGGCGAAATCGGACGACATGAGCTTTTGTGCGGCCTGCATCGGGTCGTCGCTCTCGAAGTAGGTGTCGGGGATGTTCCAGCGTCCGAAGTCGAACGTGAGGAAGGTCGAGAGTTCGCCCGCCGCATCGATCCGGAAGATCCTGCGCTGCAGTGCTTCGCGGATGAAAAGCTCCTCCCCGTGCGGCACGAATACGGAGTTCATTTCCATCAGGGGGATGATCTTTGCCGTGGGCAGGTATTCGCGGGTGATCCTCCCCTGCGGGTCCATCCTCACGACCCGCGACGGGACGGTGTTGCTGTATCCGGCATAGCCCCAGTAACCGTCGCCGTCCTTCAGCAGGCTGAGCGGTTGGTAGGCGAGCGAATCCCGACGGACGAAGCCGCCCTGCCGGTCGTAGTAGCAGAGCGCCTGGTTGTGGTACGAGTAGACGGCCACGAGCGAATCGACGGGCTGCACGCCGGAGATGTCGGCATACTCCGCGCCGCTGCGGCCGAAGGCCCGCACCGAACCGATGTAGCCGCCCTGTCGGTCGAACAGATCGACGCTTTTGCGGTGTACGCGATCGACGAGGTAGAAGATGCCCGCGTCGAAGAGCAGGTCGTTGCCCGTATCGACAATGACCTCGTCGGGGCATTGCAGCGTAATGACCTCCATCGAGGAGAAGAGCTCCTCGGGAGCGACTTCGCCGGTTCGTTGCTGCGGGTTGTACGCTACGGTGCCCTGCGGCACCACGTCCGTGTTGCAGGCCGTCAGGTGAACAGTAACCCCGCGGCCAGAGCCATCCAGTTGCGGTTCATGGGAGTTCGTTTTAAGGGTTTTCCCCAAGTTACGCACTTTTTTCCGTGCGAAGGTTATGCGAGGGTTATAAATTGATCTCCCGTCGGCAAAAAAAAGAGGCCGGACTGTCGGTCCGGCCTCCCGTATCGTCGGGTTCGGGATTATGGTTCGATTAGATTCGGTTCAGTTCGGTTCAGTCCAATTCAGTTCAGTTCGGCTCCGTTCCGTCTGCCTATCCGTCCTGTTTTGTCCTGTCCTGTCCCTGTTTGGTCCCTGTTTGGTCCCTCCCCTGTTTTGCCTCGAGTCAGAGGTCGATGCGCTTGCCCGAGAGGGCCTCGATGCGGAAGGGCTTGACACCCGGCAGCGAGACCTTGTGGGCCTTCTCGTCGCGGTTCACGACGAGGTAGACGCGCTTGCCGGCGGGCGTCTCCCACTCCGAAGCCAGCACGGCGGCCTCGTCGCCGAAGCCCGGGGCGTGCATCATCGGGTTGTCGCCCTCGGCCGTGTGCTCGCACAGGAAGCGGCCTCCGTAGATGACGTCATGCAGCCCGCGGCGGAAGTCCATGAGCGTCTTCAGGAAGCGTGCCTCGACAACGGCCTCGTCCGACATGAGGTAGCGCGGATCGACCCATCCGGGCTGCGAACCCCACAGCAGGGCCTTGGTGATCTCGTAGCGGAAGTCGCCGTCGGTCATGCCCTCGGCCGAGAGGGGCGAGTAGGTGAATCCGCTGGTGATCACGCGGTCGGAGTAGACCATCGGGAAGACGGGGCGGATGCGGCAGTCGGTGGCGTTGTGCGGCGTATTGACCACCAGCAGCATGTCGAACAGGTCGATGTAGCACTCGGAGTTCTCCTCGCTGGTGAGGATCTTGCCCGGCTGGAGGTATCCGTTACGGATCTTGCCGATCAGGCGGCGGTAGCCGTCGTACCAGAAGTCGCCGCCGCCCACCGGGTGGGGATGGCTCTCGTTCCAGCAGGGTTCGGGGGCCGCCGCGGCGATCTGGTCGATGTAGACGCCATCGACGCCCAGCTCCTTCTGGAGGCGGTCCACGAGGTTGATGATCTTCTCATGCCAGATGTCGGTCGAGGGGCACGTTACCGTGTTGAGGACCTTCGACGTGGGATAGATCTCCGTGTAGAGCGATCCGTCGGGCTTGCGGCACGAAGCGTCGTAGCCGCGGTCGGGGCGGTAGCTGTCGGCTGCGGGGTCCCACAGACGGCCGTTGATGTAGGGTGTAACGTGTGCGCCGAGGCTCTGGGCCGTCTGGATCATCTCCTTGAAGCCCTCCTTGGCCGGCAGGTAGTCCGGATAGTGGGTGTCGTAGGGGTGGTTGTGCCAGTAGTACCAGTGGATGCCGAGGCCCTCGCCGAAGTGTGCGGCGGCGCGCTTCACGGCGTCGAGCGTGTCGTCGGCGACGTAGCGGCCGCGGATCCAGGCGTCGGCGTCGTAGCACCACTGGGGGATGTTGCGCTCGGCGAGCGTCTTCGAGCCCCACTCGGTGGTGTAGGTGAAGGGGCGGTACCAGCGCACGACGGCATCCTCCCAGCCGGCCGTGGTGTAGCCCGTGAGCGACTCCCACGGCAGGCGGAACGTCCCCTCGCGGGTCCAGCCGGCCGAGGCGGGGATGGCGTCGCTGAAGAGCACCTCCTCGCGCGTGCACTGCGCGGCGTAGGTCTTGCCGCAGCCGCGGCGGTCCTCGGTGCCGTAGTAGAAGGCGCCCTCGGGGTTGTGGACGATGATGAACTGCATGGCCGAGGCGTGCGACGGGTAGCGGGCCTCGAAGGTGGCGATGTCGAGGGGTTTCTCGACGCCCCAGCCCTCGGTGGTGAGGACCATGCCGTCATCGGGCCGCTCGATGGCCAGGCAGGGGAACTTCAGGTCGGTAACCATCCACCCTTCGGGCAGGTCGGCCTCGATGTTCCAGCGCAGCAGCTCGCTCTCGTCGGGCAGCGAGACATCCATCCGCACGGGATAGGTCTTGCCCGAGTAGTCGAGCGTGAGCTGCCAGGTGAACCGGAGCGTCTTGCCGCCGTCGTCGTCGCGGACCTCGACGCCCTCGTAGACGGCGTGTTCGGGCTTGAGTTCGGGACTCTCGCCCTGCGTACCCTTATAATAAAGGATCCAGGGGGTGCGGTTTTTGCCCGCCTCGAGCTGCTCCCGGCCGTCGAGGCGGAGCCGTTCGATGTCGAAGGCGCCTTCGGTGCGGAAGACCGCCTCGACATGGTCGTTCTTCAGGGTGATGGTCTTTTCGGACCGAGTTGTCCGGGTGTCGTGTTGGGCCCGGACCGGTGTGCCGAACAGCAGCACTCCCGCCAGCAACATGCAGATTTTCCGTGTCATAGATAATAGGTTGTTTCCCAGTGTTTTGAGTTTGGCTTTTCGGACTTCCCGCAACCGGAGCTCCCCGCCGCCGGCCGGGAGCGGTGCGGATTTTTTGTATAGTGGACAAATATAAATAAAAAAATTTACCCTCACAAACGCGGCGATTAAAAACTTTTTCGATCGAAAGCGTTTCGAAAGACCCTGTCCGAAGAGTTTCGGGGCCGCCCGCTTTCGGCCGGGGGCCTTTTTTAATCCCGTGGCCTGCTGGATATTACATTTTTATGACAATCCGATCCTGCGGCTGTCCCGCCGCAGATCTCCGGGGTGAATACTATCTTTTTGTAAGCCAATAAGATGCATTTGCCGTTTCCCGGCAAAGTCCGGAAGGAGCGCGGTGCCGGCAGCAAAAAAAATTATCAAAAATGATGGGTATAATAATTTTATTGCTATATTTGCTTTTGAAATAGTAAATACTTTTAACCGAAACGCCGGGTCGGCGAATCGAAATGAATCGGTGGTTTCGGTACGGAGAAGGCCGTATGGCCGTCCGCTCCGGAGTGAATCGGATCGACAGCATTACCAAACTATAAAACAACAATTTAAAAACTGCGCCTATGATCGAATAAACCGAATGAACCTGAACATGATGACTTCTTTTATCCAATCAATTATCGCATCCTCGGACAAAATCTGGAGAGGATGAAGCTATCTTGCAGGATCCGACGCTACCGGTGCGATGGCACGGTTTCGTACGGGTTGTGCAAATGTTTTTAAAGTAATATAAATGAGGAAATATGACAAGGATTATACAAAATTATCTTTGTAAGATGGTGCTCCGATCGCTCGTGCTGATGCTGGGGCTTATCACCATGGCTCCGGCACTCGCCCAGCAAGGGGGGGGGGAGATTCCTTCTGAAGGGTACCGTCCTGGATGAGACGAACAAGGGAATCCCGGGAGCATCCATCATCGTAAAGGGCAGCACGCGCGGTGTTACGACCGACGTGGACGGAACGTTCCAGTTCGAGGTGGCTGCCGCCGACGTGCTCCAGGTGTCGTACCTGGGATACGAAACGCAGGAGATTCCCGTGGGGGCTCAGACCAACATCACCGTGCAGCTCAAGCCGCAGGTGGCCGAGCTGGAGACCGTGACGGTCGTGGCCTACGGTAAGCAGCGCAAGGAGAGTATCATCGGTGCCATCAACACGATCGACACCGACGAGCTGCGCATCCAGTCGGGACAGCTCTCGACGAGTCTGGCCGGTAAGCTGGCCGGTGTTGTCGTGATGCAGCGTACGGGTGAGCCGGGTGCCGGCGCCGACTTCTGGATCCGCGGTGTGAACACCTTCGGTGCGAACAACAAGCCGCTGGTTCTGGTCGATGGTATCGAGCGTGAGATGGACCTCGTGGACGTGGACGACATCGCCACCTTCTCGATCCTGAAGGATGCAACGGCCACGGCCCTCTACGGTGTGCGCGGTGCCAACGGTATCGTGCTCATCACCACGAAGCGCGGTGCCGAGGGAACGCCGAAGATCAACGTCAAGGCCGAATTCGGTATGACGCAGCCGGTGAAGATTCCCGAGATGGCCAATGCCGAGCAGTGGATCGACTACTACAACGAGATCTCGACCTATGAGGGAGGTGCCGCTCCGATCAACGATTACCAGAAGCAGATGTACCTGAGCGGTGCCGATCCGGATCTCTATCCGAACGTGGACTGGATGGATACCATCTACAAGAATCTGGCGATGACCGGCCGCGTGAACCTGAGCGCCACGGGCGGTACGAAGAGCGTCCGCTACTATGTGGGCGGTTCGTACTATACCGAGGGCGGTATGTTCAACATGGCCGACAACAACAACTACGACGCGCAGATGAACTTCCAGCGCTTCAGTTTCCGTTCGAACGTCGATATCAACATCACCAAATCGACCGAGTTGAGCCTTTCGCTCTCGACGCAGTATACGAACAAGAACCAGCCGGGCGGTATGACCGACTTCTACGCCTACGCCATGCGTACGACGCCGATTTCGAACCCGACGATCTATTCGGACGGTACGCTCTGTATTCCTCCCGAGGGTGGTGGTGCCGTGAACCCCTACAACATGCTCAATTATCAGGGTTATTCGAAAATCAACCGGACGATGGCCAACTCGCTGATTTCGCTGACGCAGGACTTCTCGGACATAATCACCGAGGGTCTGAAGGCCAACGTGAAGTTCGCTTGGGATATCGACAGCAACAATACCGTAACGCGTCTTTATAACCCCAATGCCTACTGGGCCGACGGCCGCGACGAGCAGGGCAACCTGATCTACCGCCAGATCCAGACCGGATCGGGTTACATGAGCCTGAACTACGTCTATCCTTCGGGCTGGACGACGACCAACTTCGAGGCATCGGCCACCTATGACCGTCTCTTCGCCGACGACCACCGCGTAGGCGCGCTGTTCCTCTTCAGCATGCGCAGCAAGAATGCGCTGCGTCCGACCTCCTACCTGGAGTCGTGGCCCTATCGGAATATCGGTATCGCCGGCCGTGTAACCTACGCCTTCCGCGACAAGTACTTTGCCGAGTTCAACTTCGGTTACAACGGATCGGAGAACTTCGCCCCGGGCAAGCGCTTCGGTTTCTTCCCCTCGTACGCCCTGGGTTACATGATCAGCAACGAGCCGTGGTGGGAGCCGCTGCGCGACAAGATCAACGTGCTGAAGATCCGCGGATCGTACGGTACGATCGGTAACGACCAGATCGGTGGCGGCCGTCGTTTCGCCTACAACACGACGCTCAACACCTCGACCATCGGCTTCAACTTCGGTACGAACCAGCCGGCAGCCCATACGCCTCCCGTGAACGGTATTACGACGCAGGACCAGGGCAACATGAACGTAACGTGGGAGGAGGCCACGAAGGCCGACGTCGGTATCGAGCTGGGACTTTATGACATGATCCGCATCCAGGCCGACTACTTCTACGAGAAGCGTGAGGGTATCTTCATCCAGCGCGAGTCGCAGCCTTCGGTCGTAGGTACCCGCGTACAGCAGTGGGTGAACCTGGGCCGCATGCAGAACCAGGGCTTCGACATGTCGCTCGAGTTCGACAAGCAGATCAACAAGGACCTCTTCATTTCGGCGCGCGGTAACTTCACCTACAACCGCACGCGCAAGCTCTACGACGACAAACCGAGCCAGATATGGCCCTACCAGAACCTTGCCGGCTTTGCCAACAACCAGCAGTTCGGTCTGATCGCCGAAGGTCTGTTCGAATCGGAGGAGGATATCGCCAACTGGCCGAAGCAGGACTTCGGTACGGTCCGCGTGGGTGATATCAAGTACCGCGATATCAACGGCGACGGCGTGGTCAATACCTTCGACCAGGTGGCCATCGGCTACACGACGGTTCCGGAGATCAACTACGGTTTCGGTGTCAGCCTCGGCTGGAAGGGTCTCGACTTCTCGGTCTTCTTCTCGGGCGTAGGCCATGTAACGCGTATCATCGGCGGCTACAACCTCTACGGTATGGCCTCGAACTACATCCGTCAGGGACAGATCTTCGCCGATGTGGCCGAGAACCGCTGGAAGATCTCCGATCCCGACCCCAACGCCAAGTACCCGCGCATGTCCACGACGCGTATGGAGAACAACCTGCAGTCGTCCACTTACTGGCTGCGCGACATGAGCTTCCTGCGTCTGAAGAACGCCGAGATCGGCTATACGCTGCCGAAGGCCTGGACGAAGAAGGCCGGCCTCTCGACGGTCCGTGTCTATGTCCAGGGCATGAATCTGCTGACATTCAGTGATTTTGACTTGTGGGATCCCGAGCTTGAGGCAAGCTACGGTAACCAGTATCCGACGGTGCGTACCGTAACGGTCGGTCTTAACCTTAACTTCTAAAACTGTTGAAAAGTATGAAATACCTGAAAATATTGGCAATGTCGGTATTGGCGCTGGCTTTCTCGCTGACCTCCTGCGATTCGTACTTCGAGGTGGAGCTCGACGACCAGGCCAATCTGGACGATGTCTTCAGCCAGTCGAATACGGCGCACAACTACCTGCGGCATATCTATTCCTATATTCCCATCGAGGAGGAGATTATCGGCAGCCACGGTGCGTGGGGCACGGCCCGTTCCGACGAGAGTTCGTACTCCTTCTACCAGTGGGTCTATTACATCAATTACCGTACGGGCAACTATTCGAGCGCTACGCCGAACGGGCTGGCCAACTACGGTTTCTGGGATCGTTTCTACATTGCGATCAACCAGTGTACGATCTTCCTGAACAACATCGACAAGAATACGAAGGACTCTCCCGAGGAGATCGCGATGATGAAGGCCGAGGCCCGTTTCCTGCGTGCATACTACTATTTCTGCCTCTTCCGTCAGTACGGACCGGTCTTCCTGTGGTTCGACCAGACTCCCGACGAGGAGATTGATCCCGCGACGATCGACCGCCACACGGTAGACCAGAATATCGACTTCATCGAGAAGGAGCTTTGGGAGGTTGCCCAGATCCTGCCGACGGACATTACGGAGATCGGTCTCGATGCCACGACGTGGATGGGCCGTGCCACGAAGGGTGCCGCTTTGGCGCTGCGTTCGCGCGTGCTGCTCTATGCCGCCTCGCCGCTCTACAACGGTGCCGACATCTATAAGGGCCAGATGAAGAACCTCTACGGCGACTACCTCTTCCCGCAGCAGGAGGATCCCGAGAAATGGCAGAAGGCTGCCGACGCCGCCTACGAGGTGATCAAGATGAACAAGTACTCGCTCGTTCAGGACAACTCGGTGGTAGCCAACGGCACGACGATTACCGACGAGGATGCGAAGTTCCTCAACGCCATGCGTTCCTATCAGCTCGTATGGCAGAACAACGGCACCTGGTCGAACGAGACCATCTGGGGCTGGTGGTGGCGTACGTCGAACTCCTACACCAACGCCACGTCGGGTTACGACTACCTGGGTGGTGTCGGCGGTACGATGGTTCCGGCCCTTCCGCCCAACTTCGGTTTCTACGCCGCTTTCGGTGGTTCGGCTCCTTCGCTCAAGCTGATCGACACCTACGCCATGTGGGAGACGGGTCGTTATCCGGTCAAGGGCTACGAGGGCGAGAACGACATGTCGAAGCCCATCATCGACACCGAGTCGGGCTATGAGGCCGAGGGCTTTACGGACAACTACAAGCAGTATGTGGACCCGATCTATCCCGAGTGGCGCCCGACGATCAAGGCGCATAACTCCTGTGTCGGCCGCGAGCCGCGCTACTACGCCAACGTGGTGCCCAACGGCTTCTACTGGCCGCATCAGGCACAGAACAAGAAGTTCACCTGCTACAACAGCACCGAGGCTACCTCGCCCTACAGTGCTTCGGGCAACTGCATCCGCGTGGGCTACGCCTGGCGCCGTGCCTATCCGGCCGGCCTGTGGTTCGATTCGGGTACGACCTACGGTCCCGTTATCGGTCTGAAGTGGATTTACCCGGCCTTCCGTATGGCGGAGATCTACCTGAACTATGCCGAGGCCTGCAACGAGAAGCCGCAGCGTGATGCCGCCGCCGCTTGCGAGTACCTGAACAAGGTGCGCAACCGTGCCGGTCTGAACAACATCGAGGAGGCTTATCCGGGCATCGAGAACGACAAGGAGCTGCTCCGCTGGTGCATCCAGCGCGAACGCATGGTGGAGTTCACCTTCGAGGCACACCGCCACTACGACGCCTGCCGCTGGATGATCGCCAAGGAGGAGTATCCCGGTCCGTGGTATTCGCTGGCCTGCGATGCCAAGACCTACGAGGAGTCTTACGCACGCAAGACGGGTATCATCATCAATGCGCCCAACGTATTCCGCGACAAGGACTACCTCTGCCCGATCTACTCGGGAACGCTGGCCGAGATGACCAACATGACCCAGAACTTAGGATTCTAACCAAAACGCCTAAACGATTATGAAAATAAATATTTGGAAATTGTTGCTCGTCGCCATGGTGGTTCCGGCCGTCATGGGGGCCTGCAAGGACGACCGCAACAACTACATGGTGGACGACAGCATCTCGTATGTCGATTCCGACGGAACCTGGGAGGAGGCCAAGGGTTACTTCACCATCCCGGTTTACGATGAGAAGTATGTCTTCCCCGTAGTGAAGAACGGCAAGGGCCTCTCCTCGACGACGGTGCGTCTGGAGGCTTCGGAGAGCGCGCTGGCTGCCTACAACACGGCCAACGAGACGAACTATGTGGCTCTTCCCGAGAACTGCTATACGTTCGAGACCAAGCAGCTGAACTTCTCGAAGGACGAGATCCGCAAGTTCGCGACGATCACCTGGGACATGGCTTCCGTAGCAGCCCTTGATCCCGATACGGACTATGTGATTCCCGTGCAGCTGGTCTCCACGGCCAGTGATGTTCCCGTATCGGAGGATCGCGGCCTGATGCTGCTGAACCTGCAACTGGCCGATGTTTCGATGGCTCTGCTCGAGACGGGTGCGACCTCTTCGGTGGACGGCGCGTTCGTTTACAACGGCAATGTTTCGTTGAGTGTACCCGTATCGACGATGGACGTGGAGGTGAAGTATGCCATCGATACCGATCCGTCGCTGGTTGATGCCTACAATGCCGCCAACGGCACCTCGTTCGAGGCTCCCGCCGACGGTTTCGCTACGATGATGGCCGCCTCGTCGGTGATCAAGAGCGGTGAGACTTCGGCACCCTTCGGCTGCCAGCTCAACCTCGACAAGTTGCTGTCGAGCCTCGACAAACTCGACAACGGTATCCTGATTCCGGTGCGCATCACGTCGGCAACGACGGGTGTGAACGTTGCGACCGAGGTCGTATATATTCCGGTCAAGAACGGTGAGGTCAAGGGTCCGTGGGAGCTGCTCGAAGGCGAGGGAATCGGTTATGCCTATGACCCGAACCCGCCCGCATGGAGCGTGGCCGCCTATACCGGCTCGCGTCTGTTCGACGGATCGTTCACCGATGAGTGGATCCCCTTCTTCAACACGCCGAACGAGTTCCCGATGGTCTTCGTGGCAGACATGGGCGCCGCCCATATCTTCACCCTGTTCCGCATCAGCGACAGCTACAACTACCAGGGTGCCGCCCGCGACTACGAGATCTATGTAGCCGAGGAGTACAACGGCGACAATACCGACTGGACGCTCGTAGCCAGCGGCCTGCGTGACTACAGCTGGGTGAACTGCGGTACCGACAAGGCCGATCCGCGTCTGATCTACGACTATCCCATCCAGCATGTGGCTGCCGGACGTTACCTGAAGTTCGTCATCCTGAAGGTGGAGGAGGCCGGTTACGGCGCCGACGCCATGCGGATCGGGCAGTGCAAACTGGGCGACGTACAGGGGTTAGGTTTGTAATGTAATATATTGTAATTCGTTGAAAGATCCCGTTGTGGGGCCGCCAAGACCTTCACAACGGGATCTTTATGAAAAGGAAAATTGGACAGGACAATGATTCGCATTCTTTCGAAATTCATCCATGTGGCTCTGGTTGCCGCGGCGCTCGCCGCGTTCGGTTGCCGGGGCGGCAGGGGTTCCTCCGACGGGACCGTGCGGCGTTACGACTGGGAACGCAGCCGCACGGAGCTGCTGACGGCCACGGATGTCGTGCTGTGCTATGGCGGCAGCCACCACCGTACGCCCTACCTGTGGGACGGGGAGCGCCTGGCGCCCTATGTAACCTGTGTGGACTCGGCGGGCCGCGAGCAGTGGCTCTTCGACGGCTTCATCTTCCTGGAGTTTGTCGATGCGGCGCGTCCCGACGGGGCGACCTGGGCCTTCGAGACGGGCAATCCGAACGCCCCGGCTGCCGGCCGGGCGCAGTGGGAGGAGCTGCTCGACTACTGGTTTGCCGCCGGCAACGGCTTCGAGGCCCTCGACCGCACGGTCGAAGCCGCCGCGGCGCGCATCGGCGAGCCGCCCGCAAAGCGGCGCGTCATCATGATGCTTCCCGACCCGGTGATCTACCGCAACTACGCCGACACGACCTCCGCAACCGACTACTGGGGCGAGGTGGAGGGCCGCCGGCTCGACTTCCGCTCGACGGACGACCGCCTGGCGGCCTGCCGGTGGTTCATCGACCGGGTGCGCGAGCGCTTTGCCGCGGGCCGTTTCCGCCACATCGAGCTGGCGGGATTCTACTGGATCCGCGAGATCGTTACGCGCCCCTGCGACACCGAATACAGCTACCACCTGACGCGTTCCGACCTGCTCGTGCCGCGCATCGCCGACTACCTCCATGCGCTGGGCTATTCGTGGAACTGGATCCCCTACTACGGCTCGCGCGGCTACGACGTCTGGCCCGAGTGGGGCTTCGACCAGGTGTGGCTGCAGCCCAACCACTACTGGAAGGCCGAGCGCGACATGGAGTCGGTCTGCCGGCAGATCGACACGCTGGGCGTGGGCATGGAGCTGGAGTTCGAGCCCACGCTGCTCGCCGCCCGCGAGGGGAGCGCGGCCTTCCGCGAGCGCTTCCGCAACTACCTGCGCTACGCCCGCGAGAAGGGGATCTACGGCACGCGGCCCTTCGCCTGCTACCACGGCACGAACGGCTTCTACGACCTGGCCACCTCGACCGACGCCGAGGACCGTGCGCTCTACGGCGAGCTGCGCGACTTCATCCTCGGAAATCCGCTGCGCGACGCAGTAAAAACCGAAAAATAACGTTTGTATAATTAAGAACCACCGAAGAAACCGACCGAAAACGACATGTCGAGAAAACTCCTTTTCACCGCGCTGCTGGCGGCCGTTGCGTTGTCCGTGCTTCCCGTTTCGGGAAAGTCGCCCAAACGCTACGCGTGGGAGCGCAGCCGCACCGGGCGGCTGATCCCCACGGACGCCGTGCTCTGCTACGGCCAGAGCCACCACCGCAAGCCCTACGCCTGGGACGAGGCGCATTTCGAACCTTACGTTACCTATGTCGATACGACGGGCCGCGAGCAGTGGCTCTTCGACGGCTTCATCTTCCTCGAATCGCAGGACATGGACCGTCCCGACAAGCGCAACTACACCTACATGACCGGCGTACTGCGCGACCGGGGCCTCTCGGCCGGGCGGGCGCAGTGGGAGAATCTGCTCGACTACTGGTTCGACGGGGAGCGGAACCTTGCGGCGCTCGACCGCGCGGTGCATGCGGCCGTGAAGCGCCTGGGAAAACCCGCCACGAAGCGGCGCGTCGTTGTGATGATCCCCGACCCGATCATCTACCACCACTGGATCGACTCGATGACCTCGACGACCTATTGGGGCGAGTTGGAGGGTCGGCGTCTGGATTTCCGCAGGACGGAGGACCGTTTCGAGGCCTGCCGGTGGTTTATCGACCAGGTGCGCGAGCGTTTCGACCGCGCGGGGTACCGGCATCTTGAGCTGGCGGGTTTCTACTGGCTGCGTGAGAACATCGCCCAGCCCCAGGACACGGAGTACAGCTACTACCTGACGCGTTCGGACGTGCTGCTGCCGCTGATCGCCGACTACCTCCACGGGCTGAACTACACCTTCAACTGGATCCCCTTCTACGACGCCCGGGGCTATGAGGATTGGCCGAAGTTCGGCTTCGACAAGGTTTACCTGCAGCTCAACCACTACTGGAAACCCGAGAACGACGTCGATACGGCCTGCCGGCGGATCCTGGAGTTCGGCACGAGCATCGAGTTCGAGTTCGAATCCTCGATTCTCAACGCCCGCGAGGGGAGCGGCGCCTACCGCGAGCGCTTCCGCGACTACATGCGGGGAGCGCGCCGGTACGGCATCTACGGCACGCAGCCGCTGGCCTACTACCAGGGCTACATGTCGCTCTACGACCTGTGGGTCTCGGAGGATCCCGTCGACCGGGCCTTCTTCCACGAATTCTGCCGCTTTGTGGTGAACAACCCGCTGCGGGAGGAGAACCGTCCATAAAAAACCGAACAAAACCCGAAAAACGAATATGATACGCTGGATCATCACGCCGCTGCTGTGCCTGCTCACGCTGGCCTGCTGCGGCAACGGAAACGATACGGGCGGCACGTCGCGCCGTCCCGCCCTGGAGATGAAGATCGCCTCGACGGGCGGCAACCACATCACGCTCGACATACAGTGGCTCAACGCCTCCTATGCGAAGGTGCTGTGCCTTCCGACGAAGGAGGCGCAGGGGATCTCCGTCGAGACGGTGCTCGGGCAGGGTACGCAGTACGCCGACCACCGGGTAACGATCGAGGGCCTCGAGCCGATGATTCCCTACACGGTCTTCGCCACGGTCTGCGACGAACAGGGCCGCCACAGCGCCCTGCAGAGCCTGCAGTTCACGACGACCTACTCCGACCCGGTGCCCTACGCCTGGGAGAGCGCCCGCGACGGCATCCTCTCCTACACGGACATGGTGCTCTGCTACGGCGGCAGCCACCACCGCACGCCCTACCTCTGGGAGGCGGACCGTTTTGCGCCGCTGGTGAGCTACACCGACGAGACGGGCCGCGAGCACTGGCTCTTCGACAGCTTCCTTTTCCTCGAGTCGCAGGATACGGATGTTCCCGGACGGGTCGATTACACCTACATGATCGGCGTGCTGCGCGATACGGGCTACTCGGCCGACCGCGAGCAGTGGAACTACCTGATCGACTACTGGTTCGGTGCCGACAGCGGCGTCAATGCCCTCGAAGAGGCCGTTGCCGCAGCTGCCAAACGGCTGGGTACGCCCCCCTCGAAGCGCAAGGTGGTGATGGTGCTTCCCGACCCGATCTACTTCCTGCAGTACGGCGACACCTCCTCGACGACGGTCTACTGGGGCGAGGTGAACGGCAAGCAGCTCGACTTCTCGAACTACGAGGACCGCATCACGGCCTACAAGTGGTATATCGACCAGGTGCGCGCGCGTTTCGATGCGGCCGGCTACCGGTACATCGAGCTGGCGGGCTTCTACATCCTCTCGGAGGAGCTGGCCGCGGATCCCGGCGACTTCAACTACAAGTACAAGGAGGCCGACAAGATCATCCCGCGCGTGGCGGAGTACCTGCATGCGCTCAATGAGTCGCTCAACTGGGTCCCCTACAACCGGGCTACGGGTTACAACCGCTGGAAGTCGCTCGGCATCGACTATGCCTACATGCAGCCCAACTACTACTGGGAGGCCGACAAGCGGCCGCTGTCGCAGTTCTTCGCCGATGTCAAGGCGGCGGATCTGGCCATGGAGTTCGAGTTCGAGCACACGGTGCTTGAATCGCAGGCCGGGAGCGACGTCTACCGCAAGCGCTTCCGCGAATACATGCAGGGCGCCATTTCGAGCGGGGTCTACGGCTCGCAGCCGCTGGCCTACTACCACGGTACGAACGCCTTGGTGCTGCTCTCGCAGTCGCAGAGCGCCGTGGACCGCGAGCTCTACCACGAGTTCTGCCAGTTTGTGCTGAACAACCCCCTGCGGGCCGAAAACACCGGTAAATAAACCTGAAAACCATGAAGATGATACGTTGGATCATAGCGCCGCTCTGCTGCCTGCTCTCGCTGGTCTGCTGCGGCAGCGGCAGCGGTTCGGACGCGGGGCTTCGGCCGGCGCTCGATCTGAAGATTTACTCCTGGAACGGGACCTATGCGACCTTCGAGGCGAAGACGCTCAACGCCACCCATGTGCGGGCGCTGTGCCTTGCGGCCGACGCCGCGGCCCCGACGGCCGCCGAGGTGTGTGAGCGGGGCACCCGGTACACCGGGGAGACCTTCACCGTCGAGGGCCTCGAGCCGATGACCTCCTATGTGCTCTACGCCGTGGCCTGCGACGATGCGGGCGCCTGCGGCAGCGTGCAGCAGGTGAGCTTCACGACCGAGTACGCCGATCCGCAGCCCTATGCCTGGGAGAGCGCCCGGGAGGGCATCCTCTCCTATACGGACCTGGTGCTCTGCTACGGCGGCAGCACCCACCGCAAGCCCTTTGCGTGGACGGCCGAGCGCTTTGCGCCGATGGTGAGCTATACGGATGCCTCGGGCAAGGAGCAGTGGCTCTTCGACGGCTTCCTCTGCATCGAGTTCCGCATGGGCAGCTACTCGATCAACCTCGGGCAGCATCTCGATTCGGGCACGCGCAAGCAGTGGGAGGAGCTGCTCGACTACTGGTTCGGGAGCCCTGCAACGGGTGTCGGCGCGTTGGAGACGGCCGTTGCCACGGCTGCGGAGCGCCTGGGGACCCCTTCGGAGAAGCGCAAGGTGGTGATGGTCATGCCCGACCCGATCATCTACGAATACTACGACGGCACGAAGCCCTCGACGACCTACTGGGGCGAGGTGAACGGCCGCGAGATGGATTTCTCGAAGGCCGCCGACCGCATCACGGCCTACAAGTGGTACATCAACGAGGTGCGCCGCCATTTCGACGAGGCCGGCTACAAATATGTCGAGCTGGCGGGCTTCTACATCGTTTCGGAGGACCTCGCCACGCCGGGCGACGGCTGGAATCCGGAGCTCAAGCGCTGGGAGGAGGTGATCCCCTCGGTGGCGGAGTACCTGCATGCGCTCAACGAGTCGCTGGCCTGGATCCCCTACAACCGTGCCGCGGGTTACAAGCGCTGGGAGGAGATGGGCATCGACTACGCCTACATGCAGCCCAACATCTTCTGGGGAACCCACAAGGACTACACCTGGTCGCGCTTCTTCTCGGACATCAAGGCCAACGACCTGGCCATGGAGCTGGAGTTCGACGATGCGGTGCTCGAGAAGACCTCGGGTTGCGAGGCCTACCGCACGCGGCTGCGCGAATACATGTCGGGGGCCCGGAGCAACGGCATCTACGGCACGCGTCCGCTGGCCTACTACCAGGGTCAGGACACCTTCTACAACCTGGCGACGTCCGCCGCCGCCGGCGACCGGGCGATCTTCGACGAGCTGTGCCAGTTCGTGCTGAACAATCCATTACGCAAACAATAGTCTAACTAACACCGAATCATGAAAACCTTGAAAATTCTCGGATTCACCTCGCTGCTGGCGGCCGGACTGGCCTTCGGCAGCCCCGCTGCGGCACAGTCGTACCAGACGGCGGACGACGTGCAGGACCTCGCGCTGATCTACCAGGGCGGTTCGCACCGCATGGACTGGACCGTGGACGAATTCCGTCCCTATGTCGTGCACGAGTTCACGGACGGCACGAAGGACTGGCTCTTCGACGGCTTCCTCTTCCTGGAGTTCAAGAACGGCTCGGGCCGCCACTACACGGTGGGCTACGAGAAGCTCAACGCCCGCAAGGGCGAGTGGGCGTGGCTGCTGGACCGCATCTTCGAAGAGGGCAAGTCGCTCTCGGCGCTCGACGCCTGCATCACCGAACAGATTGCCGAGCTGGGCAAGCCGGGATTCAAGCACCAGATCGTGCTGGGTCTCCCGGAGGCGATCCTCGACCAGAAGGACTGGGGCGAGCTGGACGGCCGCACGCTGGATTTCTCGAAGGAGGAGGACCAGCTGGCCGCCACGCGCTGGTACATCGACGAGCTGATGAAGCGCTTCAAGGCTGCGAAATACAAGAACCTCGAGCTTTCGGGCTTCTACTGGGTCGCCGAGACGAACAACTACTGCGGACAGCTCACGGTGCCCATCAGCGAGTACATCCACTCGCTGGGCAAGCTCTTCTACTGGATTCCCTACTGGCAGTCGAAAGGTGCCGAGGACTGGAAGGCGCTGGGCTTCGACGTGGCTTACCAGCAGCCCAACCATTTCTTCAACCACTCGATTCCCGACAGCCGGTTGGACGATGCCTGCGCCTTTGCGCGCGAGCACGGCATGGCCATGGAGTTCGAGTTCGACGAGAAGGCCACGGCCGACCGTGAGAACAGCTCCCATGCCCGCATGAAGGCCTATATCGACCACTTCGAGAAGAACGACGTCTTCAACTCCTCGGCGCTGGCCTACTACTGCGGCAACCGCGGCGTGCTGACGCTCCACGAGTCGAAGAATCCCGCGGACCACGCCCTGATGGACCGTCTGGCGCGCCTGATCCAGATGCGCCGCTACATGAAGTACGGCCTGCCGTTCAAGAGCGAGACGAAGGTGGTGGCCCACCGCGGCTTCTGGCGCACGGAGGGTTCGGACCAGAACTCGGTCGCCTCGCTGCTCAAGGCCGACGAGCTGGGTGCCTGGGGTGCCGAGTTCGACGTATGGCGTGCTTCGGACGGCGTGCTGGTGCTCAACCACGATGGTGTGCATGACGGCCACAACGTGCAGACGACCCCCTCGACGGTGCTGACGACGCTCCGTCTGGCCAACGGCGAGACGATGCCGACGCTCGACGAATACCTCGCCGCGGCGAAGCGGACGAAGATCCACTTGGTGCTGGAGCTCAAGCCCCACGCCACGCCGGAGGCCGAGACGGCTGCCGCCGAGGCTGCGGTGAAGGCCGTCGAGGCGGCGAAGCTCTCGAAGCGCGTAACCTACATCACCTTTTCGCGCCATGCCATGGAGGAGCTGATCCGCCTGGCGCCGAAGAACGACGTGCTCTACCTGGGCGGCGACATCTCGCCCGAGGAACTCGAGAAACTCGGGGCTGTCGGCGGCGACTACAACCACGGCGTCTACCTCAAGCACCCCGAGTGGCTGGAGTACATGAAGCAGCACGGCATGATCTCGAACGTCTGGACCGTGAACCACCCCGTGGACATGATCTGGGCGATGCGCCAGAAGATCGACTTCCTGACCACGGACCGTCCCGACCTCTTCCTGCAGCTCCAGGGCAAGTAATCCGTCCGGAAAACCTTTTTCGAAGCGATGCTCCCGTCCGCGCGGCGGGGCGTCGCTTTGTCCCGTAAAATGACCGAAATATGAAAATCAGATTGTTTCTTTCGTGCCTGGCCCTCTTCGGCTGCCTCGTGTCGGCCACGGCCTGCGGCAAGGACGACGGATCGGGGACCGATGCCCCCACACCTCCCACGCCTCCCGAGATTCCCGGGTCGGGCGACATGCGCGTACGCCTTGCGGGCGAAAACCTCTACATCACGGCCAAGCTCGATGCCGGCCACGACATCGTCTACTGGTTCAAGAGCTGCCTGTTCAACCAGCTCTACACCTTCTACCGCGTCGGCCTGATCGACAATAAGGAGGAGGCGGTTTCCGACCCCCTGAAGGAGCCGACGACGGTGCTCAACCTCGCCTACAGCGACAATATCGGGCCCTTTGCCGTCTCGGGCAACGGCTGGTGCGGCGCGAACCACAGCTACAAGGAGGGCGGTACGGTCCGCACGGCGGCCACCGAGCGCTATTCGATTGCCGTGAACGGCGTGCAGCCCACCTCCGGCGTGCTCATGAAGGCCGATTCGGTTACGGTCGATGTGGTGAACGTCATCTACGACCCTTCGCGTCCGCTCGAAGGCGGTGCGCTGGTCGATCCGCTGTGCCGCGAGACGGTGCACTACCGCATCCAGGGCGGCAATATCGAGGTGCAGGTTTCGCACGCCTTCTGCCCGGTCGTGCCCGTTACGGTCGATCGTTACTACGGCATGCAGTCGATGTTCGAAGGGGAGACGCACACCTTCACCTCGGCGGGCGCCTATACGGACTGGACGCCGCAGGCCGGTGTTTCGCGCTTCAAGAAGGGCGACTACCCCGACTTCCGACGCTATGTCGAGAAGAACGCCAAGGCCTACCAGTCGGCCTACCTGCTCCGTGAGGGGCTGGGCGACCATGCGATGGTGAGCGACGGCGGCGACGTGTTCATCGGCAACTCCTCGAACAAGACCTACCACTGGCTCATTGCGTCGAAGCGCTTCTCGAACGGCGACAAGACCTCGTGGCGGGGTGTCTACACCTGGTTTACGGAGGCGCTGGCCGACGATGACGACCTGCTCTGCTACGAGGGAATGGTCGGCGGGCGCCGTGCGCTGTTCATCGACGCCAAGCAGGCCTGCTCGCGGACGATCGAACTGCCCGAGGGGTATGACACCGCGGCATTCGATGTCTCGGATGCCAGCGGCTCGCTGCAGGTCGCCGCGGAGGGCGAGCGCGCCCTGAAGATCACCTCGACGGGTGTCGGCGGCCGCGTGCTGCTCTTCGGCGAGGCGCAGTAGGGCTCCGGCTGCGATGCGTATGAAAGAGGAGGCGGTCCCCGTTGGGATCGCCTCCTCTTCGTTTTGGGTGTTTTCGGCTCTTTTCAGGGCCTTTCGCCGTGTCAGCGGAGCTGCTCCGCGAAGGGCATCTCCCAACCCGTGAGCGTGGCGATATAGGGCATTATGGCCGCCGCCATCTTGCGCTGGCCGCCGAGTGCCGGGTGGTATCCGGCGCCGAGGTCGCTGTCGTTGTTGTGGATCGCGGCGGTGTGCGGCACGACGTGCAGCTTCGCATCGCCCCGCTCGGCGATGATCCTCCGCAGGTAGTCGTAGTAGGCGTCGCTCTGCTGCGGCACGACGTAGAGGATCGGCACCTCGGGGCCGTAGCCGCTGCGCAGCCGCTCGTACATTGCGCCGAACGACGAGCGGAACTCCTCCTCGGAGGGCGTTCCGGTGCTGAAGTCGTTCGTGCCGAGCTTGATGACCACGATGTCGGGGCGGTAGCGCGAGAAATCCCACGCGGGAGCCTCCTCCATGTCGAAGGTGCGTGCGATGCGCTCGCGCATGGTAACCTCCGAACGCTCCTCGCGGATGCCCCAGTTGCGGACGACACCCTGCCCCGAGTGGGCGATGAGCGTATAGTCGGCATCGAACCAGCGTGCGAGCAGGCAGCCCCACGCCAGGTCGCAGTTCTCGGTCTCGGGAGTGAAGGGCTCGGTGATGCTTTGCCCCTCGGTGCCGTAGCCGCAGGTGTGCGAGTCGCCGATGAATTCGATCAGGCGCTTGCGGGCTGCCGGGGGCGGCAGCAGGCGTCCGTCGGTCGAGACGCCGTAGAGGGTCGTGCGGCCCTGTTCGGCTTCGGTGCGCTTCTGCACCAGCACGGTGTGCTCGCCGGCGGGAAGCCCCTCGGCCAGCACGATCTCGCGGCACGGCCCTTCGGTCGTCGCCTTGCCGGAAAGGCGTCCGTCCACGAAGACGTTGTAGTAGTTGCGGTGGGTGTCCGCGGCGTGCATCGTGCAGCGCGTTCCCTCGAAGCGGAACGTGAAGTGCGAGCCGCTCCAGTCGAACGCGAGGCTGCCGTCGTCGCCCTCGAGGGCACGGCCCGTGAAGCGCACGGCTTCGGTGGCCGTTGCCTGGGGTGCCGGGGTGTCGTTGCCGGCGGCGCCGGCGGCTGCCGGGACCGCGAAGAGGATCAGCAGGAGAATGAGGTGTCGCATGGCCGTCTATTTCATGTAGGGACGGATCTGTTCGATCCAGATGCGGTATCCGTCGGCCTTGAGGTGCACGCCGTCGAAGGTCATCTCCTCGGGGAGGATGCCGTCGCGCTGGATGGCGCTCCAGATGTCGATGAAGACCAGACCGCGGCGTGCGGCCATCTCGCGCAGACACTTGTTGAACGAGACGATGCGGGCGTTCTTGCCGCCGAACTGCTTTTCATTCATCGACTCGTTGAGCGGCAGCAGGCTCTGGACATAGACCTTCGTACGGGGGCTGCGGCGGGCGATGATGTCGAGCAGGCGTTCGTACTGCTCGAGGAGTTTCGCGTCGGAGATCTTCGAGAAGATCAGGTCGTTGGCGCCGCCCATGATGAAGATCGCGCGGGGCTCTCCCCCGACGATCGGGTCGATGCGGTGGATCATGCCCGAGAGGCAGTCGCCGCCGATGCCGCGGTTGAGCACGCGCTCCTTCTGGAAGTACTCGGACCAGTAGCCCCGTTCGGTGAGGCTGTTGCCGAGCATGACGATGTTGCGCGGCGTTACGGGCACCAGCTCCTCGACGTTGCGTTTCTGCGGGTAGTAGGTTTTGTTTACCGTGAGCGTGTCGGGCTGTGCCGCGACGCTCGTGGCGAAGGCCGCGGCGAAGAGCAGCAGAATGGTTTTTTTCATGGCATTACAGGTTTATCAGGTTTCCTTCGAAGTCGATGTCGCGGTCGAACGGATGGAGGGCCTCCTCGACCATGCGGGCCGTCTCGCGGCGCGTGAGCGGGCGGTCGCCGTCGGCGGGGGTGTCTGCCGCACCTCCGGCGCGGCGGAGCAGCGCGGCGGCTGCGGCGGCCGTGAGGGGCTTGTCGCTCTCCTCGACGTCGATCTGCGGGGCGTAGTCCTTAAGGCCGCGGGTGAACTCACCCACGGTGATCCCCTCCTCGGGATAGAACCACGAGCGGTTGGCCCAGTGGAAGGGCTCGCCCGTCAGGCGCAGGATGCCCGTTGCGGCGATGCGCTGCAGCAGCTCGAAGTCGGGGTCGTCGGGCCGCACGTCGTAGGTCGGTGCGATGTAGGCCTTCTGTCCGAGCAGGGCGCGCTGGAGCGTGCGCACGGGCACCTCGCGGGGCGTGCAGCCCGCCTTGACGGCCAGTGCGGCCAGCGTGCCGGCGGCCTGCCCGGTGAGCAGCACGACGGGCTGCAGGCGCGTCGAGCCGTTGATGAGGTTCGAGACCGAGATGGCCTTGTCGGCGACGAGCAGCTGCTCCGTCGCGGCGGGGATCATCACGCCGGCGGGGATGCTGAACGACGGCACGGGCGGGAAGGGGATCTTCTCCAGGCCGCCCGGGTAGCAGGCGTGGTGGTGATCGACCGGATAGTCGCCCACCGAGACGCCCGTGCGGTAGAGGGCCGTCGGACGGTCGTAGCGTGCCGCCACGTCGTCGAGCGTCAGCCGCACGACGCCGTCCAGCCGCCGTCCCTCGCGGTGGTAGGGCAGGTAGGCCAGGCCGTCTTCGGTGGCGAACTCGTCGTCGGCGATGCCGAGGTTGCGGAAGCCCAGCTCATGCTGGATGTAGTAGACGAAGCGCAGGGTCTTCTCGCGCGCCGGGCGCAGCGCCTCGATGCGCTCCTCCCAGGGCAGCTCGACGACATTCAGGTAGCAGTCGTTGCCCTTCGTCGGCCAGTTGATCATGTACTTTCCGCCCGGCAGGCGTCCGTAGCGGAGCATGTATTCGGGGGTCATCGTCCGCTCGCCGCTGCCGCAGCACCCCTCGAACTCCGCGGGGTCGTACCCCTCGGGACGGGGAATCGTGCGGTCGGCGCCCTCGCCGTAATCCTTGAGAACGGCCACGACCGTGAGGTCCTGCACGATGTCGTTGGCCTCTTCGGGTGCAATCGCCTCCCCCGTCAGCGCGCGGGCGTCCATGCCCACGCGGTAGGGCGTGCCGCTCATCGGCAGCGCCTCGCCGAGGTCCGTGGCGTCGATCGTCGTGCGGGCTTCGACCTCGAGGCGGTGTCCCCGCTCGTCGAGGAAGCTGGCGCCCGTTACCGTGCGCTCCTTCATGCAGACCGCCTCGAGGCGGTAGCCGTGGATCACCTCAAGGGTGGGCTCCGCGGCGGCCATCGCCTTGAAGATGCTGTCGGCGACATGGGGTTCGAACTGCGTAACGCTCACCCATCCCGTCGCCAGGGCGCGGGCGCCTCCGTAGTGGCGGCGCAGCGCCTCGCGGAACTCGTTCCAGAGGCCCGACGGGAGCTGGTCGTTGCCGTCGATGGCCGAGACGCCCTGTGCCGTGAGCATGCCGCCGAGCATGGGCGTGGGTTCGACGACGAGGGTACGGACCCCCTGGCGGGCTGCGGCGATGGCCGCCGACGTTCCGGAGGTCGTGCCGCCGATGATCAGCACGTCCACCGTGCGGCGGGTCGTGGTGCTGCAGGCCGTCGATCCTAAAATTGCGGCACCCGCAAGGAGTGCCGCAATGAAGTTTCCGATAGGTTTCATGATCGCTTCGAATGGTGTTTTACTTGCACTCCTCGAGGATCTTCCACAGCTGGTAGAGGCCGCGCGGAACGTGGAAGCAGCCCTTCCACTTGCCGCCCTTGAGGGGCAGCAGCACCTCGCCGCGGCGGTTCAGGTAGCCGAACCACTCGGGGTACTCCGCATCCTTGAAGTGGGTCCACATGTAGTCGTGGAGCTTCTCGAACCAGGCCAGGCACTCCTTGTTTCCGGTGAGCTGGTAGCCCTTGAGCATGGCGATGGCCGACTCGATGTGCACCCACCAGAGCTTCTGGTCCCACTCGAGCTGCTGCTGGGGATGTCCCAGACGGTCCATGAAGTAGAAGATGCCGCCGTACTGCTTGTCCCAGCCGTACTCGATGGTCGCGAGGGCGATCTTCACGGCCTGGTCGATCAGTTCGGGACGGTTCAGGCGCTTGCCCAGGTCCATGATGAACCACATGGCCTCGAGCGAGTGTCCGGGGTTGATCGTGCGTCCCTCGAAGCAGTCGATGAGCGAGTTGTCCGTCGCCGAGAGGTTCTCGACGATCAACCCGAGGTCCTTCTGGTAGAAGACCTCCATCACTTCGTGGAGGCAGACCTCGATGGTCTGGTCGATGAGTTTCGGGTCGATCAGCTGCTCGATCTCGAGGGCGAGGTTGCAGAGGATCATCGGCAGGGCGAAGTCCTTCATCGGGCGCGTGCCGGCATGGGCCTTGGTCCACTTGCCCTTGGGGTTCGAGCGTTTCTCGAGGATGCGGTCGAAGGTCTTCTTGGCGATCTGCGCATACTCGTCGTTGCCCGAAGCGATGGCCAGCTGTGCGAAGGCCATCGTGGCGAAGGTGTAGGAGAAGATGTTGTAGGGGTCGATGATAGGCTTGCCCTCGCGCGTGAGCGAGAAGTACCAGTTGTAGTCGCCGTCATGGCCGTACTTCTTGAGGAACTCGCCGCCCTGGATGGCGCAGTCGAGCCACTCCTGGCGCTTCTCGACCTTGTTGTAGAGCATCGCGAAGAGCCATACCTCGCGGCCCTGGAGCCAGATGAATTTGTCGGTGTCGTAGACGCTGCCGTCGCGGTCGAGGCAGCTGAAGTATCCGCCGAACTCCTTGTCCTGCGAGTGTTCGAGCCAGAAAGGCAGTACGCTGTCCAGCAGTTCGGTCTTGTACTGATTGGCTAATTTCTGAAAGTCCATTGTCTATATTGGAGTTAAGGGGTTATTTGTCGAATTTCTGCCAGTAGCGTTCGATCTCCTCGAGCGAGCGTCCGGTGGTTTCGGGCACGGCGCGCCACATGATCAGGATGTAGGGGATGCACATGGCGGCGAAGAGGAAGAAGGTTCCGGCCGGGGTGAGCGTCTCGAGCATCCAGGGGGTGAGCTGGCCGATCAGGTAGGTTCCGATCCAGAGCGAGAATCCGGCGATCGACATGGCCAGTCCGCGGATGCGCGTGGGATACATCTCCGAGAGGAGGACGAAGATTACGGCGCTGATCGAGATGGCGCAGCAGAAGACATACGCGAGGAAGAAGACCAGCAGGAAGGTCGAGGAGAGTCCCCAGGCCGCTCCGGCGAGGAAATAGGTTCCGATGCAGAGCAGCGAGAGGATCATGCCCGAGACGCCCCAGTATACGAGCTGCTTGCGGCCCACGCGGTCGATGATTACCAGGGCGATGACCGTAGTGAGCATGTTCACCGCGCCGACGAGCACCTGCGAGAAGAGCGAGTCGCCGCTCGAGAGTCCGGCATCCTCGAAGATCGTGGGTCCGTAGTAGAGCACGGCGTTCACGCCCATGAACTGGCCGAGCATGGCGATCGAGACGCCGATGAGCAGTGCGCGGCGCATGCCGGGCGAGGTGAGCGAGCGCCATTCGGACTTGGGCGCGGCCTTTTCGGCGTCGCGGATCGTCGCGATCTCGCCGTCGGCGGCCTCCGACGAGCGGTAGATGTGCTCCAGCACGGCGTGTGCACGCTCGGTGCGGTTGCGGAGGATGAGCCAGCGGGGGCTTTCGGGGATGAAGAAGATGACGATGAAGAAGAGCAGGGCGGGCAGGGCGTTGCTGCCGAGCATGCCGCGCCACATCTCATCGACCATGATCCAGTGGAGCCACGGGGTGTCGTAGACGGCCGTTTCGGCAGAGCGGAGGATCTGGAAGTTCACCAGATAGGCCGCGAGGAAGCCGATGGTGATGGCCAGCTGGTAGAGCGATACGAGCGTTCCGCGCCAGCGGGCCACGGCGACCTCGGAGATGTACATCGGCGAGACGATCGAGACGACGCCGATGCCGATTCCGCCGATGATGCGGTAGATGACCAGTTCGGTGAAACTCTGGCTGATGGCGCAGCCGATTCCCGAGGCGGTGAAGAGGATGGCGGCGACGAGCATCGTGAGCTTGCGGCCGAAGCGGTCGCTGAGGATGCCGGCGACGGCGACGCCGAGGATCGAGCCCACGAGGGCGCAGCCGACGAACCAGCCGACCTGCATGGCGTTGAGCGAGAACTGGACCTCGACGCTGGAGATGGTTCCCGAGATGACGGCCGTGTCGTATCCGAAGAGGATGCCGCCGATGGCGGCGACGGTCGAGAGGAAGACGACGTAGCCGGTGTTGGTACGATTTTCCATGTTATCGGTTTAGCGGATGTTGAAATATTCCTTGTAACGGTCGTAGAGGTGCCCGGCCTGCAGGTAGGCCGACTGGGGGCTCATGAAGTGCGAGAACTCGAAGGTGATGGCCTTGTCGTACCCGGCGCGCTTGGCGGCCTCGAGCTTCATGCGCAGCTTGTCGAACTTGATGGGCAGGAAGCGGATGGGCATGTCGCGGTCGAACGACTCGGCGTTCGTCCAGCACTTCATGCCGTACTTGTCGGCGAGCTTCTTGTTCACCGTGAAGAAGGCGTCGAGCTCGTCGTAGTCGATGTGCCCGTCCTGGAAGGCGCAGGCATCGACGACGTCGTGGATGCCGTTGAAGATCTCGTCCCACTCGCGCTCGTGCTGCTCGACCGAGACGGCCTGCTCCTTGGTGAGCTTGCTGCCGCTGGCCATGACGGCCTTCTTGCCGTCGATCCACGGGGAGATGAAGGTGGGCAGGCCGCCCGAAACATCCTTGCACTGCTTGCCCATCGTGTGGAAGGCGCTGATGGCGCCCTTCGTGGCGCGGCTGATCTCGCCGCTGATGTACCATCCGCCGAAGCTCTTGTACTTGTTGCCGTAAAGGTTCCACACCTCGTCGATGACGTATTTGTTGTGTTCGACCTCATAGGACATGTCGCCCGTATCCCAATAGCGGCCCGAGTCGTAGAGTCCGAAGTAGAACTTCATGCCGTGCTTCTCGGCCAGGCGCAGGAAGAGGTCCACGAGGTCCATCGAGGGCATGTAGCACCCCTGCTTGAGCAGGTAGGGCGAGGGGTAGGTGATGAACTTGCGGTATCCCGAGCGGATCATGATGACCGTGTCGATGCCGATGGCCTTCATGTGGCGGAAATCCTGGTCCCACTCCTTGGGGCCCCAGTTCTGGTGGGGGATGTCGTGGGAGATTTCGTCGAGGAAGGTGCCCGTGATGCGCAGTCCGGCCTCCTTGGGAACGATCAGACCGCTCTCCGAGTCGGCTCCAAAAAGCTGTGAATGAGCGGGTTCGGCTTTCGATGCCGCCTTGATGATTTCGGGAGCGACGATTGCGGAGGTCGCGGCGACGGCTACTTTTTTAAGAAAATTTCTTCGGCTGGAAGGTTTCATGTGAAATGGTATTTCGGGGATAGTCCGGTTTAGTAGTCAAATTTGTGCATATACACTGCAAATATAATAAATATATTTACGATGAAACATTTTTTCGGCATTATTTTATATAATGAAATTTTTTTATTATCTGATATTTAGGTGATGACGCACGAAAAACGCCGGTCCCCGGAAAAAGGGGGCCGGCGTGCGGCGGCATGTCGGTGCGGGATCAGAAGGAGATACCCACGCGGATGCCGAAATTCTGGCAGTTGTCGATCGAATAGACGAGCAGGTCGCCGCTGTTCGAGGCGTAGCCGTAGTAGAGGGCGACATGCAGACCGAAGCGGTAGTCGGGGTTGGGGAAGATGCTCACGCCGACTTCGGGCGAGAGGTAGACGCCCCAGGTTTCGGTGTACTGTTTGATAATGTAATAATAGGAGGACATCTCGGCGTAGCTGGCGCCCAGCTTCATGCCCACATAGGGCTGGAAGAAGCTCTTCTTGCACCAGTTGTAGCGTGCGGCGACGCCGAACGGAAGCTGGAAGAGGGCGTGTTTCTGGGCGGTGGTCATCGAGGTGCTGTTGTTGAGCAGCAGCGTCTGGCGGGGGATCTCCTCGAGGAAGGTCTGGTAGGAGATGAAGGCTCCGACGGTGATGGCCGGGGTTACGAAGTAGCCGCCTTCGAAGTTCATGCCCCAGCCGGAGGTCTTGTCGGCGAAGGACTGGTCCACGGGCATGCCGACCTGCCAGTCCACGTTCATGTAGGTTTTGGGGAAGAGCTGTGCCTTGCCCGGGAGGGCCGCCCCGAGCATCAGGGCGCAGAGTGCGAGGGTACGGAGGTATTTCGCAGTTTTCATAGTCGAATGTTTTTAGGGTGAACTATTTGGTGGAGAGGTAGGGCGACTGGATGAAGGCCTGTTCGACGGCGTCGAGCGTCCGTTCGAGGTTGAGGGCCTCGTTCGAGGTGAGCAGTCCGCCGATGAAGCTGTCCCAGATGACCGGGAGTTTCTTGCCGCTCTGCCGGTCGGCTTCCAGATCGACCATCTCCATGAGGAGCGATCCGGCCGTATAGCCGTAGTAGACGCTGTAGGGGTAGTGCCATCCGGCCCAGTCGCCCCAGTAGCCCGGGGTCCAGTAGTAGGGGTAGTACCACCACCAGCAGGGGTTGTCGTAGCCGACGAAGTAGGTTACGCGCCGGACATAGCTCAACTGGAGTCCGACGTCGGAGAGCGTGCGGTCGTCGAGGCGTGTGTAGCCTGCGGCGTTCATCTGGTCGGCGACCACGGCGAGGATCTCGCGTGCGTCGTCGTCCTTCCAGTATTCGGTGCGGTCGCTGTTGCCGATCACCAGGATGCTGTCGGGCATGTAATAGGTTTCGATCTGCTGGAAGTCCGTCGCGGTGTCGTGGGCCGTGTAGACCAGGTACTCTTTGCGGAGGTCCGAGGTCGAAGGTTCCTTCTGGCAGGAGCAGCACGCGATCGCAGTGAGCGCGAGTGCCGAGTAGCGTAAAATTTTGACGATCATGTTTTTGATTTTTTAGGGTTTACACTCGCCTCTGTCGTTTCAAAATTCGTTCCCCGATGGGCGGGATTTTGCAGATGCGCCCGTTCGGCGTATAAAGAGGTGATTTTCAGATATGAGCCCGCTTCGGTTTCCCGGGTCCGGGCGGGCAGTTCCCGCCGGCTGCGCAGTTTCCGCCGGCCGCGTCCCTCCTGCCGGAGATCGGGTGCAGCCCCTCCCGCCGGACATGAAAAAAGGCCCGCAGCAGTGTGCGAGCCCGTGTCCTGTTGCGGGAATCGGACGGCTACCGGTAGCGGTGCGAGATGAGGGTCATGAACTCCTCGCGCGTGCGGTGGTCCGAGAGGAAGATGCCGGTGAAGGCCGAGGTCGTGGTGGCCGACTGCTGCTTCTCGATGCCGCGCATCTGCATGCACATGTGGCTGGCCTCGATGACCACCGCGACGCCCATGGGGTTCAGCGCGGCCTGGATGCAGTCGCGGATCTGCACCGTGAGGCGCTCCTGGACCTGCAGGCGCCGGGCGTAGCACTCCACCACGCGGGCGATCTTCGAGAGGCCGGTGATGTATCCGTTGGGGATGTAGGCGACGTGGGCCTTGCCGTAGAAGGGGAGCATGTGGTGTTCGCACAGCGAGTAGAGCTCGATGTCCTTGACCAGCACCATCTGCTTGTACTCCTCGCGGAAGGTTGCCGAGCGGATGATCTGCAGCGGGTCCTCGTCGTATCCCTTCGTGAGGAACGACATGGCCTTGGCGACCCGTTCGGGGGTCTTCACGAGTCCTTCGCGCGCGGGGTCCTCGCCCAGCAGGCGGAGGATCTCCGCATAGTGGTGCTTGAGGGCCTCGACGGTCGCCTCGTCGAAACGCTCCTCCTTCGTATAGTTCCTGTTTTCCATGCTTCGGTCATCCGTTATCGGGGGCAAAGATACCCTATTTCCCGATGGAATGCAAATAGTCGGCGAGTTTCCGCACGGCGCGGGCGCGGTGCGAGAGGGCGTTCTTCTCGTCGGTGGTCATCTGGGCGAAGGTGCGGTCGGAGCCTTCGGGACAGAAGAGCGGGTCGTAACCGAACCCTTCGTGTCCGGTCTCGTGTTCGATGATGCGCCCCTCGACCCGTCCTTCGAAGAGGTGTTCCTCGCCGCCGAGGATCAGCGCGACGACCGTGCGGAAGCGGGCCCGGCGGTTTTCCGCGCCCTCGAGGTTGCGGAGCAGCAGGCGGTTGTTGGCGGCGAAGTCGTGGCCGTCGGTGGCGTAGCGCGCCGAGTGTACGCCGGGGGCTCCGCCGAGCGCCTCGACCTCGAGGCCCGTGTCGTCGGCGAAGCAGTCCAGGCCGGTGCGGTCGTGCAGGTAGCGGGCCTTCTGCAGGGCGTTTCCCTCGAGGGTCGGCTGCTCCTCGGGAATCTCTTCGGTGATGCCGCAGTCGCGCGGCGTGAGGAGCGTGAAGCCTTCGCCCAGGACGGCCTGCACCTCCCGGAGTTTGTGGGCGTTGTTGGTGGCAAAGATGATTTTCATGGCTTGTGATGCGTTCAGTTGATCTTCTTGTCGGGAAAAAGGTTCGTATAGCGGGCGTGTAAGAGGGCCTCCAGCTCGCGTTCGGCGCGGGAGTACTCCCCGCTGCGGTATTCGGCGGCGATGCGCCCGTCGTCGAGCAGGCGGATGTCGTCCGCGATGGGCGTGAGCGTCGGGAGCAGGTGCGACGTGATGAGGATCGTGGCCCCCTCCTGCCGGCGCCGGAGGATGAGGCGCTGCGCGACGTAGAGGCTCTCCATGTCGAGGCCGTTGAAGGGTTCGTCGAGCAGCACGACCTCCTTGCGCTGCATGAGCGTCGCCGCGAGGGCCAGCTTGCGCCGCATGCCCGCGGACCATTCGCCCACGGGCTGCTCGGCCGGCAGTCCCAAGAGGTCGATCCAGGGTTCGGGATCCGTTCCGGGGTGGTAGTGGGCGGTCATTTCGAGCAGGTCGCGGCCCGTCATGCCGTCGTAGAAGAAGCTCTCGGCGGGCATGTAGGCGATCTGGCTGCGCCGCAGGGGGCGGCCGAAGCGGGTGATGCTCCCCGCGGCGGGGCGCACGAGGCCGAAGAGCGTCTCGAAAAGGGTGGTCTTGCCGGCGCCGTTGATGCCGGCCAGGCCGTGCACGGCCCCTTCCGTGAGGGGCATGGTCAGGCGGTCCAGCACGGTCTTCTGTCCGTAGCGTACGGTGAGTGAATCAATCGTAATCATGGAGGTATCGGTCGAGGTTGCGTTCGGCCCGCACGGCGTAGCCGATGGTGAGCAGCAGCGTTACGGGCAGCAGGGGCGGCAGCAGGAGTCCCAGCAGGCCGATGCGTGCGGCCGTCGAGGGTGCGGCGTCGGGCGTGCGGGGGTCGTAGGCGGCGTATTTGGCCAGCACGGCGTAGGTCATCGCGAGGGCTGCATAGGGGATCCACACGGCGGCCATCCAGGCCGATGCGGGGTAGAGCACGAGGGTCAGCACGGCTGCCGGGAGCGATCCGAGAAAGAGGTTGCGCCATGCCGTGAGGAGCTTTCCGCCGAGCAGGCGCGCGGCCGGACGTCCGGGGAGCAGCAGCAGCGCGAGGGGTTCGTTGCGGGCGTAGAGCTCCGTGGCGAGGAGCGCCGCGAGGCAGAGTGCCGGGAATCCGGCCCAGGGAATCGCGGCGGCGCCGAGCGTCGCGGCCAGTGCGATGCCGGCCGCCGCGGGATGGCGTCGCAGGGCGGCGGTCCACTCGGGGGAGTATCCCGTCCGGGCGATGCGCAGGGCGGCAAAGGGGCGTGTGGCGCGCCGCCGCCGTCGGGGCCAGAGGGCGACAAGGGGTGCCGCGGCGGGGAGTGCGAGTGTCTCGGACCCGCCTCCCGCGAGGGCGACGACACCTGCGGCGGGGAGTGCGAGGAGCAGGTACTCCGCGGCGAGCGTTCTTGCGGGGTGGCGCAGCGTCGTGCGCAGGAGCGTCAGGTCGCGGCGGTGGCGGTGGAGCTGTACGAGCAGCAGCAGCGCGAGGAGGAGGGCCGCCGTAACGTTCCAGCGGGCCACGGCCGCAAGTCCCGCGGCAGCGAGTGCGGCGGCTGCGAGGACCACGGGGAGGAACCACCCCACCTCCCGCAGCCAGCGCCCCGCGAGGCGGATGTGCAGCGACAGGAGGGTCATCCTATTTGACCACTTCGAGTTGTTCGAGCCGGTCGTCGAGGTCGATCTTGTCGATGATCGTCCGCACGAGCAGGTCCATGTCCGAACCTTCGCGGTAGTCGGCCGGGCAGACGTGGCTCACGCGGTTGTCGTGGATCAGCGAGGCCATCTCCTTGCGGGCGCCCTTCTCGGCGGGGTTGTAAACGGCGATGGAGTGTCCGCCGAAGTTCTTGACCAGCCGCATGCAGGGGATGTCGGTGGTTCCGTCGCCGACGTAGATCATGTGTCGGAACGGCACGGGGCGTTCGTTCTCGGGGATGTAGCGGTTCACGAGCTTCGAGTCGAAGACCGACTCGACGCCCTTGTTGATCTTGAAGATGAACTGCGTCTTGTTGGTGTAGTTTACCGCCACGGCGGGCCAGTAGGCGATGCCGTCCACGTCGTAGAGGAACGAGCAGGCGTAGATCTTGCGGAATTCGTGGGCGATTTCGGTGCCTTCGATGATCTCCTTGAGTCCCGAGGAGTTGATGTAGTGCAGAATGCGGATGCCGCGTTCGGCGCCGTAGCGGTTCATGCGCGCGAACCACTCGCGGACGCCGGGGTAGAGCGCCACGCGGCGTCCCGACTCCTGGAAGGCCTCGCGGCGCAGCGACAGCCCCTTGGATTTGGCCTCCTGGATCATGCGGGCCATGTAGGTGAGAACCATGTCGGCATCCTGCGCCTCGGCCAGCGAGTTGGCTTCGGACCAGAATTCGCGGTTGCTCTTGCCCACGGCGGGGATGAAGTCGTACTCCTGCATGTTGCCCGGGGCGAGCGTGCCGTCGAAGTCGTAGATCAGGGCGATGGTGAATCGGAAATCCATGGCGAACATCTTTTTCGTTGAAATTCCAAATATATCCATTTTTCGCTATTTTTGCAAAAAGAGATTTCAAAAAACCGATACGTTATGGAATTCAAGGATTTGTTGGCCGGGCGCCGCAGCGTGCGCAAATATTCGGAGCGGGAGGTGCCCCGCGACGTGGTGGAGCGTTTGCTCCGCGAGACCCTCACGGCGCCCTCGTCGCGCAATTCGCGCTCGACGCGCCTGCTCGTGGTCGAGGACCCGGCGACGGTGGCCCGCATGGCCGCGATGCGCGACTACGGCTCGGGCTTCCTGACGGGAGCGCCGCGGGCGATCGTCGTGCTGGGCGACACGGCGGCGAGCGACCTGTGGAAGGTGAACGCCGCCATCTCGGCCACGGTGCTGCAGCTGGCCTGCGTGGACGAGGGGCTGGCCTCGTGCTGGGTGCATGTCGAGGGACGCCCGCGCCGCAAAGAGGAGCCCGACGGCGAGCAGGCCGCCGACTACCTGCGCACGTTCCTGCCGATACCCGAGGGGTGCGAGCCGCTGTGCGTCATCGCCTTCGGCTATTCGGACTTCCGGCCTGCGCCGCTGCCTCCGGCCGACGACGAGGCCCGCATCATCCGCATGTAGGCTGTGCGCCGCGACCCGAAGATTCGGCCGAAAGGTCCCCGGAGGGTTGCGTTTGCGGAGCCGTTTCGTAATTGTGCCCCGCCTCTTCCCGCAACGAAACGGGCGTCCCGAAACTTCGGGACGCCCGTTTTTCATGCCGTGCGGCGCGCCGTTCAGCGATTGACGACCGGCTTGATGTCCTTGATGCGCAGCTGCGTGGTTACCGTACCGCGGTAGTGGTTCTCGACGATCTGGTAGCAGACGTCGATCGGCCGGCCCGAACGCACCCACTCGAAGTGGGTGGGCTGCTGGAAGGCGATGGCCTGCAGGCGCGTGTTGGGCTTCTGCCGCTGGATGAGGTCCATGCGCAGGTGTTCGTGCTCCACGCCCACGAGCTTCGCGTCGCCGTGGTTGCTGACGCCGTAGGTTACGAAGACGGGCGAGACGTTCCCGGGCCCGAAGGGCTGGAAACGGTTCAGGTCGCGGCGGAAGGCCGGCGTGATGTCCGAGAAGAGCAGCTCGCTGTCGATATCGACCTGCGGCATGAGCATCTGCGGGTCGATGTTCTCCTCGACGTAGGCGTTGAAGCGGCGCGTGAACTCCTCGACATGCTCGGGGCGCATCGTCAGGCCCGCGGCGTACATGTGTCCGCCGAAGTTTTCGAGCAGGTCGGAGCAGGATTCCACGGCCTGGTAGAGGTCGAAGCCCGGAACGGAGCGCGCCGAGCCGGTAACGAATCCGTTGCTCATCGTCAGCACGACCGTCGGGCGGTAGTAGGTCTCGATCAGGCGCGAGGCGACGATGCCCACGATGCCCTTCATCCAGCGCGGGTTGTAGATCACCGTGCTCTTGAGCTGCTTCATCGCGGGGTTCTGCTCGATGTAGTCGTGGGCCTCCTGCGTAACGTGGCGGTCGATCGACTTGCGGTCCTGGTTGTAGGAGTCGATGACGTTGCCGAATTCGGCGGCGACGCTCTCGTTACCCTCGATGAGCAGCTCCACGGCGGCATGCCCGCCCGAGGGCGAGGCGTTTTCGTCGTGTTCGTCCATGCGCATGCGGCCGGCGGCGTTGATGCGCGGGCCGATCTTGAAGACGATGTCGTCGATGGTGATGTTGTGCTTGTCCAGGCCGCAGATCTTGATGATCGACAGCAGTCCCTTCGAGGGTTCGCGGTTGAGGTTCTTGAGGCCGAAGTAGGCCAGGATGCGGTTCTCGCCCACCAGGGGCACGATGTCCGAGGCGATCGAGACGACGAGCAGGTCGAGCAGCGGGAGGATCTGTTCGAAGGGGATTCCGTTGCGCTGGGCATAGGCCTGCACGAGCTTGAATCCCACGCCGCAGCCCGACAGTTCGTCGAACGGGTAGGAGCAATCGACCCGCTTGGGGTCCAGGACGGCTACGGCCTGAGGAATCTCCTCGGCCGGGAGGTGATGGTCGCAGATGATGAAATCCACGCCTTTGGTCTTCGCATAGACAACCTTTTCCGTGGCCTTGATACCGCAGTCGAGGGCGATGATGAGCCCCACGCCCTTGCGGGCGGCGAGGTCGATACCCTTGACCGAGATGCCGTAGCCTTCGGTATAGCGGTCGGGGATGTAGAAGGTCAGGTTTTTATGCCCGATCTGGCGCAGGAACTTGTAAACCAGCGCGACGGCCGTGCAGCCATCGACGTCGTAGTCGCCGTAGATCATGATCTTCTCTCCGTCGCGTACGGCGCGTTCGACCCGTTCGACCGCCTTGTCCATATCCTTCATCAGGAAGGGATCGTGGAGGTCCGCGAGGTCGGGTTTAAAGAATTTCTCCGCCTTTTCTACCGTGTCTATGCCTCTCTGTACGAGTAGGTTGGCCAGCACCGGCGAGATCCGCAGCGCGGCAGCGAGCATAGCTACCGTCGCGGGGTCGCCTTGCGGCTTGACTACCCAGCGTTTTTCTGTAGGCATACGAATTGTTATTTATATATTTCAACATTTAATATCTCACTTAAAAAGTTCACCAGCAGCGCTTTCACCTCATCCATCGGGACGCTGCGGCCGCATTCCCGCTCGATCGACGCGACGCCGCGGTCGGTAAAGCCGCAGGGGTTGATGCGCGAGAACCAGTCGAGGTCCGTCGAAACGTTGAGCGCCAGTCCGTGCATGGTAACATAACGCGAAGATCGCACGCCTATTGCGCAGATCTTGCGCTGCCGCCCCGTGCCGCGGGGCGTGATGCCCTCGCCGAGCCATACGCCCGAGGCCCCGGCAATGCGCCCGGCCTCGATGCCGTAGCGGCCGACGGTGCGGATGACCGCCTCCTCGAGGGCATCGATGTAGTCCCGCAATCCGATGCCGAGCCTTTCGAGGTCGAGAATCGGATAGCAGACCAGTTGTCCGGGACCGTGGAAGGTGATGTCCCCGCCGCGGTCGATGTGAAAGAACCGAGCCCCGAGGGCTTCGAGCGCCGCCCGGGGGATGAGCAGGTTTTCGGCATGCCCGCTCTTTCCGAGCGTGTAGACCGGCGGATGCTCGACCGTGAGAATCACGCCCGCTTCGGGCAGCGGATCCATCGCGGAGAGCCGTGTCGCAGCCTCTGCCGTATCTGCGGCTCCGGCCGCCTTTTCAGTTTCGGCTGCCCTTGTAACAGCCCCGGCCTCTTTCTCGGCCCCGGCCCCTCTTTTGCGGGCCAGGAGCTGGTCGAAGAGGCGTTGTTGCAACGCCCAGCAATCCCCGTACTCCATGAGTCCGAGGTCGCGGACGAGCGCCTTCATCGGCTGCCGGCATTTTCCGGAGCGGTGCTCCTGACGCTGCGCAGGGCCTCTTCCGCCATGTAGGAGGAGCGCACGAGGGGTGCACTCGCACAATAGCTGAAACCCATCTCCAGCGCCCGGAGCCGGTACCATTCGAATTTTTCGGGAGTGATGTACGCCGCAACGGGGTAGTGCTCCAGAGTAGGCCGAAGGTACTGTCCGAGAGTTACGATGCGCACGCCTGCGTCGCGCAGGTCGTGCAGCGTCTGCAAAACCTCATCATCGCTCTCGCCGAGCCCGAGCATCAGCCCGCTCTTCGTTACGGCGCCCTTTTCCGCAAGCAGGCGCAGGGTCTCCAGACTGGTGCGGTAGCGCGCCCTGGAGCGTACGAGGGGAGTCAGTCGCTCGACGGTTTCGATGTTGTGTCCGACGATGTCGGGCTTCGACGCGAGGACCGTGTCGAGGAGTTCGCCACGGGCGTCGAAATCGGGAATAAGGAGCTCAATTACGGCGTCGGGATTCTTCGAGCGGATGGCCTCGACGGTTGCGGCCCAGTGGCGGGCGCCGCCGTCCGGAAGGTCATCGCGCGTAACGGAGGTTACGACGACATACCTCAGCTGCATGAGCGCGACGCTCTGGGCGACCCTTTCGGGTTCCCCGGCGTCGGGTTCCAGCGGATGCCCCGTGCGGGTGGCGCAAAAGCGGCAGCCCCGGGTGCAGATGTCGCCCAGAATCATGAAGGTTGCGGTGCGTCGGCTCCAGCATTCCGACTGGTTGGGACACATCCCGCTGCTGCAAATCGTGTGCAATTTGTGCGTTTCGACGATGTGCCGTACTTCCGCCCATTCGGGAGTTCGGTGAAGCCGGATCTTCAGCCATCCGGGTTTTTTCAGTACATCTGCCTTGTCATGCAACTTCGGCATTTAAGTTCATTATTTTCCCAATTGATGCAAAAATAGAAAAAAATATCGGATTTTCCGAGTGGAATCGCTCTTTTTCTTTTGAAGCCCGCGCGGAATGCCTCCATATCCGGCCTTTCATGCACCCCGCCGCTTCCGGAAACGGGACTCTCTTCGCCGGTTCCTTTTCGGCCGGCCGAAGATACGGCTCCTGCTTCGGCCCCTGCCCCGTCTTTTCCGTTACCGCTTCCCGAAAGCCGCTGCCGGCAACCCCGTCCGTACCTCCCGGCCGGCAACC